>Ga0224722_1000043_pt1 | contig 66432 bp, 54 predicted proteins | sample Balambano_FR1_Me_FD_161646 | JGI IMG/M metagenome (GOLD analysis project Ga0224722, IMG submission 161646) | Freshwater sediment microbial communities from Lake Towuti, South Sulawesi, Indonesia - Balambano_FR1_MetaG | ecosystem: Environmental > Aquatic > Freshwater > Lake > Sediment | place...
ATGCTGCGGCGCACTCCGCAAGAGACTGCTGCGCGGCTGGCAACGCGGTTTCCAACGGTTTCTGATGTAGTGTGGGGCATTGGCGTTGGGCTGGCGATGTTTGGGTTCGTCATTGGCGTGGCGTTTGTGTGGACGGCGCTCGTCGCCCCGGAGCAGTTCGCTGAACAAACAGCCGCATCCGAAGCGCTGGCACAGGCGTTTGATACCCTGCCAGCGGCATTCGCGCTTTCGCTGGCGGTTGCGATTGGCGAGGAAATATTTTTTCGCGGAGCGCTGCAACCTGTATTTGGCTTGGGTATCACCAGTATCTTTTTCGCCCTACTGCACACCCAGTATACGCTGACACCCGCCTCAGCCACCATCGTCGTCGTCGCTGTCGCGCTCGGTATATTACGTCAGCGCCAAAGCACAACAGCAGCAGTTATTGCACATTTCGTGTATAACTTTATTCAGTTATCGTTGGCGATTCTGGCATCTTCACTGATCGGCGGGTGACTCGTGCGGCGTGCGTTCTTAGTTTTGATAGCAGTTCTGATCAGCACCCAGATCGTAGTGGCGCAGGAGAATACGCCCTTTATTCCACCGACGTTTACATGGACGCCGACGCCGACCAGCACCGCGACGACTGAACTGACGCCGACGGCGCGTCTTTCACCGACGATTTCGGCAACCCCCAACCCTGAAATGGCAGCCTTTATCGCGTCCGCACCGATGGAAATCCTCTTTCCGTCAGGGGCAATATTCAGCGTTGCAATGGTGCGCCATGCGAACGAACTGGGCGTGGCACGTTTGGAAATTGATATTGAAGGTATGGACGCACCGATCGTTTACGAAGATGTGGCAAGCGCATTCGTCTCACCCGATGATCCGTTCAAGTTGATCGTCCCGTTGGAACAGGTCATGCCGATGTTTGGCGAGATTCATTATCGCTGGACGATTGACGGTGGCTATGAAACGGGTCAGGCAGAGGCAACAGTGAGATACGTTGATCCACAGGAAATGGAATGGGTGACGAACATCGCTGGGAATGGCGGCGTTTCCCTGTACAGCGCGGGGCGCGGTTATCCCGCAATTAGCAGCGCGTTGGGGCAGGCGTATGACCTGCTGACATTCTACATAGGGGAAATGAACCCGCTGCGGTTCGCCCTGTATCGTCAGGGGCTTGCCCCTGCCTGCCAGCAGGCGACGAATGATGAGGGTGATGTTGAATACTTTGTCATGTCTTCCGAATTTGAAATTACATTTGCATGCAATCAGAGTCTTGTAGATCGGGCGATTGTTCTGGGAAATGTACAGATCATTGCCGACTCTGATATGACTCCGCCCGAAGTCCTGGAACGTGATTTGTTTGACAGGCTGCTGGCGTCGGCATTCTCATGGTATGGCACGGGGAATGTTCCCGCCTGGTTTGAGGTCGGTCTGCGTAACTATCTTGCTCCTGAGCCGCTGCGAGGGGCGCTGTTTGATGCCCAGACCGCTGTACGGGCAAACGCTGCATTTTCCACTGCGGATTTGGGCGCTGTTCCGTCAGTTGCTATGGAAGAAAATCGCCGCGAATTGTGGCAAGCGCAAAGTTACGGCATGATCCTCTACATCGTCAGTCAGGTGGGGATAGACGGTCTGTTTGAACTGACACGGGCGCTGGAAACGCAGCCGTTTGATCAGGCGTATCAGGAAGTCGTCGGTCAGCCCGCTGAATTGCTGGTGCAGTCATGGGCGCGGTGGCTGTTCAGTGAGGGAGCCAGCTTTTTATATAGTATAACGCCGTATCTGCCGCCCACTCCGACGCCAACATCTACCTATACACCATCGAATACGCCAACCGCTTCAAGTACAGGAACATCTACGTTTACGCCTACGGTAACGCCTGTCGAACGCAGCGCGACGCCTGCGCCCACGCTGACACCCTCGCGTACCCCGCAGCCTCCACCACCGACGCCGACACCGCGCAGCATGAGTGATCTGGTCACGTTAACACCCGTTCCAACCACGCCGTCGCAGAACGTCGGATTTTTGGCGAATGAACAGTCACGTATCATCCTGATCGGGATGCTGGTCATTGTGCTGGGGTTACTCGGCGTTGCCTATGTAGTCGCTTCGCGCCGTCGGTAATACCGCATCATGATTGATTTGTACTCTCTTTCGCTGGATGATCTTGGGATACTGCTGGAAAGTTGGGGGCAGCCACGCTTCCGTGCCAAACAGGTCTGGTCATGGCTGTATGACAAACAGGTAGATCGCTTCGATGCCATGACCAACCTGCCTCAGGATCTGCGCGAAAGGTTGCAACATGAAGCGACGTTAGAAGCGCTCACGCTTGAAACTGAACAGAGTAGCTATGATGGCACGGTCAAACGTCTGTATCGCCTCGCGGATGGGCAGTTGATCGAATCCGTCCTCATGGAATATGACGATGAGCGTCGTACCGCCTGTATTTCCACGCAAGCGGGGTGTGCCATGGGATGTGTTTTCTGCGCGACAGGTCAGATGGGCTTTGCTCGCCAACTCACCTCCACCGAAATATTCGTGCAGGCGCTCTATTTTGCCCGCAATCTGGAAGCACGGGGCGAACGGCTGAGTAATGTCGTTCTGATGGGTATGGGCGAACCTTTTCACAACTATGATGAGTCGCTGAATGCCGTGCGCCGCCTGATGACCGATCTGGGTATTGGGGCGCGGCATATCACCATCAGCACAGTTGGTTTAGTGCCGATGATTCGCCGCTTTGCCGATGAAGGCTTACAGGTAAAGCTGGCGGTGAGCCTCCACGCCGCAACGGATAAGGAGCGTAATGCGCTGCTGCCGATCAACCGCCGCTATCCTCTGGGCGACTTGATGGATGCTTGCCGTTACTATGTAGAAAAAACCGGGCGGCGCATGTCCTTTGAGTGGGCGTTGATTCAGGGTGAAAATGACACGCCCGAGCAGGCAACAACGCTGGGTAGTCTCCTGCATGGGCTGCATTGTCACGTCAACGTTATTCCTCTCAACCCGACCAATGGATTTGATGGAGCGCCGTCTTCACCGGGACGAATTGAACGATTCATTGAAATACTTGGTGACTATGGTATTCCTGCCACCGTTCGTATTCGACGGGGCATTGATATTGACGCGGGGTGCGGGCAGTTGAAGTCGAAGGTGCTGCGGAAACAGCGTCAGACCACCGAACATTCAGGTTGAGCGAACGAAAAACGCTAGAGTATTCGCTGACCGAACAGGCTTGCCACCAGTTCTACTGCGACTTTCGCCGTGCGATTTGAGTCATCGAGAATAGGGTTGATCTCAACGACATCCAGCGAACGAACCCGCCCATCATCCGCCAGCATTTCCATCAGCAAGTGAGCTTCACGGTATGACAGTCCGCCTGGCACAGGCGTTCCTACGCCGGGCGCGAACTGTGGATCAAGTGAGTCCATGTCGAGGCTGATATGCAGGGCTTCCACATCGCCAAAGGCATCCAGAACCTGCCGCACCGCCGCCGCCATGCCAATTTCATCAATATCACGCATGGTTCGCACGGTAACGTCGCTCTTTGTCAGATTGACTCGTTCCTCAGCATCCAGATCACGGATGCCGATCATGGCAACCTGCGCGGTGGGGAGGCGGCGCTCCCCGATCATGACGATTTCGCTGCCCGATCCCGTCAATGCCGAGACAACCATACCATGCACATTGCCGGAGGGAGTGGTGAACGGGGTGTTGAAATCGCCGTGCGCGTCCACCCATAACACACCTGTATGCGGACGGGTTGCCAGCGCAGCCGGAACGGTACCAAGCGAAATGCTATGATCGCCACCCAGCACAATCACGGTTTCGCCGGATTCCATCGCCGCCTGTGTATTGGCATAGATGTCACGGCAGACTTCACCGATAGCGTAAATGTTGTGTGCTAATCCGTCTATCGGATTGTCATCCACCTGTTCAACCTGCGGCACGGTGATATTGCCCGACTCGTAGACAGTGCAGCCAAGACGCTCAAGACGATTTTGTAAACCGGCATAGCGTATCGCGCTCGGTCCCATATCAACGCCGCGCCGTTTTTGCCCAAGGTCCATTGGAACGCCGAAGATACGGACAGGGTGATTCGCGCCCATTTAGACTGCCTCTGCCTGTGGTTCATTATCAAGACGCGCAATTTTGCGTCCGACGAAGACGAGAAGAATACTAAGAAGATACAGGACAAGCAGCGGTCCCATCACCAACGCCATGTTCACCGGGTCAATTGTTGGCGTAATGACTGCCGCGGCGATTGCTGCGCCGACAATTGCGAAACGCCAGTTCTTAAGCAGCATTTTGGTCGTCACCAAGCCAAGCAGCGACAGGACGAAAAAGATCAGGGGCGTTTCAAAGGCAACGCCCATCCAGAAGAGCAAGGCGGTAACGAACGCGAGATAGCGATCTGCCGTCCATTGTGGTTCAAACAGCAGTGGCATGAAATCATTGAAAAAGCCAATCGCCGGGGGTATCAGCAGCACCCAGGTGAAGATCACACCGATAATAAACAACCCTACTATCGCGGGAAGGGCGGTCAGGATATAGCGCCGTTCCTTTGGCGTGAGACCGGGAAGGATGAACATCAATGCCTGATACGTGATCACCGGAATTGCCAGAATACCGCCAACGAGAAGCGCAACGCGGAAATAGGCGACCACCGAGTCTGTTGGACCCAGCACGATGAACAGATTATCTGCCCCGTAAGGTTGTTTGAGAAATACCAGAACCTGACCAGATATGAGCATACCGATCAACGTTCCTGCACCAAGCGCGATCGCTGCTTTGAAGACGCGACCTCGCAGTTCATCCAGATGACCGAGAAGTGGCATCCGCAGTTCATTGTCCGGAGTCTGTGGCGTTTCCGGCGGTGGGAGCGACGGCTTCACTGGCGAAGGAGGTGGCTGTATGCTCATGATGTTTCACTTTTCCCTTTTTCATCCGGCTTTAGAGGTGGCGAACCGCGCAACTCCGCGATCTCATCTGGATGATCTGCCAGCGCACCCAGTACGCCGTTGACAAAACCGGGTGTGGTGTCGCTTCCGAACAGTTTGGCTAACTCAACAGCCTCGTCAATAGCGACTCCGACGGGGGTTATTCCGCTGACGGCAAATTCATAGACAGCGATTCTTAAGATGTTTCGATCTACAACGGCGATCTGATTTAGGGGGAATTCCGGTGCAAGTTGGTGGATGATCGGATCAATTCTCTCGTGAGAAAGTTCGACCCCTTCAACAAGCTGAACGACATAACGGCGGGTGCGTTCATTTGGCTGGCGCTCATCGAGATGCCGTGCCATGACCATTGCAAACGGGTGGCGGGTGCTATCCGCCTCGTACAAGACCTGTAAGGCGATCCGCCGTGCCAGACTGCGTTCATCTTTCGCGGGCAGATCAATAATATCGAAATCTTCCGGGTCTAGATTTGGCGCACGATTAACCATTTTGTCGTAAAGTCTGCTTACACCGATACACGCTCAAGTGTACTGCAAGTGAATAGGTTTTGAAATGCGAACTAGCCGCTGAACTCGTCTTCCGTTATTACGAGCGCTGTGTCTGAATCGGATGTTTGCTCAGCCTGATCCAGATGCCAGTCATTGAGCGCGGCGCAGATTTCAGCGCTCAGCAGAAACAGGGAGGCGATCAGATATGCCCACAGCAGAAGGATGATACCTGCCGCCAATGTTCCGTAGACGTACTGAAAATTGGCAACATTGGTTAAGTACCAGCCGAACGCCGCCTTTGCCAGTTCCCAACCGATTGCGCCAAAAAGCGCAGCGGGCCACACAGCATCCCAGCTCACACGACGTGCTGGCACATAGCGAAACAGCAGCGCGAAAATCAGCATGTTCAAGCCGATGGGCAGCGACACCGCGCCAATACTGATCCACAGGCTGGATAAATTAAACAGCAGTGACGAAATCAGCAGGATGATCGCTGAACTGACGAACGAGAGGGCGAGAAGTAGTATCAGGGCGATTGCCATGATCAGCGCAATGACGCGCTGCCGCCATAAACTTCGCATGGGCGTGAGAAAGATATTGTCGAGCGACATGGTGATATTGGAAAACAAGCCTAATCCTGACCAGACCAAGCCGATCAATGCGATCAGCGTAAAGGAACTGCTCTGCGAAAGCGCTTGCTCAATATTGACCTGCACAATACTCAGGGCGTCGCTGGCGGCTGGCGGCAGGAGCGCCGAAAAGATCAGGGAAATTTGCTGCTGCGCCAGTGCCGGGCCCAGAAAGCGGCTCACAGCGATGGCAAACAACAATGCCAGCGGGAACAGCGAGAAAATGGCGTAATAAGCAAGGGCGGCAGCCTGCCGACCTCCACTCTGGAAATAGCGCGTCATAGCGCGGCGCAGATAGACAGGCAGGGAGCGTGTTGCAGGTGTTCGTCCATTCCACCAGTTCTGCGCCTGATTTGCATAGCGGCGAGGGCGTGACTCATCCATAGCCAGACCGCCTTTCGTAATAGATTCATGACAGATCATCTATTTTGCCGTATGCTATCATAAGCACAAGTGAACACGCATGATGCGATCCTGAGGAGCAGAACATTCATGAACAACATCCAGTTGAGCGATATTCTGGCATTGCTTGGTCCCAGTACCGGCAATCCCATCTGGAATATTCTTCTCTATATCATTTTCTTCTGTGCGCTGGTCGCCATGCTGGCAATGCCGGACAAAAACCTGCTGCCAACCCTGTTGATTGCCGGCGTGATGTTTGCGGCTGTCGTCGCCAAGCTGAGTACCTCTGCCAACCCGCCGATCCTGGAATCCGCTGAGTTTGGGATGCTCATAATCAACGTCATCATGTTCGTGTTTCCGCTGCTGGCAGCCGGGCTGCTCAGGGCGAAGAAAAAGTCGCGTGTCGTTATTCCGGCTATCCTGTGTGCGGTGTTCGGCTTTGTCTACTTCTTCATGTTCTGGCTGACGGAAATGCGCCCGCTGGGTGTTGCCTAAGATTCACTGATAGCCCAGAGGCGCGATCCATCCGTCCAGAAGTGGATCGCGCCCTGTGCAGTGTCGAAAACGGATAACCCATTCAATAGCGCTAACGTCTGCGGCGCAGGATCATCTCGTGGGCGTTCGCCATCACTCTGAATCACGGCGGCTTGTGACTGTACAGCCATAAGAAGTGTTTCATCCAATGAATTTTCCTGCCCGTGACGGGGAATTTGAATAACATTTGCGACAGGCGACACGGTTCCTGCAAGTGCAGACTGTGCTTCGCGGCTCATATCGCCTGGCAGAAGGAAGCTCGTATTTCCGTAACTTAAGCGTAAAGCCAGACTGCTATCATCCAGATCGTCCTGCAACGCGGGCGTTTCGCTTGGCGACAGGACTTCCAACAATGTGCCATCACTCAGTTCAACGGTGTATCCTGCGGTGACGGGTAATATGCGATCTCCTGCCCGTGCCGTGAACTGCGCCCAATCGTCACTCAGATTGGGCTGACCGGACGTGAGGATCACACCCGCATCATATCGCTCCAGCACATCATTCAATGCGGCATAATTAGCGGTATCCGGCTGTGTGACCGCAATGATCTCAATTGTTCTATCATCGAACGGCAAATGATCGCCGACAGCAGTGAGCAGGCGGCTGGGTGCGCTGCCGCCATCTATCAGGATTTGCGCTCCGCCGGGCGTTTGTGCGAGAACTGCGTTACTGCCGTTCACATCCAGAAACCAGACATGCAGCTGACCGTCAGGTTGACCGGCAATTTTCGCCCCCATCAAGACAATCAAACACAGGCTGGCACCAATAGCGGCGGATACAAAGGGACGTGAGCGTATTTTCTGAAACATCAGGGCTACTCTTTCAGGCTGGGTAATCACCAGAATACCCCCGCCGATCCACACAAGGAAGAACAGCGCTACAAGGCGCGGGCTGATGTCAATGGCGACGCTGGCGAAGGGCAATCGCGCACACCAACGCACGACGGCAATCGTCCACGAGAGCAGAACGCCATCTATCCAGAATAGAATCTGCGCGATTTGCGGTGCGAATACCCCGATCAGCGCGGCAATGCTGCCGAGAATCATCAGCACTGGTTGGATAGGGACGATCAGGATACTAACCAGCGGCGCGATCAACGAAATTTGTCCGAAATACAAACCAATCAGCGGGATTACCGCGATCTGTACAGCAAGCGTCGTCGCCAGTGGTTCGGTCACAATGCCGCTTACCCGCGTGAGTGAGAGTGGTAACATATTGTCCACACGTCGATTAAGCCACTGGCTGATCGGGGCGTTGAAACTGGCAAGTGCCAGAGCCGCGAAGAAGCTGAGTTGAAAACCGACATCCCACAGCGCAAACGGATCGAGCAGCGAGATAACCAGTACAGCGAATGCCAGCGACGTTGGCACGAAGGTTTTGCGGCGTAATGCTTCCCCCGTAATGAGTAGGGCGCTCATCAATGCGGCGCGGAGAATTGCAGGAGTCGCGCCGGTGAGCAGAGTATATAAACCGACGACAAGGAGTGCGATGACCGCGGCAGGAACACGCCTGACATGAAAACTTCGCAGAATGCCCTGAACAACCTGTGCAATGACGATCATATTAAAGCCGCTGACGGCGATAATGTGCGCCGCACCGGTAATGGCAAATGCTTCGCGGGTGGTTGGCGCAAGCTGGCTCTCGTCGCCTAACAGAATGCCATTAAGCAACCCTGCCATTGGTTCGGGAAGCGCAGTGTTAATAGTTGCTGTCAGTATCTGGCGAAGGTCATTGATTCCCGTGAAAAGGGGCTGCCCGTGATCGCTTGAAACGACCTCAATGGCGGCATTGGTCATCAGGCTGTATACGCCCGAACGGGCGAGATAATCCGCATAATTGAACCGATCAAATATGTACGGGCTGATCAGGCTGCCCGTTGCCAAGATGTGATCTCCGTACTGGACGGCGGAGTTCAGCGGAGCGCGTATCAGGACAATGCCGCTGATCGGGACAGTTTCGCCTGCACGGGTGACGTTTTCAGCGGCAACCCGCACCTGCGTAAACGTTTCGCGTTGATCCGGCGGGCTGATGACAACGCCTTCAATCGTCATGCCGCCTGTATCGTTGTATGCGGCAATCGGGCTATCAGATGGGTTTATCGCAAGGCGCAGCCCGCCGAGTGTGAAGCCAACCAGGATAATGCCGAGCCAGCGATTTGATTTCCAGAAGAAAGCCGCTGCAACGAGGCTTGTAAACGCACACAATATCCAACCAACGGGGGAAATAGCGGGCGTGGCGGCGGCAATCAGGATTCCGCCGCACCACATAAGCGCGAGATAAATCAGCCGCATCGAATCGTCTCACAATAAAAACACGGCAGAGGTGATCTGCCGTGTAAGGTGTAAAGCGCGTGAGGCTAAACTTCTTCTTCCGCGTCTGTAGCTGTAGTTGCGGCAGCGGTCGTTAGAGGAACTTCTACCGATGAGCGCTGCGGTGGTGCAAACTGTGAGGCTTGAACGGGAGTCCCCTGTGGATGCAGAGAGGACGGTTTCACGGTATTGTTGACCTCGCTTATTCCTTTTCGGATTACTGCGAGCATCTTGGTAAGCTGGCTGTCTAGCGACGAGAGCTGATCGATCACGTATTGATCGGCATCCTTGGTCATACCTTCGGCATCCTGACGCGCCGCCTCAACGATATTGGCAGCTCGGTTTTGTGCCGCCTGTACGGAGGCTTCGCGGTCAAGCATCTGTTCGCCGCGTTCGCGGGCAAGCTGGACGAGCCGCGCCGCCTCTTCATTTGCCTGTGCTAGAATCCGATCACGCTGGGCAAGGACACGGGCGGCTTTTTCGATTTCTTCAGGGATCGAAATTCGCATCTGGTCAATGATTTCCAGGGCACGTTCCTCGTCAACCAGCGTGAATTTGCTGAATGGCATGTGCCGTCCCTCATCTATCAGTTCTTCCAAACGGTCAACCAGATGTTGGATGTCCATCACGTTAACTCCCCTGTTTCGTATATTCCCCGATAATAGTCGTCAATTAGTTTACCTGCGCTGTTCCTGAAAACGACGTACCAGCGCTTCGGCAACGAACGGCGGTACCATACTGGAAACGTCACCGCCTAATTCGGCGATCTCGCGGATCGTGCTGGAACTGATGGCGATATGTTTCTCATCGGTCATGATGGAAACCGTCTCAATTTCCGCCGCCAGCCGCTTATTCGCCAGCCCCATGCGAAATTCAAACTCGAAGTCGGAAAAGACCCTTAAACCACGCACTAACACGGTTGCGCCGACTTCTCTAGCATAGTCTACAGTAAATCCAGAGAATTTAGCAACTTGAATGTTATGAATAGGATAAAGAGCCTGTTTCGCCATCTCCAAACGCTCATCTACATCGAAGAGCAGTTTCTTTTTAGGCAAATCATAAACACCGACGATCACGATGTCAAAAATTCGGGCAGCGCGGGTGGCAATATCAATATGCCCGTTATGGATAGGATCGAATGAACCGGGATAAACTGCGCGGCTGCCCATGATAGATTTCCCTAGCTGAGATCGCTGCGTTCATTTCGCAGTATCGAAACGCGCTGTGCAAGTAAATGATGCTGGGGCAGGGTGAGTGCCGCATCTTCCTCGAAAATCGCTCGCGCTTCGTGCTGCGCCAGTTCAACCAGTTCAGGTGTCATTGCCTCCATGAGCTTAAACGCTGCCTGCCCACTCTGCCGTGTTCCCATAAGGTCACCCGGCCCGCGTAGTTTCCAGTCAATTTCAGCCAGTTGGAAGCCATTGGTCGTCTGTTCCAGCGCTCGAAGCCGCTTTTGAGCCAGATCATCCTTGCTGTCGCATACGAGGAAGCAGTATGACTCATGCCCGCCGCGCCCAACGCGCCCGCGAAACTGATGCAGTTGTGCCAAGCCAAAGCGGTGAGCGCTGTGAATGACGATCACACTCGCATTCGGAATATCCACGCCAACTTCGGCGACGGACGTTGTGACCAGTACATCAAAGTTTTGTTCGCGGAATGCCGCCATTACTTCATCTTTTTCAGCGGGCTTCATACGTCCGTGTAGCAATCCCACTTTGTAGCGAAAGAAAACTTTCTGCAACTGCTGATAGGCTTCGACCGCGGATTCGGCATCAATATTCTCGGAAGCTTCGACCAGCGGGAAAACGACAAACGCCTGCTGCCCTTCATCCAATCGCTTCTTGATGAAGTTATAAATCGCCTCCAGCGCGATTGGCTCGACCATTTTCGTCTTAACGGGCGTTCGTCCCGGCGGCATTTCATCCATGACTGACAGATCGAGATCAGCATATATTGTCAGGGCGAGGGTGCGTGGAATTGGCGTCGCTGTCATAACCAGCAGGTGCGGGTTTGTGCCTTTGCCACGCAACGCGCCGCGCTGTTCCACACCGAAACGATGCTGTTCATCAATGATCGTCAGCGCAAGATCACGAAATTCAACGCCGCCCTGAATGATGGCGTGCGTACCGATCACAATATCAACGGCACCGTTGGCAATCTCCTCATAAATCGCGCTGCGTTCGGCAGCGCTGATTGAACCTGTGAGCACGGCAACACGGGGTCTACGTTCGCCGGGGATTGCTTCCATCGTGCGGCTGATGTTGCGAAAGTGCTGTTCGGCGAGGATGCCTGTCGGTGCCATGATCGCCGCCTGCCTGCCATTCAGGAATGCGATTGCCATCGCCGCAATCGCAATGGCAGTCTTGCCGCTGCCTACATCCCCTTGCAGCAGGCGGTTCATCGGCACGTCACGGGCAATATCACCACGAATATCGCTAATGGCGCGTTTCTGCGCGTTTGTCAGTTCATATGGGAACAATGTTGTCAGGATGTCATTAAGTTGATCATCACCGATGTGCAGCGGGGTACTCGGTGCGGACTGCCACGTTCGGCGATTATCGAGGATGGCTAACTGCGTGAGCAGCAGTTGATCAAATACGTAGCGGCGGCGTGCATGATGAAGATGGTCAAAACTTTCAGGGAAATGCAGATTTTTGACTGCCCATCCCAGATCAGCCAATTCAGTACGATCCAGCGTCGCCTCTGGGACGTAGTCCGGCACCTCTTCCGCCCAGAATTCGACGGCGCGTTTCATCAGCTTCCGCATACTTTTGCCCGTCAATCCCTCTGTGAGCGGATAAACGGGAACGATGCTTACCGCTTTCAAATCATCCACATCGAGAATATCCCATTCAGGATTGGCGATCTGAATCCGATCACGAAACATTTTGGTTGTGCCATGCAAGACCAACTGCTGCCCGGCACGGATAGACATGATCAGGTAGTGCTGGCTGAAAAATGTCACACCTAGCGAGGCAGAGCCGTCATCAATCACCATATAAAAGTCTTTGCGCCCGCCCTGACTAATCCGCACTTCGGTCTTGCTGACCGTTCCGATGACGGTCACTTCTTTGTCCGCTTCGAGGCGGCGGATCAGGCTGATTTTCGTGTAGTCATCATAACGACGCGGTAAAAAGGTCAGCAGGTCATTGATGGTGGCAATACCCAGCTTGTTGAGCAGGGCAACCTTTGAAGGACCAATTCCACGTACTACCTCAACGGATGCGCTTAACCCGCGCAGGAGATCGGACGATTCTTCAGGGGAGAGTTGGCGGCGCGGGCTGCGGGGCGGGCGTGCAAGCGTGATTTGCAGGGGAATATCGGGTTGTGAAGTGCCGCCACTGCGAAACTCCATCAGGTCAAGGCTGCTGTATTCCGCGTTCCCGGCGCGTTCTTCACCATCCTGCGATTCATTTGCTTTAGACTGCGGCGGGCGTTGGGTACGCGGCGGTTGTCCAGGGTTATCACGTCTTGGTTTTTGCGCTGTGTTATCAGGCTTGTTCTGCCGCGCTTCGCCACCTGACTGTGACTGTTTGTCACGCTGTTCGTGTTTGGCGCTGGTCTGGGCTTGAGTGTGAGCGCTCCGTTGGTTTTCTCTTGGGGAATCTACACGGCGGTTGTCGTCGCTTCTCGCCTGCTGATTTAGTTCGCCTGCCGTCTCTTGCACGCGCTCAGACGGCGGATTTTCCTGAAGCCGCGCCTGCCACTCCGCAATACGATTCGCCTGCTCAACTGGGGGCGGAATTTGGCGGGTGATTCGCCCAAGCATGTGTTCAACGGTGCTGCTGCGGCGATCACGATCTTCAAGACTATCGTAGAAACGCATGGTATCACCGAGTTCGTCTACAAGGGCATGATGTTCAGCGGTTCGCGCCTGTGTGTGCGCCTGCCCAACCCATGTCACGCTAAACGACGCCAGACCACCTTCAACAGCGTTGTTTTTGAAGCCTTTTTCGCGTTCCAGCTTAAGAATTTTGACGAGTGTTTCCAATGCTCTTGGCATAATCGCTAATGCACATTCTTCCACGACGCGCTGACAGGCACAACGCCCAAACCGTTGGGACCAATGTGTGTGCCTACTGCGGGATTAATGCGGACAATATAGGTATTCTCTGGCGGCGCAATGTCTTTAAGACGTTCCTTCAAGGCATACGCCGCATCAATATCAATACCGTACAAAACGACAAGCCGATCCAGCGGCGCGTGATCGTGGGCGAAGCGAATTAATTCATCAACGGCACGGCTGAAGGTTCGCACTTTTGAGAGTGATTTTACTTCACCATCCTCTACCTTGATAATCGGCTTGATCTGCAACAGTGTGCCAATACCAGCCGCTGCCCAGCCGACGCGCCCACTGCGATGCAGATATTCGAGCGTACCGAGCGCGGCGTATACGCGGGTGGCGTCACGCACACGATTGATCGCGCTGATAACCTGGTCAAGATCGCCTGTTTGTTCAGCGACTTCCGCGCCAATCACAACCTGCCAGCCCAAACCTGATGTCGTAGACAGCCCATCAATCAGTGTGAAGCGATCAGCAGAAAGTTTCTGCCCGCCTAGCCGAAACGCATTATACACGCCGCTGAGCTTGGAGGATACCGAGATTGCCACCACATGATCCGCATCTTTGGCGGCATCCATAATCGCCTTTTCTGTCATGGCGGGCGGCATTGCCGAAGTAGTGGGGTAGGGGCGGAGTGTCGCCAGTTTGGAGTAATACTCCTCACGTTTCAGTTCAATATCATCGTCGGCATAGCTGCCTCCGCCATAATTGACGAAGACTGGCACGACGGTGATGTCATGTTTCGTAAGCAGTTCTGCCGGAATATCACTCGTGCTATCGGTAATAAAGCGGATTTTTTTAGAAGTCGCCATTGAAATCATCCATTTCATTCTCAAGAATCACCAGCCCCAGGGCATCCGTGCCGATTAACGCCGCCAATGAAGCACCATAGACCGCTGGTGTAAACACCCGATTGGGAAACTCTGTCACAAGCCGATCTTGCAGCATTCGTGTACTTTCGGCAAGATGTGGCTTGGGTTGCAAGATTACTGCCTCTGACATTTGTGTAAATTCTACCGCAAATTCGACCAGTCGTTCGATGGCTTGCGAGCGAGTCTTGACTTTTTCGATTGCCACCAGCCGCCCATTTTCAATCGTCAGGACGGGTTTGATGCCGACCATTGCACCAAGAATGACATGTGCTGGCTCGATAACACGATTCTGAAACAGATAATCCATCGTCTCAAGATAGAAAATTGAATAAGTTCGCTCTACCGCGCTGCGAATATACCGCGTTGCCTCGTCAAATGTTGTACCATTCGAGAGGAATTGCACAGCATAATTGACGAGCATCGCCTGCCCTGCCGAGAGAGAACGGGAGTCGAGTACGGCGATGTGTGGATGGCTGACTTGCTGCGCGGCGGTACGTGCATTCGCCCAGCTTTGCGAAATTTCGCGTGAAGCGTGGAGTGAAATTATCGCGTCCGCCTGCTGGATCAGGGTGCCATACACATGAACGTAATCGGCGATACTCGGTGGTGTGAGCGTAGGTGCGTAAGCCTCACGGCTGATCAGCCTGAGCGCTTCATCCGCCGTGAAGTCCATGCCTTCACGATAGGACTTGCCGTTGATCGCCAGCCGATTTGGAACAATCGTAACTCCACTTTGCGCTGCCGATGCTGCTGTGAACCCACTGTAACAGGCAAAGCTGTCTGTGACGACGACGGTATGCGCTGCCATTACTCAACAGCAATGATATATGGATACAACGCCTGACCACCTTCAATGATCTCAACGGTACAGTTTGTGAAGGACTTTTCCAGTTCGCTTGCGAGGCGCTTCGCCTCACGTTCCGACGTATCGCTGCCATAATACAGGGTGATCAATTCGCGCTCGCTGGCTTTCGCTTTGGCGAGCAAATCAATGGCGACCTTGTTCATATCGCTGCCAGCGACCACCAGTACATCGTTGATCAAGCCGATGATCTGCCCTGCACTGACGATAATATCCCCAAGATCAACATCGCGTGTCGCGTAGGTGATCTCGCAGGTCGTCACGTTAGAGAGCGCGGCGGTCATTGCCTCTGCAACCTCATGCAATTCACAATTCCCATCCAGGCACACATTGGAATATTCCAGCATGGCGGCGATGCCCTGTGGGATGAAGAAACTCGGCACCACATGAACACGTTTGTTTTCGCCAGCGCGTTCCGCCGCCTGTTTGGCGGCAAGCAGGATATTCTTATTGTTGGGCAGCAGCACGATGTCCTCATTCGGCAGATCATTGATCGCGTTGAGAAAATCACCTGTGCTGGGGTTCATCGTTTGCCCACCCGTGATAACATGGGCGGCATTGAACTGGTCTGCAAACAGCTTGTGCAAGCCTTCGCCATTGGCAACTGTGATGACGGCAACACCCTGAATATCGGTGCGAACTGTTGCCAGTTTAGCTGTGTCGCGTTCCAGCCTGTGCTGGACGTAGCCCTCATACTGGCGCTGCATATTTTCGACCACGATGTCATCAATATCCGCGCCCAGATTGATCGCGTAGCTCAATGGTTCGCCGGGGTTGTGTACATGCACATGGACTTTAATCAGGTCATTATCGCCGACGACCAGTGTTGACCAGCCCATTGCGCTGATTGCCAAACGGACTTCTGCGATATTCATCCCGTTGCCGCGCATCAGGAATTGCACATCGTAGCCATAGCCAAGTTCATCTTCGGGAACGAGAGCATCTTCCCATGTTTCGGCTTTCTCAACAGGATAGATTGTCGCTGTACTGCCTCCACTGATTTCGCTGACGAGTGCCTTGCCACACAAAGCGCGAAGCATTCCCTCAAAGATGTAGACCAACCCCTGACCACCTGAATCGACGACCCCCGCCTTTTTGAGCAGCGGCAGCATTTCAGGGGTGCGGCGAAGCGCGGCGCGACCAGCAAAGACCATGCGCTTAAGCATGAGAATCAGATCTGTGTCCTGACTGTGACTTTTTGCAACCGACTCTGCCATGTACCGCGATACGGTGAGAATAGTTCCTTCAACGGGCTGTTCGACAGCACGATAGGCATATTCCACCGCATTTTGACAGGCTTGTGAGAATAACGCCGCGTTCAAACGATCATGCGATTCGAGTGCCTTTGCCGTACCAGCAAACAACTGCGACAGGATGACGCCCGAATTACCGCGTGCGCCCTTAAGCGCCCCTTCTGAAATGGCGCGAGACAGTTTTCCCACATGGGTTTCTTCCATGCTGGCGATTTCAAGATAGGCGCTTCGCATGGTCAGGAACATATTCGTCCCGGTGTCGCCATCGGGAACGGGGAAAACATTAAGGCGGTTCACCTTGTCCTTATTTTGCTCCAGCCAGGTTAAACCTGCGCCGAAAAGCTGTTTGACAAGGTATCCGTCTGCCATCGTGTTCGCATTTGCGCGAAATGCCTGTCGAGTGATCATGGTGATGTCCTTCAACCGGGTGGGTTGTTCTGATGTTGGGAACAGGGATAATGGAATGCTGTGGGATACAGCAATGTCGTGTTTCTGGGGAAAGTCAATCTATGATCTCGTAACATTCTTCCAAAACGTGCCGTATTTTATAGGATTTCCAACTGAATAACGACGGTAGCCTCTTCCGCCCATACGAGCAATTGGTCTCACAAATGACATAACACCATTGCTCCAGTATGGTTATACTCTATTCAAACATAAAACGCACATTTTCAGTCTAGAGGCAACCTTATGAATTATCGTAATGTCGGCGCGTCGGGCTTGAAAGTTAGCGCAATTTCGCTTGGTGCCTGGATCAATTTCGGCAGTGATTTTCTGGCTGAACAAAACGCCGTTGCCTGTATTCATCATGCCATCGAACGCGGGATAAACTTCATTGATGTCGCGGATATCTACGAAAAAGGGCGAGCGGAGGAAGTGGTTGGCAAAGCGGTGAAGGATCATCTTCGCAGCGATCTGGTGATCAGCACCAAGGCATTCTGGGCAATGAGTGATAATCCGAATGATCGCGGGTTATCACGCAAGCATATCACCGAGTCGGTCAATAAGTCGCTCAAACGCTTCGACATGGAGTATATTGACATTTTCTTCTGCCATCGTTATGACAGGCATACGCCCGTAGATGAAACCGTTCGTGCGATAGATGATTTGATTCGGCAGGGCAAAATTCTGTACTGGGGAACGAGTATGTGGACGGCAGAAAATCTGGATGACGCCTATGCCACCCTCAAGGAAAATCACGCGAATCGTCCTATCGCCGAGCAGCCCTTGTACAACATGCTGGATCGAGATGGGGTAGAAGGGTCGTTGGAAGGCGCGATGGCGCGTTACAGCATGGGATTAATAGCTTTTAGTCCGCTGGCGCAGGGCGTTCTGACGGGAAAATACAACGACGGCATACCAGAGCAAAGCCGCTACAACAATGTGGACAAGGAATGGTTCAGCAAGCAGCTTGCGGCGGATCGGCTGGAACGTTCACGCGGCATTTCCACCCTGGCGCGTGAGCTTGGCGTGACGCCTGCGGCACTGGCAATTGCGTGGATCCTCAAAAATCCCCATGTGAGCAGCGCGATCATCGGCGCGACCAAACCGCATCAGATTGATGAAAATCTGAAAGCACTCGATGTTCAGATTACTGATGAGTTGAATGAGCGCATCGAAGCCATTCTCAACAATAAGCCTGTCGCTGCGTAACGGAATACAGACCATAACTCATCCCGAACTTTGTTGTAAAGGGAACAGTGGACGCACCTTCTCTCAATATTAACCAAGAAGGTCTTTTCTTTTCCACCTTATCCCTTAAATTCGGGATGAGTCATGTAGAAGCATTTTTTCTGACCCGTTCACCCAGATAATTGATGATCTGAGAAAACCGCTTTTCAGGTCAGTTACATAAAGCTTTGCATCACTGTGGACAGCGCATCTGCGGAGGGGCGCAGTTTGGAGTCTGGCAGCGTTGCCAATGGCTCATCCACCACATGCAGGGTCTCGCCTAATATAGGGCGCGGCTCTTCGTAGTAGATCAAGCCCGTCAGGAAAAGCTGTTCACGCTGAGCCTGTTCCAGCACATCAATGGCTTCGCGGCGGTTGCGCGGATCATGCCCATTGTCCAGCTTTTTCAGGCGAATGTATGAGCCGTCGTGCATTTGCACTTCGATCTCTGTCCCTTCGGCGTAATCCGCCGTGATTTCTTCACGCGGCTGCACGTAGCCCACTGGAATAAACTGATACTCATGCAGCGGCTTTTCATTGGCTTTGCCATAGGCATAGCTCTTGTTCGCCGCGTCATCATTGTTGAAAGTGACGCACGGGCTGATAATGTCAAGGATTGCCGTGCCGCGATGGGCGAACGCCGCTTTGAGCAGCATTTGCACCTGTTTTGAGTCGCCGCTGAAACTGCGTGCGACGAACGTAGCGCCGCCAACGACGGCTTCCAGGCAAAGGTCAAGTGCGGGCAGTTCGTTCACGCCGTAATACTTGAGTTTTTGCCCTTCATCTGATGTCGCCGAGAACTGCCCCTTGGTTAGTCCGTACACGCCGTTGTTTTCGATGATATACACGATTGGCACATTGCGGCGGATCAGGTGTTTATACTGCCCCAGACCGATTGAACCCGTGTCGCCATCGCCGCTGACGGCAATCGCAATCAGGTCACTGTTTGCCAGCGTCGCGCCGGTGGCGACGGAGGGCATACGCCCGTGAACTGCGTTGAAGGCATGGGAACGCCCCATAAAATAGGCGGGCGTCTTGCTGGAACAGCCAATACCACTCAGCTTGATGACACGGTGCATCGGTAAATTAGCGTCATAGGCAATACTGATGATCTGGTTAGAGATCGAGTCGTGACCGCAGCCGGGGCAAAGAGTACTCTGGCTGCCCTTATAATCGGTTCTCTCCAAACCCAGCGCGTTAGGCATTATCATTCTCCTGTCGGGTAATCTGATCGAATATCCACTGCGCCGTCATCGGAAGGGTATCGCCCTGTGCAAGCGAGCCCATGTGGCGCGTATCTTCTTCAATCTCCATCCGCAGAATTTGTGCCATCTGCCCGTCGAAATTGTTTTCAATGACGTAAACACGTTTATGATCGCGGACAAAATCATAGACTTCATGCGCGAGTGGCAAGGCGCGGATACGCAGATAATTCGTCCGAATCCCTTGACCCGCAAGCATATCGCGTGCTTCGATCACGGCTGGATCATTGGAACCATACGAGACAATGCCGACGGTTTTTGTCGCGTCGTAATCCACCACGGGCTGCGGCACGGCGGCGCGGGCAGTCACTTCATACTTGTGTTTCAATCGAGCAAGATTGTTGACCCAATCCTCCTTGCGCTCGCTGTAAAGTGCCTTTTCATTGTGCCCCGTGCCGCGTGTGAAATACGCTGCCTTGGGATGATCCGTGCCGGGCAGGGTGCGATAGGCGACCCCATCCGAATCATAATCCTTGTAGCGGAACCACTCGCCATACTGCTCGAAAAATTCTTCCAGGTGGATTTTGTCGAGCGTTTTGCCGTGCTTAATCGGCGTATCTGGATAGGTGAACGGTTCACTCAACCAGATATTCATGCCGAGATCGAGATCGCTCATGACGAAGATCGGTGCCTGCAGGGTGTCCGCGAGATCATGGGCTTTCCAGCCGAACTCGAAACATTCGGCAACGCTGCCCGGCAGCAGCACCACCTGACGAGTATCCCCATGACTCAGCACGTAGATGAACAGCAGATCGCCCTGGCTGGTGCGCGTCGGCAAGCCCGTGCTGGGACCCGTGCGTGTGATGTCCCAAATGACGCAGGGAATTTCGGCAAAATAGGCAAGACCGGTAAATTCTGCCATCAGGCTAATACCGGGACCACTTGTGCTGGTTACTGAGCGAGCGCCTGCCCATCCCGCGCCAATGATCATGCCAATGGCGGCGAGTTCATCTTCTGCCTGTACGACGGCGACAGTATCCCTGCCAGTATCTGGATCGCGGCGCAGATGTTTGTGATCCAGTACGCCATCAATCATGCTCGTGGATGGCGTAATTGGATACCACGCGGCAACCGTCAGCCCACCGAACAATGAACCGAGCGCGGCGGATTCATTACCCGTGATGAGAATTTTACCCGCCGTCTTATTCATCGGCTCGAAATAGAACGGATCGCGCTTTTCCAGGTTTTCCGCAGCCCATTGATAGGCGCGTTCGACCACACCATAATTCATCATGGCGGGTTTTTCCTTGCCGTTGAATGTGTCCAGCAGTGCCTGACGGACAATCTCCATCGAAATGCCGAAAAGCTGGGCGCACACGCCGACATAGACCATGTTGGCGATACGGTCACGAAAATCCTGCGGCACCTGCGCGGCGGCAACCGTTTCCTTGACGGGAATTTCGTAGTAAAGAATGTCCTGGCGGCTTTGCCCCCATTTCCAGTCCGACGGGATAATACACACGCCGCCCGATGGGAGGTTCGCAATATCCTCCGCTGCCGTCAATTCGTTCATTGTCACCGCAATTTCTGTGATTGAACGGCGGGCGATATAACCGTCACGACTGGCGCGGATGGTATACCAGGTAGGCAGTCCCTTAATATTCGACGGGAACAAATTCTTTCCACTGACCGGGATGCCCATGCGGAACAGCGAACGGATCAGCACTTCGTTGGAAGTCTGGCTGCCGGAGCCATTTTTCGTGGCTACCATCAGCGCGAAGTCGTTGGTCACACGCTCGCGCTGCTGTATGTCAGCCTGTGGGGTTAATTCAAGAACCATAATCACTCCTCAATGATGATCAGCCTGATGCTGATTAACAGGTGTTAACTTTGGCATTTCACAAAAACGTCTCGCCATAAGCTCCTTTTGCTATGAATTTTCCGTAACGCTTTCGCCCCGAGTCGCAGGTTCGACATGCGGCTGGTGACGAAGCAGGCGGGTATGTTCGATAAATATCTCACGGGCAAGATCGAAATCTCCCGCGCAGATGGCATTGAGGATGCGCTCATGATAATCCCAGACGGTTTGCAGGTAGGCATAATCGGCATAGCGCGTGATTTCCACCGCTTCATAGGCTTCCCAGTAAGTTTCAAGAATGCCCATGACGAATGGATTTGCCAGCCGCCGAAACACCGTCAGGTGAAAGGCGCGATGTTCTTCATTCGGGATACGGACGTAGATGCCATTAAGCTTGGCGCGGGCAGCGATGACGTAGCCGCGCATTTCTGCTGTGTCTGCCTCAGTCAGCGTCTTGCAGGCTTCATGCCAGAATGCGGCTTCGACATGATTGCGAAGTTCGCTGAAGAGTTCAAAATTGTGCTGATCATAGGCGAGGGCAAAAAATAGGCTCAGGCGTACAGCAGGGGTGAAGGTGTAATCCTTCATTTTCATGCCCGTCTTGGAACGTACCTCAACCAGACCAAGTGCGCGGGCGACTTCGAGTTGTTCGCGGACTTTACTCGCGCTGATGCCAAGCTGATCGGCTTCCTGCAATTCGGTAATTGTGGGCAGCCTGTCGCCCGGCTGGTAATGGCGGTCTGCAAGGTAGGTAAGAAGTTCAGAGTCTAAATCAATAGGAGGCATGTATTAGGCAATTCATCAGATGAATCATATCTATAGGATGAAAATGATTCTATCAGGAATTGCTGATCCCGTCCATGAATTTTTTGTGGAAAATTAACATAAATCGGTTTGCAGCGCCTGACGGGTCAATGCTGCGATTCGGTTCATGTCCGCTGTGTTGTGCTGAAAATCCAATTCATCCATTTCGATGCACAACACAGGGGAAGTTGTCCAGCGGGCGATCCAGTCTTCGTAGAGATCATTCAACTGCTGGAGGTACTCAGGGGCGATATTGCGTTCATAATCGCGCCCGCGCCGCTGAATATGCCTGAGCAGGGAAGGGACGTTGGCACGAAGATAAATCACGAGATTAGGGGCGGGCAAAAAGCTGCTGATAGCATGATACAGGCTGCGGTAGGCATCGTAATCGCGTTCGCTCATCGAGCCTTGAATATACAGATTGCGGGCAAATATCTCAGCATCTTCGTAGACCGTGCGATCCTGAACGACGCTTGTTGGATGATCAACCAACTGGCGGTGATGTTCGAGCCGTTTGCCAAGATAAAACACCTGCGAATGAAAGCTCCACCGTTTCATATCCGCGTAAAAATCCGCCAGATAGGGGTTTTCAGCATCCGCCTCGAAAAATGGCTGCCAGCCGAATAATTCAGACAGAAGCTTCGTAAGGGTGCTTTTGCCTGCGCCGATGTTGCCTGCAATAGCGATAAATTGTTTTTGCGTGTCGCTGATCATGCGTTTTTGACCGTCGGATTCTGCATGAAAGTTGAACAAGTGTTTTATAGTGCAGATCGCATTTTTTGCCAAGTCTGAAATTACACAACATCTGCTGATTTTGTACGTATAATCTATCATGTGCGTTAGCAGCAGGAAGGGGAACGGATTATGGCAAGCGCCTTGTTACGTGATGCGATTGAGACGCTCAAAAGCGGTGATCGGGATGGTGCCCGTGTGATGCTGGAGCAGGTGGTTCGGGAAGACCCGAATAGTGAAATGGGCTGGTATTATTATGCAGCGGTTCAGGATGATCCTCAAATACGACGCGCTTATCTGGAACGGGTGCTGATCATCAACCCCAACAACGCCAAAGCCCGTGAAATTCTCTCCAAAGTAGACGCCCCTTCAAGTAGCGCAGCCATACCCGATGCGACGACGATAGGCACAGACGACTCTGCTGCGAAATCAAAAGGCGGAACGCCGATTCGTCCGCTGACAGGCGCAGATACGCCGAGCGCGGCTGAAAGCGGCGGCTTCGCGCTGCCGGTGGATATTCCGGGTGCGCCGCCGCGTGTTTCTCCAAATGCGCTTGTGCGTGACGGCATTGCGCTGTTTCTACGCGGCGTGGATGTTCTCAACAACGGTGCGGCGACGTTGTTCCCCAACGTTAGTTTTTTTCAGCCGAAACCTGAAGTTTATGACAGCGAAGTTGCCAAAGCGACGTGGTGGCGCTTCTGGTTTCTCGTTGGTTTTTGTGCTGTCGCTGCCGCGCTGCTCGGTTTATTTGGCGGGATCATCGGGACGATATTCAGCATTTTCGGCGGGTTTAACTTTTTCCGCGTCTTTGGCGTTCTGGTCACGTTTATCCTGACCGTTCCGATTTTGATGGTGGGGATGTTTGCAGCGACGTATGCCTCCGGCTGGTGGGCGAAGGAACAGAAAAGCGCTGTGCCGCTGGTCCGGCATGCTTATACCGCCGCTGTGCCATTCGCTCCCACGCTGGTGATTAACGCGCTGCTCTCCCTCATCCCGATTGTCGGCGGCATTCTGGGTTGGCTGGTGCAGATATTCGCGCTTTATCTGATGGGTTTTGGCTTTCAGGGGCTTCATCAGTTTGAGGATCGAAATCAACGCTGGATCACAGTGGCGATTTACGGCGTTGTCTACTTCGTGGTTGTAGGCATTCTGAGTATCTTCCTTGCCCTGTTCACAGCCATTGGCAGTATTTTCTAGGCGGAAAGTGTTCGTCAGGGCATGGATTCGGTCATGCCCTGTAGATTTCTAGCGCACGAGTTTTTGCAAGCGCTCGCCCACCTGCATGAGCATGTCGTCCGATTTGCAAAAGGCGAACCGTGCCATTGTGCTTGCCATATGCGCGTGTTCATGGCAGTAAAAGAACGTCGGCGGGATACAGGCGACGCCTACTTCGGTCGTCAAATAGCGGGCAAATTCCAGATCGTCTCCGTCAAACACGTCGGAAAAATCTGCCATGATGAAGTATGTTCCTTCAGGCTGCTGCGCTTTCAAGCCGGCAGAACCGAGCGCAGTCATCAACAGATCGCGTTTGGTGCTGTACATTGCCTGTAGTTCTTCAAAATAGGTGCCGGGTAAGCCAAGCGCATACGCGGCGGCGACCTGTGCCGGATGGTTTGCTGCAAAGGTCACATACTGGTGCGCCCGCGCCACCCCTTCAATCAGTGACGGATGCCCGTACACCCAGCCGATTTTCCAGCCTGTGACGCTGAACGTTTTACCGAGACTGCTGACGGTGACGGTGCGTTCCAGCATATCTGGCAATTTGGCAATCGGGATGTGCTGCGCCGCGTCAAAGACGAGGTGTTCGTAGACCTCATCCGAGATGACGACAACATCATGTTCCTTGCACAAATCCGCGATGAGAGTCAGTTCTTCCAGCGTGAACACACGCCCGGTTGGATTTTGCGGCGTGTTGAGCAGAATTGCTCTGGTTTTTGGCGTGAAGGCTGCACGCAGCTCATCCGGATCGAACGTCCAGTGGGGCGGGTGCAGGGGAACATAGATCGGTGTCGCGCCGATAAATGCGAGGTTGGGAACGTAGCTGTCAAAATATGGTTCAATGACAATGACTTCATCGCCGCGATCGACTGTACCAAGAAGGCAGGAAAAGACGGCTTCGGTTGCGCCAGCTGTAACGAGAACGCCGTTCTTGGGATCAATCGCCATGTCATAAAATCGTGCTGCATGGTCAGCAATCGCCTTGCGTAGGGGGACAGTTCCCGCGCCGGGCGCATATTGATTATGAACGGGATTGTGCAGCCCGTTGATCTCCGCCTGAATAATATCGGCGGGACCATCAAAATCAGGGCGACCCTGCCCTAAATTCAACGCCTGATGCTGAAGCGCCAGTTCATTGATTTCTGTGAAGATCGTCGTCGAAAACGGCATCACGCGCTGCGCTATTGAGGGCATACATCCGACTCCACTTGTTGATAAATCCTGTCTATTTTGTTCAGTGGGCTGGTAAACCTACATGTTTCCGCCGCGTAACTTTTGCTTATGCACTTCTTTCACGGCAAGCTGATCGCAGCGCTCATTATATTCATGTCCGGCGTGACCGCGTACATATTCCCAACGGACTTTATGTGGCTCGGCGGCGGCATCCAGCGCTGCCCATAAGTCGGGATTCTTGCTGCGTTTCCAGCCTTTTGTCATCGTGTAAATGACATACTGTGAGTCAGAAACGACTGTGACTGTTCCAGGCTGAGACACAGCTTTCAGCCCCTCAATCGCGGCGCGAATTTCCATGCGATTATTGGTCGTATTTGACTCACCGCCAGTGACGATCTGTTCGCGTACTGCCACACGGTCCGCGTCGAACTCGACAATAATCGCGGCATAGCCGCCGGGTCCGGGATTTCCAGAACACGCGCCATCCGTGAAAATCACCGTACCTTGCCGTCTTGCTCCCATCTGTCACGCTCCACATATAAAAAGAGGGTCTGGCGGTCGCCAAACCCTCTCGTGCGACTCAAATGACTGTGTGCCTATTGTTGCAGAAACTTCCGCAGCACCGTCGGCAGGATACCGCCATTCTTATAGTATTCGACTTCAACAGGGGTATCCACACGGACAATCGCGTTAAAGGTCTTCACCGCGCCGTCTTCCGATGTCGCTGTGACAGTCACTTCCTGTTTCGGTTCCAGAGTCGTGTCAATGCCGTGGATGTCAAACGTCTCGCGCCCCGTTAAGGCGAGGGATTGCACGCTATCGCCCTCCTTGAATTGCAGCGGCAGTACACCCATCATGACCAGATTGCTGCGGTGGATTCGTTCAAAGCTGCGTGCAATCACAGCGCGTACTCCTAAGAGTGCAGTCCCTTTCGCAGCCCAATCACGGCTGCTGCCGGTGCCATATTCCGCGCCTGCGAGAATAATTAGCGGCGTCTTGTCTTTCTGATACCGCATGGATGCTTCATAAATGCTCATCACCTCGTTTTCCGGCAGATACACCGTCACGCCACCCTCTGAACCGGCGGCGAGCAGATTACGCAGGCGAATATTGGCAAACGTCCCGCGAATCATCACCTCATGATTGCCGCGCCGTGCGCCGTACTGGTTGAAGTCCGCCTTCTGTATCCCGCGCTCTTGCAAATACTTTCCTGCCGGGCTGTTAAGGGCGATGTCGCCTGCCGGCGATATGTGATCTGTCGTGATCGAATCACCCAGAATCGCTAATGCACGCGCACCACTGATTGGTATCAGCGGACTGGCTTGCTGGCTAAACTCCATGAAGAACGGCGGTTCCTGAATATAGGTGCTGCTGCGATCCCACGAGAAAACATCGCCTTCATTGCCCTGAATGGCATTCCATGTCGGATTGCTCTGGAAGACATTGCCATATTGTTTCTCGAACAGGTCAGGTGTAACCGCGCTGTGAACCGCTTCGGCGACTTCCTGCTGTGAGGGCCAGATGTCCTTGAGATAGACGAGATTGCCATCACGATCCGCCCCGACGGGTTCAGTCGTCAAATCCACATCCACCGTGCCAGCCAGCGCATAAGCGACGACCAGCGGTGGGGATGCCAGATAATTTGCTTTCACCAGTGGGTTGACGCGCCCCTCAAAGTTGCGGTTGCCGCTGAGAACAGCGGCGGCGACGATCTCATCCTTGACAACCGTCTCGGCGACGCGCTGGGGCAGGGGACCGCTGTTGCCAATACAGGTGGTACAGCCATAGCCAACGGTGTGAAAACCAAGTGCCTGTAAGTAGGGCGTGAGTCCTGCCCGATCCAGATAATCAGTGACGACGCGAGAGCCGGGCGCTAGACTTGTCTTGACGTATGGTTTGACCTGCAAGCCTTTCTCAACCGCTTTCTTGGCAAGTAAGCCCGCACCAAGCATCACGTAAGGGTTGCTGGTATTCGTGCAGCTTGTAATCGCGGCGATCACAACGACGCCATGCTTGATTTGGGCGGAACGCCCGTTATCAGAGACATACCCTTCACGCTCGACGGCGTGTTCATCCAGCCCGAATCCACGTTCTTCAACGGGCGCACGGAGGGCTTTTTCAAACGATGATTTCATATCACTCAACAGGACGCGATCCTGTGGGCGCTTCGGTCCCGCCATGCTCGGTTCGACTTCAGCGAGGTTGAGTTCAAGTGTATCGGTAAATATGGGATCGGGCGTGTCATCGGTACGGAACAAACCCTGTTCGCGGGTGTACACTTCAACCAGTTGAACCAGGTCTTCGCTTCGACCTGTACGGCGCATGTAGTCCAGTGTTTCCTGATCCACAGGGAAAAAGCCCATCGTCGCGCCGTATTCGGGAGCCATGTTCGCAATCGTGGCGCGATCTGCCAGACTAAGATTCGTTAAACCCTGACCGTAGAATTCGACGAATTTATCCACAACGCCTTTCTTGCGGAGCATTTGCGTCACGGTAAGGACGAGGTCAGTTGCGGTTGCTCCCTCGCGCAGTTTGCCTGTCAGTTTGAAGCCGATGACCTGCGGCATTAGCATATATATCGGCTGACCGAGCATGGCGGCTTCGGCTTCGATTCCGCCGACCCCCCAACCGAGTACACCCAGTCCGTTGATCATTGTCGTGTGGCTATCCGTGCCGACCAGCGTATCAGGGAAGGCAATCGTTGCACCGTCTTCATCACGCTGCAAAACTACCTGCGCCAGATATTCGAGGTTAACCTGATGGACAATACCGGTCGCGGGCGGCACGACGCGGAAATTGTCGAAGGCTTTTTGACCCCAGTGCAGAAATTCATAGCGTTCACGATTACGATCAAATTCCAAACTGGAATTGAAAATGATCGCATCGCTTGTGCCGAAACGATCCACCTGAACGGAATGGTCAATCACCAGATCAACCTGTACGATAGGGTTGATTTTACCGGGATCGCCATTGAGACGGCGCATAGCGCTCCGTAGCGCGGCAAGGTCTACCACCGTAGGAACGCCGGTAAAGTCCTGCAAGACGACACGGGCGGGTTTATAAGGAATCTCGACTTGCTGAGGGGCTTTCGCATTCCAGTTGGCGATGTTGGTCACATCTGCCTGGCTGACTTCGAAATTGTCGAGATTGCGGAGCGCGTTTTCCAGCAGCACCTTGATACTAAACGGAAGATTATCAATCTGCCCGATGCTCAGGTCGGCAAGATGGCGCAGGCGATAGATGACGACTTCCCGCCCACCCGCGTTCAACGTGCCGCGTGCGCCGAATGGATCAATTTTTGGCATGATGACGATTCCTATTTGCTTATGGTCGGGGAACGACCCTGAGTAAAGTGCTGGTCTGCTTATTTGCGATCATCAAGTTCCTCTAGTTTACTCCAGTCAGCGCAATTTGTCAGATCAATTACAGACCATTCCATGACATTTCTTATGTATACTTCCCCGATATGGTCTTGGCAGGCGTATCGTTCGCCGAGTAGACTTTACCGATACTTCGAGACAGAAAAGAGACATTGCGATGGCGAATGACAAAAGCACACCTCCCAAGAAGACTACGACCACCACTCCTGCATCCGCAACCGCCCGCACGACGGAACGGCGTAAGGAACGCGAACGCGCCCGTTCACGAACGCAGATTATCACGATTGTCGTCATCGTCGCTGCGATTGTGGGTGTGATCATCCTTGGTATTATCTCAGCGAATCGCCCGGCGGAGACGCCGATTCCGCCGGAAACGACGGCTCGTTTTGACGGGATTGAGCAGGGGCGTACAACGGACGGTTTCCCACGTCTGGGTGATGCGGATGCGCCGATCAAGGTGTCGCTTTATAACGCGGTGGATTGTGTTGAATGTGCGCCATTTTATGAGGGTGTGATTGATGGGTTGCTGGAGCATGTCCGTAACGAGGAAATTGCCCTGATCGCCGTACCGATGTATGGCGGCGCGGGAGCGCTTAGCAATGGGCAGGGCGCGGCGCGGGTGGCTGTTTGCGCTGCCGATTACAATAAGTTCTGGGAAATGCAGGACGCGCTGTTTCACTGGCAGCAGTATGGCAATCAGGCATTCATCCATTCGCGCCTGGTCAATGGCGCGGGAGCCCTGGGCATGGATACAAACGCGATAACAGGGTGCAGCCTCGGGACTGCCCCGGATGGTGTGCTGAATGAAGCGCGTTCACAAACACGAGAGTTGATCAATTTCAGCCAGCCTCCCGCTATCGCCATCAATGGGGTGATCGTAACGCGGGATCAGGAGGTTGAAGCAGATGGTGAAACCACCGTCATTATCGTTGCCGAAACTGATCCACAGGCTGCACTGGCGGCAGTTGCCAGCGCAGTAGCGAATCTTGGCGGGAATAATGATGAGAACGCCGCAGATGCCACACCGGAAGTTGAGGCAACAATCGCTGCTGATACGACGCCGGAGGCAGAAGCAACTGCTGACATAGTACAGAGTGACACGACGGCTGAAGCTGAACTCATGCCCACCGTGGAGGCAACCGCCGAAAGTTAACGCTAAAAGACGACGGGCGAGAAAAACCTTGTCCGTCGTTTCTCTATTCTGGTTTTGATACCATTCGCCCTAATTTACGCCCGCCGAGCAGGTGCATGTGCAGGTGAAAAACCTCCTGCCCACCGTCACCCTTGCAATTGACGATCAGGCGATAGCCGCTTTCGCTGATGCCGAGATCGCGGGCGATCTGTCTTGCGGCGGTGAATAAACGCCCCAATATCGCTTCATCCTGCGGCGTGACATCATCTACCGTCGGGATTTCGTGATTGGGAACGATGAGGATATGGATAGGGGCAAGCGGATGGATGTCCTTGAATGCCGTGACAAGATCGTCTTTATAGACAATGTCCGCAGGAATTTCGCCTGCGAGAATTTTTGAGAAGATGGTCGCCATCGCTGTTTCCTTTCAGACTACGCTACATTGCCAGACCGCCATCTACCACCAGCACTTGACCCGTGATATACGCGGATTCATCTGAGGCGAGGAAAGCGGTCGCATAGGCAACATCCTCAACTGATCCCCATCGCCCCAATGGAATATTCTCATTCAGTTTACTGGTGATCTCTTCGGGTAAACCGCTGGTGAGATCGGTCAGGACAAAACCGGGCGCGACGGCGTTGACCGTGATATTGCGCGATGCGACCTCGCGGGCGAGCGATTTGGTCAAGCCGATGAGACCCGCTTTGCTGGCGCTGTAATTGGTCTGCCCACCGTTGCCGACGATCCCGCTGATACTGGTGATATTGATAATGCGCCCGTAGCGTTTCCGCATCATAGCGCGAACGGCGGCTTTGGAACACAACCACGCGCTGCGTAAGTTGGTATTGAGGACAGTATCAAAATCATCTGCACCCATCAGCATGATGACATTATCGCGGGTTGTGCCGGCATTATTGATGAGAATGTCAATTTTGCCGTAGGTGTCTATCGCCGTCTTAATCAAGGCGTTCGCATCCGCTTCAAGGCTGACGTCCGCCTGCACCGCCAATGCCTGACCACCGCCCTGTTTGATCCGATCAACGACTTCATTGGCGGCATCGGCATTTGTCTGATAATTGATGATGACGGTTGCGCCGCGCTTTGCCAGTTCCAGCGCGATTGCTCTTCCAATGCCGCGACTTGCGCCCGTAACAACGGCTATTTTTTCGTTCAACTGCGCCATAAATGCTTCCTCACAATCATAATGTTATGCGGCTATTGACCGCAGCCATCAGCCGCCCACCCAGCCTAACAGATTGATATTACCACGCAGATTAGCGGTCAGGTTCTGTGCGCCAAAACCATTGGCATTGGCAACGTAAATGTCTATGCGCCCATCCTGTCGCGGATTCACGCCCGTAAAGGCAAGCAGCGAGCCATCTGGTGAGTACGTCGGTTCGCACATACTGGGCGGCGGGTTGCCACGCGCAACATAGCCAAATTCGTTCGTTATCGTAATCACCCCATACGGACACTGCCCGCCGACGCCGCCTATCGCTATTGTTGTGCCGTTGGGCGACCACGCGGCGGACACGCCAAAGCGTGTGAAATTCAGATTATCCACGCGGGCGATTTCCGTACCGTCAAGACTTGCCAGTACGAGCGTCGTACTATCATCAGCCGCCTGGTAAAACACCTGTTGACCATTGGGCGACCATGACTCAGCGAATTTGAACGGGTCATCATTCTGATCAAGGACAAGCTGGCGTGTTTCATTGGTAAATATATCCGCGATCCACAATTCACGCGCAGGATCGCCGAAAGCAGGTTCGCCGCTGGCATAGGCGATCTGGCGTGGATTGACCCACTGTGGCGGTTCAGTGACCCATTGCTGCGAGATTTGGCGTGTCTCGCCTGTTGTTACATCCATGATATAGACGTAACCGCCTCTAGGCGGCTCGGTGTCGGTACCGTCGCAGGTATTCGGTTCACCCGGTATCCAGCTAGGGCAAACGGCGCGATCACTGACAAATGAGAGGTAGCGTCCATCGGGAGACCAGGTGGGCCAGAAGTCATAACTGCCGTTCCGGGTCATGTTGGTTGGCGTTGCGCCGTCACGCCCGACAGTGAAAATATCAATGTCATAAGCCGTTTCCAGCGCCACAGCCAACCGCGTACCATCTGGTGACCAGACCGGTTCACTCGGAATGCCACGCTGATTCAGCGAAGTTGTGGCGAGGATACGCCCGCGTATTGGGGTTGCAAGGGTTAGATCAACCACATACAGACCATCGGTAGAAGGCGTATTTTCCAGCCGCATATAGGCAATCGCATTACCTGTGGGTGCAACATAGACCTGATCGCCCGTCTCAGCGGTCATTTGCAGCATTTCGACTGGCGTACCGCCATTTGACGACAGATAGTACAGGGTCGAAATATTGTTGCCCGGTGTGGGTGTGCCGATATTCTGGACGTTGCGATTATTGGTGTTGACAAAGGCAAGATGCGGCGTGACAAGCATTGATTCAATGCCCGCTGGCGCTTCAACAAAATCCCAGTTGTCATAAATGAAGTTGAGTGTAGGACTTGGCGTAGTGCTGGGGGTTGGCTGTGGTGTCCAGGTCAGGGTGCTGCTGGGTGTTAGCATGGGAGATGGTGTTTGAGTAGGTGCAGCCGTATCGCTTGGCAGGGGTGTTAGCGTCAATGTAGGAATATCAGTGGGTGGAGCGGTGTTTGTTGGCGTCTCAGTTGGCGGATTTTGCGTGAGACCAGAACATGCCGCACAGACGAGCAAGAGCGCTATCCATGAAGTTTTTGCTAAACTCATCCGTTCAATTCCATCTGATTTGCCAAAACGCGGGCAAGCATACCATGAAGCGAACGCCGCTTCTACGGCGCGTCCGCTTGCAGCATATAGTAGGAGCCGCGTTTTTCTCCAAGTTTTCGCAGAACATTTTTAGTCACGAGGTCAGCCAGATCGCGGCGAATCGTCTCAGCGTGTACTTCCGGGTACAGGGCTTGCAGGTCCTTATTGGTGATCCGTGAATTCCCTGCATGGAGAAAGGCGATTGCCGATTCCTGACGCGGGTTGACCGCGATACCGTTATAGATTCCGCCAAACAGCGGCAAGGCTGGCGGCTCGACGGACGTGCTGCCCGTTTCACTGGTTGGGTCGTTATGCAGAGTAGCACGGAAGCTACCATGCGTATCTTCAAAAACAGGTTCGCGCAGGCGTCGCTCGTGCATCAGTGCGATCACTCGATCCACGCCATAGCCAAGTCGTTCGATAAAGCGCATATCGGAAAGCACCTGCACGATGACCGGGTTGCGCGAGAAACGCTCGTTACGCAGATTGTCCAGCGTCATCGGACCAGGCAGACTACCAGGGCTGACAACTTCCAGACGCCCGCGAAAGATATTCAGATGGATGCAATCGCCGTCTATGCTGTAATCGCGGTGGGCAACGGCATTGACGACCAGCTCACGCGCTGCCTCGAGTGGGTATTCATACGACTCACTTCGCGCCATGCCTTTGCCGAGATGCACATCTTTCCTTAAGTGATCGCGCAAAAAGGCTTCTGCACGGCGTAATTGGACAGGGAGCGACCCGCCGATGTCCTGCTTGATGAATTTATCGGTCATTGTGTCACTCGTGAAGCGGGCTGCCATAACCGTTGCATTGTGTACAAAGCGCTGCGGTTCCTTGCCAAATAGTAAAATGCCCGCGTATGTTGGGCGCATTTTGCCACCAGAATCCGACAAGCAGCCACGACGGATCATCGTTTGTTCAAGCTGCGTTTCGCCGATCACTCCGAGATCATCTCGCAGATATGCCGCTGCTGCTTCCCAATCCAGATCATCCAGCGTCGCACGGCTGACGGCTTCGGTCTCAAAACTCAGATCGCCGCGTTCGAGAAACAGGCGGCGCAGTTCACGCGGAGGCAGGGCGAGATTTTCTGTTTCCTGTCGAATTAGAAAACGCCCATCATAACTGTAGACATGCGGCATTCCGCGTGGGACATGTGCGGCAACCACCGGACGATCTCCCATGCGAATGACCTGTGGATACGAAATGATGAGGCGCGGCTCAATCGCAAGCGCGGCACGAACGATTCGATCTGCGACTTCGTTGCCGTCCTTTACGCCAATGGTCGCGGCGCTCTGACCAACAATGCCGACGATAAGCGTGCCGCCCTGCGCGTTCGCCATTGCGGTAAGCGCCGTCGCAATCGTGTCCAGGCTAACGCTTTCCGCCAGCCATTCCAGCCGTGTGCTGCGCCCCTGCCTGATCTGCGTGGAAAGATCATCGACCGTCATATCCATCAGCTTGCCCTTGTACACGCCCTAAGCGGTGCGTTAATCCTCATCCTTCTCTTTTTCGTCACGTTCCTGGCGCAGTTTGTCCAGTCGTCGCTCGGCAGGTGGTTCGCGCAGAACTGCATCTATGACCTGCTGCATATCTTCGACCAGCACGATATTCATCTGGCGAAGCGCTTCCTTAGGTAGTTCTTCGAGATCAGGGGCATTCTGTTTCGGCAGAATCACATTGTTCACCCGCGCTCGCCGTGCTGCCAGCACTTTTTCCTTGATGCCGCCAACGGGCAGGATTTTCCCGCGCAGGGTAATTTCACCCGTCATGGCAAACGTGCTGTTCACCTTACGTTCCGTCAGCGCTGAGATTAGGGCAATTGCCAGTGTTATCCCCGCTGATGGTCCATCTTTTGGCACTGCGCCTTCGGGCAGGTGAACATGAATGTCAAAATACTCAAAGTCGTCATTTGGCACGTTCAGGTCGTCAGCGCGGGAACGCATGTAGCTCAATGCCGTCTGCGCCGATTCCTGCATCACATCGCCGAGCGAACCCGTCATCAGTAACGTGCCTTTGCCGGGCAGAATTGAGACCTCAATCGTCAGGACATCCCCGCCGAAGGGCGTCCAGGCAAGCCCCGTTGCAATGCCCGCTGTATCCGTATCGTTTGCCCGCATATCGTCAAACGGCGCGGGTCCCAGCAGGCGGTAGACCTGTTTCTGCGTGATTCGTCGCGCATACGGTTTTTCCTCCGCCAATTGGCGGGCAACTTTGCGCGAGACGTTGGCAATTTCGCGGTTGAGGTTGCGAACGCCCGCTTCATATGTATATTCGTGAATGAGTGTCGTCAGGGCAGGCGTTTCAAAGGCAACGCCGGCATTATCCAAGCCATTCGCCTCAATCTGGCGCGGGATCAGAAATTGGCGGGCAATCGCAATCTTTTCTTCATCGGTGTATCCGTTAAACTCGATAATTTCCAGCCGATCCAGCAGTGCTGGTGGCAGTGGATCGAGATCATTCGCCGTCGTGATGAACAGCACTTTAGAGAGGTCATACGCCACTTCGATATAATGATCCGAAAAGGCGTGATTTTGTTCAGGATCGAGGGTTTCCAGCAATGCCGCCGACGGATCACCGCGAAAATCATTACCAAGTTTGTCGATCTCATCGAGCATGAAGACCGGATTGATCGTCCCGGCACGGCGCATGGTCTGGATAATGCGCCCCGGCAGAGCGCCAATATATGTTCGCCTGTGACCGCGTATTTCCGCTTCATCGCGGACGCCGCCGAGACTGACGCGGACAAATTCGCGTCCTAACGCTGAGGCGATACTTTTGCCAAGCGACGTTTTGCCGACGCCCGGCGGTCCGACAAAACACAGGATCGGGCTGTTGAGTTTATCCGGCGCGAGTTTTCGTACCGCGATATACTCCAGAATGCGATCCTTAATTTTGGGCAGACCGTAGTGTTCGCGTTCGAGTATTTCGGCAGCGGCTTTTACGTCGAGATGATCTTCGCTTTGCTGTGACCATGGAATGCCAATCAGCCAGTCCAGATACGTTCGGATCATGCCGACTTCGGGTGCCATTGGCGACATCATGCTCAGACGGGCAAGTTCCTTGATCGCACGCTGATGCACTTCTTCAGGCAGGGCTGCCTGTTCAATTTGCAGTCGAACATCGGTTAGTTCCGCCTGAAATGGATCATCTTCACCAAGTTCGCCCTGAATAATCCGCAGTTGTTCACGCAAATAAAGTTCGCGCTGGCTGCGCTCCATTTCCTGCTGAAACTGCCCGGATATTTGATCCTTCAGTTCAAGGACATTCAGTTCCTCGCCAAGCAGTTTACCAACATAATCAAGGCGCTCGCCGACATGCGCCATTTCAAGGATATTCTGACGTTCTTCCAGCGGCAGCAGCAGTGTAGACGCAACCAAATCCGCCAGATAACCCGGCGTATCAGCGTTGAGGATGTAAAACAGCACTTCATCAGGGATATTTTCATTCATATCCACCAGCCTCTTGAATAGGCTGGAGACGACCTGTTCCGTCGCTTTGACTTTGCGCGTTCTGGTGAGACTTTCACGAATGACGCGGGCGGTTGCTTGCCAGTAGCCATTGTGTAAATCAAGCGAGACGATCTCAATGCGCCTGCGCCCCTGCCCAAGTGTCGTCTGGCTGCCATCCGGTAAATTCAGTACACGCCCGGTAGCCGCTTCAGTGCCAGCTGCGTAAATTGTTTCGAGTGACAGGCTATCCAGTTCATCATCGGAATCCCTGAGTGCTGAAACGAGAATCGTTTGCCGCCCCTGTGTCGCTGCGCTGACAGCTGCGCTCGACTGCGCGTTTTCCAGTGCGATTGCGGAGACGATATTTGGAAACAAAACATTCCCGCGTAATGGCACGAATGGGCGCGTGATCAAACCATTCTCATCATCGGAAGCGTTGTCAATCAGATGAAAATCATGCAGTCCTGATGGGGTATTCAATGATGCGTTTTCCTGAGCCTCAAGCTCAATAACGGATAAAAAGTGGACGGAATATTGTAGCGCAGGGCAGGGGTAGGGTAAAGCGACGGGTTCAGCCCTAGCGCATCAACCGTCGCTTGATTAGACTTGCGATGGATGAAATCTCTGGAATAACTTATGCGTCTTTCAACGCCCATCATTATCGTTGCCACAATCGTCACCCTGATCATTGTGGTGGTTCTTGGTTTGCTGCTGGTGCAGCCGCCGCAGTCGCTCATCACCTCTGCATCTTTTTCGCCGCAAACCATCACGCCAAATGCAGATGGCAGTGATGATATTACAGTGTTGACCTATGCGCTCTCTCGCGGGGCGGAGGTTAGCATCGCTTTTGAACGTGCTGATGGGACGCAGTTTGTTTTTCGTCAAGGTGAACCGCGAACCGCAGGAGATTACAGCGTGCTGTTCAGCGGCGTCGTGGATGGCTATGTCAACACTGGCGACACGATTGAGGGCGAAGTCCTCCGCCGCCTGATGCCAGATGGCGAATATACGTGGCGGCTGACAGCGGTTGGTGCGAACGGTGAAACCGATGAACGCAGCGGGACGTTGACTCTCCTGGATGGTGAAGCGGTGCTGCCGGAAATCGTCGAATTCAGCATTTATCCCGAAGTGTTTACCCCCAATCAGGACGGGATCAGCGATAGAACTGCGATCAATGTTGGCTTGAGCAAGGAAGCTGACTTGCAGGTATATCTCACACAACCGGGGATCGAGCCGATCTTTATCCCTGAACGTCTGGAAGATTTCAACCCTGATCAACCGTCACTGCGGCATTATTATGACTATGAGGGCGGTGTGGATTTGGGCGCAAACCCCCCACCTGATGGCGAATACACGGTCATTGCGCTGGCGCAGGACGACGTGGGGCAGCAGGTTCAGCGCAGCGGTACGCTGGCAATTCAGGATGGCGGAGCGCCATTCGCTCAGATTGTGCCACAGCCCAGCGGCGCGACCGTCATTTTTGAGCATCAGCCGTATGAAGAACGCTATTTCACCAGTGCTGAACAGCGCGGGGATTTACTTAATCAGCCAAATAATCCGCAATCGCTGACAACAAGCATGATCACCATGCCCGTTGGCGATCTGCTGGTCTTTGCATTGACGGTGGAAAATTACGGGGATGTTGCCATTCGCACGGCGGGTTCACCGCCGGGGACGGTTTATGACTGGTCACAGCGGGCGGCGACCTTTGATGAATTTGATGAATCAGGCGCGTGGCGCGTTGGCATTGATTGTGATACTGCTATGAGCGATTACCCGTGGCGCTGGCGGCTTGGCGGTGATGACGATTTGGTTGTCATTACCGACCCCAACGACGGCGAAACATATTATTATCTTCCAGCCGGTGCACGGGCTGTTATCTGGGGCGCGGTGCGTATGACGGAAATTGAGGCACGTAACCCGCAAAACTGCTGGGCGGGGCTGATTCATGAAGATGTGGGCATCAGCCAGTTGAACGGCTATGTCGGGCCGCGTCGGATTGAACTGGTTGACCCCTCAGGGGAAAATACGCCGAATTAAGATCAAGGTGATTGTGCGTGACGGCGATTCTCGGTAGGATAAGAATAGTTACGTTTTATTCTGCCGCTGACTTCATGTATATGAAGGAGAGTGCGCCATTCGCCGCTTAACGCTGCTTTCAACCCTGTGCCTGATATTGATGATCAGTGCGCTGATGCTCGGCGCATGTCGTCGCGGCGGGAATGCCACCGGTCCGACGTTGCAGCCATCATTTACCTATACGCCGCGCTCTACGCTGCTTCCATCGCTCACGCCGACGATTGAACCAGGCAGCGCCGAAAACCCGATCCGTCTGTTTATCCTGCGTCCAGCAGGCGCGGCGACACAGGGCAGCCTGAATAATGCGGCAAATGCCCTTGCCGATGCGTTGGCAGAAGATGCGGGCGTTGCCGTCGAAATTACATTGGTGAACAACGATGCGGAGTCCGTCCGTGCGCTGTGCGAGGCGATCATCAGTGATGTGCCAACGGCGGCATGGGTGAGTGGCTTAGGCTACAGCGCGGCAGCGGGGCTTGACTGTGCGTTTCCTTCCTTGCAAGTTGCCCGTGAAGTGGGTGGCGATACGCAAACAGGTGAAACCGTGCAGATCATCGTCAACGATAGTCTTGGGATCACGGATATTCCCAGCCTTGAGGGTAGAGCATTTTGCCGTGTGGATTTTAGCGATCTGTTTACATGGATCGTGCCGACGCTGCTCCTACAGTCGAACGGTCTTGATCCGATTTCGGGACCCGATGCTGTGCGGGACCTTGGCGATACGCAGACAGTCATTGATGATGTTGCCTCTGGTGATTGTGACGCGGCGGGTGTGAGCGCGTCAGATTTTGCTGATCTGACTGATTCGGATACCCGCGACGCGATAAGGACACTCAATCAAACCATCGCCGTACCATACGCCATCCTGATGTATACCCCTGCCGTACCGTTGGGTCAGCGTAACGCGCTGGATGAAGGACTGCTTGCGCTCGGCGCGGATGGGGCGGCTTCACTGGGGACGCTGCTCAATGCGGATGATGTCATTCGGGTCGAAGAAGGTGCTCTTGATGACTGGACGGCGTTTATCGGGCGAACTGATCTGGATTTTTCGCAGTGGCGCAGTTCCTGACCCTTGATGAGCCGTGATTTAGCCGTTGTAATTATCACATGGAATGTTCGTGATCTGGCGCTGCAAGCGCTGGACAGCCTGTACGCTGATCTAGTCACCAGTGGGCTTTCAGCCGATGTTTACGTCGTTGACAATGCCTCTACAGATGGAACAGCAGCGGCAATTCAGGCAAGTTATTCTGAAGTTCGCCTGACTGCCAGCGCTGAAAATCTCGGTTTTGTGCGCGGCAATAACCTTGCGCTGCGTCAAATAGGATTTTGCGAAGGGGCTGATCCTGAAACGCTCCCCCGTGCTGTCTATCTGCTCAACCCCGACACCATCACACAACCTGATGCCACGCGAACGCTCTTTGAGGCGTTGTTTTCCGCGTCGGATGTCGGGTTGGTGGGTGCGCGGCTGACGTATGGCGACGGCAGTTTTCAGCACAGCGCGTTTACCTTTCCGGGGTTACGCCAGTTATGGACGGAGTTTTTCCCGACGCCGGGACGCTTTCTTGAGGGGCGGTTTAACGGGCGTTACTCGCGCAGCGTATATCAGAGTGATCACCCGTTCGCTGTAGATTTCGTTCTGGGTGCGACGATGATGCTGCGGCGTGAAGCGGTGCTGCAAACAGGCTTAATGGATGAGCAGTTCTTCATGTATTGTGAGGAGATTGATTGGGCGCGGCGGATTCACAATGCAGGGTGGAGTGTTCGGTGCGTCCCCAAAGCGCATGTAATACATCTAGGTGGGCAAAGCTCGTCGCAGATTCGCCCGCAAACGGTCACGCGCCTGTGGACGAGCCGCCTGCTGCTTTACCAAAAACATTACCCCACATGGAAAGTCGCCCTCGCACGACAGATGATCATTCTTGGAATGAGGCGAAAAATTACCGAAGCGTATCAGTCTGCGTTATCAGATACAGATCGTGATTCGCTCATTGCCGCCTATCAAACTGTTCTGCAACTGGCGCAGAAATCCTGACCATGCAGCTTACCGCGATTATTTTGACCTATAACGAAGCGGCGCATATTCAGGCATGTATTGAAAGCCTTCGCTTTGCCGACTCGATTATCGTTCTTGATTCGTTCAGCACGGATGACACGATAACGCTGGTGCGAACGGCGGGCGCAGCGATCTACCAGCAGAAATTTGAAGATTATCCTCAGCAGCGCAACGCGGCGTTAAGTAAAGCGAGCGACGGTTGGGTATTGTTCGTGGATGCGGATGAGCGAGTGACGGCTGAACTGGTGGCGGAAATTCGGGAGAAGATTTCTCGCACAGAATTTGCAGGCTTTCGCATTCCACGCAACAACTACATTTTCGGCAGGTTGACACGCGGTGCGGGTTGGTATCCCGATTACCAGACGCGCCTGCTTCGCACAGGGAAAGCGCACTATGATCCCACTCGCAAGGTGCATGAGGTCGTCATTCTGGATGGCGACGAAGGCACACTTGAGAACCCCTTGATTCACTACAACTATCGAGATGGCAAGCAGTTTGCTGAGAAACAGCGCCGCTACAGCGCTTACGATGCCCGAATCCTGTTCACGCAGGGCGTGAAACCGAAGCCCCGGAATTATGTGCTGCAACCCCTCCGCCAGTTCTGGTGGCGTTTTGTCACACTTAAAGGCTATCAGGATGGCTTGCATGGGTTACGGTTAAGCCTGTTGATGGGCTGGTACGAGTTTCGCAAATATCAGCAGTTGGGGAAGTTGTGGCGCAATGAAAGGGGCGTGACCTGAGCCGCACCCCGTAGAAGAATCAAGTCAATTTCGGCACGATCAACCCGTAACTGCCGTCGTGTCGCTTATAGATGACATTGATAGCGCGGGTTTCGGCGTTGGCGAAAATGAAGAAGGTATGCCCAAGCAGTTCCATCTGGTCAACCGCTTCTCCTTCGCTCATGGGCATAAGGTCGAGCGCTTTACGACGGGCGATCAACGGCTGATCAATCGCGTCCTCAATGTCAGCATAGTGGATTTCCTGGCTGGACGCATCGGGCGCTTGTTCGGCGATGTCCAGTTCTTCGATGGTTGCGCTGAAACGCTCACCCCCTTTACGGCTGCGCTTGCCTTTGAACCGTTCAATGCGGTGATACATTTTATCCAGCGCCAGATTCAGCGCGATTTGTGGGTCGCCGGGATAGCGTTCCTCTGTGCGTAAAATCGCGCCGCGTTGATGGCGAACGGTGATCTGCGCGGCGATTATGTCTTCTCCCCGCCGCGTATGCTCTCGAGTGAGGTCTAACCTGATCTCACTGATATTGGGGAGATAACGATCTAATCGTTCGAGTTTTTGCCGTGCGAATTCCTCCATAGCTTCAGTGATGCGAATATCCTGACTGTGCAGTGTAATTTCCATGAGGCAGCTCCTTAAGCATAAGGGGGTGTTGAGGGTTCTGCCGACGAAACCGTTAAGCTGGAAACGGACGCTGCCCCAGCTTCCAGCGCTGCGAATGCACACGCTTGCAGCGTTGCACCGGTGGTTGTCACATCATCTATCAATAATACCGCTTTCCCATCTAACAGGGTGGTGTTACCTTTGAACGCGCCGCTGACATTTTGCAATCGCTCTTCGCCGCTTAAGCCAACCTGATGCGGGGTGTTCCGCAGTCTCAAGAGGGCGTTCGGCTCGAAAGGAATGCGCGTTTCATCTGCCAGTATCTCCGCCAGCAATGCTGACTGGTTGTAGCCGCGTTCCCGCAGGCGGCTGATGTGCAGAGGAATGGGAGCAATCAGGTCAACGTGCCATGCAAGCTGTTCAAGGGTGAGGATGAGCCGTTCGCTGAGGATGGCTGCAAGCGGACGAGAATTCTCGTATTTGAATGCCTGAATTGCTTCGCGCAGGATACCTTTATGTACGCCTGTCGCGGTGCTGTAGGCGAGTGGGGGAATAGCGAGATGCACGAGTGAGACAGAACGGCGCAGGTCTTCAGCACAACGCCAACATAAAACCGTGTCTACTCTGCCACATCCTGCACAGTGCGGCGGATATATCAGGTCAAGGGCTGCCGAAACCCAGCGCATGTCCCATCCTTGATTGAGAGACAAAGAAAGCCCAGTGGTGCCGGGCTTTCTGTAATGGCAAACACGTTTACGGTCTTGCCTGCAAATGCGCGTACCAGAAACCCTAAAACACTGCGTTGGCTTCCTGGCTGTTCATCAGAATGATGATTGAAGGTCCCAAAAGAACGATCCAAAGCGACGGGAAAATAAGAAATACCATTGGCAGCATCATCTTCACTGGTGCCTGATGCGCCTTTTCCTGAGCGCGTTGGCGGCGCTTGGTTCGCATTTGATCGGACTGTACACGTAGGATTTTGGACATGCTCACGCCAAGTTGATCCGCCTGAATAATCGCGGCGACAAAAGCGGTTACGTCCGGCACATCCATACGGCGTGCCATATCGCGCATGGCTTCACGGCGTAATTTGCCAAGCTGTATTTCACGTAGCACACGCCCGAAGGCGATGGCGAGTTCGTTATCCCACTTTTCGTAAACCTTCCCCATCGCCATGTCAAAACCGAGACCAGCTTCCACGCAGATTACCAGCAGGTCAAGCGCGTCTGGCAGCGCCTTGATGATTTCGTTCTGGCGGCGCTTGATTTTGCTGTTCAGCCACATGTTCGGCAGGATATAGCCCAGAGCCGCAAAGCCAAGTGTGTAGAGCAGGGCAGTTGTCTTGGGTGTACTCGGCGAGTTAACGAAGAAGACGAGGAAGCCCGCCAAACCAAGCACAATTGTCAGCACGATACGCATGGCGAAAAATGCGCCCGGCTCCATCGTCATGGCAGCCAGTTCCAGCTTGTAACGGGTATCTTCGATCTGTTTTTGAGGCGCGAAACTAGTCGTTATCTGGGCGACTCTCCGAACCAGCGGCACGATAACGCGATCCCGAAAGGATAGAGTCATTTCGATCTCTTCAAGGGACTGCGGGAGTTCCTTATCGTCATACTGTGCAAGGCGTTCCTGCAATGGATCGCGCCCGCGATCATCGCGCATTCCGACGAAGACCAGGGCGAGAATCACCACTAAGCCGATGACGGCAATAATTAAGACTAAGATTGGTTCCATCTCAACTGACCTCTATCGCTAAATCTCGATGTCCACGATTTTCTGAATCAGCGCCATACCAATGCCGATCATTGCCAACCCGATGCCAAGCATGGGCCAACCACAGGCGCGATTTTCAAACAGGTGACCCATATACCCCGGATTGATTACGTACAGGAAAAGCGCCAGAATGATTGGCAAGCCGCTAATCAGGTAGCCCGTAATGCGCCCCTGCGCGGTCAGCACGCGAATTTCGCCTTTGAGCTTGATACGCTCGCGGATGGTATGCGCGATCACGTCAAGAATCTCAGCCAGATTGCCGCCGACCTCACGCTGAATATTCACCGCAGTGATAACCAAATCAAGGTCGTCGCTTTCAACCCGATTGAGCAGGTGCGCCAGGGCATCTTCCTGATCAATACCAAGCTGAACTTCCTGTACCACGCGCTTGAATTCTGTTGAAGTCGGCTCCGGCGCGTCGCGCCCAATCGCTTCCATAGACTGCAAAACGCTGTAACCGGAACGTAGCGCGTTGACCCACAGACCAAGTGTGTCGGGAAGCTGATTCTCGAAACTAATCAACCGATTCTGAATTTTGCGTGAGACAACGATACGGGGCATGAAAAAGCCGACAAAACCAGACAGCACGCCCATCACCAACTGATTGCCAAACAGGATGAAATAGCCGACGAAGAAAAAGGCAAACATGCTGATGACATGCAGCGCGGCAAACTCAGCAACGGTGAGTTTCAGATCAGCACGCGAAAGCTGGGTGCGCCACTTACGGGCGAACGGTCTGTCTTCAACAATCTTGTCTATTCGGTCGCGCAAGAGCTGGCGGCGTTCCTGTTTCTCCTTTTCCTTGCGTTCTTCTTCATCTTCACTCAGATCGAGCGTGAATTGTGCGCCTTCTTCATAACGCCCCAAACGCTCTTCAATGATGTCCTTTTCAGACCGCACGCTGAAAATGCCCCACGCGATAATCACGCCTGCGACGGCAACGGCGATAAGGATAACAATGAGTTGCATCCCTTCCATGGCGAGACGTTCTCCTGTAAACTAGTACGTTTTTCCAACGCCGAAGACGGATGGAGGCAGGTAAATTCCCGATGCTTCGATACGGTCAGTAAATTTGGGACGGATACCTGTGGGACGAATACGCCCAACGATCTTGCCCCCTTCAACACCCGTTTGCTCATATTCAAAAATATCTGACATGGTGATCATGTCGCCTTCCATGCCCTGCACTTCGGTGATCTTGGTTACCTTGCGTGTGCCGTCGCGCAGGCGTTCCTGGTGAGCCACGCAATCTACCGCGCTGGCGATTTGTTCACGGATAGCGCGAACCGGCAAATCCATCCCTGCCATCAGGCACATGACCTCGAGACGTGAAATCGTGTCACGCGGGCTGTTTGAGTGCAAAGTGGTCAATGAACCGTCATGACCGGTATTCATCGCTTGAAGCATGTCGAGTGCTTCACCCGAACGGCACTCACCGACCACGATCCGATCAGGACGCATACGCAGTGAGTTCACCACAAGGTCCTGAATGGTGATTTGCCCCTTGCCTTCAATGTTTGGTGGGCGGCTTTCCAGCGTCACGACATGTTCCTGGCGGAGTTGCAGTTCGGCGGCATTTTCAATCGTAACGATGCGCTCATCATTGGGAATAAAACTGGAGAGGATATTGAGCAGGGTCGTTTTGCCCGAACCCGTACCCCCGGAGACGACCATATTGAGCCGCGAGATGATGCAGGCGCGGAGAAATTCGCTGATTTCCTTCGTCACTGAACCGAAGCGGATCAGATCTTCGACGGTTAGCGGTTTCTTGAAGAATTTACGAATAGTGATCGTCGGACCAACCAGCGAAATGGGGCGAATGACGGCGTTCACACGCGAACCATCCGGTAAACGGGCGTCTACCAGCGGTGAACTCTCATCTACACGCCGTCCTAGTGGTGCGACGATGCGATCCAGAATACGCAGAACATGTTCATCATCTTCAAAGGCGATATTAGCGCGGGTGATAACACCTTTACGCTCCACAAAAATATTCTTGGGTCCATTCACCATAATTTCGGTGATGCTTTCATCTGCCAATAGAGGTTCAAGGGGTCCAAATCCAAGAATTTCAGCAACAATCTGCTCGAACAGGCGCTCACGTTCGGCACGGGCAAGCACCATACTCTCTTCGGCGAGTATCGCGTTAAACAATTCCTGAATATGCGCTCTCACCTCTGTTTTGCGCGAGAGATCCATTGACTGATCGATTTCGGTGAGCAAGCGGCTTTGCACGCGGCTCTTGAGGTCCATGTAGCTGCTGCCGGGTCCCGAAACACCTGCACGTCCGGCAACTGCCTGAGGACGCGCACGCATTGCTGCGAGACGCGATTCATCAGCGCCGCTTGTCCCGCTGTCGAGAGGAGGCTGCTCGCCACCGCCGCTCCCTTGAGGAGCGCCGCTGCCACCTTTTTGAATTCGATTTAGTAGAGACATTCCGCGCTCCTAACCACTCACGATTCAACATTATCTGGTATGACAATACGCCTGATTACGGTCTGGCGTCAATCAATTCTTGCCGATCCGCAAACCTATCCCCGACTTTTTCTGCTGCGCCTGCTTTGAGTCATCTTCCTCATTTTCGGTTGGCATTAGCAGGCTGAACATATGCTCTGAGAAATCGATCAGTTCTTTAATGGGCGACTTGCCGCGCTCACGCTGATTGGCGACAACGGGGACGCCACGATTGACAGCGGCGAGGATAATTTCATCGTTCGTCGGGATTTTTGCCTCAACTTTTCGCTTGAGATGCTTTTCGATGACATCACTGGGGATCGTGACTTTGTTGCGGCTGCGCTCGTCCTCAACCCGATTGAGGATAAATACCGTCTTTTCTGGCGGGTAGTTCATTTTGTCGAACAGATCAAGCACAAAGCGACTATTCTTGATGCTCGCAAGCGTCGGTGTTGAAACGAGGACAATCTTGCTGGCAATATCGGTGAGTGAAAGCAGTAACTCATCGAGACGGCGGCTGGTATCCACCACAACAAAATCATAACTACTGGCGATCTTTTCGATAATGCGGGCGATTGAGGTTGGTTCCGCTTCGACCTCTTCAGCAAATTCAGGGCGCTGAGGACCGAGCAGCACTTTCAAGCCGCTTTCATGCGTGGCTACGATGCTGTCAAAAAATTCGGTGTCGAGGTCTTCAACCTTTGGTACAAGATCGAGCAGTGTGGATTGGGATTGTATTTTGAGAAATACACCGACATCCCCGAACTGCACATCTGCGTCAATGAGCAAGACCTTGATATTTTTCTTCATCAAGCCGCTGGCAAGGTTAGTCGCAATTGTTGTGCAGCCAACACCGCCCTGTGGGCTATAAACGACGATCACCTGACCCGCACGAACCGTGCCATCATCAGATGCGACAACAGCCTTACGGGTGGTCATATCGGCAGGTACAAGCATTTGCTGTGCCTGCATACGGAATGGTGCGTGATTGCGATACACTTCACGAATCGTACCGTATAGTTCATCAGGGGCAACGGGCTTCATGAGGAAGTATCGTGCGCCCGCCTGCATTGCTTTTTTGAGGTAATCGGCATCCGTTTGTACGGACATCATAATCACAGCCGTGCTGGGAACCAGCTTGGTAATTTCATTCGTTGCCTGAATACCATCCATGTCCGGCATATTGATGTCCATGATGATGATGTCCGGGCGGTGTTCCATCGTTTGCTTGATGGCTTCGCGTCCCGTGCCTGCCGAACCGACGACCTTAAATTCCTGATCTTCAAAAGCAAGCAGCTTTTTTATGTTTTCACGAGTCTCTGGAATATCATCTACTAATAGTACGGTGATGACTTCTTTTTCCGCAGAACCGCCTCGATTCATCATGGCGTTTTTCCCTGTAAGACCAAGATTATGTGATGATGATTGGGGTTTGGAACTTCCAAACCCCATTGCCATAATTTAAGACCTTGCATCACGGCGGAGTGTTCTGCCGTGCGCCATTAACCAGTCGCATCCGGGTTAAGGGCGATTTCGTCTCCGACCATCAGCTGGCGAATGCTGGAGATGGCGGGTTCAATGGAGAATGGCGCTCGCGGCGGCAGCGACATCCCATATGTCGTCATAATGTAATCCAGCGACACTTCGTTGGTGGGCGTGCGGGATGTATCGGTTGCCGAGCGCAGCGCCAAGGTAACAGGCACTCTTGCCTCAATCAGCCACGTCAATACGACTGCCTCTTGTGGAGTAACGCCCAACGAGATGATATCTGGACGCGCCGGCGTTGGCGTTGGTGGTGGCGGGGTTCCTTCCGCTCCCTCTTCCGTTGGGACAGGGTTCGGTGTTGGTGAGGGGGGCACACCAATGAAACGACCATCTATTGGGAAATTGCCAACATGAATGACAAGCGCATCCTGAACGATCATTTGTGAGACCAAGCGCGGACGCTGTCGCTCTGAGGGACCAACGATCACAGGTCCGATCGAGGTGCTATCCAGACGCCCTTCGATGCCTTCCTGAATCTCAATGGAACCATCTTCAGGATTTATTGTGTAGAGCGTAATGGTATTCGGTTCAATCGTCTGGAATATTTCGTCCACGTCCACGAACAGCAGCGAGATGATAAGGTCTACACGGTCGCCATCTGCTACGCCGTAGGCAACACTCGTCAGGCGATCAATCGGCAGAGCGATACCAACCAGTCCGTTGGGTAAGATGGCTGCTGCATCTGAACCGACCCTTGCAAGACTCTGGTAACTGTCCACGATCATATTGGAGAGAATCGGTTGTTCGCGGAAGATGTCAGTACGGGCGAGGTGTTCCACGACATCCTGTAGATTGTCGATTGCGTTGAACGGCGCGGCGTACTCAGGGACGTTTACCAGGGTCACGCTGGCAGGAGTAATGATCTGACCACGCCGAATTTCCTGAACAGCAATCACGATCTCGACAAACTCAATCGGCGTCCATGTTGGCAGCGCCGTTTCATCCACCTGAGCCACCTGAGTAACGGAATCTGACCCCGGTTCGGTGGTTGTCGGCGGCGCGGGCTGAGGTTGCAGGGCAGGCAGAACGACCAGCACCACCACCGCAACAAGTACTACCAGAATTAACAGCAAGAGAATGAGTCGCGTTCGGTTCATGAAACCCCTCCGTCGAAGGACGCAGCAAGCACACAGGCGCGTAAAATGGAAAAATGGTTATCGTTCAAAAAGTCTCTTTAAGTGTATGCCATGCCGCTCGATTGTCAAACAGGTGATACGTCCTACTCACGGGACGGCATGGTTGGAAAACCGTTTGGATTCGCCGTGAACCCTTAAGATTTCGATCTAATCATCGTCGGGAAGGTCAAGCCGAACCGATGTGCCTTCGCTTTCGCTGCTCAGGATTGTCGTGTTGCCGCCGATCAGTTCAAAGCGTTCACGCAGGGTGATCAACGACTGTACCCGCGGATCCTGGAAATGTTCTTCGCTGGATGCCAGCGCCGTTTCAGCGTCGAAGCCACGCCCATTGTCTTCGATGACGATCCTGATGGGCGAGCCTGACATATCGAGTTTGACTTCTACGGTCGTTGCATTGGCATAATCCCGCGCCTGCGCCATCAATTCCTGAATACTGCGGAAAATAATGACTTCACGATGGGTTTGCAGACGGCGTTCCTCACCGACGATTTCAAGGCGCACCTCAAGGTCGCTTTTTTCGCGGAAGGAATCGACGTAACGGCGCACAGTAGGTATCACACCGAGATCGTCGAGCATCATCGGGCGCAGATCGAAGATGAAGTCGCGGACTTTTTGAAAGGTCACGCTGGCAACATCCTTGAGATTACTCAATTCCTCAGCGGCGCGGGTTGGGTTGCGGTCAAACAGGCGCTGGCAAATTTCGGTCTGCAAGATGAAATTGGTGAGCGACTGCGCGGGTCCGTCGTGCATTTGTCGTGCAAGACGCTGGCGTTCTTCCTCCTGCGCGGTGATGATACGGACAATGTTCAAGGATGCTTTGCCACCTCCTGCAGCTTCGACTTCGGCTGTGGAGTTAGTCGGCAGCGCGTCAATCCCCTGTAAGCGATTCATCACTTGAGAGAGCAGAGTTTGCTGGCGTTCCAGTTCGGCACGAGTGCTTTGGAATTTCTCTAGCTGACCGTGCATGGTGGTCAGGCGAAAACGGGCGTCGAGTGCTTCATCATATTTGATGCGAATGTCCTGACGTGGGACGGTCTCAATATTGTCCTGAATCGTGCGAAGTTCCGTAGCAATATCAGCATTTCGCTGCTTTTCACGATCCACAACAAGCTGTGTCTGATCCACCTGAACCTTGAGTTCGGTGAGTTTCTCTCTGAGACGCTTCATTTCCTGCATCACCATGTCAATCAGTTCGTCACGAGAACGGGTATCAGCGCGGAACGCATCCATGAACGTGCCTTTCTTTTCCTGATCTAGTTCGAGTCCGTCATTGCGGGCGAATCAATCTGCAAGCGCACCCAGCCTCGCCGAAGCGCTGTCACCGCTGCCTGTGTGCGATCCTGAACATTCAACTTCTTGAGAATAGAGGTCATGTGATTCTTGACCGTCTGCTGGCTGATTCTAAGTTTAATCGCAATCTCCTTATTGCTCATGCCATTGGTGACAAATTGGAGAATTTCCATCTCTCGTGGACTGAGAGGGATGTAGTGTTCATCAGGATCAATCATGTGCGGTGATAGGGTTTCCATGCTGCTGTTGATCCAGCGCTGAAGCGATTGCCAGTCCATCTTTTCTGTGCCTACAACATAGTAGCCAGCGGCGGCGGCGCGAATCGTGTCAATAAGACTCGTCGGGGTGATGTCCTTAGCGCAGTAGGCAGATGCCCCGCCACGCATGGCGTGAAGCACCTGTTCCGAATCGTGGTATGCGGTGAGGACAACGATAGCTGTTATCGGCGACTCAGCTTTGATGGAACGTGCGACCTGCAAGCCGTTCAACGGTTGCCCATTTTTGGAAGGCAGGTTGACATCAAGCAAGACGACATCGGGCTGATGCGCTTTGACCATCACCAATGCTGAATCGCCGTCCTCACATTGACCAATCACACAAAGATCGTCTTCAAGCGACAACGCGCTGTTTAAGCCGTCACGAAACAGCGGATGATCATCCACAATCAGGATTGAAACTTGTTCAGTCAACCAGCCCGAATCACATTCTTCCATAATGTACGACAACGCACTGCCTGATGGATTGACTAAATTATAGCCCGCTTTTCTCAAATACTCATGAATAGTTCTGTTCGCTGAGTATAGATGAGTACGAGCAGTCCTCGCAAATTCACCCGTGTTAGGAAGTGTGTTAGGAATATAATGGCGGCACATTGATAACCAAGGTGCAGGGTAGTGGGATGCGGCGCGTCGAAAACGGAAAGCTTGTGTTTTATCAGTTTGAGCAGTGGCGTGATTCCCCGATCAAACATGGCATCTATACACGCTGTGGCGGTACGAGTAATGCGCCGTATGACTCGCTCAATATGGGCGGCAATGTTGGTGATACGCCGCAGAACGTCCGCCATAATCATGAAGTCATGTATGCAAGCGCGGGTGTACGCGGGGATCGGGCATGTACGGTTTGGCAGGTTCACAGCAACGATGTTGTGATTGCCAGCCGACCAGCGCGAAATCGCCGTTGGGTCGTTGCGGCGGATGGTCTGATTAGCGATCAGATCGAAACCCCTTTGACCATGCGCTTTGCCGATTGTGTGCCGATTCTGTTTTTCGATCCCGTTCGGGGGGTCACGGGGATTGCACATGCAGGCTGGCGCGGCACAGTTGCCGGGATATGTGCGGCGACGGTGCGGGCAATGGCACACACCTTTGGCTGTAAGCAGCAGGATATTCAGGCAGGGATTGGACCCAGTATTGGACCCAGCCATTATCAGGTCGGCGAAGAAGTTGTGAAAGCGATAAGTGATTATTTCGCAGTGACAGATGGTTTGATCGAACGTGATTCGACAGACGGAAGCGCCTATCTTGATCTATGGGCGGCAAATGCACTGGACTTACGTCGTGCAGGTGTCGAGCAGATCGAAATTGCCCGTATTTGCACGGCGGAGAATACGCATGAGTTCTATTCGCACCGACGAGAAAAGGGACGCACAGGGCGTTTTGGGGCGGTGATCAGCCTATGACTATTCAACAGCATATCCGATCCGTTCAGCAAACGATGGAGCAAGCCTGTGTGCGCTCGGGGCGTAATCCTGTGGACGTAACTCTGATCGCTGTGAGTAAAACTCACCCCGCAGAGGCAGTGCTGGAAGCCGTTGACGCAGGTTTGCAACATTTCGGCGAAAACCGCGTAGAAGAGTCCGAATTGAAAATTCCGGTCGTATCCGCTCAGGCGGATAAACCGCTTCACTGGCACATGATCGGGCATGTCCAGAGTCGTAAAGCCAAACAGGTCGTCCCGTTGTTTGATGTCGTGCATTCAGTGGATAGCCTGAAGCTGGCGGGGAAATTATCGGAGACATTGCCGACTGGCAAAAGCCTGGACATCCTGCTGGAAATGAATGTCTCTGGCGAAACCAGCAAGGATGGTTTTGCAGCATTCAGCTGGCAGGACAACAGCATTATCCTTGATGAAGTCATGCAGTTTGCCCGCCAGATTAGCCTGCTGCCCGCTTTGCGTGTGATCGGTTTGATGACGATGGCGCCGATTGTGCCGAATAGAGAAGATGCCCGACCCGTGTTTACGTCGCTCAGATATTTGCGTGATACGCTGCAAGAACGGCTGGAAATTCCCCTGCCGCACTTGAGCATGGGGATGACGGATGATTATCCCGTAGCCATTGAAGAAGGAGCGACAATGATACGAGTGGGCAGGGCAATTTTTGGAGATCGTACAACGAGTCATTTGCTATAACGGGCTTTGAGGTTTGAGGAGGTTCAATCGTGGAGATTGTCCGTACATTACTTTACTACGTACTGTTGGCGTTCAGCCTGATACTGCTGGCAAGGGTACTTTTGACGTGGTTTCCTAACATTGATCGTTATAACCCTATCGTGCAGTTCATCTATAACGTGACTGAACCCGTGCTGCGCCCGATTCGCAATGTGCTGCCGCAGACAGGGATGATGGATTTCAGCCCGCTGATCGTCTTTTTGATCCTCAGCGTCTTGATGCGGATCATTTTCTAGCGATCTTACTTGTGTACGCTGCTCCCCCGTGATACGATTCATCGTGTTGTTTGTAGCTGCGCTGGGGTTGAATGATGAATCGGAAATTTGAGATCACCGATGCCCGTGGGGGCGCTGCGCTCACCGTTCGGGTGGTGACACAGACGGAGCGCACCGAGATTGCAGGTTTACAGGAAGATGGCGTTCTCAAGGTTCGCCTGATGGCATCTCCCGCCGGCGATCCGGCGGCGAATGAAGAACTGCTTCAATACCTTGCGTCACAGTTAGGCGTTCCCCGCAATCATATCGAGATCGTCGCAGGCGCAAGTGGGCGAGAAAAGATCGTCAGCATTGAAGGTATGACGGTACAGCAGGTTGAAGCCATCTTGCATGGCGGTCAATAAGCGTCATGCGTGGTGGGGCAGTCTGCATTCTGGTTGGGTTGGCGCTTGCCCTGAGCGGGTGCAGTGCTGCTCAGCAAACCCCAACGCTCGTGCCGCCCACTGCGGCGTTGATTCCGTCTACTGAGACGCCAACCCCTACCCCGATACCGCCGACGAATACCCCCCAGGCGCTCACTGCACCGGAACAGTTTGGCGTTTCTCCAACCCCACTCACCCCTCAAGAAACACTCGTGGATTCACTGATTGCCGTTGACCCGATTGCAGCGGAACTGGTTGGCGTGGCGCAACGCGCTCTGGCGGAGCAATTGAATCTCGCAACACGCCGTATTCGCCTTGTTGAGGTACAACCTGTGGTTTGGGATGATGCCAGTCTGGGCTGTCCTTCGCCAAATGTTGCCTATACGCAGGTCGAAATCAACGGCTACCGCATCGTCCTGAGGGCAGCCGATCAGGATTATTTCTATCACACCGATTTTGACAGGGTATTCCTGTGTGCCGCTGAAAACGAGCAGCTTCCTGATGATTTCACTCCACTTGCTGAGGAAACATCAGAAGCTACGCCAGAGTCCTAAACCGGATTGGGCAACATTTCTCCCGTTTGCGACTCGATTTCCGCTAATCCGCGATAGGCGGCTGAACGCACCTCATCATGCCTGTCTCTCAGCGCTCCATACAGTGATTTGAGGGCGTTAATGACACCGAGTTGTCCAAGATTGTGCGCTGCGAGGGCGCGTTCCAGTGGCTCGCCTTCCTGCAAGGCACGAATTAAGACCTGTTGAGCACTGTCTCCCGGCGGCAAGGCTTCGCCACGACTGGCTGCCCATTCCGCCAGCCAGCGAATCTTGTCGGGCGTCGGGTAGGCGGCGGTCAAGCTGGTTTCGCGCCCGTATTGTAATTCCTGAAATGCTTCCTGCGCGGCGGAACGTACATACCACTGCTCATCTTCCAGAAAGGCGCGATAAATGCAGATGAGCGCCCATGTGGTGTGAATGCGTTTAACGCCAAACACAGCGGCGCGGCGCAGCATCATATCTTCGTGGCTGATGGCATCGTACAGGATCGGATACCCCTCATCGGGCAGGGCAGCAAAGGCTTCCGCCATTGCCTGCCGCATTGCTTCCGCTCCGCTGGTGAAGCTGATCAGCATGGTTTCCAGCGCTTCCTCATTACCAATCGCGCCAAGCGCCATGCCCGCCGCCAGTTGAACTTCATGATTTTGATCGTTGATGAGGGGTTTCAGGTCTTTGATGGCTTCCGCTTCGCCTAAAGCGCCCATACATAGACAAGCGAGACGGCGTATATCAGGGTTCATATTTCTGACAGCGCGGCGAAATAGGAGTAAGGCATTTTTATCGCGGGTGTCCAGCAGGGCCGCCGCGACGCGCTCCCGTGCCAGCGGATACTGGTTTGGGGCGATCAGTAAATTGCCGAGCAAACGTAGAAAATCGCCACGCCATGCAGTATCCGAAGGTGCATAAGCCAGCCAGCGAGCAATATCCAGGAGATTCGATTGCAGGACATCTGACGGGGCGGACAAACGCTTACGGATAATCGAGTCTACAGGGGAGTGAAGCGCCATGTATGCCAGTGCCTGTGACCATGCTGCCTGTGTCATGCGGATGTTCTGCTCAGTTTGCGGTGCGTCTTTCAACCACAGGCTTGCAAGATAACTGGCGAGTAACGGATGGCGGAACTGATAGCGATCTGCGCGATATCGGACGATCAAACCACTTTTGCGGAGGCTGGCGAGCAAACGTCCCTGTGATGAGGTTGTTTCGCTGTCTTCCTCCTCCTTTTCCTTCTTATCCGATTTGCCGGTAGGTGCGGCACTCTCTCCGGATAGCTCTGTTGCGGGGGTTTCTGCTGCCGCGGTTGTATCCGCGTCAATACCGCTGATCGAAAGCTGCTGCATCTTTGCCGCCGATATGTAACCTTCATCTAGCTGAAGTGCGGCAATTCGCCCTAATTTTGCGGTGTTCGCGCCGAGATGCTGGTCGGCGGGCAATAGGCGCGAAAGCGCAGCCCGTATCCAACCCTCATAGCCCGTCATCTCAATTGACTCGCCGAAATTCGCCCATGTCTTGAAAATGACTTCGGCAGGCAGGAGCGAGCGGTTACTCGCGAGAGCGCGATCAATGGCAGCTTGCTCTTTGCCTTTTGCTTTCTTGCTTTTTTTGCCGCCCATAGTGTTCCACTGATCCGCCCATAGTGTAGTGGTTTTTTTCATGTCTACGTCATTCCACGGGCGCAAGTAGATCGGCGTGAACCCCAACTGAAGAATGCCTCCGCTGCCGTTGACCGAACCAACGGTGATGATAAAGTTTTTCCCGTACTGCGCCATAAATGCCTTGAGCCACGCCAATGCACGCGGACGCTCGGAGTCGTGTAGGTCATCGAAGCCATCAATCAAGACCAGTGCCTGCCCCTGATTGAGACGTTTATACAAATTGCGTGGAATGGTACTCGATGTGACTCGCTTAACGTTGTACTGTACGGTGCGAACGACAGGTTCAGCAGGATCAACCTCATTGCCGTACTCATTGGTCGGGGCAAGCAGATCGGCAAAATGGACGTATACCGGCATCAAACGCCGAAACAACGGGATTGCGGCTTTCTGTTCCTCATCTGCGGTTGCATCGAAGTTCACTCCGCGTTCATTAGCGAGCTTCTCTTTTGCCCGCTGCTCAATTGTTACGCGCTCTTTCACGCGGACGGCGCGATCCTTTTCGCTCAGTGCCGCTTCCTCGTTATCCAGCCGAATCTGGATTTTGTCGTCCGGCGCTTTGAAATCTACAGCACCTAGGCTATACAATGCAATTGCCATCAACGCTGTTGTACGCCCGCTGCCGGGCAGCCCAAGTAAAGCTAACGCGGTACTACCGCCATCCAGATCGTTCATGACGAGCGCTTCAATGTTATACGGGGCATACAGATGGGGATGGTCATGCACCTGTGGAATGACGCGCCATGTGTCGTAAATCACCTCGTCATCTGGCGGGGCAGCCATTCTCGGCGGCGGAATAAAGCGGGGTTCGACCAGCACACTGCTCAACGGGATAAATTGCCCGCCTAAATGACTGGTTTGCGCTTTTTCGATTACATCGTTGACGTAGCGGCTGTCCGCGCTCTGTGTCGCCGATTTCTGGGCGGATGTCGCGCCGCCGCGCACACCAGTGATAGCTCCGCGAAGTTGATGACGTGCCCGATAGACTCCATAAGCTGTTGCCCAACCCGCAAGGACACCAATGCCAAAGTTTTGTGCGTCGAAGCCCATCACTCACCTCCGATCCGGATGCCGTATTTTGATTGTAGCGCCACATCTGTCTTGATTTTGTTAGGAAATTTTCCTTTTGACAATTGTAGCTGTATCGCAAGGATCGCAGACCAATCTGCTCTATTACAATGAAGACGAGCGAGGCAGGGGAACAGGCGGTATTCTATGACGCTTACAGGCAAAGTGGGCGGTGCACACACGTTGCAGACAACACCCTATACGATTCGGGATGGGGTACACATCTCCCCTGCGGAATGGCGTTGGGTAATGATCGTCGGCGGCATTCTGGTGTTACTGGCGTTTGTGCCGCTGTTATGGGTCATACTATTTGGGCAAAGCGAGTGGCGCTTAATGGGTACGCTGCCGAATTTCTGGGATGGCGCGTCCTACTTCTCAAAAATGCGGCTCGGCTTTGAAGGGCAGTGGCTGGTCACGTTCCAGCATACGGCTGAAACGCACAGCGGCGCGTTCATTCAGACACTATACCCTTTACTTGGTCATATCTCCCGCTGGACCTCTATCCCATTCCTTGTCCTGTTTCATGTTGCGCGGGCGTTTGCGGCACTGTTCATGTACGTCGCGTTGTATCAGCTTGGAGCGATGGTCTGGTCACGGGTAACGGCGCGGCGCTTATTTTTCGGGATTGCTGCTGTTGGTTCGGGGTTTGGTTGGTTGTTCTCCTTTGTCGTCAGTAACACTGATTTCCCTGATTTTGCGCTGCTCCCCGAAGCCTATCCTTTCTTTAGCTCACTGATGAACGCCCACTTTCCGCTGACGATTGCGTGCCTGGCATTGCTGGCGGGTCTGTGTATCGGCGCGTTTCGACCCGGCGCAGATCGAAATGTTGCACAGCGTTATGGCTGGGCAATCGCTGCTGTTCTCAGTTTTGCCCTGTGCGTGTTGTATCCGCAGTCATTGGTGCCATTTGCGGGAGCGCTGCTGATGGTGGTGGCAGTACAAATGCTGCGCCGCCGTAAGGTCTCGGCTTATGTGCTGCGTTATCCACTGGCTGTTATCCTTCCGGCGATTCCATTCGGGCTGTATATCTTAGCTATCGTCTCTGCAAACCCCGCCATGCAGGAATGGAATCGGCAGAATGTCACCGCCGCTCCGCCGCCTCTCGCTTTCCTCGTGGGCTTTGGATTGCCCTTGCTTCTGGCTGTGCCTGCGATTCTTCGTGCTGTGCGGCGGTTCGACAGCGACGGAGATCGGCTGATGCTTTTCTGGCTGTTGTGCATGATTGTTGCCATCTATTTGCCGACGAATATCCAGCGCCGTTTCGCCGTCGGCATGATGATCCCGATTGCCTATTTTGCGACATGGGCGCTGATGGATTTCTGGCTGCCCAAAATTCGGCGAACACTGCAACGCCCTGCTGTAATTGCCGTGATTGCGACAATGGCGATCAGTCCGTTTTTGCTGCTGATCCTGCTTTCGACAAGAATTGCCAGCCAGCCGCAAAGTGCGTCAGGTGTGCTTTTACAAAGCGATTATGCCGATGCGTTTGCGTGGCTCGATCAGCGTGGCAACGATGATACGGTCATCCTCGCTGCGCCGTCTGTGAGCGCGTGGATACCTGCGTATACAGGGCATCGGGTGATCTATGGACATCCGTATGAAACGCTATATGCTGACGAACGACTCGCTCAGGTACAGCAGTGGTACAGCACAAGCGATCCGCAGGCGTGTTCCGATTTGCTGAATACATCGCTGAGTAACGTTCGCTACGTGTTGTACGGCGCACAGGAAGCTGAACTTGGCGGCGGGTTATGCAATGAACTCCTGCGCCGTGTCGTTCAGTTTGGCGACGTGATCATATATGCGCCGTAGCGCGTCCCTGCGTTATGCGCTGGTGTTGGTCGCGCTTGGCATCTTCTTTTTGTTGTTAACCGGCTTCAACTTTTCGAAGCTGCCCTTTACGCCGGGTGCGGAATTTTCGGACGCGGTGACGACCCATTTTTCGTCTGCGTTGTATCTGCGTGATCAGGCACTGCATGGTGGGGATTTCCTCCCATTGTGGCGTGAAACGATCATGGGAGGGCAGCCATTCGCAGCAAACCCGCTCAATAAGACCGCCTATCCGCTGCAATGGCTCGTTGTAATATTCCCGCCCACTCAACACTTGAATATTCTGATTGTGGTGCATTTGCTGATCGCCGGTGCGGGCATGTGGCGATGGACGCGGGCATTAGGCTTGCGCCGTGAAGCTGCCGCCTTGAGCGCGATTGCTTATACACTTGCGCCGCGCATGATCGGTCATCTGGGGGCGGGGCATCTGGACATTGTGTATGCGCTGGCGTGGTTTCCCTGGTTGATGGACGGGGCGCGGCGATTTGCGACTAAACCTCACTTGCATCATGCTTTCCTCACCGCGTTTTTTGCAACGCTCATGTTGCTGGCGGATGTGCGTGTGAGTTTATTCGCGTTTTTTGCAACGGCGGTTTATGGCTGGAGCGCTGCACATGGTCAGCGCCGACGTGCGCTGGGGTGGAGTATCTTTGCCGTTATCATCGGATTGCTCTTGACGGCTTCTGTGCTGATTCCCCTGATCGCCTATGCGCCATCTCTCAGCCGCGCTGCGCTGACCGCCGAAGAAGCAGGGCTTTTCTCACTGGAACCGGCACAATTCTTGGGGCTGATCCTGCCGCCACAAAGTGGCAATGTTGAGACGTTGACGTATGCAGGGCTGCCTGTACTGTTCTTAGCCGCTATTGCTCTTTTCAGCAGCCCGCGAAAGCACGCCATCTGGATCGGTCTGCTGATTTTTGTGGTGGTCTGGTCGCTTGGCGTCAACAGCTTCATCTGGAATACACTGGTTCGCGTGTTTCCGCCCTTGTTGTGGTTTCGTGTGCCGTCGAGAGCATGGCTGCTAGTCGCACTTATTCTGCCCTTGCTGGCAGGATATGGTCTCGATGGGCTGTGCAACCGTGTCGCGCAGTTATACGCGGGGCAGGGATGGAAGCGGCTTGGGCAGGCACGATTGTGGACGCTGATTCTGCTGGTCATCTGCGTGACGGGCGGGCTGTTCATGCTGCTGGCACTGCCTATGCCGCCCGGTATGGGCTTGAGTCTGTTGCTGTGGGGAGGTGGATTTGCGCTTGTCATGCTGCTTGCCTTCGCACGGCGCTTGCCCTGGCGGATGTTCGCTGGACTGATCTTGTTGATCAGCTTCGGCGATCTAGCGATGAACGGGCGTGTCTGGCTGGAATGGCGCGGTGAAGATCAATGGCTGACGCCATATCAGCCTCTTGCTGAACGTTTACGAGAAGATGGTGTGGCACGGGTGTATTCACCTACCTATAGTCTGCCACAGCAAGCGGCGCAAGCGTATGATATTGAAATATTTGGCGGGGTTGACCCCTTCCAGATTGAGCGGGCTTCACAAGCCATCATACAAGGCGGTGGTATTGATTTCGAGGGCTACAGCGTGGTCATGCCGCCTCTGGTCGGCATGGTTGGAAATGATCTCAGCACCGCAAACAGAGATGCTTTGCCCAATACCGAGCTTCTAGCGGCATGGGGTGTCAGTCACATTGTTGCGGCATATTCGATTGAACTTGAGGCGTTGGCAGTGGTGGATGTGATGCCTTTACAGGGCAGGGATGTTTATATTTATCGTAATCTGGCATATCAACCATCGGACACAGTGGAGAGTGCTTCTAATGCGGCGCTGTTGTTCGATCAGCCGACACTGGATCGGCTTAATAACCTCACTGTGAGTTCCGCAGTCATGTCGTTCGTAGTGTTTGGCGCTTGTGTCGTTGTGCTGCTGGTCTGGGGTGTTCGTCGCATGTCACTTCGCAGGATTGATGCTTCATGAGGCAACGACTCTGGAATGCCGCGCCGCTGATGGTGTTAGGTATTGCCCTCGCGCTGTTGTTTTATCGCCTGTTTCTTGGGGATGCGTTGTACTGGGGCTTGCCTGCGCTGCAATTTACGCCCTGGCGTGACTATGCGGTTGAACTGCTACGGGCGGGGGAACTTCCCCTGTGGAATCCGTTCAATGGCGCGGGTGCGCCGCTGTTTGCCAATTATCAGACGGCGCTGTTATACCCCCTGAACTGGTTCAGTTTCTTCCTGCCGATAGCCCAGACGATGAGCCTGTTAGCCGTGTTGCACCTGTTCATCGCGGGTTGTGGTATATGGCTGTTCATGAAACGGCTCGGCGCAACTAACCTTGGTGCGGGAGTCTCTGCGTTGGCGTTCGGCATGGGTGGCTATCTGGTGGCGCGGGTCGGCACCTATCCGATGATTATGGTCGCGGCGTGGCTGCCGTGGCTGCTGTGGTCGGCGCTGGTCTGGCTGAGCGACGGGAAACTGCTGGCGTTGGCATGGTTGACGGTGTTTAGCGCGTTCGGGTTTCTGGCGGGTCACGCGCAGACAATGTGGTACGCTTTACTCCTGATGGGCATATTTATCCTTTGGATAATTGTGTCTTCGCGCACAATTGCCTGGCGCAGGCTAATAGGTATGACGCTTGCAGTGTGTTTAGGTGCTGGTATTGTCGCCCTGCAACTGATCCCGACGGCGGAGTTGACTCTGCTTTCTCAGCGGGGTGGCGGGTTAAATGACGTGGGCTATGGGCTGAATTTCAGTTTCGCGCCGCTGCGCCTGCTCACGCTGTACAATGCCAACGTGTTTGGGACGCCTGCGGATGGATCATTTGTTTCTGGAGGCGCGTACTTTGAAGATGCGGTTTATATCGGGATTATCCCGCTGGCGGCAGTGTTTGCCGCGCTGATTTTGTGGCGTGGGAAGCGCCGTTCAGGGGACGCGCTTGCGAAGACAATTCCATTGTGGCTTATCCTAATCGCAATTGGCTTAATCTTCGCCTTTGGGCGCTTCACGCCGATTTATCCCTTCATTTATCAGACTATACCGACATTTGACTTCTTTCAGGCACCCGCCCGCTGGAATTTGTGGACGGTCTTCGGTCTTGCCGCATTGGCGGGTATTGGTGCCTCGTGGTGGACGCGCAGCCGTGTAAGCCGACGCTGGGCGGGGCGCATTTTCGTCGTCTGTCTGGCTTTTGTACTGGTTGGCATGGTCGGTCTGGCGTTTTTCACACAGGGTACGCTCCCTGCTGTTCCCGTCCTGCTCAAAGCGGAAGTGACGGCGGGAGTCTTTGGTTTGATCGCCGCGCTCCTCGCACTCTATCAACCCACGGATCAGATTCGCTTGCGAAGCTGGTCACTGATTGTGATGTGTGTTATCAGTACCGATCTGATTATCGCAAGTTGGGGCTTGAATCCGACCATCAATGCCGCATTTTATGATCGCGGGGAGCCTCCCTATCCAGAAACATCACGCGCTTACTGGTGGGATGCGGAAGAAGAAGCCGTGCGCTTCGGGCGCTATTTCAGCTTTCTCGATTATCGCCTCGCGCTGGATCAGGCGGCGGCATTGCGCCAAAGCAATCTGCCAAACTTGAATTTGCTCGACAGGGCAGGGTTGTTCAATAATTTTGATCCACTGTTGGTCGGGTCGTATTTCACGTATGTCAATTTACTGGAAACGCAGCGCTCCGAGTCCCTGCTGAGGGCGGGCGGTATTGATCGCGTGTACGATCAGGTAGGTGAAACGCTCGTGACGGACTCGTTTCCTGCTTATCTGGTGAGTTCCGTATGCTGGCACGAGGATGAGACAGGTGTGATCGCAGCCATGAGCGCGGCGGATTGGCAGCCGCAGACCCGTGTTGAACTGCTAGGTGAAGGTGAATGCGACTCGCCCGCAGACGAACCCATTGGTGAGATTCTCGACTATGCCGAACAAGGCGAACGTATTAGTTACCGGGCGGATGCGGCGGGCTGGCTTGTAATCGCTGCGACGGATTACCCCGGATGGGAAGCATATATAGACGGTGAAAGCGTGCCGATCTATCAGGCAAACCTCATGTTTCGCGCTGTGCCTGCACCCGAAGGTGAACATACCGTGACATTTTCCTATCGCCCTACATGGCTAACTCCTTCGGCGTTGATCAGCCTGTTTTCACTGTTATGCTTGGGCATACTCTTTTTTCTTGCCAGCACAAGATGGACGTACAATGAAAATAGAGCATTACCTTAAAGGCATCCTATCCTCATGAGAGGCGATCCAGTCGCAATGTACTACAATCCGTCCTCACGGCGGGCAAGGCGACAACTTCAGATCTCCGAGCGCAAACTACTGATCGCGGCCGGCGATGTGATGGCGGTGTTGATCGCGGTATTGATCGCGCTTCGCATCTGGTCGTGGGTGGCGCAGACACCGTTCACGGTGGATTTTGTGCTGTCGCAGATGTCGTGGTTTATCGTGCTGGCGGGATTGTGGCTGCTGCTGGCGACGGTGAACGACTTTTATGATTTGCGTGTCGCTGCCAACTGGTCACGCACACTCAACAAGCTGCTGGTGATCACGGCTCAGTTGATCGTGGTCTATATGGTGATTTTCTTCCTGTCTCCCCGCGATGCACTGCCACGCCTGTTCATTCTGTATTATGGAATCGCCTCGTTCATACTGATCGCCATGTGGCGATTTGCCCGCCCTGCACTTGTCGGGTGGGCGAGCCAACCGCGTCGCACATTGATCGTCGGCAGCGGTTGGGCAGCGCAGACGTTCATTGAGGCTGCCCGCGAATATGCCGAACAGGAGTATGATGTGCGCGGCATGATTGACGCTGCCGAAGAGGTAGGGCAGGTGGTTGGCGGTGTTCCCGTACTGGGGACAGGCGCGGATTTGATGAACTTCGTCCTGCGCGACCATATTACCGAGATCGTCGTTACGGAGACCAGCGGCTTAAGCGGCGCGACGTTTCAAGCCGTGATGGATGCCTATGAGCGCGGGGTACGTGTCGTTCCGATGACCCTGTTATATGAGGAAATCACGGGGCGGGTGCCAGTGGAGCATGTCAACAACGATTGGGCGGTTGTGTTTCTGCCCAAGGCGGGCGGCGACACAGGCTTTGATCCGTATCCGCTCATTAAGCGGGTAATGGATATTGCCTTGTCTCTCGTTGGCTTGCTCATATTTATCCCATTTTTGACCTTTCTGGCGCTGGCAATCCGCCTGAATTCGCCCGGCAGTATTTTTTACACGCAGGTTCGGTTGGGCAAGAATGGCTCACAATTTCGTATCTACAAACTGCGGACGATGGTTCAGAATGCAGAGGCAGCCACAGGCGCGGTCTTCGCACAGCAGCATGATGATCGGGTGACCGGTGTGGGGCGCTTTTTGCGAAAGACACGCCTTGATGAAGTCCCGCAGCTGTTGAACGTGCTGCGCGGCAATATGAGCCTTGTTGGACCGCGCCCGGAACGCCCTGAACATGTCTCGCGGTTGACGCAGAAAATCCCGTTTTATCGCACCCGCCTTGTCGTTCGACCCGGCTTAACTGGCTGGGCGCAGGTGTGCTACAGCTATGGCTCAACCGACGATGACGCCTTGGTGAAATTGCAATATGACCTGTATTACGTGCGCCATGTCTCACTGCTGCTTGATGTGAACATCATGCTGCGAACAGTGGGCAGGGTACTAAGCATGAGTGGGGTGTGATGCGCTGGCTCACTGTTGAGCGAACGGTCATTATCGTTCTATTCGTCCTGATCTTCGCGCTGGCGTTTCGCGTACCTGTAGATACCGATACATGGTGGCATCTTCGCAGCGGTGACACCATCCTGCAACACGGCTTTATCTACAACGATCCGTTTTCCTCTACCATGCAGGGAAGTCCGTGGATTGATCACAGTTGGGGCGCACAGGTTTTGCTGGCGACGATCTGGAATGCGGGCAGCTATGCTGGCTTGGCAATGTTTATGGCAGGCTTGGCAACGGCGGGGATGGCGTTTGTCTACCTGATGTGCGCCGGCAATGCCTATTTGCGGGCATTTGCCGTTGTGCTTGGCGCGGCGACGGCGGCAGTGTTCTGGTCGCCCCGCCCGCAAATGATTTCGTTCTTTTTGAGCGCGGTCATTCTGTTCATTCTCGTGCGTTATAAGCGCGGCGGCAGGGATTATCTCTGGTTTATCCCGCTGATCATGATACTGTGGGGCAATCTGCACGCGGGATTTTCCATCGGCTTCATTTTCATTGCGGCACTTATCGCAGGTGAAGCGCTCGGCAATGTCTTTGCGCCGAACCGTGAACAGGCTGTATCATGGCGGGGAATCCGCAAATTGATCTTCGTAGGTGTGGTGTCGGTTGGGGCGCTGTGCATCAATCCGTATGGTCTCCAAATGCTCACTGTGCCGTTTCAGACGGTCAACATTGGTGCGCTGCAAAACTTCATTCAGGAATGGAACTCTCCAAATTTTCACGAACGGCAGACGTTACCGTTTCTCGCGCTGCTATTTCTGACGTTTGGGGTGGTGGGGGCGAGCCGCAACAAACTGGATTGGACGGATTTCATCCTTTACAGCGGCACAGGGTATCTTGCCCTGAATGCGGGGCGAAACATCGCGGTATTCGCCGTCGCTGTCACGCCAATCTTCACCGTGTATCTGAACAGCGCCCTGACCGAGCGCGGCTGGGTATTGCGTCCGTCGCGGCGTGTATCTTCTATCGGCGCACTGGTCAATGCCTCGATTATTTTTGGCGTGTGTATTGGCGCGGGCGTGAAAATTGCGGCGGTGTTAAGCCCGCCACTAGTCACGCAAGCACTTGCTGAAACGCTGCCTGTTGAAGCCGTACAGGCACTGAATGAGCGTGCGGCTGCGGGCAATCTGTTCAACAGTTATAACTGGGGCGGCTATCTCACCTATTTCGCGCCCGAATATCCCGTGTTTGTGGACGGGCGAACCGATCTGTACGGCGATACTTTTCTGTCGAATGACTATCTCGATACTGCGCTTGCGCGTGAAGGCTGGCAGGCGACGCTGGAACGATATGGCGTGAACACCGTGTTAATCGAGACAAACGGTAGCCTGGCACGGGCACTGCATGAGGATTCGGCGTGGCAGGTGGCGTATGAGGATGACCTTGCCACACTGTTTGTGCGCCAAACGCCCATAGTCAGCGAGGCAGAAAATGGCTAAAAGCAGCCAGGTCGCCCCTCGTGAAACGCTTACGATCACAGGTTTACTCGGAGATTTCCGCCTGCTGCTGATACTATTCGTCTCGTTTCGGCTGATGTTGGTATTGGTGTATCAACCCTTAATCATTCAGGGCAATGAACGTGGAATGTCCGCAGGTGGTGATTTTCAGACATATTTTCAGTTAGGCAGTTTCAGCGAGGACGGATTATTGCCATTTCGGGATTGGTGGAGCGAGTTTCCGCCGATTCCGTCGGTCATCAATGTTGTGCTGAACCAACTGACGAACCAGAGCTACAGCGGTTTTGCCATGCTGTATGGTCTGCTTATGCTCGCTATTGATATTGGTAATTTGATCCTTGTGCGCCGCATCGGAACGCGATTACATGGCGCGAATACAGGCATGGCGCTGGCGTGGGTATATGCCTTGCTGCTTGCGCCGCTGGTTATCTCGTGGTGGGCGTTTGAAGGGATGGCAGCATTTGCGCTCTTACTTGCTCTGAACTGGCTGCTGGAAAAGCGGGATATTCCGTCGGCGGTTGCGGCGGGAATTGGCGCGTTAATCAAATTTACGCCCGCGCTGCTGATCGGTGCGGCACTTCGATTTCGTCCCCCGCGCCTCGCCGTTCGCTACCTCCTCATTGTGAGCGCGATCTTCGGTGGGGTGTATCTGCTGCTGTTCGCACAGAACGCAGCGATGACCGTGCCTTCGCTCACGGCGCAGTTCAGCAAAGCCTCGTACCAGACCGTGTGGGCGCTCCTTGACGGGAATTATCGCACGGGGAATTTCGGCGCTGCCGCTGATCGTCTCGATCCCGCCAATGCCAATGTTTTACAGGGAAATCCGCCGGTGATACCCGGTTGGCTGAGATTGCTGGCTGCGGCGGCGATAGGCGTTTTCGTCTATGCGCGAACGCGCCGTTTCGATGAGCGCGGTATCGCGGCGTTTGTCGCTATTACCCTGTTGATCTTCTTCTTGCAGGCACAGGGGTGGAGTCCGCAGTGGCTTGCCCAGATTATTCCGCTTCTGCTGCTTTGTTTTCCGACACGGGATGGCATTATCGGGCTGATCCTCCTGAGCTTCGTCACGTTCGCGGAGTATCCGTTTCTGTTCATTCGCACAGGCGATACTAACGGTGTCATCACGGGGAGTTTAGTGCCGCTGTTTGTCATCCTGATCCTCGTGCGAACGGGAATCCTGGTCGTGTACGCGCTGATCTTGTATCGCAAACTGCGACAGGAAGCCGCCGCTTGAGTCGTCTTTCGTCATATCGTTCCCCGCTGGCATTCGGGCTTATCGCGTTTCTGATTGCGTGGATGCTGGTTGGCTACGTGAACGCGCCGAACTACACGGATGCCTATTATCACTTCAATGCGGCGGAGCGCCTCGCTTCGGGCTATGGCTTTACAGATTCGTATTTGTGGACGTATATTGGCGCTCCACAGGTGCTGCCCGAAGCAGGCACATTTCCATCTCATCTCTACTGGATGCCGTTGACATCGTTTTTGGCGGCGTCGGGCATGAATATTTCCAATGCGCCAGGAAATTTCGCCGCTGCACAGATACCCCTTCTCCTGTGCGCTGTCGGGACGGGCGGTGTGGGGTATTGGCTGGGCATGAGGTTAGGCGG
>Ga0224722_1000044_pt1 | contig 66373 bp, 61 predicted proteins | sample Balambano_FR1_Me_FD_161646 | JGI IMG/M metagenome (GOLD analysis project Ga0224722, IMG submission 161646) | Freshwater sediment microbial communities from Lake Towuti, South Sulawesi, Indonesia - Balambano_FR1_MetaG | ecosystem: Environmental > Aquatic > Freshwater > Lake > Sediment | place...
TGGCGTCAGTTCGGGATCTATCCAACACCGTCGCAACCAGCGGTGAACGATTCAGCCAGAGACTTGGTTGCGGGGGGTTTGGGGGAGTGAGGCCCCCAAAACGGCCGGGGCACGGGGGAAGTCCTCCGGCAGAGTTTCTGGGTTGAAGTAGGAGATCGGTGTACAAGGTAGCCCGCTTTGGGAGAGGGACTTTCAAGCTGGCTCCCCTTCTCCAGTTAATTTTTTGCTCCTTCAATCATTTGGCGAATCGAGGATTTCATCTTCAATCAATTCTGGTAACTGCTCTGTGTGTACATGGAGATGGCCGATAGAACCCGTAAGTTCAGCCAGAATATCTCCCTTTTGGTCATCCGTTAAATTCGCAAGTTTGAGTTGGCTGAGTAGAAACACAACTTTCTCGCATTCTTCACCTAATTCAGTTAAGAACCTATCCGAAAACCCGAATAGCGCGTACAGCAATGCAAGCACAGGCTAGGTGAATCAGTGCTAAGTAGTTTTCTGGTTTCTTTTCCCATCGAATCAATAAGCGCCGAAATCGATTCATCCAGAATGAGTGCGTTCCACCACCCACCGTCGTGCTCGATAGTTGGGAATGTCATGAATAATCCGGCTACTTTCATCTCTCGGTGGAATGTGCCAAACATACTCCCAAGCGTCCAAAATATTCTTCACTTCTTGGTAGTCATCCCCTTTGTCTAAACAAACCCTTTGTCTAAACAAATATGTCTGACCTCTCCTGGTTCGAGGTCGGGAGGGCTGATTCTTTGAGTCTTTAAGGTCACCTCGGTTAGTTTCATGTCATGGCGATTTGCGCCTGCGATCGCAACGCCAATCGGTACACCATGACCATCGGTTAACACACTCCGTTTCGTGCCCGATTTTGCTCTGTCAGTAAGATTAGCACCCGTTTCTTTTTCCCCCCAATGGAGCTTTGACCATTGCGCCATCCATCGACAGCCAATTCCACTCGATGCCAACGGCTTGAGCAGAAGCTTGGAGTCCGGTTTCCCACATCGCTAAAAACACTCCCTGCTCAACCCACTCCTGAAAGCGATCATGCACCGTACTCGCAGCACCTAAAGCGCGAGGTAAAGCCTGCCATTGGCACCCTGTTCGCATCAGGTAGAAAATGGCATCTAGGGCTTGACGTTCATCCATTCGAGGTCGCCCGCCTTTGGGCTTTGAGCGCGCTGGGGGAATGGCACTTTTGACTTGCTCCCAAACTTCATCGGGCAAGCGGAACGCGGGGTCAATCTGTGTAAAGCTTATTCAGGTTAAACGTCTGGAACTCAGTCTCCTCGAGTATCTCACCTTTTATAGAGTTTTCGGATAGGCTCTTAGAACGGGAGCGATCGCGCTTTGAACACAAGCGATCGCCCTTTGAGTCAGAGATGTGTTGCTTAAAGCGAGAACGATCACACTTTGAACACCAACGATCGCACTTTGAGCAAGAAGCTTTTGGGAAAGGTGGGCACTGCCCGCCCTACCGAGAATCGCTGTAAATCCCGCAAACTAAGGCTAAGGTTTCGACAAATTCAGGGTAGGAGATGGCAGCGGCTTCGGCTCGGTGAATGGTAGTGGTGCCAGTGGCATTGAGGGCCGCGATCGCCAAACTCATGCCAATCCGGTGATCCGTATGACTATCGACTTCGGTTCCAGTGAGGGGTGTATTTCCTGTAATCTCCATCCCATCTGGCAACTCGCTTACCTGCGCGCCCATTTTGTTGAGTTGGGTGGCCATCACGGTAATACGATCGCTCTCTTTGACTCGTAACTCCTCCGCATCTCGCACGATCGTCGTACCTGTTGCAAAGGTGGCGGCGACGGCGAGAATGGGAATTTCATCAATTAAGCGAGGAATCAAATCTCCAGTGATCGTGCAGCCTTTAAGTGGGGTGCCGCCTCGGACGCGCAAATCGGCCACTGGTTCACCGGCCACTTCTCGCGAATTTTCCAGGGCAATATCGGCACCCATCATTTCTAATGCTTCCAGCACTCCTGTTCGAGTCGGGTTCACGCCCACATTTTCAATCGTCAGGTCTGATCCAGGAACGATCGCTCCCGCCACTAACCAGAACGCAGCGGAGCTAATATCTCCCGGCACAACCACCGCCTGCCCGGTTAGTTGGGTGGGGCCAATCACGCTGGCACTGCATGTCTCTGGGTCAATTTGCACTTCGGCCCCAAACGCCTTTAACATGCGTTCGCTATGATCTCGCGAAAGCGCGGGTTCTGTGACAGTAGTGATCCCTTCCGTTAATAAACCGGCCAGCAAGATACACGATTTCACCTGGGCTGAGGCGATCGACGATTGGTAATGCGTTGCGCGCAACGATCGCCCCTGAATTGCCAAGGGAGCCAACGACCCATCCTGCCGTCCCCAAATTTCGGCTCCCATCTGGCGCAACGGTTTCACGACACGGGACATGGGGCGCGATCGCAACGAATCATCTCCTGTCACTGTGAAAAACCGCCCAGCATGAGATGCTAAAATCCCCAGCATCAACCGCATGGTGGTGCCAGAGTTTCCAGCATCCAATACATTCACAGGTTCGCGTAAGTGTCCCAATCCGATTCCCCGAACCCGCACTTCATTAGTGTTCAAGTCTGAAATCTCAGCTCCCAAGGCCCGAAAGCAAGCAGCTGTACTACGAGGATCTTCCCCTAACAGCAAACCCTGAATCGTCGTCTCCCCAGTTGCCAATGCTCCCAACATCAAGGCGCGATGGGAAATGGACTTGTCCCCCGGCACCTGGATTCTCCCCTGCAACGAAAATCCAGACGTAGGTCGGGCGATCGTCAGGTTCTGCTGACAATCAACGGTTTCCATAAAAATACGATTCGACTCTGACATGGGGATCAGCTAGACTGCCAATGACTGCGTTAGCTATCGTATCGCTAAATTCCTCCTCATGCTGACTCAACTTCGTCGCCCGCTGCGGTTGTCTTTTGGTTCTAGTGATTCCTTGATCTGCACCGCCATTGAAACAATGGGGACACTCTATCAAAAGGATCAGGATCGGTTTCACCTGGTTCTCACCGAACCGCAGGTGAGTGAGTTGGGGGCAACTACAACTGACTTTAATGTTTCCACTTCTCAAGCCGTTCCTACGCCACGATTGCTGTGGTTAGAGTTTTCGCCGTTTCGAGTTACGATCACGATGCAGGGCAATGGTCAATTTAGTTACCGTCATTTATTCGAGCCAAATGTATTTGGCGTTAGTCGTTTCTGGTTGCAAAACACGGCCACACCCAGCGGGCTGTTTCGCTTACGCAACTTTACCCGCAATTTGCATGTGAAGGGAAATCCATTTCCGCGCTATTTGTTGTTGGAGTATGAATTGTGGGCGCAGCAACTCAAATTAGGAGATTACGAATTCAGCGTTGAGATTGATTCCTAGAGAACGCGGCCACCTTTCATCAACAGTGTTCATCTCCAATCCTGAAAATGGCTGTTCCTTCTGGCCTCTGCCTCTTGCTGTCTGCCGTTTTTCTAGAAGTTACAACGCATATAGACAGTAAGTATTGCGGCCTCTTTCTTTGGCGGCGTATAAAGCTTGATCAGCTGTGGTGATGAGTTGTTCAAAGGATTGTTGGGAGGTTGGAATTGCACCTGTGATCCCCATGCTTAGGGTAACGTGGCCACAGATTGGGGACTTTGCATGGGGAATGGATAGAGCCGCGATCGCGGTTTGGATTCGCTCAGCCACCCGCAACGCTCCATTGAGATCAGTATTCGGCAAAATCACACCAAACTCTTCTCCCCCGTAACGTGCAACTAAGTCTGCGATCGGGTTTACACATGATTGAATCACCTGCGCAACTTGTTTGAGGCAAGCATCTCCGGCGGGATGTCCGTAGCAGTCGTTGAACGGCTTGAAGAAATCGACATCACACAGAATTAATGACAACGTGGTTTGGGATTGCTGATGACAATGCCACTCACGGGCTAGACATTCATCAAATCTACGTCGATCGGCAACTTGCGTCAAAACATCAACTCGAGAGTCCAGTTGTGGCGTTTCGGGTTGCTGCTGTTGCATCAGCTCCAACCGCTGCCGGAGACGGGCGCGTTCAAGTCGGTTCACAATTCGAGTCACAATCTCTAAACCCACCACTGGTTTGTAGAGCAAATCATCTGCGCCAGCATCAAACACTTGCTGCATTTGATCAGCATCGCGAAGCGTTGCCATCACTAGAATTGGCAGATGGCGATAGGCCAAATCTTGTCGGACGATCCGGCAAAGGTCAATGCCGCTGAATAGGGGTAGTTCCAGATCCAGCACCAGCAAATCAGGATTGACCTGAGTTAACACATCCCAAAATTGTTCGGGCTGGGCTAGGACGATTACCTTGAATCCCCATGGTTGCAACAAACCCTGTAACATTGCGAGGTGATCTGGGTCGGCATCAACCAGTAATACAGTTGCGGTAATTGGCTTAAGCGATGGTTGAAATACACTGCAACGCTTGATTTGGGCGATCGCCTCCCACAGTTGAGTTGGTTTTATCGGTTTGCAAAGGTACCCCTGGCATCCCAAGCGAGATGCAGCTACGCGATTCTCCAAACTATCTTGCGCTGACAGCACCAGGAGGCGGGCTATTGGAAATTGTTCTTTCAGGGTTTCAGTGAGAAAAATCTCCTTTTCCAGTGGTAGTTCTCCCTGCCAGTTAACTAAAAGCACGGCGGGAGGAGCGGCAAGCTGGTGATCTTGGACTGGGAGAGAGTCAATTACGTGAATCTGTACCCCTTGAGTAGAGCTTTCTCGTTGCAAAACCTCAAGCAGTTCTGGATCGGGTTCATACAACATCACCGTGAGTAACCAGGCATCAGGTTTTTCGAACGTAGACAGTGTGTGGGAAGAAGTGGCGATCGCCTGCTTGAGGCAGCTGAGCAATTCAAACGCCTGTTCAACTTGAGCCTGGGTTGGTGCATCGGTTTGCAGTACAGCCTCCACTGATCGCGCCGCTTCAACTCCCTGACCGTACCCAAACATTCCCAAAGCCCCGGCTAAACGATGCGCTTCCTGGCGTGCCGACTCTCGCTGTTGCGGATCAAGTTCTGCCCGTTGCAGCGATCGGAGTGCATTCATCAGTAGAGACAGACGTTGTTCCAACGAAGCGCGAAATTGCTGAGCCAATTGATTAATGGAGGCAACCCCCGCCTGATAACAGCTTAAATCAGCCGCATTACGTTCCTCGTCAAAGGTTGTTTGCCCAGGTGCTAGTTTTAAGCGGTAGCCCAACCCGTAAATCGTCTCAATCAGGTCTTCCTTCATCCCTGCCGCTTTGAGCTTGCGACGCAAATCTTTAATCAAATTTGTGACGGCATTCTCCGTTGGAAAATCGTTTGCTGTCCACAAATTATCTAGAATGGCGCTGCGGTTAAAAATGCGCTGCGGGTTGCGCAAAAACAATTCCAGCAGGTTATATTCTTTCGGCCCTAGAGTGATGACCTGCTTGCCGTAGGATACTTGCCCTAAGGCCGGATCAAGACAAAGGTCGCCCCAACTTAAGATTGTGGCTGAAACAGAACTACTCCGCCGCAACAACGCTCGGATCCGAGCCAACAACTGATTTGCATCACACGGCTTGACCATGTAATCGTCAGCGCCAGCATCCAACCCAACAACAATATCCTGGTTCTGGCTTTTGCGAGTCAAAATCAGAATTGGGGTTTTGTTTTCTCGATCGCGGAGTTCGCGACACACACTAAATCCATCTAGCTTTGGCAATTCTATATCCAGCAGGATCAAGTCATATTTCCACAAACTGGCTAGCTCCAATCCTGTTTGTCCATCGCTAGCCAAGTCCACAGTGTAGCGATGGGCGGTGAGAATTGAGGTCAAAAATTCACCCGTACTCTGGTCATCTTCGATCAGTAAAATTTTCATAGCACCCAATGCTGTTACTGCTCAACCAGATCACCTTCTAACCAGTAGAACTAACGCAAAAGAATAAATCTTGTCATTTTGAGCAACGCAAAGAGTTTCTAGAAATGCTTCACGGTGTTCAGCCTGACAGCAAATTGCGTAGGTTCCAACCAGATGGAATCATCAATCTAAAGAATGATTCTGTCCAAGTGCCACATGTAAGTTATTGATACCATCTCAGCTATTTCGGCTCAATACTGTCTGCTCAAATGCCTCCAAAAAGAAAGGCTCCCTGAAGCATTGTTTCAAGGAACCTTTAAGCCACTCATTACAGCAACTAGACCAGACATCAGCGCCTGCTTAGCGCTGAACGGTCAATTTTGACCGCGTCCAGATACCCTAACAGCAGGCAAAACGAAGCAGCAACATTTCTTAACAGGGATCACAGATTGTTACAACTTGATAAAGAAACTTAATCTTCAATGAGTCCACCGTGTCTACACTCAGGCCAGCGAGCGCGGACTAACCCTGCGTTTAACCCTTTTGACAGCCATTGGTGTTAAATCAATTCTGAGAGTTCAGTTATTTGACCGCAATAGAATAAGTCTACTGAGGTAGCTCACATGATTTTCTCCTCGTCAAGGCAAAAAACACCGCTTAAAATTTCTAGCGAAGTCCACAAACGAGAATTGGCATGAGTGAAGCAACGGAAACGATTTTCAGCAAAATCATTCGTCGAGAGATTCCTGCTGACATTGTGTACGAAGACAATCTGTCGCTGGCGTTCAAGGACGTTAACCCCCAAGCACCCGTTCACATTCTGGTTATTCCAAAACAACCGATCGCCAAGCTCTCTGATGCTGAATCCCAGGATCATGCCCTCATGGGCCATCTGCTGTTAACGGCGAAGCGAGTGGCAGAACAGGTTGGCCTGGATAATGGCTATCGAGTTGTGATCAACTGTGGCCCGGACGGAGGCCAGACAGTGTACCATTTGCACTTACATATTTTGGGTGGGCGATCGATGAGTTGGCCACCAGGATAGAACCTCAAGGAGGCAGTCGGCGGGGCAGATAGAAAGGGATAGAACTTACTCCTCGCACGATCGCTAAAATAGAGGTATGGCCGTCGCCATCTGTAACGTGGCAGAGGCAAGTCAAAACGCCTACTCAGAACCGGCTTTGCCACAATTCGACTTGGCCTAAGCGTTCTAACCAAAGCTACAAACCTGTATCAATAAGGAAGCTGCAAGATTTATACTCGCCCTCTAGCTCGTTTAATTGAGCAACTGCAACATCTACCAGGAGTTGGGCCTAAAACCGCGCAACGGTTGGCTTTGCATATTCTGAAACGCCCAGAAGAAGAAGTGAAAGCGCTGGCGCTGGCGTTGATGGAGGCAAAAACTCAGGTTGGCTTTTGTTCCGTCTGCTTTCACCTCTCTGCTGATCCTGTGTGTGAAATTTGTCGAGCACCAAATCGGGAAAGCCGTACAATTTGCGTTGTGGCTGACTCAAAAGATGTGATTGCCCTGGAAAAAACTCGTGAGTACCGGGGTAAATACCATGTATTGGGTGGCCTGATTTCGCCGATGGATGGCATTGGGCCTGATCAGTTGCATATTCAGCCATTGGTACGACGAGTCAGTCAACAAAACATTGAGGAAGTGATTATTGCCATTAGTCCCAGTGTGGAAGGGGAGACTACCACCTTATACGTGGGGCAACTGCTCAAACCGTTTACCCGTGTCACTCGAATTGCGTTTGGCTTGCCGATGGGTGGTGACTTGGAATACGCCGATGAGGTGACGCTGGCCAGAGCCTTAGAAGGACGGCGAGAATTAGAGTAGAAACATTCTGTAGAACGATCGCACTCTAATTCTCGTTTCAGCAAAACCTATTTCAATTTCTGCTTAATGAAGGCAAGAATTTGACCGACTTGTTTCTTCAAACCGTCGATTTCAGCTTGCATTCTAGCGATCTTGTCCTGCAAAGCTTGGATTTCCGCATCAGAGCTTGTCGCACTGGCGACCGGACTAGCAACTGGGGCGGCGGCGGCAGCGGCGATCGGACGACGTTTTGCTTTCGCCATTGCGGCTTTGATCGCTTCAATGAGCTGGCGCTGGTCAAATGGCTTCTGCACAAACTCGAAATATTCAAATGGTTCCTGGAGCTTTTCAGTGACCTCTTCTTTCCGTCCCGACATCAACACCAACGGAATCGCCTGCAACTCTCTTTGAGTTTGAATTTGCTGAAACACTTCCCACCCGCTCATTTTGGGCAGCAGAAAATCCAGCATGATCAAGTTAGGTCGCTCTTGCTGAATCAGGTTTAGGCCTTGAAGCCCATCTTTTGCTTCCAACACTTCAAAGTTGCCTTTAGGCAGCATGTCACGCACCATGCTGCGAATAACGCTACTGTCGTCAATAACAAGAATTTTGTGACTAGCCACAGTTGAAACTCCTTAGTGGTTGTCGGCGAGTTGGTCTAACGAAAAAGGTGATCCCACAGGATAACGTTGTCACTAGTTTAACTTCTGCTTGCCGGGATGATTCACCTGCATTCAGTTCATGATCGCGTTTTGCTAATCGCCGATCGCTTGCAGAAGAGAAAACCATAAAATCATTAACAGGACTGTTTCCGAATTCGCAGGCTTAGTATTCCCGCTTCTATGTCAATTGAAATCAGGTCTTCAAACAATTCCTCTCGGCAAGAGAAACGTTCCACATTGGTTAACTTACCAGAGTGGTTGCGCCGACCCGTAGGTAAAGCCAGTGAACTCTCGACCGTTCAACGGATTATTAAGCAGCGTCAAATCCACACGATTTGTGAGGAAGGACGTTGCCCCAATCGAGCCGAGTGCTATGCCCAGGGAACGGCGACATTTCTGTTAATGGGGCCAACTTGCACCCGCAGTTGTGCCTTTTGTCAGGTGGATAAGGGCCATGCCCCCCTGCCGCTTGATCCTGGAGAACCCGCAAAAGTGGCAGAAGCCGTTCAACTGTTGGGCTTAAAATATGTGGTTCTGACATCGGTAGCGCGGGATGACTTGCCCGATCAGGGAGCAAGTTGGTTTGTGCAAACGATCGCTGCAATTCGATCGCTGAATCCGGCAACTCAAATTGAATTATTAACACCCGACTTCTGGGGCGGACGCAAGGCCGACCGCCCCGAAATGACACCAGAGGAGCTACAACTCCAGCGGGTGCAAACCGTTGTAGACGCACAGCCTGCTTGCTACAACCACAATATTGAAACAGTGGAGCGGCTTCAGGGACGGGTGCGCCGGGGAGCCAGATACGATCGCTCGTTGCGGGTGTTGCAACTGGTGAAGCAATTGAATCCGGCAATCCCGACGAAATCTGGGTTGATGTTGGGGCATGGAGAAACCGTGGAAGAAGTGATCCAAACCTTACGCGATTTACGCTCTGCCGGTTGCGATCGCCTCACCCTGGGACAATATATGCGCCCCTCCCTCGACCATCTCCCAGTGCAAAAGTACTGGACACCGTCAGAGTTTGTTGACATAGGGGTGATCGCACGGGAAATGGGCTTTTCCCATGTGCGATCGGGACCTCTAGTCCGGAGTTCTTACCATGCAGGTGAAGATGCATGAGCGCGAAACTCGATAAGCTCCTTCGTTAACTTTCATCCAGAAACGTCACAAAACTGTACGTTCTTTGGTATTCGTTGAGATGTTCATCCTTTGGAGCTAACCCTATGGCAACTCAAACTGAAAAGAAACCCGCTTATACATTCCGCGCAGGCTGGGCCATTCTGTTGCTGGCAGTTAATTTTCTCGTTGCAGCAATTTATGCCCACTTAATTAACATCTAAATTTGTTCAAGGATGTGGGTTATTAAAAAATCCAGCCCACATCCTTACGCTGTTCCTCTAAACAAGCCTTGAGGCCGAAATAACAGCACCAGCATCATGATGACCAGGGCAACCGCCAGCTTATATTCCGTCCTTAAGAAATAAGTGCTGACTTCCTGGGCGATGCCAATCACAAAGGCTCCCGCGATCGCACCATAAGGATTGCCAATTCCACCTAAAATCACAGCCGCAAACATCGGTAGGATCAAAAACCACCCCATGTTGGGACGCACTGCTTCAATCAACCCCAACATTCCCCCACCCAAACCCGTCAGGCTACCCGTAATAATCCACGTCCACAAAATCACACGATCGACGTTGATACCTGCGACCCGTGCCAAATCAAGATCGTCTGCAACAGCCCGCATCGCTTTGCCAATTTTGGTATTTTGCAGCAAGTAGTGGAGTACCACGATCGCCACCAGTGCCAATCCAATCACAATCAAATCGTATTGAGGAATTCGCAGGGTCCCAAATTGCAGGGCCGCAGCGACTGGAAGGTCATAGCTGTAATTACTTCCGCCCCACACCAAAATAATGCCGTTACGCAGGAAGAGAGCTAACCCAATGGAAATAATGACCAATGTGGTGGGGTTGGCGCGTTGCGATCGCATTGGTGCCCAAATCAATTTTTCACTGAGAAGAAAGGCCGCGATCGTCACAATCATTCCCACGCCAATGGAGACTCGAATATTCACGCCTAACGTATTTGCCAATAACGTGATGTAGGCTCCCAAGGTCATAAAGTCACCGTGGGCAAAGTTCGAAAGCCGTAAAATACCGTAGGTCAGGGTTAAGCCAACGGCGGCTAAAGCAATGATGCTACCGACGGCAATGCCGTTTAGAAAAAGTTGAGTCAGTTGGGAATCCATAAGGGAGTGGAAGGGGAAGAGTTAAAGGTCATCTTACCGCGTACTCATAACGCATAACTTTCAAAGGGTGATGTAACGTTTAAGTGTGTTCACTTGTAAGAAAGCCTGCTTCTTTTTCCCAAGCTTTGCGAGCTGCGATCGCGAGTTCTTTCGCTTTTTCCTCACCATATTTGCGAATGGAAAATTTGGCACTTTTCCGTTCAGAACCGCTACCCCAGCGAGCTTGCCAATACTCATAACTGTGCCCACGACTGGCAGATTTCGTTCGGCTCACCCCCACAATCCCACTCCGGTTACGGGTCGTCATCCGCCCAATCTGGCTATCCAGCGGCATTTTTTCGTCGAGTTCATCAAAATATGCTTCAGCCGCTTTCAGGGCTTTGCGTTTACCACCGTATTTCTTATCTGCAAAAAATTTGGCGTACTGGGTTCCCCGCCAATTCAACCGGACATAATAGCCAAAATGCTTTTTCTCTGGCTGCTCAATTCGACTGATACCCACAGGATGACTCTGTATTCAACAACACGACTTGCAAAATGATTCTACACTTCACCTGAAGGTATCTTGACAAATTCAGTTAAATTGACCAGCTTTTTGGTCGATCGCCTTGGATGAAGCCATCTTTCCCATCCATAACGGTGACAATATTGGCTTCTAGGGCGATCGTGATTGCGGTTGCGGCAGTCTCAAACTGCGATCGCCATGGGGGATCGTGAGGAACAACTTCAACCGCTCTCATGGCTCATTGCACCATATTGATTGTTTAGGACTATGAAATAAATCAAGTGGCATAGCCGTCTCGGCTGTAAGCGCTAGCCGTAACGCATCGCAAGCCCAAGAGTCAATGCGTTACGCTGCGCTAACATGTCCTACGCAAGAATCCGGTTTTATTAAATCCATAATCCTTAGCTGAAAGGTCTTGTAGAGCCACCTGCTGTTTTCAGTATTGCCTTACGCCATCACATCCGAGACAACGCCGCGATTTTAGTTCGCTTTTCAGGCTCCAATCCTTCCAACTCATCGGAGCGCAACCACCCCTCCTTAATTAACTGCGCAAATAAAAATATCAGGGCAGAGTACTGATAATCGTATTTGCCATCAATTTCATGGCGGCGAGCACTCAAAAAATCGTGGAGTTGCCACACCTCTTCTACCCCAGAAATCACTTCTACCCGCTCTCGCACATCCTTTAACAATGCTGCAATTTCACGAGCATGGGCTTTTTCAAAAGCATTCTTGGCAACTTGCTCTTCGGTTTGGGACCACTGAATATTTGTTAGCATCTTAAAACCCGACACAGACAAAAATTGGATATAAGGTTTTCGAGATCCAGCTTTATTAAAAAAGCTTAGAAACTATTTACAAATATATATGAGAACAACTGATTTTGCTAAATACCCAGGGTATTTAAATTGCTGTCAGTACACCTTCAACTTTCAGTAGAGCAACTCGATCGAGTCGCTCTACAAGCGGTTGTTCTAAATCTGGAACTGTGAATTAAATCAACTACATTTCTTGTGGGATGGGACTGTTGCCCGGACGGGCAGATGAGACACTCACCCCACAAATGATTTAATCCAAGCGCTTGAGTGTATGTTGCTTAGCGCATCAAGTTCAGCAGTTCTTTGGGCGAAGCGAGCAAGTCGATCGCCACAAAGAAGATTTTATTTTGCGGCGTTAACAGGAATCGCCACGCCATGTTCATCCCCACACCTGCGCCAAACCAGGGCGTTTGTACCTTGCCCGTGACTTTGATTTGGGTGTAACCGTCCTCTGCTGGTTCAATCACACCGCGTTCAGGCAACAGGTTGAGGTTTTGACATTCTTCCACAAAGAAGCGAAAAACTTTGTCTCTGCCCACGATCGGACGTTGGAACGGAGGCTGGAGCGCACCATCAGGCGCGAATAACTCAATTAGCGCACCAAAGTCATTGGCGTTCATGTTGTCCATGTAAGACAGTACTGTAGGGTTGGTAATGCCTTCGATCGTCACCTGAGTCCGCTTCGACAATTCCTTCGGCGCAACGACAGGTTCTGATACCCGCGTGTAGGCATCTAACTTGTTTGGATCGAAGCCCATATCTACCACCGAACTCCGCAAAATGGTGATTTGTTGTCCTGGATCTACATTCTTCACAGCTTCCAATACAGCAGCAGCGTTGGCTGATAGTTGGTAGCCCTGAGGAATCGGCGCAACAATTCCCTGCTCCATCCATTGCCCCAATTGATACCAGAAACCGAGTTTAATATTGGGGCTCCAGGTGGCATAGGTGCGGCAAATCGGCGTGTCAGCGTGATTGGCTAAATCACACATCACCTGAGTTTGCTCGGGAAATGTCATTGCTTTGATCTGATTCAAAACACCTTCAGCAAATTGCATACTTGCAGCGCCGGGAGCCGCCACAGTAATTGTTTTACCCATCTCAATGTAGGCGAACCAGGTCCACGCAAGCTGGTCTTCTGCACTGAGTTGGTTGAACCGAGCGATAATCGCAGGAACTACATCAGCAGCGAGGGTACTGGGGAAGATATTACGGGCTGATTCGATCGTGAATGACATAAGACTACCTGCAACGACGTGTGCCATAAAGCACAGGGAAAGGTCAAAAACCCCATCCCTGATAAATTTCAAATTATCACAAAATTGCAACAAATCGAAACAAAAGTTTACACTCTTTTCACGACGTCTCCCAACAGGATGTTCACGCTGCTTTCGCCAGCAGCCTTTAGGCGATTACCAAAAAAATGTCTCCTTATGATTGCGCAGGTTTCGCCTAAATCTTGGCAATTAGTCGATAATCCTGGCTAAGCCTACCCGTATAGGTATTTTGTGTTCTGGAAATTTCCTTAGGATCATGATTTAAATAAAGTGGGATAGCCGCCCCGACTGTCTGAGACGGCAAGATGCCTATCCCACAGAATTTGCCACTTTGTTTAATTCGTATTTCTCAAACGTTGAAACGGAACAATAGCACATCGCCTTCTTGCACTACGTATTCCTTGCCCTCACTCCGCACCAGCCCTTTTTCCTTCGCTGCATTCATTGACCCCGTTGCCACAAGATCGTTATACGCAACCGTTTCTGCCCGGATAAAGCCGCGCTCGAAGTCGGTGTGGATCACTCCAGCGGCTTGAGGTGCCAACATGCCGGCGGTAATCGTCCAGGCGCGAGTTTCTTTGGGGCCAGTAGTGAAATAAGTACGCAAACCGAGCAATTCGTAAGTGGCTCGGATCAAAGATTGCAACCCACCTTCTTCGACACCCAGGGATTCCAGGAAATCGGCGCGTTCTTCTGCTGGCAATTCAATCAATTCGGATTCCACCTGGGCAGACACCACCACGACCTGTGCATTCTCGCTGGTGGCGAACTGTCGTACCTGTTCTACCCATTCATTCCCCGTTGCCAGATCATCTTCTGAAACGTTGGCTGCGTAGATGATGGGCTTGCGGGTCAGAAGTCCCAAGGCTTTGACGGCTAATTCTTCCTCAGCGGTGAGGTCTACTTGCCGAGCGGGGTTACCTTCATTTAGAACAGGTAGTAGTTTTTCTAGTGCCTCTACTTCTAGTTGAATCTCTTTATTCCCGCGAGCTTGCTTCTTGGCTCGATCGAGCCGTTTTTCGACCTGACCCAAATCCGCCAGCACCAATTCTAGATTAATCACTTCAATATCTCGTAACGGATCGACAGAACCGGATACATGAATAATGTCGTCATTCTCGAAGCAGCGTACCACATGCACGATCGCATCCACTTCTCGAATGTTTGCCAAAAATTGATTCCCCAACCCTTCCCCTTTGCTGGCTCCTTTCACCAATCCGGCAATGTCAACAAACTCCACACGCGTTGGCACAATCTCAGCAGAAGCAGAAATTTTGGCGAGGACATTTAAGCGCTCGTCGGGAACAGCAACGACACCCACATTCGGCTCGATCGTACAAAAGGGAAAGTTGGCAGCCGTTGCTTTCGCATTCGCAACTAGCGCATTAAATAAGGTCGATTTTCCCACGTTGGGCAGCCCAACAATCCCAGCTCTTAGCATTTTGAATTCTAAATTTTAGATTTTGGATTAGCCCTGCTTTCCATGAAAAAGCAGCAACCGACCTTCATTTTAAGGGTTTGGTTGCCGTTTAGGGTTATGGCACTGTTTGGGGGATGGGAGCCGGAACAGGTTGAGGAATCGGAGCAGGCACAGGTTCGGGCACTGGCTCAGGAATTGGTTGAGGGATGGGATTTGGTACTGGTTCGGGGGTTGGTTTAGGTTCTGGAGTTGGATCGGGTACCTGAGGTGCAGGCTTTTCGGGTGTGTAAACCATGAGAGTTTAACCATTCAACTCTTCCACCTTAGATGAGTTAACCAGACCATTTCCTCCCTCTATGTGGGCAACTTTTTCTTATACCAATCCATTTTGAGAGAGCGCCAACTCTAACCCTTCTCAATCGCCCCTTACCAAGGAGAAGCGCCAAAGGCGGTGGGATGATGTGTAACATTCACGATTCAAATCGGTATTACTTTTACCGGAAATTACTTAGAATATAGAATCACGAGTCAGGCTTGCACTGAAATGAACCACAGCAGTCCCCAACCCAAGCAGGCTGATAGCCCTACTGATCAAGGTTAGGACTGGTTGAATATCTGAAACGCCCTCTGCCTTTGGCTATAACCTGACTCCAGTATTAGTTTTTGGCAAATTCAAAAAGAAAAATAATGTTGCCATTGAGTTGGGAATCCTATTAGGCAGATGAGTTAACGATCGCTAATGGGGCGGTCATGCTTATTTTTTTAGGTTTAGAGGACTCCAAATATGACCGTTCTTGACAATGCCCAGGCGCTGCCCTCCTTGAGCCAAGACAGCTTGCTGCAACGAATTTTGTATCGCATTCGCCGATCGCTAAATTTGCAAGACATTTTGGATGCCGCCGCCACCGAGCTACAGTCATTTTTAGGAGTCGATCGAGTCAAAATCTATCAATTTCACGCCGATGGCAGTGGTTGCGTGATGGCGGAACACTTGCGTTCCGAGCGCCGCTTACCCTCACTTCTGGGTCTGAATTTTCCTGCCGATGACATTCCACCTGCGGCGCGGCAGTTATTTGTTGAAGCAAGGGTGCGAAACGTGGTGGATGTTGCATCAGGCCAAATTGGGCAAAGTCAACTGCGAGATCCAGACACAGGCGAACTGCTATCTGGAGAACTCATTTGGCGACCGCTTGATCCCTGTCATGCAGAATATCTTACGACGATGGGAGTACGATCGTCCGTAGTTGCGCCCATCCTTTACCAGGAGCAATTGTGGGGGTTGATTGTTTCCCACCACTCGGAACCAATGGAAATACAGCAGGAGCAATTGCAAGGCATTCAATTGCTAGTGGAACAACTTTCCGTCGCGATCGCTCAATCAGCCCTCCTTAGTCAAGCACAGAAAAAAGCGACCAGCGAAGCCACCATCAATCGCATTGCCAAACAACTGGATTCCTTGTCCGAAATCGATTTGAAGGGTGCTTTAGAAGCAACCGTTGCCGCATTTCAGGCCAGCGGTGGGCGACTGCTCATCCAGCATGTGAAGGAGCCAACCGACGACGCGGGCGAGCGGTGCTATCGGCTGTATACAACGGGCACTCAGCCCAGTATGGCAAATCCTGAGCACTTAGCCGCGATCGAAGAATCCCTAGTTTGGCAGAATCACTTCAAACTTGGACACTATCAGCCCTGGAACACTCCGAAGCCAGTAGCTAATGCACCACAACCCTGGGCTATTCAAGACTTATACCAGGAAGCCGAACTGCGTAATCTCCAATTTGCTTTTCGCCCGACTCCAATTCGTAGCATTTTAATTGTCCCCCTCTACACTCGACAGCAAATCATCGGATATTTGACCCTGTTTCGGGATGAGCTAGAAACCGAAACTCTTTGGGCCGGGCAGTTTGATCCAGATGCACGTCAATTGTTTCCGCGCCAATCATTTGACATTTGGCGTGAGTCGAAATCTGGGCAAGCTCAGGAATGGACAGGGGATGATTTGGAATTAGCACAAATCTTGGGCAGTCGGTTTGCAGCGGCGATCGACCAGCACGAATTATTTCACCAGGTACAAACCCTCAACACAAATCTCGAAGCTCAGGTGCAGGAACGAACCACTCAACTCACCCAGACACTGCAAACCTTGCAGCAAGCCCAAACGCAACTCATCCAAAACGAGAAGATGACGAGTTTGGGGCAGCTCGTGGCAGGAGTTGCCCACGAAATTAATAATCCCATTAATTTCATTCATGGCAATTTGGCTCATGTCAGCCAGTATGTTGAAGATGTGCTGCTGCTCCTGCATCAATACCAGCAACACCTGCCCAACCTAGATGAACAGTCTCAAGTCCAGGCCAGAGAGTTGGACATTGAGTTTATTGCCGAAGATCTACCTAAAACGATCGCCTCTATGAAGTTAGGGACGGAACGCATCTGTCAGATTGTGCAGTCACTCCGAAACTTTTCCCGCTTGGATCAAGCTGAGATTAAACCTGTGAATATTCACGAAGGCATCGACAGTACATTGATGATTTTGCAGCATCGGTTAAAAGCCAAACCAGACCAACCCGAGATTGAAGTCATCAAAGCCTACGGGGCACTCCCAAAAGTTGAATGTTATGCAGGTGCACTCAACCAGGTGTTCATGAATTTGCTTAGCAATGCGATCGATGCCCTGGAAGAAAAAATGGATTCGCGCTCGCCGATCGAAAATCAAGCAGATCCCTGCTCCATTTGCATCACCACCAGCATCAGCGACGCGAGTACGATTAGAATTAGCATCGCCGACAACGGAACTGGCATTTCGGACACTGCCCAGAAGCATCTATTCGATCCGTTCTTCACCACAAAACCGATCGGTAAAGGCACCGGATTGGGACTCTCTATTAGCCATCAAGTTATCACCGAAAAACACCAGGGCACTTTAGAATGCATTTCTCAACCTGGGCAGGGAACCCAATTCATCATTGAAATTCCCATCCAACAACCCACCCGTCGCCCCAGTTCCTAACACGTGGGTCAAAGTCAGTTGGAAAACCTTCGTGGCGCTAGCCAATAATCCTACTTACGGGTGCTGGATGTGGCAGAGGGCGACCTTCACGGATTTGAAATTAATACCGGTTGGAGGGGGCGCATTCGCGAGGCAAAGGGTATTACCAGGATTGTCTTTCTCAGTTGTTGAGGAAGCCTTGCAGCGGAGTCGCTCAGAGGGTGACGGCGCAATCAACCGTTGGCTGCTCCAAACTTTTGGGACAACTTCAGAGATAATCTAGCTAGGCGTTCTAGCATCCAGTGAGGTGTTCGGATAGCTGAGAAACCTGCGACTCAAAACGATTGTTGAAACAAACTCATGTCTCAAGCAAGTCATGTTTACCCGGTTATGTGGTCTGACGACCATGTCCGCCTGATTGATCAAACTCGCCTTCCCAATGAGTTTGATTATGTGGAGATTCGGCGCTACGAGGATATGGCACTGGCGATCGAAACGATGATTGTGCGGGGTGCTCCGGCGATCGGAGTAGCGGCAGCGTATGGAGTTTACCTGGGCGCGCGGTCGATTCAAACCAGCGATCGCACCACATTTTTGACTCAGCTTAATCAGGTTGCAGAACGACTGCGGGCCACTCGTCCCACTGCGGTGAATTTGTTTTGGGCGATCGATCGCATGCTGAAGGTAGCCCACCGCACTCTGGGTTCGGTCGATTACCTGAAACAGATTCTGCTGGAAACTGCCCAATCCATTAACGCGGATGATATTCATACCTGTCAGCACATTGGTGATCATGGCTTGAGTGTACTTCCCGCCAATCCTGAAAAGCTGCGCATTTTGACTCATTGCAATGCTGGAGCGTTAGCCACTGCGGGCTACGGTACAGCTTTGGGAGTCGTGCGATCAGCGTGGCGAGAAGGACGACTGGAGCGAGTCTACGCTGACGAAACCCGGCCGCGTTTGCAAGGTGCCAAACTGACCGCTTGGGAATGCGTCCAGGAAGGCATTCCGGTCACCGTCATCACTGACAACATGGCAGCCCATTGCATGCAGCGCGGCCTGATTGACATGGTAGTAGTGGGAGCCGATCGCATTGCCGCCAACGGTGACACCGCCAACAAAGTTGGCACCTACAGCGTCGCGCTAGTCGCCAAAGCCCACAATGTCCCCTTCTTTGTTGCCGCTCCCGTGTCTACCATCGATTTTGCGATCGCAGACGGCAATCTAATCCCGATCGAGGAACGGCACCCCAGCGAAGTTTATCAGGTTGGTGAAACGCTGCTCTGTCCAAAAGGGGCAGACTTTTACAACCCGGCCTTTGATGTCACTCCGGCTGAACTCATCGCCGCTATCATCACTGAGCATGGCGCGATCGCTCCCAAAGAGCTTGCCGCCAAGCTACAACCCCTCGCGATTAGTTGAACAACAACTTTTCGATGACCCCCATATTTACGGCATCCAGCGGGGGCGTAGACCCGCGATCGGGAGGGCTTCGGGCTGGAGTTTGGAAAGATCAGTGGAGTTGATCGGCAACACCCAGAGTTGACTGTTGGCGATCGACTTGCCACCGCGCGTTTGGGGCGAAAAGGGATCAGCCTGATTCGTTTCCGTCGTTTGGTCAAACAGGAGGGCTAATCCATCAGGCGAGAGACTAAATTGCACGTCCCGTTGATTGGGTAAGGGCAGTAACGGTGTAACTTTTCCTGTTTCCACAGCGATCGCGGCTAAAAACGGTTTTTCTACATAGGTGTCTCCAGGAAGCAGTTCCGAAAGCAAGCAATACAAAGTCTTTTTGACGGGGTCAAATTGAGCGGCGAAAATTGAACCTGTGGTTCGTAACAGTTCTTTCTGCAGGCCCTGGCTGCTCACCAAAAACAGGGAGCGGGAACGATCGCCATTAAACTTCAACATCGCTGCCAACGTGCCATCTCTGGAGAAATTTAGCACCACGCCAAACTTGGGCAAAAAATCGAGGGGTTTGGCATCAGGGTAGAGGGGCAAAATTGCCAACCCCTGCCCCTGGGAAATGGCCAGCGAATCACTGTCGGGCGTAATTAGAAAATCTCCCCCCGGTTGGCCTTTTAGCGGTTGTGGCGGCTCTCCTTCTCGAACGAGCCAGGGGCCAAAATCAGCCGGATCATTGCGGTTAACCCGTTGCAGCACGATCGTTTTCCCGTCTGCCGAAAGGTCAAATTTCAAATTCTGGTAAATGTCGCTGTCAACAAGTAATTCCAGTTCTTTAGCAGGTTTGGGCTTGGAAACTTGAACGGAATCGATCGTGCCTTGAGGATCAAGCTGATCGGGGGAGTGAATGCGGATGCCTGTCGAGACTCGATAAAGGTTTTGATCCAGCAACCCTTTCGATTCGGCAGTGCGAGAGGTTGCCCCAAACAGAATTTGATCGCCCATTGAGTAAGGCTTGAACTCGTTCACAACTAAATCGGGTGGAGTCAGAATCGTGGTTTCTTGGGTTGTTAAATTGACCAGCACCAACCGCCCTTCTTCCTCTCCCCGTACCCCGATATAGGCAAACGCTCGATCACGAGTTTGAAAGGTGCCATCAAAAGGTTGAATGGGAATCTGATCAGTGCCTCCCTGGTTGAAATAGTCCACTGCTTCTTGAAGCTGCACTTTGTAAGTGGTGCCATAAGGCGCAGGTGCATTCAACGTGTAAGCCATCCGTCGCCCTGCCCAACTGACTTTGCCAGGAAGCTCCGGCTCTATTTTGAGGTTCTTCTCCACGGAAGCCTGATTCATCGGACGGCTGAAAGACAGCACGAAGGCTGTGTCGTCTGCGCCGATTTGCTTATCTTGCCAAGTGAAGTAGCGAACTTTGGGCGCGATTCGATCGCCCGTCAATAGCACCGCCCCAATCAGGATGCTTAACATGAGGATGAACGCGATCGCAATTCGATCGAGCGGTTGTGGAAAACGAGCAGTTTGAGCGTGAGCGGAGGGCGATCGTTGCATAACCAAAAGGGGATGAGCAATGAAATGTTCAATCAAGGTTGAAACCGATCCATCTTAGAGAGGATAGCAATCAACTTGATGATTTGGCTCAAAATTTGGCTGTGGAGCAGGAGAAAAACAGTGGGACTGACCTTAAAAGCGCTGGGTGGAGACATTTTTGTAATTGATGCGGTATGGGCACCGTCTCTCTGCCAGCACGTGATTGAAGTTGCCAATTGCAGTGAATTTTTGTCGCCGCCACCAGGATCAAGCTTGAAAGGCGAACTACGGAGCAATGAGGTATTGCCGTTGAGTCGGTCTGCCGCCTTGCTGGAATCAACCAATCAACTGTTGCTGGCCAACCTGACTGTTGTTCGGGACTTATTGGCGAAACATTACACAGTCTCGTTCTCCCACATTGAGATGTATGCGATCGAGCGATTTCAGCCAGGGCAAACCCACAAACGCCACTCAGACGGCCTAATTTTGGCTGATCGCTATGTTGAACTAGCCCAGGGAATTCCCGCCCGCGATGTAAGCCTGGTGGGATTTTTGAATGATGACTTTGCAGGCGGCGACCTACTTTTCGATCGCCAATCCATTAAAGTTAAGCCCTCGATCGGCAGCGTGGTAGGTTTTCCTGCCTGTTACACTCACCCTTACCAAGCGTTACCTGTCCTACAAGGATGTAAATATACAGTGACGTGTTGGTTACTCCACTGAGTTAGAAAGAAGGCAGAGCCGTTCAATGACAGAGCACATTCAGGTATTTGTGTACGGCACATTAAAACCTGGGGAGGTTAACTACCGAATTTGCGCACCCTACGTACTCAAGGCTCAACCGGCGATCACGATCGGGCAAGTGTACCATTTGCCGTTCAATTACCCAGCAATGACGATCGCCACTCAAGGAGTTGTTCACGGATCACTCCTCTCATTTGCAGACGCAGAAATTTTGTCAATACTTGATAACTTCGAGCAACACGATCCAGCCACGTTTCGGCGCATCTTTCCCGAATATGCCGTAGAAGCGTATCAATACAGCAGAAAGAGAATCAAAACATACACCCCCAGGCAAACTCCCTTAACAGACGCTTGGGGGTATGTCATGGAATTCGACCAAATTCATCAACTCAAAGGACTGCTGATTCCAGCGGGATACTGGAGTCAGCAAGGGATAGGGTAATCCCATCGGATCTATCGGATAGTTGTGGAGTCGGATGGAGCAGAAACATCGCGCTTACGTGAAGCCTCTGGTTCTTCCGAAATTGAAACCAGTGGCTTATCTAAGGCAATTAGCAACGGTTCATCATTGGCAGATTGTGCCTGAATCGTTGGCTGCGATGGAGACTCAGCCAGTTGCGGCTCGAATGGATTTTCCCCAAGCAACGCACTGGTCAACGCACCAACCGCAACCGCCGCGATCGCAATGCCACCCCAAATGACGGACAACCGGGGACGACGATCAACTCGTGCAAGTACAGCATCCACCGAGTGTTGCACCGCAGTTTCGCTGGAAACAGGCACCGGCATCGATTGAAACGCCTGCCGTAACCTAAGTAACCGTGTATGCAGTCGTTGAACGGTCGGATCATTCGCCAACCAATCTTCAACTTGACGGCGTTCATCCGCTGAAACTTCACCATCCAAATAAGCGCTTAACATTTCAAACCGATCGCGCTGCAACACATCTGGAGCGCCAGAGGCTCGAAACTGGCTTCCAGGAATGGCTTCATGGTCTGAATTTTGAGAATCAAAGTTAGCTGTCATTTCAACATCACTTCTTGTGTATGGAGTACACCCAGCTTGTTAAGAAGATAGACAATTTAAAACAGAATTACAAATCCCACTTGAGTAAAAAGTTAAAAATCTCAAGATAGAAATTGCGAGATTGACCTAAACCCCATCCAAATAGTTCTGTAACTGCGACTGCAACCGCACCCGCGCTCTAGCAATTCGCGATTTTACTGTACCTAAGGAAACACCAGTTAGCTCGGCAATTTCTTCATAGGGCATTCCCTGAATTTCTCGCAGAACAATCGTGGTGCGAAAGACCTCTGGCAAATCAGCGATCGCATCCCGCAACTGATCGTAAAATTCTCGACTGGTTAAGTTTTCATCAGGGCCAGGCGCATCGGAAGCAATTTCCCAATCCATTTCACCATCATCTAACGACAACGGAGCATCCAACGACAGTGGAGCAACATTGCGCTTGCGCTTACGTAATTCGTCGTAAAACAAATTTGTCGCAATCCGGCTCAACCACCCCCGGAATTTTCCAGGTTCATTGAGCCGATGAATATTTCGATACACCCGAATCCACACTTCTTGTGCCAGATCCGCTCGGTCTTGCCAATCCGGTGCCAGATGATACAGCACACGCTCCACATGGGAGTTGTAACGACGCATCAATTCACCGAAAGCAGCTTTATCTGGGCGATGCCCAGATTGACACTGCAAAATTAAGTCGTAGTTAGAGAGTTTTTCTGGTTGCACGGGCACTTGGGTAGCCGTTGATGGCGCCGATGTCCAGGATAACCGAAGAGAGTGATTCATGGGCGGGAGATTCGCTCTAAAACGTTCCAACTATTCTGACGGTGGAGGTTCAGGGTTGTTCCCCATTGAACCGAAGTTTCAGTTGGGCGAACGGCCATTTTTTTCAAAGTCGCCCATAAATTGCACTAATTGGAGCGTTGCCTCGTATGGTTCTAGCACAACAGGACGGGAACTTTGCATCTGCCCATTGGCACCTGCAAAGAACGTAACTGACGCTGTTAGGATAATTGCTGTTGTAAACTTATCAATCATAATTCTCTCCCTTGGCTGGCACCACAAAGCCAGGTTGAAGTGTGAGGCGATCGCTAAAGCCGTGCGAAGTGATGGTTAAGCAGGCGCTGATGGTGTTGTGAAGCAGCTCCTCACGCCATTGTTTCACCACTGGTTAACTTATGGTGCCCAAATGTGAAACCTCGCTTCTCATCATCAAGATTCTGCAAGAGTTGTTAAGAACAGTAACGTTCGCCCTGCGGTTGCTGTTCACCTAGTATTTCTGAAGACTATGGATGAGATTAGGATTCATTGGTCGATGTCTTTTTTTGAACCCTTAATTGGTCAACCCCGAGCGATCGAATTGCTGACTCAAGCGGTGACGCGGCAACGGATCGCCCCTGCCTACCTGTTTGCCGGTTCAAATGGTGTGGGGCGCAGTTTGGCGGCGCTTGGCTTTGTAACCTACCTGTTCAGCCAGGAGGAGATGGGTGAGGCTGAATTGCAGGTGCTGCGCCAGCGGGTCTGGCAAAGGAATCATCCCGATTTGCTCTGGGTTGAACCCAGCTACCTGCATCAAGGAAAGCGTTTATCGGTGGCTGAAGCGATCGCCGCCGCCGTAAAGCGCAAAACTCCGCCCACCATTCGGTTAGAGCAGGTGCGAGAAGTGAGTCAATTTTTGGCGCGATCGCCCCTGGAAGCTAATCGTTCGGTTGTCGTCATTGAACAGGCCGAAGCGATGGCCGAAGCACCTGCCAGTGCTCTGCTAAAGACCCTGGAAGAACCGGGGCAAGCAACTTTGATTTTGATTGCTGCTAGTGCTGAATCGTTGCTGCCAACGCTGGTGTCTCGCTGTCAGCGCATTCCCTTTGGGCGGCTTTCCCTAGGGGAAATGACAACCGTTCTGCAACGAGCGGGGCACCCGGAGATTTTAGCCAAACCAGAAATTTTGCAACTGGCTCAAGGCAGTCCTGGAGCGGCGATCGGCCATTGGGAAAAGTTTCAGGAGATCTCGCCTGAGTTGTTGAACCAAGTTTCCCAACCCGTGCGATCGCATCGAGCCGCCTTGAGTCTAGCGCGACAAATTCAGCAGTCTCTGGAATTAGATTCTCAATTATGGTTGATTGATTTTTTGCAGCATCATTACTGGCAAACCATGACGATGCCGCCCCAAACGCCATCGGCCAGCCTGGTGCGGCCTTTACAACTACTGGAAAAAGCCCGCGACTATTTACTGAAAAATGTGAACCCGCGCCTGGTCTGGGAAGTGACCTTAATACAAATGGTTGAATGAGGCAGCTTTAGGGTGGCGTTCAGTTGGGTATGAATGGGGGTGGTTGAGGGGTGGGGGTTCTACTTTCGGTTTTCTGTCCCTGCTTCATCAGGTGGATAATGTTGGGCTAAAAAGGTTTCGGCAGAGGCACGATCGCGAATCTCGCCATCTAAGGTGGCTGCTAGCAAAGCCTCCAATATGGGTTTGAACTGCGGCCCCGGTCGATAGCCCATTGCCTGCAAGTCCTTACCATCGAGGGGAGGTTTGACCTGCATCCACTCTTGCAGATATCGCCAAATGGTCTTGCGGGTGGCACGATCGCTCCGAATTGCCACAAGTAGCAACATCGCGGCATCATATGACCGCAGCAATTTCACCACCTGGCTGGGGCGATTGCAATGCGGCAAAGCACTTGTGATGGCTGCTTGCGCCGTTGCCAGATGGGTCAGGCGATCGATACTATCTGCCGGAAGCTGAAAATTCGTCGCGATCTCAGTACGATACTCCGGTGCCAGGTGAGCCAGCAAAACCTCTAGACGCAACAGCCAAGGGGATGGGTAGATAGGCGAGTGAGGGGGGGAAGCAGGATTTTGCGGATTCTCGGCTGCTGCCTTCTGCCCGCTGCCTTCTGCCCGCTGCCTTCTGCCCGCTGCCTTCTGCACCAGCTGCAATTCTCGCCATAGTTGGTCATCGGCTTCCAGAGTGGGATGAATACATTGCAACGCATTAAAATCCGCCAGGAGATGCAGGGCAGCTGGCCAGTAGGGAGCTTGCAGAATATATTTCAATTCCGCTTTGAGGCGAGTTTGGAGGGCTGGAGCGCGGAAGTTGGGATCGGTGCGATCGTGAATTTGACGGTAAATGCCGCTGGCGATCGCGTGCCGGATGTAGCCTTCCGTTTGCGCATCGATGTTGAATCCTAACCGGACAGCAAATCGAACCGCTCGATAAATGCGAGTGGGGTCTTCGATGAAGCTGTTGGCGTGGAGAACGCGAATTTTGTGGTTTTGCAAATCCAGCACGCCCCCAAAGAAGTCTAAGAGTTCACCGGGACGAGGTGGAGTCAGGCGGACAGCCAGGGCATTGATGGTGAAATCGCGTCGGTAGAGGTCTTGCTGGATAGAACTAGCCTCGACTTCTGGGTTGGCCGCCGGATAGGGGTAAAACTCAGTTCGGGCAGTGGCAATGTCGATCCAGAGCGACTTGAAGATGGGGTCGTTATGCCAGAGCAAGGCTGCAGTTTGAAACTTGCCATGAATTTCCAGTCGCGCCTGGGGATAGTGAGCTTGCAACGATCGCGCCAGTTCCACCCCGGCACCCACATCTGCCGCCCGATGAAAGCCATCCACCACCAGGTCAATGTCTTCAATTAAGCGCCGATCGCTCGATGGTTCTGCTTCGTTTAAGGTCATCAGTAACACATCTCGCACAGCCCCGCCCACGAGGAAAAGTTGCCATCCCCGTGCGGCAGCAGCTTGGGCCGCGATCATCAACAGTTCCCACAATTCAGGAATCAGATTTTGTTGTAAGAGGGGGAGAAAGGAATCGGGAAGGGGAAATCGGGGAGTCGTGCCCCGTTGCCGCCTCGCTCCTCTTCCCCCGTGTTCCTTGTGCCCATTCCCACCGCGCTTGTGCAATTGCCGCAAAACATCAGTTCGAGTCACAATGCCCACCAGCTGACCACGATCGAGAACAGGGAGTCGCCCAATGTCGTAAGTCACCATCAGTTCTTCAATTTCAGGTAGAAGCGTGTCGGGAGTAATGGTGTGCAAATTAGTGGTCATATAGCCTTTCACCGGAGCATGACTGAAGCCGTGATGCAGGGCAATATCAATGTCTCGGCGCGAAATGACACCCACCAGACTGTCGTCTGCATCTACTACTGAGAGGCCAGAGTGACCGTATCGCAGTAAGACCCGTTGAGCTTCGTCGATCGTCGTGTCGGGTCGGATTGTGCGAACTGGGGACGACATTAACTCGCGCGCAGTCAAAGGTTGGGGCAGTTGGGCTTTGAGTTGTGCCACCAGGTCATTCAGAGTGCGTTGTGGCTCGACTCGATGCAGATTGGCCGAAGCGGCACGGGGATGCCCACCGCCCCCAATCGCCTGGAACAGCTCATGCAAGTTAGTTCCATTTATGCGCGAGCGCCCAATCACGCTCACCGAATCACCTTCGTCCGCAGCTTTTCGTTGGTATTGAGCCGCCAGCAGCAAAGCATCGACTCCAGCCACATCCATCAAGCGAGTCGCCAGACTGGATAGCCCTGGTGTGAAGGTTTCCACGTTCAATAGAACCCAGGCCAGGGTATATCCCTGAATGTCCTCGGTTTGGAGGGTATCCAGGGCAACGGCGAACAGTTGTTGGAGGGCTGGTGATAGTCCTGGCTCCACATATTCGGCGATCGCGGCCACACTGGCACCCTGCTCCATCAACCAGGCCAGTGCCCGGGCATCCCGCCCAGTGGAGTGATCGAACATCAGCGACCCAGTATCGACATGAATGCCTAGCGCCATGACCGTTGCCTCGATCGCTGTGGGCACGATCGCAGCGTGCTGTAATTGCTCAACCACGAGGGTCGTTACGGCTCCCACATCATCAAAAAAGGCAGTGTTGTAAGCGATATCGGTGACTGCCTCAGCATGGTGGTCGTAAATGGTGATTTCCACATTGGGTAAATCTAGCCACTCGGCCACCTTCCCCAAACGAGAGCGGGTCTGGGCATCGACTAATGTCAACGATCGCACCGCCTCCACAGGCACCGATCGACGCTCAATCAGAGGATACTCGTCTCGGTGCAACGCTAAAAAATCTCTCACCGCTGGATGCGCGCCACCCGCCAAAACAATGCGTGCCCCCGGCTTGAGCCGCGCCACACCCACTGCTGCGCCCAGCGTGTCGAAGTCCGCCGTTGTATGACAGAGAATTAAATCCATTTATGAGTGACCAGTAACATTCGGTAGCAATTTTCTGATAGCTTAATGGGTGAGCCTATTCGCCTAGTTTATTGCCGTATTGGGAGACGCTAGTATGACAATCCTGTTTCAGCTTGCTCTAGCTGCTTTAGTAATTCTGTCTTTTATTCTCATTGTTGGAACTCCAGTGGCGCTAGCAACGCCCCAAAACTGGGATCAGTCCCGCCGCTTTATCTTCCTGGGTAGCGGCCTCTGGACAGTTCTCGTCCTCGTTGTAGGCTTGTTGAACTACCTTGTTGTGTAAGCAAGCGAGTGTTCCAGCTGATTCGTGCTTGATTTCAGCGGTTTTAGCAACAACCAATAACATGAACGAATTCCCGTGAGCCTAGACGCTGCTGACGGGAATTATTATCTTCAGTGAGTACCTATGGCAGTTTTTGAAGGAACATTTACCCAAACTGAAGGGTTGCGGTTTGCGATCGTCATCGGTCGCTTCAATGATCTAGTGACAAACAAACTGCTGGAAGGATGCCAGGATTGCCTGAAGCGTCACGGCGTTGATGTGAATCCCCAGGGCACACAGGTCGATTACGCCTGGGTGCCGGGAAGTTTTGAAGTGCCGCTGGTTGCCCGCCAGTTGGCTTTATCTGGGCGTTACGATGCGGTGATTTGCTTAGGTGCCGTGATTCGCGGCCAAACCCCCCATTTTGATTATGTTTCGGCAGAAGTCTCCAAAGGCATTGCGGCGGCTGGATTTCAGACTGGTGTCCCAGTGATTTTTGGCGTGTTGACCACTGACACAATGCAACAAGCTTTAGAACGAGCTGGAATTAAAAGCAACCTGGGCTGGGAGTATGCCATGAGTGCGCTGGAAATGGCTAGCCTCATGCGACAGGTGAAAAGCTTGGGGATTGCAGATAAGTTTGGCTCCGGCCCTTCACTTCCAGGAGCTTCGCTCAAAAGTGCTTCCCCAGAACTGTCTCCAGGGATTGCGGAAGGCCATAGTTCAGATCACAGTAACAGTTAGGGTGTCTAGACTGGGTTTTACATCATCGCCAGATCGCCAGCGACTTCGAGGCGTGTTACATCGCCGATCGTCATGAAGGTTTCAGAGAGCTTTTCGGATACGGAGGGAGTGATCCAGCCCATTTGCTTCAGCAGGTGAACTGCAACGGCATACTTGGCGCGTCTAGCTCCGTCCATCACTTTGATCGCCAATCCCATCCCTTCTTTCACGCGGCCCACACACTGAATCCCTTCGGCTCCAGCTTTACTGACCAGTTCTCCTTCGGTCAAGCGCATCAATTCCGTGTCAAATTCGCCTTCGCCCGCAACTAGCACGGGATGATGCACCATGGCTCGCACAATTCGTTCCAGATCTAGGCTATTGCCCGAAGCGAGACTGGCATACAAAGAAGCCATTTGCCCCAACTGCATAAAGTAGGTGGGGGCACCGCAGTCATCCCGGGCACCGATGAACTCTTCTCCGGGCATACCCAGAATTTCCGAAATTTTTTGCAGGATGAGTTGTTGAACAGGGTGGCTCCGTTGCAGGTAGCTATTCAAAGCCCAGTTCCGTTGCTGGCAGACCGCTAACATGCCTGCGTGTTTGCCGGAGCAATTGTACTCAAGTGAACTTTTGCCGCCGGGAGGAATTGGACATTGCAGGGCAGATGGATCGATATCAGCCCGCCATAGAATGTTAAAAACTTGCCGCACTTGCTCAATTTTGCCTCGGTGGGAACTGCACATGATGGCCAAGTCGCGATCGTTCAATCCATAGCGTTCCAATGTACCAGTGGTGGATACTGCCAATGCTTGAAACGGTTTGAGGGCTGAACGAACAAAAGAAGCTGTCTCAGCACTCCCTGCGACAAGTAAGGTGCGCCCTCGATCGTCACAAACGACCGCCTGAACGCGATGAGTCGATTCAACAATACCTTCGCGCAAAAGCCGGACTTCTAGCTCTGCGGTTTGTGTTCTACGTGCCCGTGATGGTGTCATGGGGTCAACTTTAGCATCAGACGTGGACAGTGGTGCATTTGCTAAAAAAATCTCCAGGTAACCTTACAACACCTGCCAGACGATCGCGCCTAGCAGGAGGGTTCCAGCCAACACACCTAATGTCGCTTGCATTCGCTTCAGCAATGGTTGGATTTGGTACGCCACGATCAGGCGATCGCGAGCTAACACCTCAGCTGGTTTCATCCAAATTTGCCCATCGTACCAACCGGACTCTTCATAGACCACTGCCGTATCGGCTAGGCGGGATGAAACGTAGGCCCAGCCGAGATATAACCGAATCAAGGCCAGCAATACAACTAAAATTCCTCCAACCGCACTAAAAAAGACAAATTGTCCAGGGAATTTGGTTGGGGCAAAACTCGCAGCAGCAACAGGAGCCGCCACAATCAAGCTCCAGCCCCATAACCAAGCCATTTTTTTGACGTAAGTAGCAAAATCCAGAGTTGCCCACCGGAAATACCAGGACTCCAGCAACTCCTCATACTGATTCAGTGGCAATTGCTCGGATGGAACTGGGCAGGCAGCCGGACTGCTATTTTGGGTGATGTCATCCGGTAACACGCCGTCCCTCCACAGTAGCTTTATTGAACAAGTTAACCGTGCCCAAGCAACTAGTACCTGTCAGTATAAACGACTTCTATTCTGTTTCTCGGCCCTCAACGTCGTTTGAAGTACACGCCTGTGAACATTTGACTTCTACACAAAACTTCCCCTCTGAAAAAACTACCTCTTCGACTCCTGGTAGAAATCAAAGAGGTATCAAGTTACATCAAGCACTTGGAAACTGAAGGCTTTGAGTGCGGCTAAAGGTCTTCTTCTTCCATGCGGGCGACCACGATCGCGCAGTAGGCAAAAGCTGCAACGAGTGGCATCGGCGAAGCCAGCAAGTAACTCAAAACCGCGCCAACTCCAGCGCTGAACACAGCCGAAAAACTCCAGATGCGCTCCTCGAAGCACAACCCATACTGAGACTTCAACGCTCGCAGTGCCTGAGATGGAATCGGTACAGGCATCACCGCGTTGGGTGGAAATCCCCAATAACGAGACTGCTCAATAAACCAATCCGTCCAGCCGTTATCTCGGCACCAACTATCAATCCATTGGTCAGCGTAATGATTCATGACTCTTGATACGATCGCTTACCAGGCGTATGACACAAATCCAATATGCTTATGAGGCTATCAAAGTCTTTTCTGTCCTCGCCATTGAAGACATTAAAGTTTACCTGTTAATACAGTTACCGAAAACTTTCGTAATAGAACCCCCCTCTGAATACGGATCAACACGGTCTAACGAATGAAGGATTCATTTCTCAGTCAAGCTGCGCAAGGACGCAACGATGTATGGCGATATGTCTGCGGCATTCTATTAGTAATGCTATTTAGTTTAGTTGGGTTCTACTGGGTTGGAATCCCTATGGCACAGGCGTTATCTACTTCCGGCATGTCTATTGAAGATTTGCTTTATGCAAACGAAACCAAAGAAAAGATTAAGCATTTACTGCCACATTCGCTGCAAAATTCTTATCTTTCAACCCATGTGGCCTATGCCTTTTTGAGTATGGGAATTTTTGTTGCCGTAAAGCTGTTACATCAACGCAAAATGCTGACTTTGATCAGCCCTGATGCGACTTTCAAACTAAAGCGATTTAGCCTTGGTTTCGGGGTCTGGTTTGCGATCGCCAGCGTTCAAACACTTATAGAATTTCTTTATAATCAAGCAACTTTTAGCTGGAACTTTCAGCCTATCGTCTGGTTAACATTTCTACCCTGGGCTTTAGTTTGCACGCCGATTCAGACCACTGCCGAAGAATTATTATTTCGCGGATATTTTTTGCAAGGGTTAGGCTGCCTAACTCGCCAACCAATTATGCTGGCGATCGCATCTAGTTTGCCATTTGCGATCGCCCATTTTGGCAACCCCGAAATGAGCCGGGGTGCCGCATGGATTGCATTGTCCTATTTGCTCATGGGGATCTTCCTGGTTTTGATTACCCTCAAAGACGAGCGACTAGAACTGGCGTTAGGAGTGCATGCTGCCAACAATCTGTTTGTGGTGTTAGTCGTAAATACGCAAGACTCAGTTCTCCCCACCCCCGCCCTGATCATGCAGCAAACGCCGACTGATCCCCGCTTTACCATTTTGGCCCTCCTCAGTGAGATAGCAATCTTTTACGGGCTACTCTTCTGGCCGCGACGATATCCTACTTAACCAAAGATGCTGTGTACTTAACACCCTACGAACTCAGCAACTCAAGGCAACAATTCGTCGATCGCTTGCGCCCTCGTGTTGGTATTACGCTCCGGAGTTTCGCGATCGAACGTGAGGTGAACGGAGCGAGTTTGGACTCCATCCGCAGCAACCGCCAAGATCGGGTAGTCTATATTGCCATCTGGGAAAGACATCTGGAAGCGGAAGGTGCCGTCTGGATTAAGTCGAATCGGTTGCCCCGCGATTGTAACAGTTGCATCCGGTTCCGTTGCGCCGTAAACAATCAGTTCCGCGTCAGCAATCAACCAGAACTTGCGCGCTCGTAGCGGTGGCATCGAGGCTGAAAATCCCACACCTGACATGCCAACACCCGACATGGTGAAGCCCACACCCGACATCATGCCCACACCGGACATAGTTGGAATCGCCATGCCCACGCCCGACATCATGCCCACACCGGACATAGTTGGAATCGCCATGCCCACGCCCGACATCATACCCACACCCGACATCATCCCCACACCGGACATGGTTGGAATCGCCATGCCCACACCCGACATCATGCCGACACCGGACATGGTTGGAATCGCCATGCCCACGCCCGACATCATCCCCACACCCGACATCATCCCCACACCCGACATAGTTGGAATCGCCATGCCCACACCCGACATCATCCCCACACCCGACATCATCCCCACACCGGACATGGTTGGAATCGCCATGCCCACGCCCGACATCATCCCCATACCAGAGGGTGTAATGTGGGAACTAACTACCTGCATGGAACCAAACAGAGAACCGGCAGCCCGTTGAGCCTCAGCGCCCAAAGACAGGGCATACATCGTGTCGTGAATAGTGGGTTTGGAAGTGGGAGGCTTGAGTTCAGCCAAAGTTTGCCCCTGCAACTCATCGTTCCAAGCCACCGTGAGGAATTGTTCGTCAGTCCAATCGGAAGGATAAACCGGCGGAATGCGAATCGGGGCGGACCGTGCCAGCATCAACCAGCGACCATCGTTCGCAAGATAACCAATCTCCACCAGGTAATCGCGATCGCTCACAGGAACGGGCAAATACCAATCACGGGCAATCTCTTCGATATCGTACTGCTGCAAACTGTGGGGATTTTGCGCACTAAGGTCCACATCTGTCACATCGTAAAAGCGGAGTGCTAATCGACTGCCACCCTGTTTCCGTACGGCTTCTTTGTGCGCATTGGGAACATCCCAGTAAGTGTAGGCCCACTGCGGATCACGCGGCATCAACACGATCTGGCTGGTACCATATCCCAGAGGCAGCCCAGCCAACCCATCATCCACGCCTGCTAAAGTACTGTCGCCCCGACTACCAACGTTTAGACCATCATCCACCTGGCCAACATCAAATTTGCTGGCTTCTACTCCTGACTGAATTTCATCTTCAGGCAGTACAGGACGAACACCAGCAGTTTCAGCGGTATCATCGCTTCTAGCCAGACCAGCCGCCGCTAGACCTGCTAAGCCAGCCGCTCCGGCAGCAGCCAAACCACCAAACGGCAAGCCAGTAGCGGCACCAGGTAATTCGGTCACATCAGCACTAACAGCATCGCCATCTGGGGAAATTTCTGGTTCTGGAGTTGCCGCGGCCTCTGCGATGACTCCTCCTAGCGGTAAGGCTGTGGTAGCGGGAGGCAGTTCAACTTCAGTAGAGGGTGGAACAACTACGGCCTCAGTTTCGGTCCTGGCTGGAAGCGGTGGAGTCGCTAGGGGAACAACCGGCGGTTGACCTGACGGGTTGCTTAATCCAACGGACGCAGAAGGAGATGGTGTAGGGGCGGGGGGCGGTGGCGCGATCGCGGGTGATCCAGCCCCAACTGCTCCAATCCCGGATCGGCCACGCCAAAATAGCCACATCAGGCCACCCAGAATCGGCAACAGCAATAAAGCCAGCAAATCATCCCAAATGCCAGGATTGGAAAAACTGAAGGGAGCCGCGATCGCCTCCGCATCAGCCGGATTTTGCGCCGTTGTGGTACCTGGGGTGGTCGCACCGGGAGGAGTCGCATCAGGTGCAGTTGTTGCAGGTGGCGTTGCGGTTGGTGCGGGGCTGGCTCCGGGAGAAGCATTCGGGGCGGCCGCTACCCCGATCGCTGTGATCGCGGCGGCAGCTGCCGCCTTTGGATCAACCGATAGATCATTCCCAGCAGCGATCGCGGTGGCTTCCGCCTCCCGTGCTTGGGCAATCGTCTCCTGTCCGGGTGCGCCAGTGGCAAAACCAAGAAAAGCCGCAACTGGTGGCGTTGCACTGCCTCGATAAATATAATTTCGAGGTTTGGAAAAAGGATAACGGGGATCGTTTGGTAAGGTTTTGTGCATCGGCACAATCCGGACACCATCAGTATTCTGGACATGGCTGAACGTGGCGTAACTGATCCCGTCTTTGCCTAACTGCTTAATCACTGCTGTTGTGTCATCTTTGGCGATTTGCTCGGCCGTGGTTCCCGTCTCAAACGGAGCCGATTGAAATACTGGATAGCTAGGGAATGCCTGACGGGTATCACTGCTGTCTGGTCGATCGATAAACCGGATTGGCCCAGGAGTGCCCCCCAACTGCGACCAATCTGTGATTTCGCCCCGAAAAATTCTGGCAAATTGCTCAAACGTGATGTTGCCCCTAAACGGATTGTCTGGTCCGACAATAATGGCGATTTTCTCCCGCCCCAGGCTGACCGGTTGCAACCCTTGATTGCGCTCTGCTGCCGTCAGCGATCGCCCCACTGCGGCGACATCAATGGTTCCGTCCAATAGTGCTTGGATAGCTTGATCCGCATCGCTGACATTCAGTTCTACGGTCGTCCCGGTAAATTCTTTTTCGTAGCGTTGTTTCAAAAACTGATTGACGACTGACATGCTGGGCGAGCCATCAACCTTAACGGTTGACCCCGCCGGAACCGCTTGAGGTAAGGGAAAAGTAGGGGCCGGACTGGACGTTTGCGCCAGCACGATTTTGGAACTTATATAGGAGGCTGCGATCGGGCTAGCAGCCAGAGTCACAAATAAAGCCAGAGGCAATAGGGAAGTTTTAGGATTTGTCATAGCGGGATCAAACGGGATCAAATCTTAGTTTTTCTTAACAAGTCACGCTCAAAATATCCCAGCAATTTCCTCAGTAGTCAATGCCAAGTTATGATCTCCTGCGTTCGATTTTTATCGATCGGCACCGGGCTGGTATAGTCTCCATAATCGCCTGTGTCTGTTTTCTTTGGAGCTGAATTAATGGCCCACTCATCCCCCGATCGCCCTCTTCCCGCCTCGCCTCAACCTACATCATTTCAAGTGATCCCCGTGACCACTCCAGCCCAGCAAGAATGGTTTCTGGATGTGCCGGCGCTCGTTTATGCCAACGATCCAAATTGGGTTGCGCCCTTACGAAGTGACATCGCCCAGCAGTTTGCCCCCAGCAATCCGTTTTTTCAGTACGGTAAATTGCAGCAATTTGTTGTCGTCAGGGCAGAAGACGGCGGGCAGAGAATCAAGGGAAAAATTGCTAATTCGACCGCTCCAGTTTTAGGGCGAATTGTAGCAGCAGTAAACCAACGGTTGATTGAACGAGAGGGAACCCCGATCGGCTTGTTTGGCTTTTTTGAATCCATAAATGAGCCGGCGATCGCCCAAGCCTTATTTGAAGCCGCCGCCCAGTGGTTACGGGAGCAGGGAATGACCCGCATCCGAGGGCCAATCGACCTTTCCACTCACAATAATTGCCTCATGCTAATTGACGGGTTTGACTCGCCGCCCATGGTGATGATGCCCTACAACCCGGCCTACTACCCAGAATTGTTGGAGAAAGACGGTTGGCAAAAAGGGAAAGACGCCTACGCCTACATTTTCTCGCTGGATAAACCCCTGCCCGAAGAATTTGAGAAAGCCTACCGCATCGCGTGCAAGTCGGGTGTCACCTTCCGCCCAATTGCTACCAAAGGCGAAGCTTTCGAGCGCGACTGCATCAGCCTGTATCACCTATTCACCAAAGCGTTTGCAGCAAACTGGAGTTCCACACCTCGCACCCAGGAAGAATTTTTGGCCGAAGCGCGATCGCTCCAAAGTTTGGTCGATCCCGATGTATTTCCAGTTGCCGAGTACAACGGTGAAATGATCGGTTTCTGGATGGGCTTACCCGACTACAATATTCCCCTGAAACACGTCAATGGCAAGCTGAATTGGCTGGGCATCCTCAAGTTTCTCTGGTTTCGGCGGCAAATCGACCAGGGGCGCGTGATTGCTATCTGCTCTCTGCCAGAATATCGCCCCAAGATGGTGCCCCTCGCCCTGATCTATCTGGGCATGCTGGGGGGACTCAAGAAAGGCAAACCCTACAAGCGGGCAGAACTCTCCTGGGTCTACGAAGATAACTTCCCCTCCCGCAAATTGATCGAAGCAGCGGGCGGTACCATCTACAAAACCTACCGCATCTACGAGAAGGACTTGATTTAGACCATGAAAGCACTGGTAACGGGCGCAAATGGGTTTACCGGATCGCATTTGGTGCGATCGCTTTTACAGCGAGGCGATGAGGTAGTCTGTCTGGTGCGGCGATCAAGCAATTTGACGCGGTTGCCCGCCAACTTAGTCCAACTAGTGTATGGCGATATTACTGATCGGGATGCCTTAAAGCTGGCGATGCAGGGGGTGGATGTGGTGTTTCATGTTGCGGCCTATGTGGAATTGGGGATTGTGGATGCCGCAGAAATGACGCGCGTCAACGTGGAGGGCACCCGTTCTGTCGTGAAAACAGCTCAACTCGTGGGCGTACCAACGCTGGTGTATTGCAGCACGATCGGGGTGTATGGTGATACCCGTGGCCGCGCGATCGACGAAACCTTCGTGCGAGAGCAACACTATTTCTCATCCGCCTACGATCGCACCAAGTACAAAGCCCAACAGATCGTTGATCAGGCTGCAACGCAAGGATTACGGGCAATTAGCGTCATGCCATCGGGCATCTTTGGGGCCGACGATCCCCATTTTGGCCCGGTTTTGAAAACCTTCTTACGGGGAAAGTTGAAGCTGTGGGCAGGTGGCGATCGAATAACAGGCATTGTGCATGTGGATGATCTCGTCACGGCCATGCTGCTGGCAGCGGAGCAGGCAAATTCAGGCGATCACTTTATCATTTCTGCTGGTGATTTAACCACGCGGGAAATGTTTGCCCTGATTGGCCAACAGGCAGGGATTCCCGTTCCGGCGGAAGCACCTAGGTGGTTGGTGCGCTTGCTAGGTCATTTGCTTGATCTAGTGGGACGCTTGTTTTCCTGGCAACCTCCATTAAGTCGAGAACGAGTCCATTATCTGTACGATCGCTGTGTTCGGGTCGATGCCACCAAAGCCAGACAAGTGCTGAGTTGGCAACCGCGATCGCCAGAAGTGGTTTTAACCGAAATTGTGCAGGAATTAGGACGAGGTCATTAACTCGCGCACCTTATTGAGCAATTCTTCCGGGCGCTGAATCGGCATGGTTAAGCAAGCATCTACTTCTTCAACCAAGCGGCGATCAATTTGAACCAGGGTTGAGTTCAGGAGCAGCACGACCGGAACAGTTTGCGTTGTGGCGTTGTGGCGAAGTTGAAACAAGACCTCATTCAAACTTATGCCCGTCAATCGAGTTCCAACCAAAATTAATTCGGGTTTAATAATTTCACTCTGGGTCAGTGCCATCATGCCATTCATCATCCACACCACCTGATGCCCCGCTGCTGTTAACAAATCACACAGTAAGTTTGCAGTGGACTCATCCTCCTCAATGAGCACCACTCTTCCTTCAACCGTCGCCGTAGGCTCCTGGGAATCTTCCAAGCTATCTACTAACAGAGGTTTGAGGGGTTGAGCGGGAATTCGCACCGTAAACTTGGAACCCTGATTTACAATCGAATCAACCTGAATGGACCCGTTATGGAGATCAACTAATTGCTTCGTGATGGCCAATCCCAGGCCAGTGCCTTCGTAACGGCGTTGATAGGTACGCTCTAACTGCTGAAATTTCTTAAACAGTAACGGAAATTGGTGTTTGGGAATGCCAATGCCTGTATCTTCTACCTGCAAAATCGCGGTTTCTGGCTCTGTCCAGAGGCGCAGTGTCACCATTCCTCCCTCCGGAGTAAATTTGATGGCATTACTCAGAAGGTTGAGCAGAATTTGCTTAATCCGTTTGGGATCAGCGGTAAAGCGATCGCAGTTGTTTCCATCCAACTCGTCCGCCGCCAAGAGTAAATCCAATTTCAGTTTGATCTGGTTCCGCTGGGCTTTATCCTGCAACATCCGTAAGCACTCATGCGCCACTTGCGACAGCGAAAACTCTTGAATCTCTAAAACGGTTCGACCAGCTTCAACCTGAGATAAGTCGATAATGTCATTGATCAATTCCAGCAAGTGTTCGCCGCTGTTGCGGATGATCTTGAGGTACTCCTGCTGTTTTGCTAAAGGTAAAAGTTTTTCTCGCCGTTCATCCGTTGGTAAACGGAGCAGCGTAGTTGCCATGCCGATAATGGCTGTCAGAGGCGTACGCAGTTCATGACTGATGGTGGCCAAGAACTCGGTTTTGGAGATGCTAGCCGATTCAGCTGCTGTCACCGCATCATACAATTCGTACGTCCGCTCCACGACTCGCTGTTCTAGCATCTGCGCCTGAAGTTGCAACTGGCTATAGAGTTGGTTCTGATAAATAGCGATCGAGACCAATTCCGCCACACACTGTAAAAACCGGATTTCACTTTCCTGCCAGTGGCGTGTGCCAGAGCATTGGTGGGCAATCAATAACCCCCACAGTTCCTCCTGAAACACGATCGGCACGACTAGTTTGGCTCGGACATGCGCCCAATCCAACATATTGATCAGACAAGGAGCATGGGGATAGGCAGCATGTACATCGTTGATCGCCTGAATCGCCCCTTTGCGAAACTTTTCCTGATACTCCGGTTCACCAATGAAACATTGAATCCCTTCACTCACGTGTAAGATGCGAGGAATGCCAGAGTGAACCCGATCCTCGTAGGTGACTCGACCACATACTACTTTTGCCGTGGGTAATGGATGCGGTTGGGAAGATGAACCGGGGTCAGTGGGATGGATTGTCGTCTCAAACTGATAGATGACGACTCGTTCGGCTTGGAGAAAGCTGCGAACTTGTTGAATCGCCGTTTGCAAAATTAGGGAAAGTTCCTGCGTTTGGCGAATCTGAGTTGCAACTTGATTAAACACTGCCCCCTGTTTGGACTGGTTAATGCTGTCTGGGCTGGGGCTGCTGGCGATCGCTGGGAGTGATTCGTTGCCAGCCGATGAGCTACTTAACACCGCCACTAAATGCAAACTGAATTGGGCCTGCAATTGCGGATTTGATGGTTCTGATGGGCTACATTTAACCAGTTGGGCCTGGAGCGGATGATCATCAGGAAACTGTTGTTGCAGTTCAGTCACGAAATCGGCGATCGGGGCAGGTGCAAACTCCAGCACCGTTTGATAGTGGTTCTGCCGTCCAGCCTGAAATCCAATGCCATCACCCCAATCGGCGCTACCGTTGGGTCCTATCTTTGCATCCTGCCAAATCAATTCCCCCAACAGCAGCCCACTAAACTCTGGCGAAACCGCCAACACAAACCGATGAAACGAATACTGAATCGGTAACTGAAAAGAGAGTAAATCGGCTTCGGTAATGACGATCGCATCTCCGGTTGAGTGGGCGAACTCCTGCATGACGGCTGCAAGACGATCAAAAACACTTGCCGGAAGAATCCGACTGTCAGCAAACTGAAAACTACTGGGCATCGTCTTTGTCAGTGCCGAGGAGGAAAATCAGGTATAAGTTGGTTTTTCAGATCCTATCACTTCTACTGATAGACACAGGGATCACTTCAAAAGTGTTATTTAACTCAATCTAGGCAATCCAACATCTTAGCCTGATCAAATCAGCAAGGTGCAAGGTGTTCTAGCGCAGCGTTATGCATCTTACATCGATTCCGTAGTAGAGACCTTACACATGAAACTTCTACAGAAGAAGATAATAAACCTGAAAAACCGCTTCTCCACAACCCTCGCCCTTGCCTTTTGCCTGCTGCCTTTCAACCTGTTCTGCCGCAAAATAAAACACAGAGCCCGTGGGGACTCTGCTTTTGTGTGTGATGGCGAGTTGTAGAGCAGCAACTAATGAACTTGACGAGAAACTAACTTTTCAAAGTTTGCTTGAGTTTGTTGTAGTAACTGCTCTCGACTGTCGGCAACGTTGGTTAAGGTAGGAACCAAGTTGCGGGCTTGTAGGGTCATATGAAGCTGAAGATGTGCAACATACTCGCTAAAATCTTCTCGAAACGGGGTTTCAAAAGGGTTATGAATACGAGAATTCAAGGGTTACTCTCCTTTCCCAAACTCTGTAATCAGTTGGCAATCGGCAATGTAACTGAACGTATCATGATCGTTTTGACCCCTCGCACATTCGCAATGAAGTTTAACGGAAGTGTTGCAAAGCGTAAATTGCTACAGCAGCTAAAAAAGAAAGCCCCGTCTTCACAAGGCTTTCATTATTCAGCGATTCAATATGGTTGTGCCAACTGCATACTCACATTACCGCTCTTGCTCCGATTGCGTTGCAACGTCTTGGTTGTTGCCAGTGCTGGTCTTGACCTTGGCACTTTCCACCGCAGGCTGTACTCCATCCGTCAAAAATTTGGAAGCTTCGGTGAACTGCCGTCCCACTCCTTCTAAAATCCCTTCGTCCGGATTGCTGCGATCGATGACAGGTTGGCGATCGCTAGGAATTGCCTCTGGTTGGTAAGCTGGATTTTGAGTTGATCGCGAACTACTCATCGGTTGTTGTCGCTGATCACTGCTTTCATACAACAATCCCGTCGTATCTGGCTCTGCCGCACTGGTTGCCACAAGTTTGCTAAAGCCCGACAGGGTAGAAGCATCGCTGTGTTGCCGTTTATAAGCCTGGTTGCCGTAATTTGAGGGGGCAACAGGTTCACCGTTGGTATCGGCACCCATGCTGTAGGGATTATTGTTGGCGCCTGCTTGCACGGGAATATCATTCGGTCGGTCTTTATAAGATGCAGTCATGTTCTCATTGCTGCTACAAGCAGTTGTCAACATGAGTGCAAACCCTGCAACACATGCGATCGCTAGCTTCTGTAAGCTTAGTTTTTTGAAAAATGAAATAATCGCTTTCATCTGCTCTCCTTTGTGTAGAACGCGCTTCTAAGCTTAGGTGGAGCCGTCGTTGTCAGCCTCTAACCAGAGGGATAAGTTAGGACTGGTGGTGTCGGACAACAGACATGAATTGGTTTTTGTGTAGATGGATGAACAAAAGTCAGGGTGTAGGCGTGGAGATGATAACCACAATCACCGGGAACTGGCGACTTTTCCTCCAACTGATGCAGATCTGCGACTGGATTAACAGCCCACTGACGCGGAATTCCCCCTGGTAAATAAAGTGGATCGCCGATTAAGGGGAAACCCACGCTGGCAAGATGAATGCGAATCTGGTGCGGTCGTCCGGTGTGGATCAGAATTTCCAGCAAGGTGCTGTTTGGGGTGCGATGCAGCACCTGACATTGGCTTAAAGCTGAGCGTCCGTCGGCAACGGCACCATAGACATAGCCCAGTTGCGGATGGGGAATCTTCCCGATCGGCTGGGTAATGGTGAATGAATCGGGCAACTCTCCAGCACCTACGAGAGCACGGTAGACTTTACGAACTTGACGATCGCGCATTTGTTGACTGAGATTGGCTCTGGCTAGGGGCGATCGCGCCAGTAGCACCAGGCCAGAAGTTCCCCGCCCTAACCGATGGATGGGGTAGGGAGTTTCGTTGGGGTAATAGCGTTTGAGTTGCCCCAGTAGCGTGTGTTCTAGGAAGCCGCCTCCCGGTAACACGGGCAGCCCCGATGGTTTCGCCACAACCAGCACATCTTGATCGTCATGCACAACTTCGATCGCCAGCGGCACGGCAGGTTCAGCCCAGGGTGGACGATGGTAAGTGAGCCGTTGTCCGGTTTTGAGGCGCGTTTCTGGAGTTGTGGGTTGCGCATCCAAATAAATCTGGTGGGTGAGGATGCGCTGCTGCCATGCTGCGCGACTGGAATGGTGATAGGACTGGGTGTAGTAGTCCAACACGGTCATTCCAGCGTGGGTAGCACGCACCTGATCTCGATAAATCCAACCCTGATTCATCTCACGTCACATCGCCAGCGCATGTCGTATTCTAAGGTCAGACGTGAGCATAACGGCGAGATATATCCATGACGGCAAGACGGTTATTCTGGCAACGCCCTACTTTACGAACCGATGAAGAGCAGGAACGCGATCGCCGCGTCACCTGGCTGGAACTCTTTTTTGACCTGTTTATTGTGGTGGTGGTGGTGGAACTGTCCCATTCGCTGGCAGAGAATATTTCTTGGGCGGGAGTTGGCAAGTTTATCTTTTTGTTTCTGCACCTGTGGTGGGTCTGGATTGCAACCACTTATTACACGGAGCGGTTTGAAACTGAAGGGTTTGATCAACGCCTGTTTACGTTTTTGCAGATGATTCCGATCGCCGGTATGGCCGTGTTTGCTCACTATGCATTGGGTAAAACATCGGTAGGATTTGCGTTGTCCTATGCCTTTAGTCGAATCATTATGACTTATCTGTGGTGGCGAGCAGGGCACTACAACCCGCGCTTCCGGCCAACCGCTCGGCGATATGTAGTGGGATTTGGGTTGTCCATTTTGATGTATGTCTTGTCCGTTTTTGTGGAACCACCAACTCGCTTTTACCTATGGGGTGTTGGTTTGTTTTTGGATCTCTTTACACCACTGTTTACCGTGCGGTTGCAAGCACTATTACCCCGGTTTAGCAACTCCAAATTAACGGAACGCTTTGGGCTGTTGGTTATCATTGTGTTGGGTGAGTCGATCATGGGTGTGGTAAACGGGACTGCCCAGCAAGAAGTGTTGACCTTAGCGATCGCGGTAGTCGGTATTTTGGGACTTGCGATCACCTTTGGCATGTGGTGGATATATTTTGATTTCATTAATCGTCGTTCGCCTAAAACTGGAATGGGTTGGGCGTTTGCCTGGAGTTACTTGCATCTACCACTGACGGCTGCGATCACGGCGACTGGAGCTGGAACATTAAATGTGGTTTCGGATAAAGATTTGCTGCTCGACCCGAATGTCAGCCTACTCATTGGCTGTGCCGTTGGCCTGTCACTGATTGTGATGGGATTGCTGGAACTAACCCTAGAGCGTGCGCCCGATGAACCGACCCATCCGAAAATCAGTCCAATCTTGAAATTTAGCACAGGCACGATCGCGATTCTGTTTGGTATCATCAGCCCCAATTCCTGGGTGATTGGTTTGCAAATTGGGTTGCTAACGCTCTTGCTGGTGCAGATGGGGTATGGGTTGTATGTCTGGTTTACCCAGGACATTCCCCTGGAGTCAGAATCATTTCAATTGAGTACCACGGCAGATCCTGAAAATCCCCACTCGTAGGGCGATCGCTTTCCTAATCATCGACAACAGCAGCATCAGCTACAGGAGAAGATGAAATGATTTTGCAATCAGGAGTCATTCCTTACCGCAGAGTCGATGGGCGAGTCGAGGTGCTACTGGTTAGCTCATCCAGTGGTAAACGTTGGGGGATTCCTAAGGGTTGGATCTCTCCAACCTTATCTTCAGAACAGTCGGCAGCAAAAGAAGCCTGGGAGGAAGCAGGAGTCCGCGGAATTGTGCAAACTCCGGCGATCGGCCATTATGAAACGCGCAAGTTTGGCTTCATGTGTCGGGTGGAGGTGTTTTTGATGCAGGTGGAGGAAGTGAAAGATGATTATCCCGAAGCCTCAGTTAGAAAACGGCAATGGCTATCCATCAGTAAGGCATCTAAACTTGTTCATAAATCAAAGTTAAAACATTTTTTTAGTCAGACACTCAATGAATTAGAACTGGTAACTTACGAATAAGTATGGAAAAGTTTCCAACGATTTTGATTCGAACTGAGATTTTAGCGGCACCTGATATAGATCAGCGATCGCACCTGTTGAAGCAAACGCAACAACCAACGGGAATGCACTACAAAGCACCCAAAGGTCATGCGGAAACCCAGTTTGAACGATATCTGTGGCAATACTTTCCAACTCAAATTCACACTGAATTAATGATGCTACGCCCGGGCTACAGCCAGCCCTATGTACCCGATTTTGCCTACATCGATCCCACCCTTAATCTCCACCTTGATATTGAAATAGACGAACCGTACACCCACGACACCCGCCAACCACTACATCATCTCGGCGCCACTAAAGATGAACAACGCAATCAGTTTTTTCTGAACGCTAGATGGGTTGTGATCCGGTTTAGCGAAATGCAAGCCGTAAAAACTCCTACGAGTTGTTGTAAAGCCATTGCCAGCACGATCGCTTCCATCACCCAAGACAACTCCATCATGCTCCCCTTTCGGCAGGTGCCCACCCTGAAACCTGAGCCGCGCTGGAGTTATGCCGAAGCTCAACAGATGGCAGTAAGCGCCTATCGTGACCAATATCTAGAACCCCATCCTGTGGTGAAGCCAAGAAAAGGTCGTAAAGCGCGAAAAAGCACCTGCTCGCCGCGCTCACCCCGCTCGATCGCCACCAGCCAACTCACCTTTTATTGTCCTGCTTGCGGCGAAGGTCCCATTCTTTGGAAAGGACACTACATCGCCTGCCCCAACTGCCAGTACGACAACTTTGTTTTATAGCCCGTCCAATGAGGATTAGGACAAGTCGAGTAGCTGAAGCCCCCGTGACTGTTACGAACCTTCTGCCGACTGCTTTTTGCCTTCTGCCTTCTGCTGGATGAACCGAACTTGTCTATTGGGCAAATCGATAACCTGTATATTGCTCACCTTCATACAGGACGACTAGCCACGTATCACTGTCAAAATTGAGGCGGTAGGCCTCCCGTTGAGCGGTTGCTCCAGCCCGCACTTGCAGATCAGGCAGCTGGCAATAAGGTTCTTTCACAATGTCTCGAATGCGCTGCTTGGGGGCACCCTCTGGAATACTCAGCAGTTGGGCCAGTTGTTCTTTCGCCAACGTTGCCTCTGATTTGGCAGCACCTTGGCAGGCTGACGCAAAACTGCGTCGATTTCCAAAAGAAGGCAAACCGTACATATCCAACAACACACCGATCGCCAGCAACACTGCACCACCCGCAACAATGCGGCGGGAGAGAGTTGCCCAAATGTGGTTACCCATGAAATCATCCTCTCAATTAAAAGAACTTGCCACCGATAAATAAACCCAACATGATCAGAAACAGGCGGTAAAACGGAATCCAGCCCGTTTTGGGCATGAACACCGCCAGAAAGATGGCCACCCCAGCCGGCGCAAGCATGAGCAGCGTCACAACTGGAGACAGCCAGGGTAAGGCTGCAATCAAATAACGAGACGCAATGCGAGCGATCGCCGCCACTGCCACCCACATCACTGCATCACTCAAGCCATCCATCGGTTTGCGGGGGAGATGCAGAAACTGTCCAATGGGTAAGCGGCGTAGTCGGGAGACGGCTCGCTGCACGATCGGTTCAAAGCTGGAGTACGGATTAGGGCGATCGGGCCGTTCTGCGGCGGCATAGTGATGGCGTTCCTGTTCTTTAAGTTGACGTAGTTCTTCTGCTGCTCGCCATGCCTCGTATTCGCTCCGTTGCCGCGCCGAGTCGAAGGGATTTTGCTGAGGTGGATAAGCCTGCTGGTAAGGGGCTGATAGGGGCACAGCAGGTGGTTGGGGAGGCGGAGAATAGTGATGCGCAGCATAGGAAGTTCCCACGTCGTGCAAATTATGGGTCGCTGGTTCTTCCCCATCCATCATTAGCTCCAGTTGGGATAATCGATGGCGAATCCGCTTGGCCTGCAACTTGAGATTTTCGGTATCTAATTCTTCCAGAGATGGCTGCTCATAGATTGGTTGCTGGGGGCGGGGCGATCGCGGGTAGGGAGTGGCAATGGGGGCATTGGGAGCAATTCCTCGCATCGATTGTGATTGCGATTGTTCATACACCTTTTGGCGAGCGCGCTCGGCCAGAATGTGGTTGATGCGTTCGGCCAGTTCTTCCAGATGCTGTAGTTCATCGGCAAAGGGCTGTTTGGTTGGTTGCGGCGATCGGTAGGTTTTAGTGGATTTTTTACCCGCATTTCCTCGTCCTTTACTAGCGCCTGATGACTTCCGCTTAGTCGGCGAGCGGGGTGCCAGTGGTTCTTCAGCGATGCGATCGAATGTGCCAGGAGTTGATGCCGTGCGAGGTTTGGCGGGGAGTTGCACAACGTTCATATCCTCCTCCAACGGCATGTCATCCGGCTCGGAATAGGGCTGGTGCGCCAAATTATAGGAAATTTGGTAATCTTGGGAAGGTTGTTTGCGGGCTTGGTACTCTTCCATAGCAAGGGACATTGCCTATTTGACAAGGGCACTTACAACCCCAACAGGCTGCAAGCCCCTTAATGATAATACCAATGTACTATAAAGTATAGAGATTTGGGTGTCATTTTATTGAGTGCGTTTCGTAGGTAGGGCATTCTAGAAGCGAAATTCTCTTTAATCCTGCCCCATGCCAACTGTTTTCGAAACCCTGTGGACGAGCGTAATGAATGTGTTTAATGCTCCTCTCCTTCAATTTGGGGATGGCTCATTATCACTTGGCTTAATTCTTAAGTTCATTTTTGCCTTACTTCTGATCATTTTTCTGGTGCGAGTGTTCCGACGATTACTTGCCAATCGTTTGCTAACTCGACTCAATCTCGATGCTCACAATCGGGAAGCGATCGCCACGATCATCAGCTACAGCGTTGGCACCCTCAGCCTGATCATTGTTCTTCATTCGGTTGGCTTTAATGTCGCTTCGTTAGCAGTTTTGGCAGGAGGGCTGGGTGTTGGAATTGGTCTAGGTTTGCAAAATCTAACCGTGAATTTTGTCAGCGGGATCAACTTGCTGTTGGAACGGAAAGTGCGCGTTGGCGACTATGTTGCCCTGGAAACGATGGAAGGCTACATTCAGGAGATCTCGTTGCAATCCACCGTGATTCGGACGCGGGATGGGGAATACGTCATCGTGCCGAATCAGCAATTGGCCAATAGCCGTGTGGTGAATTGGAGTTACGATAATTACACTGGCCGCTTGCATGTGCCCGTGGGGGTGGCTTATGGGTCTGATCTGGCGCTTACTACAGAAGTGCTGCTGGATGTGGCCTATGCCAGTCCGCACGTCGTTCCCGATCCCAACCCGCGCGTTATCTTTCTGGGATTTGGCAGTAGTGCGATCGATCTGGAGTTACGAGTTTGGATTAAGCAGATTGACTTGTCGCCAGATATCAAAAGTGATTTGTTTTTTGCGATCGAGGCCGGATTGCGAGAAAATGACATTTCGATTCCGTTCCCCCAGTTGGATTTGTGGGTGCGGCAATCGAGTCCGCCTCTGCCCACCGAAGCACTAGAAGTAGAAATAGCTCAGCAGCCTCGATCGCTCAAGCAACTCCTGCGCCAGGTTGATTATTTTCAACATCTCACTCCCGTGCAGCTTCGCCAAGTCATTGAAAGTGGCTACCGCCAACGACTAACAACTGGAGAGGTGTTATTTCAGGAGCAAGACCCGGGCAACGCTTTCTATATCATTTTGGCTGGTGCTGTGGAAGTAGTGAGCGAATCTTTAGGAAAAACCCTGAGTATTCTGGCCGCGGGGCAATCGTTTGGTGAATTGTCTTTGATGCTGGGAGTGCCGCGATCGGCCACAGTGCGTGCCCTGGAACCAACTCATCTGTTTGTGATTAATCAGATTGGCTTCCAACAATTACTGTCAGAACACCCGCCCATTTATGAGGCGATCGTGCAGGAGCTAAAAACCCATCAGGATGAGTTAGCCCAACGTCAAGAGCAACTGCGCGCCCTCGGCTTGATTGATAGCGCAGAAGATGACAAGAATCTGATGGTTTGGGTGCAAAATCGCTTGAAGCGAATCTTCAGTTTGTGAAGGCGGGAGTTCGGCAATCCCCCTCCTCCTCAGTACGCTCTCCCACACCCCTGTTTTCTCGACCACTCAGTACCTTAGATAAAGAAAGACATGAAGAGACAGCATCATCTGAGAGGTTAGGAGAAATGGCTAAAGTAGTTGGTATCGACTTAGGGACAACGAACTCGGTGGTTGCGGTGATGGAGGGCGGCCAGCCGATCGTCATTGCTAATGCCGAAGGTGGACGTACAACTCCATCTGTGGTTGCCTATGCCAAAAATGGCGATCGCCTGGTGGGGCAAATTGCCAAGCGGCAGGCAGTTATGAACCCCGAAAATACGTTTTATTCCGTCAAGCGCTTCATCGGTCGCAAGTACGACGAAATCACCACAGAAGCCAAGCAAGTGGCCTACAAAGTTGAACAAGATGGCAACAACGTACGCTTGAACTCTCCGGCTGCGAACAAAAAGTTTGCGCCAGAAGAAATCTCGGCCCAAGTGCTGCGGAAACTCGTCGATGATGCCAGCAAGTATTTGGGCGAAAAAGTTACCCAGGCGGTCATCACCGTTCCTGCTTACTTCAACGATTCGCAACGGCAAGCTACCAAAGACGCTGGCAAAATCGCTGGCATTGAAGTACTACGGATCGTCAACGAACCCACGGCTGCCGCCCTCGCCTACGGCTTAGACAAGCAAGCCAACGAAACCATTCTTGCGTTTGACCTGGGTGGCGGCACCTTTGACGTATCTCTGCTAGAAGTGGGCGATGGAGTGGTGGAAGTGAAAGCCACCAGCGGCGACACCCACCTGGGTGGCGACGACTTTGACAAGAAAATTGTGGATTGGCTGGCCGAACAATTCAAAGCGAATGAAGGCATTGATCTGCGGAAAGACAAGCAGGCCTTGCAACGCCTGACCGAAGCTGCCGAAAAAGCCAAGATTGAATTGTCGGGTGCTACCCAAACCACCATCAATTTGCCCTTCATCACTGCCACTCAAGACGGGCCGAAGCATATCGATCTGACACTGACCCGGGTCGAATTCGAGAAGATGAGTGCCGATTTGCTAGAACGTTGCCGGGTGCCTGTGGAGCAAGCCATCCGCGATGCCAAACTGACTGCATCTGACATTGATGAAGTGGTGCTGGTGGGTGGTTCGACGCGGATTCCTGCTGTCCAAGATTTGGTTCGTCGAATTACAGGCAAAGAACCTAACCTGACTGTGAACCCGGATGAAGTTGTGGCCGTGGGCGCTGCGGTGCAAGCCGGTGTGTTGAGCGGTGACGTTACGGATATGTTGCTGCTGGATGTGACACCCCTCTCTCTGGGTGTGGAAACTCTGGGTGGTGTGATGACTCGCATCATTCCGCGCAACACGACGATTCCAGCTGAGAAGTCAGAAGTGTTCTCGACGGCAGTTGATGGCCAATCCAATGTGGAAATCCATGTGCTGCAAGGGGAACGGGACATGGCAAACGACAACAAGAGCCTGGGTACCTTCCGGTTAGATGGAATTCCGGCAGCGCCTCGCGGTGTCCCGCAAATTGAAGTGACCTTTGATATCGATGCCAACGGAATTCTGTCGGTGTCTGCCCAAGATAAGGGCACAGGCAAGGTACAGTCGATTACGATCGCCGGAGCCTCAACCCTTGACAAGAGTGAAGTTGAACGCATGGTGAATGAAGCTGAGCGCAATGCTGAGAGCGATCGGCAGCGACGGGAACAGGTCGACACCAAGAACACGGCTGATGCGCTGGCATACCAGGCAGAAAAGCAACTAGGCGAATTGAATGGTCAAGTGCCTACGGCAGAAAAAGCCCGCGTGGAAGAACTGGTGAAGTCTCTACGGGAAGCGGTTAATAGCGACAACTATGACCAGATGAAGACTCTCACCCATGACCTGCAAGAAGCCTTGATGCAAGTAGGTCAAGCGATCTACGCGAATGCCAATGCTGCCAATGCACCTCAGTCCGATGCCAGTTCTACTCCTGGCGATGATGTGATTGACGCTGACTTCGTGGATAGCAAGTAGGTAAAAAGGTGCTAGGTGCTAGGTTTTAGGTGTTAGGAGCGGAACAAAGGTTAGGAACTGAGGCTGATGGAACAGCCAGTTGCTAGAACCCAGTTCCTAACACCCCACACCTAAGACCTGATTCCTGGCCCCTCTTTCAAAAAAAGTTTGCGCACTTGCTTGTTTTGTTGTTATAGTGAACAAGCCGTCGCGGGGTAGAGCAGTCTGGTAGCTCGTCGGGCTCATAACCCGAAGGTCCATGGTTCAAATCCATGCCCCGCCACCAAATTAGGTTGGAAGAAAAGCTCTGCCATCTTCGGGAGAGCTTTTTTGTTGGGAAAGCTTTGAAGCGGAGCCTCTAGAAGACGATCGTGAGCAATGCACCAATTTTTTGGTGTCATACCTGTTGCCGACGATCGCGGATATCCTCTTTTGGAAAAAATGCGAAAACTTGCGGGTTGTTTACCCTGAAACGGATATTCATCAAAACAATTTCAGTCTGTTATCCCAAATCGACTTTTATCCAGAAACTTTCCGGCTAATGTCCCAAATATAGTGATTAACCCAATAGCATCAGTTGAATAAGTTGTTAGGCAAAGCTACCTATTGGGACGTGCAGTCAAGTTATCCATATATTGCGAAACTCAAAGAACTAAAAATCCACAATAGTAGATGGGAATTTTGAATATTTCTCCAAATTTACTAAATTTTAACTCAATAGGTTTTGTGAGGAGGTGAAGAAAGAAGGAACCAAGTAATGTAAGCGTTGTGGTACTCACTTAGATAACCTCACAGATACGATTTTTGCCGGACACCCTTGAGGAGCAAAAACTGCCGATTTTTGGCATGATTTAACGCCATGGACAAGCCATGATTTGAGTGGTTGAGAACGTGCAACCACTTTCTAGCTAATTCCTAATGAAATGAGAACACTAAAATCCTGGATGATTATTTAACCTGATGTGTAACGCTTCTTAAACTGAATGCAATCGCAGCCTAAGAACACATTGTTTCCTGCTATACATTTAGTCTTCTTTTAAGAAGACATGTAATTCTAACTTTCATTTGAGCTGTTGCAGAATAACCTTTGTGAGGCAAGGGTTTGACTCCTTTGTTCTACATAGCTTCAAGAGGATCGGTTAAAAAAAACAATTAAGAAATTTAATTAAGGTATTGTGGTGAGATAAAAGATTATGCTAACTGTATTCTGAGGAGTTACGTTGCTTAAACCATAGGAGCATTTAAACCATGAATTCAGATGCTGGCAAACTCGTTTCACTCGATATTGATGCCCTCAGCTTTGATAACTTTGGACGTTCCTCTCAAGACATTGTTTGCGTTACTCCAGTGCGGACGATCGTGCGCCGGGAAGAGGAAATCGTGCTGATTCGCCGAATTCGCAAAGTTGAAGAAATTGATGCTAGTCCCGCTTGTCCAGTCAACACCACTCAGCTTAGTGATGTACAAGTAGAAATAGGGGGAGTATCTCCCCAAGCAGAACGAGTAGGAAATAATTACTGAAACAAGCAAGACAGGATCACTGGGAAACCATCAAATTGTGTAAGTGAGCCAGATATTCCAATTGAAGTTTCTGTCGAATTATCCAGTTTGTCAGATAGCAACTCAGACGTTCAAAACTACTTCAAGGGTTTAGGTATTGGTAATACTGATACTGGGTGGTTTTTGAAAATATTGGTTTTCTGTTTGATTGGTTTGATCGGAATCTTCTTCCTTCGATACAGTCTCATTTCTCAAAAAGTTCCCTAAGAAGTCTTGCTTTTGTCTAGCTCTTCTAGCTAGGTATCGAGTTTCCAGATGGTTGCAGAGTTTCTAAAGCACGAGGCGATCGCACTATGATGAGTTCAGATTCCAGCAACCGTGTTTCACTCGATGTTGATTCCCTGACTTTCGATAGCTTTGGGCGTACTTCACAAGATGTTGTGTGTATGGTTCCTGTACGGACAATCGTTCGGCGAGAGGAAGAGATTATTCTGATTCGTCGAGTTCGCAAAGTTGAGGAAATTGATGCCAGCCCCGCCTGTCCAGTTAACACAACTCAATTGAGTGATGTTGTGCTGGAAACCAACGGTAGCGCAGGTTTTTGAAGACGAGGCGAAAATCCATTAATTGGATTTTCGCCTCGTCATTGGGTACTTTAAAGCTCTCCTCTTGAGCAGGAAGAGCAGATTAGCTGTTCCATTTCACACAGCATAACTATGAGTGATCTTCCTGACAGAATAGCCCTTAACGCGATCGTTCGAGACTTTCGCGCTGACCATCCTGATTTTGAGACAGACCGTTTTGCTTTGTGGAATCAGGATGACTTACGCAAGACAGACAAGGGAATTATCAAAGCCCAACTGGGTGCTGATAAGAAACCCGTTTACAATGAGCAGCACTCTCACGTATCAACTTCAGGACAAGCGCAATATTTTGATCAGTGGTATAGAGATGTTCCTGGTGTGAATCAGGTGTTCGAGTATCCGTTAGTGTTGCATCACACTGGAGATGGGCATTACAAATTTGAGAGTAATGCTTTCTTTCCGCTTGATGGATACTCCGGTACCTCAGGCACCCTCTACCAGGAAGTCTATGACAACCAGCATCAATTGACTGAAGTGGGGCGGAAAGCGATCGAGAAAAATGTGGGTGTCCTGCAACACCCTGATGGTAGATCCTTTTCTTGGGAGGATGTGGAAGGACGGTTTCGATTTGACCCGCGATCGCAGCAACACAATTACCATTTCACCCTTGAAGCTGCCACAACGTTCACTTATCAGGGCACAGAATATTTCAAGTTTTACGGGGACGATGACCTGTGGATTTTCATCGACGGTCTGCTAGTCATCGACTTGGGAGGGCTGCATGAATCTGCTGAGCAAGAGATTGACCTCAGGCTAACGAATCCAAACAATCAGGCTAGTAACAAGTCCACCACATTGACGCTCAACGTCAAAGATCATCTAGGCATTCAGCAAGCTGACGAGTTTTTGCAACTGACATTGCAAGTCGGGCAACAGTATGAGTTACGCATGTTTTATGCAGAGCGTCATACATTTGACTCAAACTGCTGTATCTACACGTCCCTCCAACTGAAACCAGCGCCTCCACTCCGACCTGAGCCGCTCCCAGTTCCTCCTCCAAATCCTCTACCCTTTCCCCCCGTTATCCCTCCCTCTATCTGGGATCGTGACCCTGCAACGGATATCGTCTGCGTCACGCCAATTCGTACAATTGTCCGTCGAGAAGAAGAAATCACGATTATTCGTAGAGTTCGGAAGGTTGAAGAGATTGATGCTAGTCCTGCCTGTCCCATCAATACAATCCAGTTGAGTTCAATTCAGCAGTAGGGATCGATCCACGAAGATCAACCCGCTATCGATGACGATGAGAGCCCTCTCAAGGTCAAAGCTTCTGACGTGGTTTCAAGGTCATAGGGTTGGGAGTTCGCAAATACGAGTAGCGTCTTCTCAACCCTTCTTTTTTTTAATACAACCTGATTTAAGGCTCCAACAATAGATATTTCAATCCAATCCAACCAATGATTGAATTCATTGCCCAAGTCAGCAAAAGTTCTTTTTTACTTGGCAGCGATTTTGCGATCGCTGGCCTTTTTATTGTCTTCTTGATCCCCCTTCTAGGAGTGTTGTTTAAACAGCAGGATCAATCTAAATCTGATCAGCAAGAATGTCAGCGTGAGCAGAGTAGTGTACATCAAGAAAATCAGGAAATACACGAGAGTCAAGCTTTGATCGAGGCAAGTACTCCTGATCAAAATCCTGATCAAATAACCAAGGACGAGCAGAAATTAATGAGTTGGGAGATCACATTGGATCAGAGAAATGCCCGTACTAACACTGCTCAATTCGAACAAGATGACTATAGTCTTGGAAATCAGCTTTTTGAGCAAAAGAATTGTCAAGAAGCGATCGCAGCATATGGTAAAGCAATCGATCGAAAACCTGATCATGCTGAGGCTTATAATAATCGCGGTAATGCTTATTATGTGCTAGGTAACTATCAGCAAGCGATCACAGATTATACTGCCGCCCTCTCAATTAATCCTGCTTATACAAAAGCTTACTATAATCGTGGTAGTGCTAACTATGCGTTGCAGCAATATCAACAGGCAATAGCAGATTACAGTCGAGCGATCAAACTCGACTCTAATTATGTAGAGGCTTATAACAATAGGGGAAGTAGCCACCTTGCCCTCAAGGCTTATCAAGAAGCGATTGATGATTACGATACAGCCCTTGAGATTAATCCTAAATTTGTCGAGGTTTATAACAACATTGGCAACGTTTATTTTCAACTCAAGAAATACGATGAAGCGATCGAAAACTACAATCAATCCTTAGCTATTCTTCCTAATCAACCTGTGGCTTACAACAATCGAGGAAATGCTTACTTTGCCCTTGAGCAATATCAAAAAGCAATCAAAGATTATGGCCAAGCTCTGTCCTTACAGCCTAACTATGCTGAAGCTTACTTCAACCGAGGACTTGCCCACAGAAGATTGAGTAACTATGAAGTAGCTGGAGAAGATCTTAATCAAGCCATTAAACTAGCTAAACAGCAAGGTAGAACAGCTCTACTGAATGAATTACAATCAGCGATGCAAAGTTGAAATTTATTAAGCTGAACATGTAGGTGGTATCTAGTTAAAGCGATACTCACAGGGAGAATGATTTAAAGATGGTAATTAAGAGGCAGTTTTCCAGCTTACAAGAGGTAATCGCAAATGCAGACACACCATTGTTGGTCAGTTTTTACGCAACTTGGTGTGGGTATTGCAAGGCATTTGCTCCTATTCTTGATCAGGCCAAAAATCAAATGGGCGATCGCCTCCAAGTCATTAAAATCGACTCGGAAAAGTATCCTCAGCTCACTGCACAGTATCAAATTCAAGCGTTACCAACAACCCTTCTTTTTGTAGATGGTGAACTTGCAAGCCGAATTAAGGGAGTGATGAAAGCTCCCGAACTCATACAACATGTAAAAAAGCTGCTTTAAGCGAATCTATACTTTATCAATGACCGCGTTATTCATGACTACAGCTATATCTTTGAAGGCGAGCTTCTTACTCTGCTTGAATTAAACGGGCATAGGCTCCGTCTATCTGTTTCATTTCATCATGGGTACCGCGCTGTACAACTTGGCCGCGCTCCAACACAATGATTTCATCACAATCACGAATAGTACTAAGACGGTGGGCGACGATAATACAGCTACAACCCCGCCGTCGAATGTTGCGATCGACAATTCGTTCCGTTTCTGCATCCAATGCACTCGTGGCTTCATCCATCACTAGAATCGTTGGATCATTCACTAATGCCCGAGCAATTTCCAGGCGTTGTCGCTGTCCCCCGCTCAAATTTGCTGCACCCTCCAACAACTGACCATTGAGACCTCCAGGAACTGCTTTGATGACATCCAGGATAGCTGCATCTTGGCAGGCTTTAATCATTTGTTCATCGGCAATGGTGTCGTCCCACAGAGTCAGGTTTTCTCGCACTGAACCACCAAACAGAAACACATCTTGTTCCACTATTGAGAGGGAGTTTGTCAGGATCGATCGCGGAATTTGATTGCGCGGTACACCATCAAGCAAAATTTCTCCATTCCAGGGTTGATAAAGTCCAGTGACCAGTTTAGAAAGAGTTGATTTACCTGAACCACTGCCTCCCACAAATGCAACTCGCTGCCCTGGTTGCAAGCGACAACTGAAATCGCGAATCAGGGGCTCATCGGCTTTGCTATACCCAAATGTGATGTTGCGGAGTTCTACATAGCCTTGCAGTTTGCAGTTATTCTCTAGAACTGTAGGAGTTGCATACTGTAATGCAGTCGTTTGGTCAGACAATTTCACACTTTCGTCTACTGGGCATCCCAACACATCATCTAAGCGATTCAGGTTGCCTTCTAGGGTTTGGATCGTACCTGCCATCCCAACTAATGTATTGACTGGCCCCTGAAAGTTTGCCATTAAGGTTTGAAAGGCAATCAACATGCCAATCGTGAGGTGCCCATCCATCACGCGCAAACCGCCCACTGCCAACAAAAACATGGAGGTTAGAGCGGTCAGAAAAACTGGCAATAATCCCAGGATTTGATCAGCATTCCCCAACTCCTGTTGAGCATTGGTGGCTTTGGCATAATACCCGGCCCAACGGGCAAAAAAGTCAGCTTCCAAAGCGGCGGACTTCAGCGTCTCGATACTTTGCAAGCCACCAATTTCAATGCCTGCAATTTTACCAAAATCTTGAGAAAGTCTAATGTTAAGGTCAGTTCGCTGACGCGATAACCATTGCAATACAACGATATTGATTGTGACAGCAATGATACCAATTAGAGTCAAGATGGGGTCGTAGGCAAACATGACTAACCCATAAACTAATGCCATCACTGCATCAATCACTGTTCGGGTTAACTGCCCTGATAGAATTTGGGCAACCTGACTGTTAATCGTCAAACGACTGCTAATTTCTCCAGAGAACCGTTGAGCATAAAACCCGATCGGTAAGTTGAGGATATGTCGCAGAAAACGACTGGTCATTCCAGTAGACAGGCGCACATTCAGATAGCGCAGTTTACGTAATTGGAAATAGGTCAAAGCGAGTTGAATGAGTGCTGCAACCACCATTCCAGTCAACAATGGGCGAGTCCAATGCAGGCGATTACTAATCAAAATCTCGTCGATAAAGACCTGGCTAGCGGCAGCGATCGCTAATTCGGGAATGACTAACAAAAAACCAGCCAGAATACAGTACAGCAATTCTATAAATGAGCCTTTTAAGCGTTCATACAACGCAGCAATGATACTAGGCTTGCGCCCACCTTTTCTAAAGTCCTTTCCTGGTTCCATTAACAGGGCCACCCCAGTGTAGGCCTCGTTGAACTCTTCCAACAGGACACTCCGCGGCCCCGTCGCTGGATCATTGAGCCAAACACGATCGCCAACAAACCCTTCTACCACTAAGAAATGATTGAAGTTCCAAAACACAATAAATGGAGGTTTGAATTCCCGCAGTTGGGTAGTATCTTTTTTTAACCCTTTTGCCTGCAAATTATAATAACGAGCTGCTTTGAGAATGTTAGAAGCCTTACTCCCATCGCGAGAAACGCCACAGCTACTTCGCAACTCGGTTAGGGGTACAATGCGCTTGTAGTACGCCAGGATAATCCCCAGTGCGGCGGCTCCACATTCCACTGCTTCCATCTGGAGAAGTGTTGGTGTGCGAATGCGAAGATATTTTGGTTTGGTGGATGTTGCACCTGTATCTTTTGAATTAGTTTTCTGAGGCTTCTCTAGAAGTTGCATAGGAAGGCATAGGGCTGTGAATAAGAAGTAGGCTTCTGGTCAATAGTCAGTCTTTAGAAATTGACTTACATATGTCTTGGACCTGTGATCAAACACCTGTAAACTCTCGTAAGAACGGCAGAATAAAGGTAATCGGTGCTCTTTCCTCGATCATGACTAACGCCACTGCTGTAGTGCCGGAAGTAATTTGGGAGTCAGGTCCTTGAGAGGATGACCATTTGAAGCCACTGGGCACTGAGGGATCGGATTGAAGTTTAGTGTTTACCTCGATCGCCGCTCCCATCGTCCCTATCAGTGTTTCCACCACTTCAGCATTACCAACTACAGCCATGGCTCCCTCCGGTGTAATGGGTAGGAGTGAAACGCCTGCAACCGTACCGATTACGCCGCCAAATCGTTCGCGTTGTTGAGTGTTTGGCGTAATCAAAACTTTCATCCCTGGTTGAATTTTTTTGCCATCTTTGACGGCGAAGTAGGTGACTCCCATCAGCGCACCGGTATGACTCCCGACTTGAACACTGGCTAATCTCAAACCTGGTTGCACGACTTGTCCGGCAGTTGCTGTCACCTCTAACACACAGCCATTGTGAGCACTCAAGATACGGCTATTTTGATTGATTTGACCTGAAAGTTGAGTAATTTCTCGCTGCACTTCTTGAATTTGAAGGTCGCGCTGGTTGCGAGTGTCTATAGATTCCTGATCTAGCCGTTTAGCGCGGGTGTCCAATTCTTGCAGTTGAGCACGAAGGTCGCTTGCAGCACGCATGTTTTCAAGATATTGGCGCTCGGTTTGGGTATCTTGCACATCCAGTTGCTTGAGTTGGGCTTCCAGATCCGCAACCGCTTGTCGAGCCTCAATGTATTCTCGCTCAACTTGCAAGATCGCATCTTTGGGAATGGCTCCTTGTGCTTCTAGCAACTTGCGATCGTCTAACCGCTTCTGCATAACTGGAACTAGATTTTGAGCATCCTGGAGTCGCTGTTGCAAACTTCTGCGTTGTTCTGAAATGGCATCTAACCCTTTGGATTGCAGCGTTGGGGTGAGGGCGATCGTATCTCGCAGGCGTTGCTGCAAACTAAGTTTAGATGCAGCGATCGCGCTTCGTTCAGTCTGTATTCGTTGCCCCGAAACGAGGCTGGAGTTGGTTACCTGGTTTTGTAATTGTGTCAGTTTGCCGCGTGCTAATTGCAACCGTTGTCGCATTTCAGTTGGCTCGATGGTTGCCAATACATCGCCTTTTTTGACACACATCCCGTTACGAATGTTGAGTGATTTAAGTTGGCCTGAAATAGTAGCTTGCAGATCAATAACTTGTCGAGGTTGAATAAATACTCCCCGGCCTTCAACGGTTACTGGGATGCGCCCTACAAGGCTCCAAACTAGGCCACAGCCAACTAATACACCCAATCCTACTAATGCCATCCAGTCGGTTGGTTTGATCACCCGCATCAACTGGTCTAAGCGTTCGGGTGACGATAGGCGATCGAGGGCATCTTGACGAAAAATGCTATCTTTGTTTTGTTTTTTTCCCAGTACCATGATGATTTCCTATCATTGAAGCTGATGAATAACCCAGGCAAACCGAGTGCCTGCGATCGCAGTTCCATCTAATACATCGAAGTCAATTTCATCTTCGATCTCGATGTCTTCTGAAAGAAAATCAGCCGTGCTAGTCGTGTGATGAATCGTTGCTCGAGTGAATAAATCCTGACAACGATTGAACATAATTTGGGCGATCGCGCGGTAAAACCGTCCAGCGAAACTACCATCAGCAGCAAGTTTAGCAGCCAACTTAGACTGAGGAATTGCTAGTACCCACGTATGTTCCAAAGCTTTTACCGTTGCCGATGCCGCACCGCCATCAATGAAGGACATCTCCCCTAAAATGTCACCCTTGATTCGGATTGCCAGTTGCTTGTCTTGAGTAGATCCGTTGTTGTCAATGTTGATGTAAATGCCCAGAGTGCCATCAAGTAGCAAATATACGGCGGGGACGGACTGATCTTGCTGAATCAAAATGCTACCCGTTGGTATTTTTTCTGATGTGCCATTGGCAACCATCCAGGCAACATCACTATCGTTGAGTGTGGCAAATACCAGTAACACTTTCCGCAATGGTTCGCCTTCTTTGATGTGACGAATTGCCATTGCTTTCGAGAGTTGACGTAACCGTTCCGAGAGGTTGATTGCCAGCAGATTGTGGAAGCGGGCAGAGAAGTCGCGATCGCGCTCTAGTTGCTGGCTCAAAGCTTTTTTGGGCAATGCCAAAATCTTACATAGCGCAGTAACGGTAATGGTTACGGGAGAAGGGTTGGTATCAAGTAGAGCGGTTTCACCAAAAATTTCTCCACCTTCTAGAGTCATGAGGGGCTGAGTTGCGCCGGGTTGAGGCAGGCTCATTTCAAAGCTGCCTGCTAAGCTGAGATAGACAAATTCGGAAACTTCTCCCTGGTGGAGCAAGATAGTGCCGGGGGTGGGGGTGATGGGTTGAGCGATCGCACTTAAGCAAGCGATGTCACTCTCTTGCAAAACATGTAAGGGCGGTAGATTGGTCAGGGATTGGTTCATGATTGTTGCTCTTAAAGATGTGGGCGACATCTTACCTGAAATATGCCTTCTAGCATTCCCGCATCAATTTGAAATTCAACAATGAGTTCTTAAATGAGTTCTGATCAAAGTGGCGATAAAACTTACCATACTCCTCCACCTCGTTCCCCCCTTTCATGCAAACTCGCCATTAAGTTGTGTAAAATCAACGACAGTTCCGTTAGGCAAGAGAATCTTGGGGAATCATAGAGGCACTGATTTCGGGTTTCAGCATTAGCCAGATTTTGGTGACTGCACAATCCTGGGTCAAACCCTAAGTTACTAAGCCCCTTAAATTATCGATTTGCCCTTGTATGCATTCTTGTCATTCTCAGCCTTCATCCACTCCACCACCTTTAACGAAGGATTTGTGTGGGAAACTGCAATCGTTCACGGATGCGATCGCCCATATTAAGAAGATGGCACTTGAGGTCTTTGCTCATGAAATTGCCGAAAAGCAATTGTGCTATCACACCCATGAACACATTGCCGGGGTTCAACGCCGAGCAAGCCAAATTTTTCAAGTGATTCGTCCTTATCTCCCATCTACAGAGGATGCAGATCGCCTGGAACAGTTACTGAATCTGAGTGCGGCGGCTCATGACATGATTCAAATGTTTGTGCCACAATCGGAGCCTCATACCCCTCGATGTAGAGAAGCAGGAGTCAGTGAAATTGCAACAACTGAGAAGCTACTGGAACTTATTTACGCATTTAATCAATATCAAGCAAATGAATCTGCTCGTTTTTTAGATAGCGATTTGCAAATCATTCGAGACGCGATCGCGGCAACGATTTGTGATTACGATCCGCTTGAGCAAGCGATTTTTCAACCCGCTTTGTATAACTATGATCAACCCATTTCGGCAGTCGCAAGAATTCTAGCTTTAGCAGACATTGGCGCTTTAGGAATGGAAGGTGTAGAAGCCTATAACAGAGAGGGCAGCTTACTATTTTTGGAAGAGAATTTAGATGTGCGATCGCTGATTGAACAAGATAGACTTACGAGCTTACCAGAGCAGCCTTCTGAGATTCAAGAAAATATCCGACAACGACTGTTAAGACGAGCCAGATTTCAGGTGAGTTTTGCAAAATCACGATTGAAGCGTCTTTCTCAAGAACTAGAGGGACTTCCATCAGAAGTCAACTCAGTACTGCTCCAAGATATATTTCAGCATCTATCACCCGCAACGATCGAAAGAATTAGCTCATCAACTCCAACTTCAGCAGAAACCCCGCTTGAAGTATTGATTAACTTCTTTAGACTCGCTCAGTTTGTCCCCCAAAAACCGCTGAAAGAGTCCTAAGGAATGAGAATTAAATGAAGTAGCATATTCTGTGGAATGGGCATCCTACCTGTCACTCACAGCCGAGACGGCTATGCCACTTGATTTAATCCATAGTCCTAAGCAAAGGTTGTAAGGGTTTATCTGTCGCAGGGAATTCTATAAATGTGAATTTAGTTTGTGGTTCCTTTAGCAATTGCAAGTAGAGACTGCGATGTTAATGTTAGTTTTTTACGTTGGTAAAAACCTATACGCGATCGAGAGTTCTCGCGTTGTGGAGGTGATTCCACGAGTATCCTACCGAGAGGTGCATCATGTACCCGATCACGTTGTCGGGGTGTTTAACTATCGTGGTTCGATTGTCCCAGTCATCGATCTTTGTCGCTTAATTCGAGGAACTCCCAGTAAAGGCTACTTGAGTACCCGCGTAATGATGGTGAATTACCAGCAACCCGATCACACACTCCGATACATCGGTTTAATGGCAGAGCGTGTGATCGAGACCTTAGACAAAACAGAGGCAGAATTTAGAGACACGGGGATTCAAGCAAGTGAAGCACCTTATTTGGGGGGAATCATTGCTGATAAGAAGGGTATGATCCAGCGAATTCGGCTAGAACAGCTTTTTTCAGATGTGCAGCACGTCAACTTGTTAAGTGCGGGAGTGTGAATCTGAAATGTCTCAAGACGCGATCGCGAATTTACTCCGTCAACGAGTCGGCTTTGATGCCAAAATTATCGGCGATCGCAAAATTGCGAGAGCGATCGAGCATCGTCGCGCGGTGTGTCATGCAACCAATACAGATACTTACCTGAAAACTTTAGAGTCATCATCTCAGGAATTTAACCAACTGGTAGAACAGATTGTTGTGCCGGAAACCTGGTTCTTCCGCGATCGCAAATCCTTTGATTTTCTGATCAGTTTTGTCCGGTCTGAATGGCTGCTGAAATCAGGTACGACGAAGCTGCGCGTGTTGAGTGTACCCTGTTCTACGGGTGAGGAGCCTTACTCGATAGCGATCGCTTTATTAGAAGCCGGTTTATCGACGAAACGCTTCAGTGTGGATGCGATCGATATTAGTCAACACGCATTAGCAAAAGCACAGCAAGCAACTTACGGTAAAAACTCATTTCGCGGCGGAGATTGGGTTGAGCGAAGTCGCTATTTTCAGCCCGTTGAGGATAAGTATGCAGTTCGTTCATTTGTTCGCGATGTCATTCAATTTCGACAGGGGAATGCTCTCAATGAGTTAGGCTTTACTCAATCAAAGTACGATATTATCTTTTGTCGTAATCTACTCATTTATCTAGAAGATTCTGCCTGTCAACAGGTTCTGAGTTCATTACATAATCTACTTTCTGCTCAAGGTCTACTATTTGTTGGTGCGTCTGAAACTGCAAAAGTACCTGGCGATCGCTTTTCTTATTTACGCCAATCATTTACGTTTACCTATCGTAAAACTGATGCAGTTTTGCCACAATCAGTTTCATTAGATCCATCAGATGCAAAGTTAGAGCGCACAACCATTAAAGCAGTTACTTCGCAAATTCCTCCTCAATTCAAACAATCATCCACTCATTCAGGATTGACCCAAATTAATTATTCCTCCATAAAAACATCGCAATCACAGACAGTCACAGCAGCATCCACTGACCCATCATCAAAACTGGACCTTCAACAAGCAAGGCAATTAGCTGATGCAGGGCACTTAAAGGCAGGAATTGATTATTGCAAAACTTATTTAGAACATAACCCTACGGATGTAGAAGCTTACGCATTACTGGGCACACTATATCAGGCAATAGCCGATTCTAAGCAAGCTGAACGCTGTTTTCAAAAAGCGCTTTATCTGCATCCTCATCACTACGAAACATTAGTCCATTTTGCATTGCTCAAAGAAGCACGCGGCGACGCGATCGGCGCAAAACGACTGCAACAGCGCCTTCAAAAACAACATGCCAAATCGTCTACACACCAAAACAGGTAACATACTATGGTCGGCAACGTACTCAAAGATCAATCATTACAAGGACGGATCATGTCTGCCTTTTTATTTATGGGTGGACTGGTGTTTGTCGTAGGCGGTGTTGGCTTAGTCTCAACTTTTCGCTTGGGTAGCAATATTGATACGTTAGGCAACAATAGCCTGCCAAGTTTAGTGGGATTGTGGAAGGTCAATGAAGGGCAAACCCAGATTGAATCCTCTGAACGGGCGCTTTTGATTGCAGGATTAACCCCCCAGGAGCGACAAGTCGAACTCACTCGCATCAAAACTGCCTGGGAGCAAATTGATGATGGATTCAAACAGTACGAAACAACCCCGCGTACCCCTGAAGAAGATCGCAATTACAAGAAGCTTTTGGACAATTGGAACAATTGGAAGAGTGATCATGAAGCGTTTCTCAAACTCAATCAGCAATTTGATAGTTTAGGAATTCTTAACCCCTATACTCGCTTAGTAGAAGCACAAAGGCAGGAACGAAGTGATGCAGCAACCATCGCCACGGCAAGAAAGGCAGCGGCACTTCTCGACCAAATGCGTGAACGCATCAAGACAAATCGAGTTAGCTTTGAAGCTGCTACTGGGACGATTTTAGATTTACTAAAAATTAATGAAGACATCGCAGAAGAGTCCAAAAAAGCAGCAATTCAGAATGCTAATTTCTCACAGCTTTTGACTACTTTAGCCATGATTCTAGGACCTGCTGCTGCTATTGCTTTTGGTCTTTTTCTAAGCCGTGCGCTGGCACGACAAATTCAAAAATCTGTGGTGCAAATTACGACATCTGCTACTCAAATTGCAGCATCGGGTAAACAGTTAGAAGCAACGGTTGCAGAACAACTTGCTTCGACCAATGAAGTCACTGCAACTGCTCATCAAATTGCTGCTACTTCTCGCAATCTGACCCAAACAATGGATCATGTTGCCGGAATGGCACAGGCAACCGCTCATGCCGCGAATGATAGCCAAGATGAGCTGACTGAAATGGAAGGAGTGATGCGGCAATTGTCTGATGCCACGACTTCTATCTCTTCCAAACTTGGCGTAATGAATAGTAAGGCAGGCAACATTAATAATGTGGTTGTCACCATTACTAAAGTGGCGGATCAAACCAGTATTTTGTCACTTAACGCAGCGATCGAGGCGGAAAAAGCGGGAGAATACGGGGCAGGATTTGCGGTCGTTGCCCGTGAAATTCGTCGTCTGGCCAATCAAACAGCCGTTGCTACTTTGGAGATCGAACAGATTGTCAAAGATATGCAGTCTGCGGTCACGGTTGGCGTGATGGAAATGGATAAGTTCAACCGATCAGTGAGTGATAGTGTCGATCGCGTCAGTAAGATCAGTCATCAAATTGGCGAGGTAATTAGCAAAGTTCAAAGTCTTCCCCCTCGCTTTACAGAAGTTGGTCATAGCATGGAAGAGCAATCAGAAGGTGCTCAACAAATCAGTGAAGCAATGGGGCAACTGAGTCAGGCATCTGAGCAAACAGCGGATGCCCTGCGAGAAACCAACAATGCCTTAGAACAACTGAATGATGCGGCCCGGGGATTGCAAGCATCGATTACCAAGAAATAGGAAACAGGGGATCGGAAACTGTTAGCCCATGATTGATGACTACTCAATTGAACATTTTCGTTAAAGCCAATAACCAATGACCAATGACTAACACTGAATCCCTCATAATTGACCACCCTATCCTGCATGACTGTTGGAATCAGATTGGGGTGATGGGCGATCGCTCTTGTGGTGAACTCAAAGCGGTGATTCACTGCCATGACTGCCCTGTGTATGCGGCGGTCGGAGATAGTTTGCTAGAACGAGAGCCACCCTCTAATTACATTGATGAGTGGATTGGAATTCTGGCGGAAACAACGACAGAGACAGAAGAATCCGAGAGCAATGTCGCACTTGTCTTAGCCGAAGAAGCCATTTCGATCATGATCTTTCGGTTGGGGAATCAAAAGCTGGCAATGCCTGTGCGGATTCTGCAAGAAGTCACCCATCCCTGTTTAGTTCAACCCCTACCGCACCGCAGCAATAATCTCTTTCTGGGTTTAGTCAATATTCGTGGAGAAACCCTGCTCTGTGCCTCGCTGAGTCACTTACTCAATCTAGAAACATCAGAGGCAACAACAGCAACCTCTCAACCCGAAAATACGAGACGGATGATGGTTGCGGGTCAACGGGAAGAGAAGTGGGTATTTCCGGTTGATGAAGTGTATGGCACGTATCGATTCCATTTGAGTGAGTTACACGATGCACCAGTTGTCATCACCAAGGCAACTGAAGCATACACCCAGGGAGTGATTCACTGGGAAGGCGAAAAAGTGAATTACCTGGATTCTGAGCTGTTGTTCTACACCCTTAATCACAAGATTCTGTAGGAATGGAGTCAATATGAGCGAGTACTCCAAGCTAGATTTATTCCGCCGCGAGGTTGATACTCAGGTTGCCATCTTGAGGCAAGTTCTACCTGTGATTAAGACACAAGCAGCGGTGACAGAACTTGATCAGGCGGTACGATCGACTCACTCGCTCTGGGGCACCGCAAGCCTCGTGGAGTTTGATGCTGCGGCTAACTTGGCGCAGACCATGAAAGCGTGTTTTGCTACGGCTGCGCACAACACTGCAACACTTGAAGATGAGCAAATCGATGTCTTGCTGCATGCGACTGACTTACTCCTAGGTATGAGCCGTGTAGCAGATGGCGATTTAGACCAATGGATGTCTGATCACTCCTGGGACTTAGCAACAACCCAAAAAACGATCGCAATTATTGCCGCTACTAGGAATCAGGAACCAGGAGTTAGGAAACAAGAGGTAGCAACGGAACAGCCAGGAATGGAACAACCTGAAGTCGAAAAAATGGAAGTAAGGCAACCTGAAGTCGAACAATTTGTAGCTACTACATCTGCACCAATTCCTCAAACGATCGCGCCTCCACCTGCTGATCCTATTGCTTCAAATCTCGCTAAAGTTTTGAACAATGATGATGGCTCGATGATGGAGCTGTTTCGTTTAGAAGCAGCAGCACAAGTCGCCATCCTAAATGATGGATTGTTGGCATTAGAAAGTAATGCCCACTCCGGACAAGCCCTTGAAACCTTAATGCGGGCAGCTCATTCGATTAAAGGCTCGGCTCGGATCGTGGCATTAGATGCAGTCGTCAATCTGGCGCACGTCATGGAGGACTGTTTTGTGGCGGCTCAAAGCAAGACGATCGTCCTGAATTCCGACCAGGTTGATGTCCTACTGCGAGGAGTCGATCTATTGCAAGGCCTTAGTCAGATCAGTGATCCAGAACTCCCAACCTGGCTTATTCACAAGCAACCAGAGTTTGCCCAAACCCAATCCCTCATTACCGCCATTCTCAATCCCACTGATCCCCCTATTCCCCCCGACACTCCCCCATCT
>Ga0224722_1000045_pt1 | contig 64730 bp, 71 predicted proteins | sample Balambano_FR1_Me_FD_161646 | JGI IMG/M metagenome (GOLD analysis project Ga0224722, IMG submission 161646) | Freshwater sediment microbial communities from Lake Towuti, South Sulawesi, Indonesia - Balambano_FR1_MetaG | ecosystem: Environmental > Aquatic > Freshwater > Lake > Sediment | place...
GTGTGGGCGGGGGCGGGGGCGGGGGCGCAGCATCGTCGCTGCCCCCGCCCCGGGCGCGGACTTCGAATTTCCCGCCGATCCCTTCGGCAAGCTTGCGCTTTTCGCCCCATTCATTGGCGAGTGTGGTCTTGTCGTCCTGATCCTCGGGCATGATCTCGGGCGGGAAGGCGCGGTCGTTGAAAACGTTGGCTTCGGGGACGTGATCGGACGACAGGAAGCCGTGTTCGGCATGTTTGAGCGGCACCAGCTCATACATCGCGATGTCGGCTGGCTCGGGTTCATCATGGCCGACATCGGCGCCGACGTCGTGGTGCAGCACGCGATAGGATAGGCTGCGGTCCTCAGGTCCGAAGGTGTCGCGGTCGGGGATGACATAGCCGTTCGCCATGGTCGCCACCCGCAGGAAAGCCAGAATGACCTCGAAATTGGCGGCCCAGGGAAGGATGTGAGGCTTGATCAGGATTTCCCGCCCGAGCCAGTGGCGCGCGCCGAAGGTGCGGATGCCGACCAGCACGGGTTCGCCGGGCGCGCTGCGTGGGCCGTAGAGGAAAGGATGGATGTGGAGCGGGCTCGGCGGATCCATAGCCGCCAGCTCCTCGAACCGGTCGCCGCCGATCAGAAGATCGGACTGGGTCCAGTGCACCGCAAGCGGGGTCAAGTGATCGCTGACGATCCGGGTCATCAGCGTGGTTGCCGCAAGCCGACGTTCGAACTGCGCCTGCGTCGCGCCCGATCGCTGACGCCCGATCGCTTCGAACATCGCGGCGATCTTGGGATCCTCCTCAACCCCGGCCATCACCCCGTGCGAGGCTTCGAGAAGGATGTGGCTGCGGGTCCGCTCCAACCTCTGGGCGAGGTCCGGAGTGGCCAGATTGACGAAGGGCGAGGACAATGCGCCGCGAAACGCCTGCGGATTGGCCGGCCCGTCGATCGCCTCGAAGGTCAGCATCAATTCCTCGCTTGCGCCGAACAGCCGGTAGAATTTTCCGGGATTGGCCTCGGGAATGTTGAACTCAGCGCCCGATTTCATGCCTTCGATCCGGGCGAAATCGCGCACCATGGTTTGAAGATCGCGCACCGGCTGGTCGAACAGCAAAGCCGCCTGAATACGATTTGGATAAAGCATGGCAGGCGGTTCCCGTCTGGTGGAGCCGCATAATCTTATCGGGTCAGGGTTAATTCGCGGTTGAAGCAATGCCTGCGGCCGCAGGCACAGCTTCAGGACGCATCCAGACCGGCTTCGCGCAGCAGCTCCGGGATCGCCCGGGCGACGCCGAAATAGCCCGCTTTGGCGTGGGGCCAGGTCGCCCGGTCGAGATCGTTCAGCACCGGCACCAACTTGCCCAGCGCGGCGTGTGGGGCGAGCTGCGGCCAGAGCGCATCGCGGGTCCACCCGGTCGGAAGGAATGGCACGGCAAGCCGGTCGATCCGCGCTGCCTCGATCACCGCGGCGAGATCTTCGCCCTCGTGCCAGACCGCTGCGGGACAGCCGAAAAGCGCTGCGGCTTCGGCGACACCGTTGGCAACCGCCTCCGCGGCAAAGCGGCGCGCCGGATCGCCCGTTGCCCCTGGCGAACGCGCCGAGGGCCGCGCCGCGCCGATCACCAGCGCGGGTGCGGCCGGCAGCGCCAGCGGGACATGGTGCGCGGCCTCGTCGTGCAGGATCAGCGCAAAGGGCGCGGCAAGGTCGGCGACTTGGACGGGGGCGGGTAGATCGAGCGGTGCGCGCGGATGTTCGGCCAACTCTTGCAGTGCCGCCGCATCTTCGGCGAGACCCTTGGCGGCCAGCGCGCCGCCCGGGCGCCCCGCGGTGTAGCGCGCGATATTGTCGGCGCGCGCAAGGTAGTGCTTGCCCCGCGTGTGCAGACCCGCCACCCAGCGCCACGACAAGGTGTTCGATGCGGCGTCGGCGTCGATCAAGTGGCGCAGGAACCAGTCGGCCCCGAGCTGCCAGTCGAGCTTCAGTGTGAAGATCCAGATGCTCGCAAACCACATCCGCGCATGGTTGTGGAGATAGCCGGTGCGCACCAGTTCCCGCGCCCACGCATCGAAGGCTGCGATCCCGGTCCGGCCTTCGATGGCCTGCGCATAGGCGCTGCGCAATTCCGCGTCGCCCGCCGCAGCAGCGAGCGCCGCGTCACGGCCCCCGCAATAATCGCGCCAGATCGACGGGCGTTGTTCGAGATAGCCCTTGAAGTAGATTCGCCAGAACACCTCGGCGATGAACTTCTCGGCGGCTTGCATCCCGTGCCGGGCGACCACGGCCTCGAGCACTTCGGGCGCGCTGATCACCCCGGCGTGGAGCCACGGCGACAGCTGCGAGACATTGGCGCGCGTCCACCCGTCGGCGCCCGGGCCATCATCGTGGTTGCGGGTTTCTCCATAGTGGCGCCCTGCGGCAGGCACAATGGCGGCGAGGCGGGCAAGCGCGCTGGTGCGGTCGGGAGCGGGGGTCATGGCCGGGCAACCCCGCGCCGTAGCCATGGTTCCTGCGCACGTCCAGGTTTGCGAATCGGCCTGTGCGCCCTATCATCGCAGGCAAGGATAACACCGGGACCGAGGCGCAACATGACATTGCAACCGATCTTTGCCTGCGCGCTGGCCGCCGGGCTGCTCGCCGCCTGCAGCCCGGTGCGCGGCGGGATCGATCCCTCTGGCCAGACCTTCGATGCGATCGGACCCACGGAGGTGATCTCGCTGATCGGCACCGAGCCGTTCTGGAATGTCCGGATCGCCGACGGCGCGGCGACCTATGCAAACCCCGAACACCCCGATGGCCACCCCCCGTTCGCGGTGACGCGGTTTGCGGGCAACAACGGGCTCGGCTTTTCGGGCACGTTCTCCGGGGCGGCCTTCACCGCCACGCTCACCCCCGGTGAATGCAGCGACGGGATGAGCGACCGGACCTACCCCTACATCGCCACCGTGGCGATCGCGGATCGCACCCTGAGCGGCTGCGGCTACACCGACAAGCAACCTTTTGCAGGCGATCCGACGCCCTGAACGGCGCGCCAACCGTCCGGCGGCAAAAGCGAGAGAGACATGCGATGACGATGACCGGGGGCTGTCTGTGCGGCAAGGTGCGCTACACCTGCGATGCCGATCCGCTGCTGTGCGTGACCTGCCATTGCATCAATTGCCAGAAACAGGCCGGCAGCGCGCTTTCGGTGATCGTCGGGGTTCCCGAGGATGCGGTCGCCTTCGAAGGCGAGCTGACCACCTATAACGACACCGGCGACAGCGGCGCGAGCGTGCGGCGGCAGTTTTGCGGGACCTGCGGATCGCCGGTATTCACCCGGGTCGACAGCCCTCCGGGGATGATGTTCATCAAGGCCGGGACGCTCGACGATACCAGCAGCCTCAAGCCCGCCTTCCACTGCTATGCCAAGAGCAAGCAGGACTGGTTCGACCTCGGCGACATTCCCGCCTTAGAGACGGTGCCGCAGGGGCTTTAGGGTTGCGGCCCTAGAACAGCCCCGGCAGCTCGCGCTGGGCGGGGCTGGGGCGATCGGGCTGGAGCGGCAGGCGTTCGGGCAGGTCGAGCCCGATCCGCGTGCGCTGCCCTTGGGTAAGCCCGCCCGCCACCTGACCCGACCCGTCACCGGCAAAGGCGGTGCAGCTGCGGCCACCGAGGAAATCGAGCGCGGCGGCGATCGAGGCTTCTTGCGGATCGCCGAAGGGCCTGGTGATGTCGTCGCCCGCGCGGCAGGTATTGGCGATGAAAGGGCCGAGCCCGAAGAAATATTCGCCCTGATTATTGGCGTTGAGGGTCTGGAACGTCACCGCGCGCACGCGCAGATCGCAGGCCGCCAGATCGAAGGCGAACTGTCCCACCGGCTTGCCCGAGGTATCGGCCCCGACCAGCGCGATGTCGTTGCCAAGATAGGGCCGCATCGAGTTGATCACGAGCTCGCTTGCCGAGGCGCTGGAGCCGGTGGTGATGAAGGCGATGCGGGTCGGGGCGATGGCGTTGGCTTCGTTGCGGAACAAGGTGGTTTCGTTCTCGCTCGACTTGGAGGGACGCAGCACCGTGCGGCTCCACACTTGGCCGACCCGCCCGCGGCCCATCAGATCGCCCATCGTGTTGGCCACGCTCACGAGGCCGCCGCCGTTGTAGCGCAGATCGATGATTAGCTCGCTCACACCCTGCGCAGCGAATTGGCCGAACGCCTGGCGCAGCTGCGGTGCGGCATCGGAAACGATGAAGGTGCGAAGGTTGAGGTAGCCGACCCGGCGCGCCCCGTCGTTGAGGATTAGCGTGCCATAGCGGTCCGAGATCGGATCGAGCGCGAAATCGGTCTTGCTGACGCTGCGTTCGATGGTGACGCCGCTGGGCTGGACAAAGCGCAACACCCGCGTGGTGCCCGCCGTAGACGGGCCGAGCGCATCGATCACCGCTTGCGGCCCGCCGCTGGCAATCAGGCTGGAGACGCTGACGAGGTTTGCGCTGGTGGTGCCGATCGCGATGATCTCGCTCCCCCGGTCGAGCCCGGCGGCAAGGCCGTTGGTGCCTTCATAGGCCTCGACCACGAACACCTGCCGCGCGGTCGTATCGAAAGCCAGGCGAATGCCGAACCCGGCGCTCGATCCGGAACTTATGAGCGCGGTTTCCTCGGCGATGGAGGTGGCGAAGGTAAAGCCTTGGTCGCGGCCCTGCGCGCGCGCGGGCGCAACCCGGGCATCGAGGAAGCTCTGCACGCTGGTGAAGTTGGCCGGGTTGGCCGCCGCCAGCAGATCGGGGAACAGATACCATTCATTGAGGACGCTGTCGGCGAAGTCCTGCTGGGCGCGCAGCGAACACGCCGAAGGCGTCGGGGTGGGCGAGGGCGTCGGCCCGCCGCCCCCGGTGGCGGTCGGCGATGACGGCCCGCTGCCGCTACACGCGGCGAGGCTGACGGCAAGAACGGCGCAAAGCGCGGTGCGACCGATGGTCATGAGAGGATGCGACTCCGGAGATGTGTGACACCAGCAAGGCACCGCAGCTTGCGCTCCGGCGTCGCAGAAATGCAACGTCAAAGGCGATAGGGCAAGCGGTGGTGCGCATTGGCGAGCGCGAATCCGCCAAAACCGTCACCATTTTGCCTGCATTTGCAGGGTTTTCCTCAGAATCCGGCGAAAACTGGCTTGCCAAGCCTCGTTTCTCGCGTTGGTTGGGACTAGCAGAATGGGAATGAGGCGACAGAATCATGACTGATTTTCCGGCCTGGCTCGCGCCGCATGTCCCCGAGCCTGCGCGCCATCCCGGTCTGGCGGTTGCCGCGCTGGGATCGGCGCAAACGTTGGGGCGCGGCGGCTTTGCCTTGACCAGCCCGGCGTTCGCGCGGGGCGAGGCGCTCGACGCGAGCTTTACCGCCTGCGAGGAAGACGCGGTCGCGCCGCCGCTCGAATGGAGCGCGCCGCCGCCCGGATCGCAGGAACTGGTAATCGTGGTCGAGGAGGCCTCGGCAGGCGCTGCGGCGCCAGCGTGCCACTGGCTGGTATGGGGTCTTGCCGCACAACGCGGCAAGCTGCTCGAAGGCGAGGTGCCGCCGCGCACCGGCAAGAACGCATTCGGTAATTCTGAATGGCTGCTACCCGACCCGCCCGAAGGCGAGACCCGCCATTACCTGTTTCAGATGTTCGCCACCGACCTGCCGCTCGTGCTGATGCCGGGTGCGGGTCGCGCGGAACTGCTCGCATCGCTCGAAGGGACGGTGACGGCCTGCGCGGTCCTGCCCGCCACCTTCACCGGAACCGCCGAGGACGATGCGGGCTGGGACAATGACGATTTCGTGTAACCTGCCACAGACAAAAGGGAGTACAAGATGGCTGGAACAACCAACGCACTGCAGAAGCCGGTGCAGCTTTCCGGAGATCTCGAAGCGGTGATCGGCAAGGGCCCGATGACCCGCGCCGAAGTCACGTCGAAGGTGTGGGACTACATCAAGGCCAACGGCCTGCAGGACACCAAGGACAAGCGTCAGATCAATCCCGATGCCAAGCTTGGCGCGGTGATCGGCAAGGACCAGATCTCGATGTTCAAGATGACGGCTGCGGTTTCCAAGCACCTCAGCTAAGCCTTGCGGTGCGTTGGCACCGTCCGGGCCGAGCCCGGCATCAGCGGCGCGCGATCCGGTAGGGTCCGCGCCGCTGTTGCATTGTCTCGCCCTTCCACGAGAGGCTGATCGCGCCGGCCTGCGCCAAGGCGTCGGCAGCGGCGTGAACGGCCCGGAGCGCGGCGCGCCAGTCCCCGTCCGGTCCGGCAAGGCGGCGCGCCGCCTCGCTTGGGCAGATGGTCGCCCCGGCTGCGCGTTCGCCGAGCAGCGCAAGGATCGCTTCGGCAGCGGTCATGCGGCGGGCGGCGGCGGCGATGCGCGGCGCAGCGGCAGGCAATCGCCCACCCACAACGCCATCCAGATGATCAACGGCTGCGCGATCATGCGCGGGACATGGTAGCCAAGGCCAAGCCCGCCGTCGGCGCGGGCCATATCGAGCATCAGATGATTGATGTTGGCGGGCCACACGCACAGGGCATAGGCGGCAAGGCCCCAGCCCGCCGCGCGTCGCACACGCCGCGAGAACGGCTGCACCAGCCCGGCGGCCCCGGCGATCTCGGCCACTCCGGTCCACAGCACCACAGCCTCGGCCGCAGGGACGAGTGTGGGCATGATCATGAGGAAGGGCTCGGGCCTGACCAGATGGAGCACGCCTGCAAGCGCATAGACCGCCGCCAGCACCCAGCGCAGCACCGTGCGGATCACGCGCCCGGCTCCCATTCCGGCGCAGCGAGGGTGAAGCCGGCAAAATCGAACCCCGGCACCACCACGCACGACACCAGGCTGTAACCCGCCCGCGCGCCGCCCCAGCCACGCGCCGCCTGCCATTCGCCTGGCGCGACAAGCCCCTGGAATCGCTGGCCTGCCGCCGCATCGCTGCCAAGGATCAGCGACCGCACTGGCCCCGCATCGCTCGCTGCAAGCCGCAGCTCGATCGGGTCGCCTGCCTGCCACAGCCACAATTCGGCTGCATCGACCCGGTGCCAGTGCGAAGCCTCGCTTTGCCTGAGCAGGAACAGGATCGCGGTGGCGGCGGCGCGCCCGTCGGGCCCTGCCGGTGCGCGCCATGTTTCGCGAAACCATCCTCCCTCGGGATGTCGGGCGAGGCGCAATTGTCCGATCAGGTCCGCCGCGCTATCATCCATGATCCTTGCCCTTTTGGCCTGTTGCAGGGCCTTACCGTCAGGAGCATGACCGATGCAACGTTTCGCGCCTTCAATCCCCGCCCTCGCTGCGGCGTTGGTTCTGGCGGTGCCGGTGGCTGCGCAGGAGGGGGCAAGCGATCCCGCCACGGCTACCGCCAACGCCGCGCTCGAGGCGGCACCCGTGTTCGACGGTCACAACGATATTCCCAACCAGCTGCGCGCGCGCCGCGCCAACCAGATCGACGGCTTCGATTTTGCCGATACCACCGGATCGGGAGAGAGCCATCCCGAGGGCCGCGCGCTGCACACCGATCTCACCCGGCTTGCCGAGGGCAAGGTCGGCGCGCAATTCTGGTCGGTCTACGTCCCCTCGAACCCGGACGAGGCCGAGGCGGTGCAGCAGGTGATTGAGCAGATCGACGTCACCAAGCGGCTGATCGCGCGCTACCCCGAGGCGCTGCGCTATGCCGAGACCGCCGACGAGGTCGAACGCGCGATGGCCGAAGGCAAGGTCGCCTCGCTGCTGGGCATGGAAGGCGGCCATTCGATCGGATCGAGCCTTGCGGTGCTGCGCCAACTCTATGCGCTTGGCGCGCGCTACATGACGCTGACCCACAACAGCAACACGCCGTGGGCCGACGCGGCGACCGATGTTCCGGTGCATGACGGCCTCAGCGCTTTCGGCGAGGATGTCGTGCGCGAAATGAACCGTCTGGGGATGCTGGTCGATCTCAGCCATGTGAGCGAGGCAACGATGCTCGATGCGCTGGACGTTGCCAAGGCGCCGGTGATCTTCAGCCATTCGGGTGCGCGCGCGATCAACGGTCATCCGCGCAACGTGCCCGACAGCGTACTGGCGCGGTTGCCCGACAACGGCGGCATCGTGATGGTGGTCGCCCTGCCGGGTTTTCTCAACGAGGAACGCCGCCAGTGGTTCGCGCGCCGCTCGGCCGAGGAGGCGCGCCTCAAGGCGCTGATGCAGGGCCAGCCTGCGGCGGTGACCGCGGCGATCGCGGCGTTCGACAAGGCTAATCCCGAACCGCCCACCACGATTGCGCATATGGCCGACCATATCGACCATATCCGAAAGCTTGCCGGGGTCGATGCGATCGGGATCGGCGGGGACTTCGATGGGATGCCAAGCGGGCCGGTCGGGTTCGAGGACGTGCGCGGCTATCCGTTGCTGTTCGCAGAACTGGCGCGGCGCGGCTATTCGCAGGCCGAGCTTGAGATGATCGCCAGCCGCAATGCCTTGCGGGTGATGCGCGCCGCCGAGGCCTACGCCGCAAGCGTTGCCGACGCGCCGCCGATTGAAACCCTGATCAACCCGACCGCAGCGCCCAAATGATCAGCGCGCGAGCGCCGGGATGATCCACACAAGGCTCATCGCGATCACCGCAAACCCGAGGCTGAAGGCGAGCACATAGCGCAGCCCGGTGTTAGTCACCGCGCCGCGCGCGGCATCGTCGTCGATGCGGATCGTTTCGTTCTGGTCGGCCATGACTGCCATCCCCTTGCCGTGTTGTGAGGTTGCGGAACAGGTTTCCGTAACGTCAATCAATCTTTGGGGGCGGCGATGGTTCCCGCTTGCAAGAGTCAGCAGCCAGCGTCGATTTCGCTGCCGAGCTTGAGCACCTTGTCGCCGTCCTCTTGCTCGATCAGGTAGGCCGGGTTTTCCGCATCGCCCTTGCGGGTGATCTTCGAACCTTTGAGCGTGCGGGTCACCTGACCTTCGAACCGCTCTTTGACCAAGCCGGTTGCCGTGCCCTTGCCCCAACTCCAAGAAACCTTCTGGCCCTTGCGAAACGCGTTAGCCATGGGCCGCTCCGGCGGCATGGCTGCGAGAGAGCCGCGCACCGTCGATGTCGTTGTTCTGAGGCGTTTCCTGCCCCGGGGCACGTCCGCTCGCTTCGTCCACGGCTTCGGGCGCGTTATATGCTCCCGTCAGCCAGATTGCGGTCATGACGATGACTGCAAGGCTGAGGCTGATCATCAGCACCCAGCGGACCACGTTGTCCTTGCTTCCGGCGCGCGCGTCGGTGGTGGTTATGTGGATTTCGCGGTCGAGATCGGGACGCGGCATTGGTGTTTCCTGCATCGTTGAACGGCGCAGCACATTATCCGGGCGGGCAGGCAAAGTTTCGCGGTGTCGGGCCGGATGTTCGGCAAACGCGACAAGCCGAGGCACGGATTGCCGTTCAGTCTCGCAGCAGCTCGTTGATCCCGGTCTTGGACCGGGTCTGGGCATCCACCGTCTTGACGATCACCGCGCAGTAGAGACTGGGGCCGGGAGCGCCGCCGGGCAGGGCTTTTCCGGGCGTTGAGCCGGGCACGACCACGGCGTAGGGCGGGACTTGGCCGATATGGACTTCGCCAGTGGCACGGTCGACGATCTTGGTCGAGGCACCGAGATAGACGCCCATCGACAGCACCGCGCCCTCGCCCACGCGCACGCCTTCGGCGACTTCCGCGCGCGCGCCGATGAAGGCGCCGTCGCCGATGATGACGGGCTCGGCCTGGAGCGGTTCGAGCACGCCGCCGATCCCCGCGCCGCCCGAGATGTGGACGTTTGCGCCGATCTGGGCGCAGGAGCCGACCGTCGCCCAGGTGTCGATCATGGTGTTTTCGCCCACAAAGGCACCGATGTTGACGAAGCTCGGCATCAGCACAGCACCCTTGCCGATATGCGCGCCGTGCCGAACCACCGCGCCGGGCACCACGCGGAAGCCGGCGTCGCGGAACTGCTCGTCGCCCCATCCGGCGAACTTCAGCGGCACCTTGTCATAGGCAGGCGCGCTTGCCGCGCCGCCTTCGATCACGCGGTTCTCGTTGAGGCGGAAGCTCAGCAGGACGGCCTTCTTCAGCCACTGGTTGACCCGCCAACCGCCGTTCCCATCAGGCTCGGCGACCCGCGCCGCGCCTCTGTCGAGCAGCGCTAGCGCCTCGCTCACGGCTTCGCCGACGTCGTGGCCGGGGCTGACCGAGGCGCGGGTCTCCCATGCAGCTTCGATGGCGGTGATGAGGCTGTCGTGCATGGGGGTTCTCCGGCGGACAAATGCGAGCGTGCGCCTAGCCGTCTCGAGGTAACTCGGCAATGGGCACCTGGCAGCGTTCTGCGCAAAGCGATCAATAGCCCTTCCCCTTTGGGAAGGGTTGGGATGGGGGCTCCGCCGTAGATGAGGCAGTACCCCCACCCCCAACCCCTCACCGAGGGGAGTGTGCAGCCTGACAGGCCACCTTACCCCTTCATGCCTGCCGCCAGCGCGAACTGGTAAGCCCGCTCCGCCAGCGGCCGCACCCGCTCGCTCATCGCCTGGGCGTGGGCGGAGGACGCCGTGCCGTCGATCACGCGCTTCTTGATGCCTTGCATGATCCCGGCAAGGCGGAACAGGTTATAGGCGAAATACCAGTCCATCGGCGGCACCGGATATTGGGTAGCGGCGACGTAACGCTCCACCGCCTCGTCCTGCGAAGGGATGCCGAGCGCGTCGAGATCGAGGCCCAGCAGCCCCGCACGGCCATCGGCAGGGTTGTGCCAGTTGAGCATCAGGTAGCTGAAATCGGCGATCGGATCGCCCAGCGTCGACAGCTCCCAATCGAGCACCGCGATGATGCGCGGTTCGTCCTTATGGAAGATGACGTTGTCGAGCCGGTAGTCGCCGTGCACGACGGAGGAGCCTTGCTGGGGCGGAATGGTCTGCGGCAGCCACGCGATCAGCGCCTCCATCTCCGGCATGGGCTCGGTTTCCGAAAGCTTGTACTGCTTGGTCCAGCGCGCGATCTGGCGCGCGCAGTAATCGGTCGGCTTGCCGTAATCGCCCATGCCGATTTCGTCCGGCTTGTTGAGGTGCAACTCGGCCATGATGTCGATCAGCGCGTGATAGATCGCGCGTCGCTCGGCAGGCTCCATGCCGGGGAGCGCGCCGTTCCACAGCGAGCGGCCATCGGCCATGCTCATCACGAAGAACTTGGCGCCGATCACCTCCGGGTCTTCGCACAGGCCATAGGTGCGCGGCACCGGAAAGCCGGTGGGATAGAGCCCGGTCATCGCGGTGTATTCGCGGTCGACCGCGTGGGCGGACGGCAGCAGATTGCCGAAGGGCTGACGACGCAGGACGTAGCTCGCGCCCGGCGTGTCGATCCGGTAGGTCGGGTTCGATTGTCCGCCCTTGAACTTGGTGTAACTGATCGGGCCTGCGAAGCCTTCGACATTGGCTGCGAACCATGCGGTCAGCGCGTCCAGATCGAGCGCGTCTTTCTCGGTCACTGCGACCGTGCCGACCATCTCCGTGTCGAAATCAATGTCCATCGTAACCCCTCGTGAGTCCCCGCGAAGGCGGGGACCTCAGGCCGCCCACGCGGTGCTTTTGCCGCATGAGACCCCCGCCTGCGCGGGGGCTCACAACTTGCTTAGTCGAACACCACTACCGATCGCGCCGAATGCCCGGCGCGCATCGTGTTGAACCCCTCGTTGACCGCATCCAATGGAATACGCTCGGCGATGATCGTGTCGAGATCGAGCAGCCCGCGCAGGTAGAAATCGACCAGCCGCGGCAGATCGACCGGGAAGTGGTTCATCCCCATGATCGCGCCCATCAATTTCTTGCCGCCGAGCAGGTCCATGGCGGACAGCCCGACCTTGCAGTCGAGCGGCATCATGCCGAGGATCACTGCCGTCCCGCCGCGCCGCAGCGAGGCAACCGCGAGGTCCGCCGCCGCTGGACGGCCGACCGCCTCGATCGCCCAATGAACGCCGCCATTGGCAATCGCAACGATCTGCTGCGCGGCATCATCTGCCAGCGCATCGACGACGTGGGTCGCACCCAGAACCTCGGCCAGCGCGCGCTTCTCCGGCAGCGGATCGGCGGCGATGATCTTGCCCGCGCCCGCAATCTTCGCGGCGTTGATCGCGGCAAGCCCGACGCCGCCGCAGCCGACCACCAGCACGCTCTCGCCCGGCGTCACCTTGCAGGCGTTGAAGATCGTCCCTGCTCCGGTCGTCACCGCGCAGCCAAGCACCGCCGCGCGGTCGAACGGCATGGCCTTGTCGATCGCGACGCAGGCGTGTTCGTGGATCAGCATTAGTTCGGACAGCGCCGACAGGTTGAGCATCTGGTTGACCGGCGCACCATCGGCAAAGGCGATGCGCGAAGCTTCGCCCTTGGCGCGGCGGGTGTCTGCGCCCATGCACAGCGCCATGCGGCCGGTGACGCAGAACTCGCAATGCCCGCAGAAGGCGGAGAGGCACGAGACGACGTGATCACCGGGCTTAACGGTGCGCACCTCGCTGCCGACCGCGCGCACCACGCCCGCCGCCTCGTGCCCCGGAATGCAGGGGAGCGGGTGGGGGTAGGTCCCGTCGATGAAGTGCAGGTCCGAATGACACAGACCGCAGGCCTTGGTGTCGATCAGAACTTCATGCGGGCCGGGCTCAGCATAGGTGACCTCCTTGATGGTGAGGCCTTGACCGGGTGCTTCAAGAATGGCGGCTCTTGCCATGATAATTCCTCACCCCTCCCGCCTGCGGGAGGGGAGCGAGACTTGGGCTTGCCTCGCAAGTCCTAGTCGCAGCGGGGTGGGCCTTCCTCGCGGTCGGCCCGTGCCCACCCCCGCCCCCTCCCGCAAGCGGGAGGGGAGTTAAAGGTCAGCGGGCGACGCCCATGTCGCCTGAACTGAAACCGCGATCATTGGCCGCGCGCCCGTGGTCGCCGCGCAGCGCGTTGGCCGTGGGGCCGGGGCGCGGGGCGTGCTTGGCGAACTCCATATGCGCGATCGAGCGGGCGTGGACTTCGTCCGGCCCGTCGGCGAGCCGCAAGGTGCGCTGGTTGGCGTAGCTGCGCGCGAGGCCATAGTCCTCCGACACCCCGCCGCCGCCATGGGCCTGGATCGCATCATCGATGATCCTGAGCGCCATGTTGGGGGCCTGGACCTTGATCATCGCGATTTCCTGCTTGGCCGCCTTGTTGCCGACCTTGTCCATCATGTCGGCGGCCTTGAGGCACAACAGCCGGGTCATGTCGATATCGATGCGGGCGCGGGCGACGCGCTCCTCCCACACCGAATGCTTGTAGACCGGCTTGCCGAACGCCTCGCGCTCCTGCAGACGGCGGCACATCTTGCCGAGCGCCTCTTCCGCAGCCCCAATGGTGCGCATGCAGTGGTGGATGCGGCCAGGCCCGAGGCGGCCTTGCGCGATCTCGAACCCGCGCCCTTCGCCCAAGAGCATGTTGGAGACGGGGACGCGCACGTCCTTCATCTCGACTTCCATATGGCCATGCGGGGCATCGTCATAGCCGAACACCGGCAGGTGGCGCAGGATAGTGACGCCGGGGGTATCGATCGGCATCAGCACCATTGATTGCTGGGCGTGGCGCTGCGCGGCGAAATCGGTCTTGCCCATCAGGATCGCGATCTTGCAGCGCGGATCGCCTAGCCCTGAGGACCACCACTTGCGCCCGTTGATGACGTAATGATCGCCGTCGCGCTCGATCCGGGTCTCGATATTGGTCGCGTCGGATGAGGCGGTGTAGGGCTCAGTCATCAGGAAGGCGGAACGGATCTCGCCGTTCATCAGCGGGCGCAGCCATTCTTCCTTCTGTTCGCGCGTGCCATAACGGTGGAACACTTCCATGTTGCCGGTATCGGGCGCGGAACAATTGAACACCTCGCTCGCCCAGCCGATGCGGCCCATTTCTTCCGCGCATATCGCATATTCGAGGTTGGTGAGGCCGGGGCCTTCAAACTCGAAGCTGTCATCGACATGGTGGTGGCTGTCGTTGCGCGGCGGCATGAACAGGTTCCAGATGCCGGCATCCTTGGCCTTGGCCTTGGTCTCCTCGACGATCGGAAGCACCTTCCAGCGCTCACCCTCGTGCTCCTGGCTGTCGTAAACCGCCATGTTGGGGCGCACATGGGCCTCGATGAAATCACGCACACGGCCCGACCAGTAAAGCTGGCGTTCGGTGGGTTCGAAATCCATGGGGTGTTCCTCTCTCATCCTTGGAAACGGTTCGATTCTGCGGATGACCGTGGCAGAGCGGCACGGTCGCGCCAAGCTCTCATTTGTGGGGCGTGGGCACCCCCGGGCCGGCGCGTTCGGCGTTGAGGCGCGCGGCCACCCGCACCTCGTGATCGGCACGGCTGATCGGGAACCGCGCCAGCCAGAACGCTGCGATCACCGCCAGCACGGCGGCAACCAGCATGTAGGCGATCGCCAGATTGCGCACCACTTCGGGGGCGACTGCCGCCTGCGTGGTGCCGGGCGCAAGGCCGACGATCTGCACGATCAGGCTGGTGAGCAGGATGCCGCCGCCGGTCGCGGCCTTGGTCACCAGCCAGTTGCCCGCGTAGAACGTCCCCTCGGCGCGCTTGCCGGTGCGCTCTTCGTAGGTCTCGACGATCTCGGCGACCATCGAGGTGGCCGAGATGATCGTCACCACCCCTGCCGTGTTGGCCGCGACCATAAAGCCCATGAACAGACCCGTCGACAGCGCCGATCCTGTCTGCGGCCACAGCCCGGCGAGGAACAGGATGTAGGGCGTGGCTGCAATGGCCAGAGTCGCCAGCGATCCCACCGCGCCGCTCATCGGCTTGCCGTAGCGGCGGTGCAGCGGGCCGACGATCAGGAACATCGCCACAACCGAAGCGCCCAGCGCAAGGGGGTAGAGCTTGAACGCCAGCTCGCTGAACTGCCAGACATAGCGCGTGACGTAGAGCGTGATCGACAGCGACAGCCCGGTGCTGACATGCGCGGCAAGCGCCCCGCAGGCGAATATCACGAAGGCGCGTTCGCGGAAGGCGTCGAAGATCTCCCCGAAGGCGCGGGCCAGCGAGAAGGGCGGCGAGGCGCTGTCGGGCAGGCGCGCGACATAGCGGTGCTGTCCCGCTGCCGAGCCGATCACCGAGACCAGCATCACCACAGCGCCAACCATCCCGAGCAGCGCATAGCCGTCGGGTTCGAGCTGCGACTGCGGGGTGGGCAGGAACACCGTGAACGCCAGCACCGACATGGCCAGCCCGCCGAGCCAGCCCGACAGGAAGCGGTAGCGGAACAGCGTGGTGCGCTCGACATAATCGTCGGTGATTTCGGGCACCATGCTGATCGAGGGCACCTCGCAGGCCGACAGCAGCAGCCGCACGCCCACCGCCAGCGCGACGATCTCCCAGAACCCGGGCACGCCGGTAAACGGCGGGCTCCACAAGAACACCCAGGCAATGGCGAGCGGGACGGGGGCGATGTAGAGCCACGGCAGGCGGCGGCCCCAGCGGGTATAGGTGCGGTCGCACAGGTGCCCGATCAGCGGATCGACCAGGGCATCGACGATCAGCGCGGTCGCCAGCGCCGCGCCGACGATCCCGGCATCCACGCCAAGAACCAGATTGTAGAACGGCAACAGGAAGAACGAAAAGCCGCCGTCCTTTACCCCAAATGCAACCGCGCCGAAGCCGTGCATCACCTTGAGCCGGCCCGGCAGCGGCCCGGAAATCATGCTCATCCCGTTCTGCCTGACGCTCGGCACCTGACTGCGAATCCGGGCAATTTATCGCTCCTGCTTTGGGTTGCGAACCTAGACCGATTGCACGCCCCGTCAATCGCACAACCGCTGACGCTACGGCATCGGGGTGCAGGTCAAGAAGGCTTGCAGGCCCGGTGCAAATGCCGATAACGTCGATGCGAGGTGGGAGCTAAATCGAGAGGAGAATCGGCGATGGCTGAGCTGGAAGCATTCCGTCAGGACACGCGGGCGTGGCTCGAGGCGAACTGCCCGCCCGAAATGCGCGAGCCGGTGCGCGACGAGGACGATGTCTATTGGGGCGGGCGCCGCGCCACCTTCAAGAACGATGCGCAGAAGGCATGGTTCGAAGCCTGCGTGGCCAAGGGCTACACCGTGCCCGCCTGGCCGAAAGAGTATGGCGGCGCGGGTCTGAACCCCGCCGAGGCCAAGGTGCTGCGCGAGGAAATGGCGCGCATCGGTGCGCGCCCGCCGCTGTCGAGTTTCGGCATCTGGATGCTCGGCCCGGCGCTGCTGCATTTCGGCACCGAAGGCCAGAAGCAGCGGTTCCTCAATGAAATCGCGCGCGGGGAAATTCGCTGGTGTCAGGGCTATTCGGAACCGGGCTCGGGTTCCGACCTCGTCAGCCTGCAGACTTTCGGCGAGGATCGGGGCGATCACTGGGTGGTCAACGGCCAGAAGATCTGGACCTCCTATGCCGACCATTGCGACTGGATTTTCTGTCTGGTGCGCACCGACAAGGCCGACAAGTATCAGGGCATCACCTTCATGCTCTACGACATGGCCAGCGCCGGGGTGACGACCAAGCCGATCCTGCTGATCAGCGGCAATTCGCCGTTCTGCGAAACCTTCTTCGACAATGTCGCCGTGCCCAAGTCCTATGGCGATGATGTTCCGGCCTATGTCGGCCAGATCAATCGCGGCTGGGATGTGGCCAAGTATCTGCTCGGCCATGAACGCGAGATGATTTCCGGTGCGGGCGGCGGGGATCGCACCGCCGCCATCGGCGCGGCGATGACGCGCGCGGCAGCGAAGACTGGCGATGCGGTCGATCCGGTGCTGCGCGCCGAGCTTGCCATGTTCGATGTCGATGCGCTGGCCTATGCCTGCATGGGCGAGAAGTTCCTCGACGAGATCAAGGTCGGCAAGGCCCACCCGGCTCAGCCCAACATGATGAAATATGTCGGCACCGAGCTGAACAAGCGTCGCCACGAGCTGATGATGGCGGTCGGCGGCAGCCGCGCGCTCGAATGGGACAGCGAGACGACCGAGGGCGGCAAGCCCGCGCGCGGCTGGCTGCGCACCAAGGCCAACTCGATCGAGGGCGGTACCAGCGAAGTGATGCTCAACGTCATATCGAAGCGTATTCTCGACCTTCCGGGGGCCTAAACAAAGCACATGACCCGTCATCCCCGCGCAGGCGAGGATCCATCCCGCCATTGAACGCGGTTGGACCCCTGCCTGCGCAGGGGTGACGGAACAAGAGGAGGGAAGAATGCCCCTGTATCACAACGAAGATCAGGCCATGCTGGCCGACACCGCCAGCGGCTTCATGGCCGAACACGGCAATATCAAGGACCAGCTGCGCCATTATCGCGACCGCGATTGCCCGGACGGTTTCGGACACGGCCTGTGGAAGCAGATGGCCGAAATGGGCTTCACCGGGATGCTGGTGGACGAGGCTGACGGCGGGCTCGGTATGGGCCATGTCGAGGCCGGGATCGTGCTTGAGGAAATCGGCCGCAACCTCACGCCTTCGCCGTTCCTCACTTCCTCGGTGCTGGCGGCGACCGCGCTCAAGCACGGCTCGGACGATTTGAAGGGGCGCTACCTGCCCGGCCTGATCGCGGGTGACAGCGTGTTTGCGGTCGCGATCGACGAGACTGCCAAGCATCGCCCGCAGCGCATCACCACGCGCGCCGAGAAGTCGGGCAACGGGTTCAAGCTTTCGGGCACCAAGAGTTTCGTCGTCCAAGGGGCGAGTGCCGACATGATCGTGGTCGCCGCGCGCACCTCGGGCAGCGACGAGGACGCCGACGGCATCACCCTCTTCGCTGTGCCCAAAGATGCGGCTGGGATGAGCCATGACGGCGTGCGGCTGGTGGACAGCGCCGTGGCGGCCCACACGAAGTTCGACGGTGTCGAGCTCGACGGCGATGCCGTGATCGGCGAGATCGATGGCGGGCGCGCGGTGCTCGATGCGATGCTGATCGCCGGGCGCGTCGGCGCGGCGGCAGAGGGCGTCGGCGTCGCCCGCGGGGCGATGGACATGACGGTCGATTACCTGAAGCAGAGGAAGCAGTTCGGCCGTCTGATCGGCGAGTTTCAGGCACTCCAGCACCGCGCCAGCCACCTCTATTCCGAAGTCGAGATTGCCCGTGCTGTCACGATCAAGGCGCAGCAATTGCTAGATGTCGGCGCGCCGAGCGCCGATCTAATGGCGAGCGTCGCCAAGGCCAAGGTCGCCAAGGCCGCGCGGCTGGCGGTTCAGGAAGGCGTGCAGATGCACGGCGGGATCGGGATGACCGACGAATACGACATCGGCCTCTACATGAAGCGCGACCGCGCGCTCGCCGAATTTCTCGGCGATGCGTTCTTCCACGCCAATCGCGTGGCGGAATTGAGCGGATATTGATGGAAAGCTCCCCTCCCCTTCGGGGGAGGGGTTGGGGGTGGGGGCGCGCCACAAGGCTCGCTGGGGTCGTCAGGCCCCACCCTGCTGCGACTAGGCAACAAGCTGCCAAGTCTCGCAAATCCCTCCCCTGAAGGAGAGGGAGGGAGAAGGACAAGACATGGACATTCAATCGCTCTTCAGCCTCGACGGTCGCATCGCGCTGGTCACCGGGGGAAGCCGCGGGATCGGCCGGATGTTCGTCGAAGGCCTGCTCGCGGCGGGATGCGAACGGGTCTACATCTCGGCGCGCAAGATCGATCAGATGCAAGACACGATCGCGGCATTCGGCGGCGATGCACAAGGCAATCCGCGGGTGATCGGCATCCCTGCCGATCTGAGCCAGATGGACGGCATCATCGCGCTCGCCGACGCGCTCAAGGCGCGCGAGGGCAGGCTCGATATCCTGATCAACAATGCCGGGGCGGCATGGGGTCAGCCCTATCTCGAGTTTTCCGAGGCCGGGTGGCACCGGACGATGGATTTGAACGTCAAGACCCCGTTCTTCCTGACCCAGAAACTCCACGATCTGTTGGTGGCGGGCGGCAAGGCCGGGCGCCCGGCCAAGGTCATTCACGTTTCCTCGATCGACGGGCAGCGGATCAACCCGTGGGAGACCTATGCCTATCAGGCCTCCAAGGCGGCGGTGATCCAGCTCACCCGGCGGATGGCGGCGCGGCTGATCGCTGACAATATCGTGGTCACCTCGATCGCGCCGGGGGCGTTCGCGTCCGAGATGAACAAAGCCGCCAAGGACGCCCCCGACGCCAGCGCCGCGGGGATCCCGGCCAAGCGCATCGGCACGCCTGAAGACATGGCGGCGGCCGCAATCTACCTTGCGAGCCGCGCGGGCGATTATGTGGTGGGCGAGACGCTGACCGTCGATGGCGGGGTGGTCAACGCCCACCTGCCGAGCCACTTCGCCGACCCCGGCGGCGGCGGGCACTGAGCTGCCCAAACGGGAAAGGGCCCACATCCCCTCTTATCAGGGATGTGGGCCAAGTGGGCGGAGGGAACGGTCCCCCGCTCGGGTCACACCCTTCCTATCGCGCAAGACGCAGTGGCCGTCTGTGATGGCCATCACGGCATTCACCGAGGGAGCGATTTATCCTGCAATCCGCCAGCCGTTGCCGCGGGCCAAGGGGGCCCGTATCCCCGGCCATCCGAAGGGGGCTCTCATGATGTTCGATACGCTCGACGACCTCATCGCCCGGCTCGCGCCCGACACGTTGCTGCGTGCGCTCGCGCCCGACCAGCTCGAACGGCTGCTGCGCGAGGCCAGCCCCCGTGACCTGCGCCCTGGCGAACCGATCATCTCGCAGGGCGACGAAGACGGCGATTTTGCCGTGGTGGTGCTGACCGGCGGGCTCAAGATCACCATGGTCAGCGCCAGCGGGCACGAGATCATCCTGAACTATTGCGGCCCGGGCGAACTGGTCGGCGAGATCGCGATGCTCGACAGCGGCCCGCGCACCGCGACCGTGGCAGCAGCGGTGCCATCCTCGGTGCTGCTGCTGCCCTCGCACACCTTCATGGCCGCCGCGACCGCCAACCCTGTCTCGGCGGCGGGCGTGATGCGTGAGCTCGCGCGGCGGGTGCGCCAGCTCAATCTGGTGATCGAGAGCGACCGCACGTTTTCGATGGCCCCGCGCCTTGCGCGCGCGCTGGTGCGGCTGGTCGATCCGGCGCGCGAGGACGGCCGTTTGCGCTACGATCCCAACCAGAGCGACCTCGGCGCCTTTGCCGGCCTCGCGCGCGAAAATGTCAGCCGCCTCCTGTCGGACTGGGAAGCGCAAGGCGTGATCGCCCGCGAGGGCCGTGCGCTGACAGTGCGCGACATGGTCTATCTCCAGACCCTCGCCGAGTTCGGCGACGACGCGTAGTGTCAGGTCGCGCTGGCGCGCGATGCGGGGCGGGGGGCTGCCCGATCACTTCAGCGAAGCGCGATTAAGGCGTCAACCCATCAGCCCGCGCACGAACGGGATCAACCCGGTCTGGCGTGCCCGCTTCATCCGTTCGGCGGCGAGGATCGCGCTGACCTTGTCGAAGCACACATCGATGTCGTCGTTAATGATGACATAGTCGTAACCGTCCCAGTGGCTGATCTCGGCGCGGGCGCGGTCCATCCGAGCGGTGATCACATCGACGCTGTCAGTGGCGCGCTCTGTCAGGCGGCGGCGAAGTTCGTCGATCGAGGGCGGCAGGATGAACACCCGCACCACATCCTGCTGGTCTTTCTGGTAGAGCTGCTGGGTTCCTTGCCAGTCGATATCGAACAGGAAATCCTGACCTTCTTTCAGCGCACTGCGGATCATCCCCTTGGGGGTGCCGTAACGGTGCCCGAAGACATGCGCCCATTCGTAAAAATCGTCCTCTTCGACCATCCGATCGAAAGTTGCCTCGGTGACGAAGTGATAATGCACCGTGTCGATCTCCCCGTCGCGGGGCGGGCGGGTGGTGGCCGATACCGACAGGCGGATTTCGCGGTCGCTGGCCAGCAGCATCCGCGACAGTGTGGTCTTGCCCGCGCCCGAAGGCGAGGAGAGGATGAACATCAGGCCGCGGCGCTGCAGCGTGTCGGAGGGATCGTGGATGGAACTGCCCATAGTCCGTGTTGCACCAACACACCCTCGGGAATCAAGGGTGCAGCAACCGGGCGGTGATCAGCCCTGTGGGCGCTTGGCGCTGGCGGGGCTGCGGCGGGCCGCCTCGATGCGCTTGCCGCGATCATACATGACCTTGGCCGCGAGCGCGCCTGCCACCACCGCCAGCCCGAGCGGCGATCGGCGCGCAAGGTGGCCTGCGCCCCACAGCGCGAGGCTGGTCATGATCGAACGGCCATCGACCAACTGCTGCGCGCGGGCGGTGTCGTAGCGGGCGCTCAGCAGCCCCTTTTCCATCCGATCCCGCAGCAGGCCTCCCGCCGCACGAAGAACAATGTCGGCGATCACGAGGTTGGTGCCTGCGACCGGGCTGGGCAGGGGAATGCCGGCGCGGCGGCCGCGAGGTTTCGCAACGATTTTGGTCGGCGAAGAGGCGTAGCCAGCACTGGCGGTTGCGCGGGCATCGCGCCGCGATTTTCGTTTGCCTGTACCCCTGCCCGCTGCCATCGCCGCTATTTCTTGCGTCCAAAATCGACCGATACGACGTTCGAGCCATCCCCGTCCCCGTCGCCGTCCGGGCCGTCGTTTTCGGCATCCTCGTGCGCCTCGGGCGCGAGTTCCTCGACCGCGGCCTGGAATTGCAGCCCGAAATCGACCGCCGGATCGACGAAGGCGGTGATCGCGGCGAAGGGAATGGTAAGCTTGGCCGGCACCTGGTTGAAGGTAAGGCTGACCGAGAAACCCTGACCGCCCACGTCCAGATCCCAGAACTTGTTCTGGAGCACGATCGTCATCTCGTCGGGAAAGCGTTCGCGCAGGTGCGACGGGATCGATACGCCCGGCGCGCCGGTCTTGAAGGTGATGTAGAAATGATGCGCGCCCGGCAGCGTGCCGCCGCCGCTGACGATCGAACCGAGCACCCGGCCGACCACCGCGCGCAGCGCTTCCTGCACGATTTCATCGTAAGGTATGAGGCTGTCAGGGGTGTCGCTGTTCATCACAAGCGGTTTGGTGACGGGACGCGCAGCCTTGGTCAAGTCCTTTGCTGCATCGCCGCGAAGGCTGCCCGCGCTTGTCATGCGCGGCAAGCCGACTATAGCCCGCGGCATGGTCACAATTCCCGCCCGCACCGGTTCGGTTACGCGCAACACCGCCGAAACCAGGATCGCGATCACCGTCAATCTCGACGGCACCGGCGCCTATAATGTGGCGACCGGGATCGGCTTTCTTGATCACATGGCCGAACAGTTCAGCCGCCATTCGCTGATAGATGTGACGATGAAGGTGGAGGGCGACCTCCACGTCGACCAGCACCACACCACCGAGGATTCGGCGATCGCGCTGGGGCAAGCGATTGCGCAGGCGCTGGGCGACAAGGCCGGGATCGGGCGTTACGGCGCGGCCTATTCGCCGATGGACGAGACCCTTTCGCGGGTCGCTTTGGATATTTCCGGGCGGCCCTACCTCGTGTGGAAGGCGAAGTTCACGCAGGAACGCCTCGGCGAATGGGACACCGAGCTGATCGAGCACTGGTTTCACTCCGTCAGCCAGAGCGCCGGGATCACGCTTCACATGGAACTGCTCTACGGCACCAACAACCACCACATCTGCGAGAGCCTCTACAAGGGCTTCGCCCGCGCGATGCGGCAGGCGGTCGAGCGCGATCCGCGCAAGGGCGGGGCGATCCCGAGCACCAAGGGGCAATTGGGTGGCTAGCATTTTCATTGCTTCGCTGACCTACACCGTGCCGATCGAGCGGATCGACGCGGTGCTGGCCGACCACCTTGCATGGCTGAAGGCCGGGCATGAGGCGGGGCATTTCCTCGCCTGGGGTCCGCGCGAGCCGCGCGATGGCGGGCTGATCTTCCTGAAGGCGACGGCCCGCGCGGAGGCCGAGACGCTGTTGGCGAGCGATCCCTTCATCCTCGAAGGGCTGGCCGATTGCACTCTCACCGAGTGGACGCCGCGCTTTGTCGGGCCGGGGCTTGAGGCGTTCAATGCCTGAGGTGGTCGCGCTGGTCGACTACGGCGCGGGCAACCTCCATTCTGTCCATAATGCGCTGAAGGCGGCGGGGGCCGAGGTCACCGTCACCGCTGATCTCTATGTGGTGCGCGCGGCCGACCGGATCGTGCTGCCGGGTGTCGGCAGCTTCAGGGCCTGCGCCGAGGGGCTGCGCGCCATCCCCGGCATGGTCGAGACGATGCAGGAGCGCGTCCACATCGGCGGGGCGCCGTTTCTCGGCATCTGTGTCGGGATGCAATTGCTGGCCGACCGCGGCCTCGAACATGGCGAGACGCCGGGCCTTGGCTGGATACAAGGCGAGGTGCGGCTGATCGCACCCACCGACGCGAGCATCAAGGTGCCGCACATGGGCTGGAACGATGTCGCACTTCTGCCCCACGCACGCGAGCACCCGGTGATCGTGGAGGGCGAGGCCTATTTCCTCCATTCCTACCACTTCGCCGCGTCCGATCCGCGCCATGTCGCCGCGATGACCGATCACGGCGAAGGGCTGGTGGCAGCGGTAGCCCGCGACAACATTGTCGGGGTGCAGTTTCACCCGGAGAAGAGCCAGGCCTTCGGGCTGGCGACGCTCGAAAGGTTCCTCGCATGGTATCCTTGAGGAAGGGGAGTGAGTCCCCGCGCAGGCGGGGACCTCGGGCGGCCGGGCGTATTGCCGAGGGAGGCCCCCGCCTTCGCGGGGGCGCAAACGATCCGGGGGTAGGTGGATGATCGTCTTTCCCGCCATTGACCTCAAAGACGGCCAAGTCGTGCGCCTTGCCGAAGGCAACATGGACCGCGCCACGATCTACGGCGATGACCCCGCAGCCCAAGCGCTGATCTTCGCCGAGGCCGGGGCCGAGCACCTGCACGTGGTCGATCTCGACGGCAGCTTCGCGGGCGAAAGCCGCAACCGTGCGGCGGTTGAGGCGATCATCGAAGCCTTCCCGGGCTATGTGCAGCTGGGCGGCGGCATCCGCGACGCGAAGGCGGTCGAGGGCTGGTTCAACCTCGGCGTCGCGCGGGTGGTGATGGGCTCCGCCGCGCTCAAGAACCCCGATTTCGTGCGCGAAATGGCGCGCGAATGGGAGAACGGCATCGTCGTCGCGGTTGACGCGCGCGACGGCATGGTCGCGACCGAGGGCTGGGCGGAAGTCTCCGACGTGCCCGTCACCGACCTCGCCCGCCGCTTCGAGGATGCAGGGGTAGCCGCGCTGCTGTTCACCGATATCGGCCGCGACGGCCTGCTGAAAGGCGTGAATATCGAGGCGACCGTCGATCTCGCCCGCCGCGTCGATATCCCGGTGATTGCCAGCGGCGGAGTGAAGGGGCTGGACGACATCCACATCCTCGCGCTTCACGCAGCCGACGGGATCGAGGGGGTGATCACGGGCCGCGCGCTCTACGAAGGGCGGCTCGATCTGGCCTCCGCGATCGCTATGGGGGCGCGCGCGGCATGACCGTCCGCATCCGCGTCATCCCCTGTCTCGACGTGGCCGACGGGCGCGTGGTCAAGGGCGTCAACTTCGTCGATCTGAAGGACGCGGGCGATCCGGTGGAACAGGCGCGTGCTTATGACGAGGCAGGCGCGGACGAGCTGTGCTTTCTCGACATCTCCGCCAGCCACGAAGAGCGCGGGACGCTGCTGGACATGGTGCGGCGCACGGCACAGGTGTGCTTCATGCCATTGACCGTCGGCGGCGGGGTTCGCAGCGCCGAGGATGCCCGCGCGCTGCTGCTCGCGGGGGCGGACAAGGTCGCGGTGAACAGCGCCGCCGTCGCCCGGCCCGAACTGGTGGGCGAGATCGCGGAGCGCTTCGGCAGCCAGTGCGTCGTCGCCAGCGTCGACGCGTGCCGCGTTGTTCCCGCCGAGCGAGGAGGCGCGGCAAGGTGGGAAATCTTCACCCATGGCGGCCGCAAGCCGACCGGGATCGACGCGGTCGAATATGCACTGAAGGTCGCGCGGCTGGGCGCGGGCGAGTTGCTCGTGACCTCGATGGACGGCGACGGGACGCAGAGGGGTTACGACCTCGAATTGACCCGCGAGATCGCCGACGCGGTCAGCGTGCCGGTGATCGCCAGCGGCGGGGTGGGGAGCCTTGAACACCTTGTCGAGGGCGTGCGCCTTGGCCACGCCAGCGCGGTGCTCGCCGCCTCGATCTTCCACTTCGGCCACCACACCATCGCCGAAGCCCACGCGGCGCTCAGGGCTGCGGGGCTTCCGGCGCGCGGTTGAATTATCGCCCTTGCAAGCGTAGCGAAGCAATCCGGAATCCCGCGCGCACCGCTCTGGATTGCCGCGCGCCTGCGGCGCTCGCAATGACGAGAATTGAACACGTGTCCGACACCCTCGCCCGCCTCGAAGCCACGATAGCCCAGCGCCTCACCGCCGCGCCCGAGCAAAGCTATGTGGCGAAGCTCCACGCCAGGGGCCTCGCCAAGATTGCCCAGAAGGTGGGCGAGGAGGCGACCGAGACCGTCATCGCCGCGCTCGCTGGCGATGACAAGGAACTGGTGGGCGAGGCCGCCGACCTCATTTTCCACCTCATGGTGCTGCTCGCCGAGAAGGGCGTGTCGTTCGAACAGGTGCTCGCCGAACTCGGCCGCCGTGAGGGCGCGTCGGGCATCGCCGAAAAAGCCAGCCGGAGCCGAGACTGATGCCGATCGATCCGACCCTGCCCTATGATGACGCCAACATCTTCGCCAGGATCCTGCGCGGCGAAATCCCCTCGAAGAAGGTCTACGAGGACGACTTCGCTCTCGCATTCGAGGACATCAACCCGCAGGCCGAAGTCCACACGCTGGTGGTGCCCAAGGGCCGCTATGTCAGCTGGGACGATTTTTCAGCGAAGGCCTCCGACGCCGAGATCGCCGGCTTTATCCGCGCGGTGGGCGAGGTGGCGCGCGCCAAGGGGCTTGTCGAACCCGGCTATCGCCTGCTCGCCAATATCGGCGCGCATGGCGGGCAGGAAGTGCCGCATCTCCACGTCCACATTTTCGGCGGACAGCCGCTCGGGCCGATGATCGCGCGGCGATAGGTGCGCGGCCAGCCCGCATTCCACAGCCGTTCATCGACAAATCGCAAGAGCCGCCTTTGCAGCGATTCCCCGCTGCGCTAGTGCGGGCCGCGATGACCTCTCCCACCCCTCCCGGCGGCATCCTCGATGGTGCGCGGCACCTTTACGCGGTGCGCGTCTATTACGAGGACACCGATCTTTCGGGGATCACCTACCACGCCAATTACCTGCGCTGGTTCGAGCGCGCGCGCAGCGATCTCCTGCGTCTGCTCGGCATCGACCAGCGCGCTGCGATCGAGTGCGGGGAGGGGGCCTATGCCCTCAGCGAGGTCAATGTGAAATTCCTGCGCCCCGCCAAGCTCGAAGACGACGTGGTGATTGAAACCATCAGCACTGAAATCGGAGCGGCGAGCGTGAGGATGCAGCAAACTGCGTGGCGCGGCGAAGACATTCTTGCGGCCGCCGATGTCCGCGCCGCATTCATCACGCTGGATGGCCGCCCGCGCCGCCAGCCCGCCGCGTGGCGCGCCGCCTTCGCCGCTTTCATGAACGAGGAAATCTGAACCCGTGACGCTTGCCCTGCTCAGCGCCGCCGCCGCTGCTCCCGCTGCCACCCGGCTCGATCCAGTCGAGCTGTTCCTGCAGGCCGACATCATCGTGCAGGCGGTGATGGTCGGTCTGATCCTCGCCAGCATCTGGGTGTGGATGATCATCGTCTCGTTCGCGCTCAGGATCGCAAAGCTCGACCGGGCGTCGCGGGCCTATGCGGCCGAGTTCTGGACCGAGCGCGATCGCGAGGGGTTGCTGACGAAGCAGGCGCGCAGGGACATCCCGGCGGCACGGGTCGCGGGTGCGGGGCTCGACGAATGGAAAAAGTCGACTGCGCGCCAGCCGGTTGACCGCGAAGCGACCCGCCAGCGGATCGCCGCCGCGATGGACAGCCAGATCGCCGAGGAGGCCGATGAACTTTCTGCGCGGCTCAATTTCCTCGCCACCGTCGGTTCGGTCGCGCCGTTCGTCGGCCTGTTCGGAACGGTGTGGGGGATCATGAACAGCTTCTTCCAGATCGGTGCGCAGCAAAGCGCGTCGCTGGCGGTGGTCGCGCCCGGGATTGCCGAGGCGCTGTTTGCCACCGCCATCGGCCTGTTCGCTGCGATCCCCGCGATCATCGCCTACAACCGTTTCGGCGGCGCGGTGAACAATTTCGAGGCGAGCCTGCAGCGCTTTGCCGACAAGCTCCATACCGGCCTCAGCCGCGAGTTGGACCGGGCGTGACATGTTTAAGCATCCTCGCTCATGCGACCTTGCGGTCGCGTCGCTGCGGGCGGCCGTTCGGCCTTGCGGCGGCTTTGCCGCCGATGGGAGTTGAAAGATGGCGATGAACCTGTCTGGCCGCCGGGGCAAACGCGCGCGCCGCGCGGCGATGGCCGAGATCAACGTCACCCCGCTGGTCGACGTGATGCTGGTGCTGCTGATCATCTTCATGGTCACGGTGACGCTGCCCGGCGTCGGCGTGCCGGTCGAACTGCCCGAAAGCCGCGCCGCGCCGGTCGAGGAAAAGCCCGACCAGATCACCATCACGATCGACCGCGCGGGCACGATCTATATCGAGGATGAAGCGGTGCGCGCGGGCGGATTGCCCGATGCGCTGGCGGCGCTCGACCGAGGCGGGGAGCCGCCGCCGATCGTGCTGCGCGGGGACCGCAGCCTCGATTATGGCAGGGTGATGCAGGTAATGGGCGAGCTGGGCCGGGCAGGCTTCACCGCGATTTCGCTGGTCACTGATGGTTCAGTTTCGCCGCCATAACCGGAAAGGCACGATGGCACAGATCGCGTTCCACAACGAGGAGAGGATCGGCCTTGCCGCCGCGCTGGTGCTGCACGGCGCGCTGGTGGCAGTGCTGCTTCTCCAAACCGTGCGCAGCGAGGTGTCGGTGTTCCCGGATCGGATCAATGTCAGCCTTGCGACCGAAGTCGGCCTCGAGGCTTCCGCGCCCGATCCGGTCGCCGAGAGTCGCGCCGCAATCGCGCCCACCTTGTCCGAGGAACCGGCCCCTGCTCCGCAACCCGAAGCCGCACGGCCTGAGCCGGTGGTCCGCGCAACCCCCGTGCCGCCGCGGCCGAAACCCGCCACCCGGCCCGCGGCGACCGCGCCTGCCGCTCCGCGTGACCGTTCGCGTCCTGATCGCAGCCAGCCCAAGCCCGCAGCGGCCCCGGCCAAGGGCGGCGGCAGCCGGATCGGCGATGATTTCCTCACCGGCAGCGGTTCCTCGACCACCACCACTGAAACCCGCATTCCCGCCGCGCAGATCGGGGCGAGCGCCAAGGCCTCGATCCAGCAGGCGCTCGCCCGGCAGGTCAAGCCGCACTGGAGCGCGCCGCAGGGGCTGGATGTCGATCAGCTGGTCACGCTTGTCGATTTCGATCTCAATCCCGATGGCAGCCTCAAGGGCCGTCCGCGGATGCGCAGCCAGAGCGGCGTCACCGATTCCAACCGCGCGCAGGCCGCGCGCCATGCCGAAAACGCTATCCGCGCAGTGCAACTGGCCGCGCCGTTTGACCTTCCGGACGAATACTACGAAGCATGGAAATCGGTCCGCGGCGCGCGATTTGATAGGAACACGTCACGATGAAGCCTGCATTCCTCCTTGTGCTGCTGTTCAGCCTCTCCGCACCGGCCTCGGCTGCGGCGCAGGATCTGGGCGCGCCGATCGGCGATGACGGTCTGGTCGAGACCACCACGACCGACGCCTCGCAGGTCGAGGCGGAGGAGGGCATTTCCTTCACCGTCACCGACGAAGCCGCGTGGTCCGACATCGGCATCGCCATCCCCGCCTTCGCCACCGATCGCGAGCGCGCGACGCCTGCCAACGAGGCGGGCACCGGCGCGCTTGGTCGCGAGATCGCGCGGGTGATCACCGCCAACCTGCGCAACAACGGGTTGTTCAAGCCGGTCGGCCCCGACAGCCTGCCGCAGCCCGCCTTCGCGCAGATCACCGCGCCCGCCTTCAGCACCTGGAGCGGGCGCAGCGCCGAAATGCTGGTCCACGGCTATGTCCGCGCGCGTGACGACGGGCGGCTGGTGGTCGGCTGCTATCTCTACGATGTCGCGCTTAAGACCGAGCTGGTGCGTGAGGGCTGGGTGGTCGGCCCGGCCGACTGGCGGCGCGCGGCGCACAAGTGTTCGGACCTGATCTTCGCGCGGCTGACCGGCGAAAGCCCGTTCTTCGACAGCCGCATCGCCTACATCGCCGAAACCGGCCCGAAGGACCGCCGGGTCAAGCGCCTCGCAGTGATGGATTCAGACGGCGCAAACCACCGCTTCCTGACGCTCGGCAGCGCCACCGCGCTGACCCCGCGCTATTCGCCCGACTATTCGAAGATCCTCTATCTCTCCTACGTCGACGGGAACCCGCGCATCTATGTCTACGACATAGGCACCGGAAAGCAGACGCTGGTGACCGAGAACAGCAACCCCACCATCGCCCCGCGCTGGTCGCCCGATGGCCGTCATATCCTTTATTCGATGGCGGTCGCGGGCAATACCGATATCTACCGCGTGCCCGTGACCGGCGGGGCGAGCGTCCGGCTGACCGACAATCCGGGGATCGACGTGGGCGGCTCCTATTCGCCCGATGGCACCAAGATCGTGTTTGAAAGCGACCGTTCGGGCAGCCAGCAATGCTACATCATGGATGCCGATGGCCGTAACCAAAAGCGCATCAGCTTCTTCGGCGGGCGCTGCGCCACCCCCGAATGGAGCCCGCGCGGCGATCAGATCGCCTTCACGCGCATTGCCGGCGATTTCAACGTCGCGGTGATGAACACCAGCGGCGGCAACATGCGGGTGTTGACCGGCGGGTGGCAGGACGAGGCACCGACCTGGGCCCCCAATGGCCGGATCATCCAGTTCTTCCGCACCGAGCGGAACTCGGGGCGTTCGGGCATCTGGCAGGTCGATCTCACCGGCCAGAACGAACGCCGCCTGCCGACCCCAGTCGATGCCTCCGATCCCGCCTGGGGGCCGATCCGGCCCTGACGCAGTTGCCCGACATAATGACAAGCCGAAAGGAAAAAGCGATGAACACCAAGCTTGCCACGATTTTGCTGCTGGCGTCGGCCACTGGCCTTGCGGCCTGCGCGAAGAAGGCGCCCGAACAGCTGCCGCCGCCGCCCGACACGGGCACCGGCACCGCCGTCGTCCCGCCGCCGCAGGTGCTCCCGGCCGGGCCGCAGGTCGGCACGCAGGCGCATTTCGCCGCCGCGGTCGGTTCCTCAACCACGATCTTTTTCGATACTGATCGCTACAACATCGATTCGCAGGATGCCGCCGCGCTGCAGGCGCAGGCGCAGTATTTTGCCCGCTACCCGCAGATCACCTTTACCATCGAAGGCCACGCCGATGAACGCGGCACGCGCGAATACAACCTGGCGCTGGGCGAACGCCGCGCCAATGCCGCCAAGAACTTCCTCGCCAGTCTCGGGGTCGATGCCAACCGGATCGCGGTGGTGAGCTACGGCAAGGAGCGCCCTGCGGCGCTGGCATCCAACGAGAGCGCGTGGGCACAGAACCGCCGCGCCGCCTCGGTCATCATCAACTGATCAGCCGGGTAGCAGGCCGGACGCCGTTCCGGCCTGCACCGCATAGGGCAGCGATCCGGAGGCCGCGGCGTCGACGTTCCCAAGATCGCGCGCGCTCGTCACCACGCACAGGCCGACGAGCGCAAGCGCCGAAAACAGGCTGGAAATGGTCAATTGCGGGCTCATCTTGCGGTATTCCTGTGGCGGGGTGACCCGCGATCGCGGGATTTTCTTGCACTGCAACATTTCACAATGCAACTGGTTCCCGCCCTCTCACGCCTTCCCAATTCCCGCCACCTCGCCTAGACTGGCAGCCATATGCCATCGACCAACGTCATCACGCTGCCCGATCACGGAGTCCGCCGGTGAGCCGCGCGGGTCGCTCGATGGATTGGGGCTTTCCGCGCTGGCGTGGGTACGGCTCGGCGCGCGAGGCGGCACGGGTGCGGATCTGCGATCGCCACGGCTGCGAGGAGCCCGGCAATTGTCCCGCGCCCAAGGCACCCAACAGCCCCGACCGATGGTATTTCTGCCAGAAACACGCCGCCGAATACAACGCCCGGTGGGACTATTTCGAAGGGCTCGAACAGGCCGAACGCGATGAACGCGCGCGCGCCGAACAGCGCGAAAATGCGGGCTATGCCGAGGCCGCGCATTATGGCTGGGCGGGATCGGGCGACGGTTCGCGCAGCGCCGATGAAATGCGCGCGCTCGAAGTGCTCGACCTTGCGCCCGACGCCGATTTCGCCGCGGTCAAGAAAGCGTGGCGCACCCGCGCCAAGGAAGTGCACCCCGATGTGAAGCCGGGCGATGCCGAAGCCGCGCGGCAGTTCCAGCTGATCCAGACCAGTTACGAAGTGCTGCGCGCCGCTGAAGACCGCCGCGCGTGGCGCGGTTAGGCTTGCGCCCGGTCAGAAGGCGAGGGTCACACCGGCAAGCGGACCGCTGAGGCTGCCTGCAAAGCTCGCCCCGCGCGATTCGCGGTCGAGGTAGAGGTGGCGGTATCCGGCCGACAGGTAAAGCGAGCGGGAAGCACGGTAGTTGAGCGTCGCCACACCCTGCCAGGTCAGGTCCGAGCCGATCCCGAAGCCGCCCACATCCCCGTAGGCGAGCAGCGATAGGCGCGGCGCAAGCTGGCTGTTGATGCGCACCGCCGCGACCGGATCGACAAAGCTTTCCTCGGCTGCGAGCGCGACCCCTGCGAGCGGCGCGCCGACTTCACCGTCGAGGCTCCACAGGCGGGCACCGCCGAGGATCGCGATCGCGGTCGCATCGCTGGCCTGAAACCGCTTGCCCGCCAGCAGCGAGACCGAGCGGATCGACACCTCGCCTTGCGCCGGGATCCCGGGGGGCACCAGTCCGTCCCGCGAACTGCGGGTGAAGGTGAGATCGACGAGCACCACCAGATCGCCCTTGCGCGCCAGCGCGGTTGCGAAAAGCGCCGCGTCGAGGTCCTCCAGCACTTCGCCGAGGGACTTGTCGAAGCTGATTTGCGGGCCGCCGGCGAACGGACGGAAATCGCCGCCGACGCCTGCACCCCAGACGTAGGCAGTGACCTGACCTGACCAGCCCTGCTCGCCGGGTTCGGGCGGCTCGCTGTCCTGCGCGGCGAGCGACGCAGGCAGGGCGGCGGCGGCGAGCGCGGCGGCGCATGCGCGCGGGGTTGCCCAGGCCCGGATCACGACAGCGCCTCCTTCAGCACCCGCCCGCCTTTCATCAAAAGCCGCAGGTTGCTGGCCGGATCGCCAATAAAATCGAGGCTTTGCGCCGGGTCGCCGTCCCATACCAGGAGGTCGGCGATCGCGCCGGCTTCGACAACGCCAAGCTTGCCGGGATAGGGCGCACGTTCCCCCGACATCGCCAGCAACTCCCCCGCGGCACCGGTCGCCATGCGCAGCGCATCGAAGGGCGACATGAACCGGGTAAGCTTGGCCAATTGGCGGCCCTGCGTGGCGGAGCCGCCGGGATTCATCAGGATATCGGTGCCAAACGCCATGTTCACACCTTCTGCGCGGCCCTGCTCGAAGGCGCGGATCGTCCCTTGCGAGACCTGCTCCAGCTTGGCGATCTGGATCGGATCGGTCTTGGGGTTGGAATCCTCGTCGGCGAGGAATGGCTGGATCGACCACCACACGCCTTCGGACTTCATCATGCGGATCGTGGCGAGATTGGCCAGCTGGCCGTGCTCGATCGACCTGACCCCGGCACGAAGCGCACGCTGGATCCCTTCGGACGTGTAGACATGCCCACACACATAGGTGCCCCAGTCAGCCGCAGCCCGCACCGCAGCGCGCATTTCCTCTTCGAGAAACTGCGCCGTATCGAGCGGGTCATAGAGCGAGGAAACCCCGCCGCCTGCCATGATCTTGATCTGGCTGGCGCCCTTCATCAGCTGCTCGCGGGTGCGGCGCAGCACCTCGGCCTCGCCATCGGCGATCACCGCCACCCCGGCACGTTCGGTGTAGTCGGCCGGGTCACCGTCCATACGCGGCAGGGCGTTGAGCATTCGGAAATCGCCGTGCCCGGATGTCTGGGAGAGCATCGCGCCTGCTGGAAAGATGCGTGGCCCCGCCAGCACGCCGCGATCGGCTGCGAGCTTCAGCCCGAAGGCCGGCCCACCGACATCGCGCACGGTGGTGAACCCGCGCATCAGCGTGGCCCCGGCCTCCTGCCCGGCAACGAGATGGACGAAGGCGACATCCTGCGTAAGCGCAGCCAGCTGGCTGACGCTGACCAGTGTTGCATGCCAGTGGCAATCGATAAGCCCCGGGGTCAGCGCGCGCCCGCCGCAATCGATCCGGGCCGCGTCTTGCGGGCCGGTCCCTGCGTTGACGATGGCGCTGATCAGGCCGCCTTCGATCACGATTTCGCGGCCGCTGTGCATTTTTGCGCTGTTGCCGTCGAAAAAGGCAAGATTGGTCAGAACCGTGGGCTGACCGGGGGTTTGCGCGCGCACGATCTGCGGCGCAAGCCCGAAGCCTGCGAACATGCCGAGCACTGCCGCCGCCCCGCCGAGCGCTTCGCGGCGGTTGAGATCGGCCTCGATCCGGGCAAAAGCAGCCTGAGTCCTGGGCGATCCGCACTGGCAGGGATTGATCCACTGCCCTTCCGGTGCCGCCGCCCCGCCATGATCATGTTCGCAACATCCCCACCCCATTGCGCGCACTCCAACAGTTTATGGAGCATGATGTGGCGAGAAATTATGGCAGGAATATGCTGCCCTGTTCAGGCCTGCGGCCCTGCGAACCCCTTGCCGCGGCTGTCGATCTTGGGATCGGGATTGTCGTTCCACCACGCCACATCGGTCGACGGGCGCACATCGATTTCGTGGGTCCAGCAGTTCCGCGGCTGGTGAGCAAGGTGCCAGTAGGTTTCGGCGAGCGCAGCGGGGTCGATCACGCCGTCGGGCCCCTTGTCGTGCTTGAATGCGGCAAAGCGGTCCCCCATCAGCTTGCCGAGCGTATCGGGCGCATCGACCGCACCATCGACCACCACGTGCGCGACATGCACGCCCTGGGGTGCGAATTCGGCGTTGAGCGTCTGGCACAGCATCCGCCGCCCGCCCATCGCGCTCGCATGGCTGTGCTGTCCGGCATTGCCGCGCACCGCCGCGGTCGCCGAGGTGACGATGAGCGTGCCATGGGTGCCCGCTTTCGCCCGCTCGACCATCGCCGGGAGCAGCGCATGGGCAAGCCGGAACACCCCGTATGTGCCAAGCCGCCAGCCAAGTTCGAAGATGCGGTGCGGGGTGTCGGCAAGGCTGCGGTTGCCGATCTGCGCGCCGAGATTGTAGAGCGCGCAGCCGACCGGGCCGACATCGCGCTGGGTGCGCGCCACAAGGTCTTCGATCGCCCCGTCCTCGGCCGCGTTGAGCAGCGTGCCGCTGGCGCTGCCGCCGGCGGCGTTGATCTGATCGACCATGCGCGCGAGCCCTTCCTCGTCCGAGCGGCGGGCAAGCACCGCGTGATAACCCCCGGCAGCGAAGCGTGCAGCGGCATTGCCGCCGATCCCCGCGCCCGCCCCGATCACCAGAAACACCGACTTGCGGCGATCATCCATAATCCGTCTCCCTTCGCACCCCTGCCGCCGGTTCACACCAGCGCGGCGATCCCCCACACCACGCCGACGATCAGCCCGATCCCGGCGATATCGAGCAGCGCGCCCGCCAGCACCATCTTTTCGATGCGGATGCGCCCGGTCGCCCAGGCGATGGCGTTGGGGCCGGTGCCGGCGGGCAGCATGAAGCCCCAGCTTGCCGCCAGCGCGGCTGGCAGCGCCAGCAGCACCGGATCGGCGCCCAGCGCCACCACCAGCGCCGCGACCACCGGCACGATGCCGGTCGCGGTTGCGACGTTGCTGGCGAACTCGGTCACCACCACCACCAACGCCACCACGGCAACCGCCACCACGATCAGCGGCAGGGCTTCGAGCGGCAGCAGCGCCTGACCGAGCCAGGCGGCGAGGCCCGAGGCCTGCATTCCCGCCGCCAGCGCCAGCCCGCCGCCGAACATGAATATGACGCTCCACGGCGCGCGCTCGGCCTCGCGCCACACCAGCAGCGGCCGCCCGGTGCCGTCAGGGATCAGGAACAGCGCCAGCGCTGCGATCACTGCGATGGTGCCGTCGGTCCACGACCCCGGCGGCAGCAAGGGCGCGACAAGCGGCTGCGTCACCCATCCCGCGAACGTCAGCAGGGCGAGCGGCACCAGCCGTTTTTCCGGCGCGCTCCAGGCTGCATGGCTTTCGATCGCGGCGCGCGCCGCGGCGATGTCGAAGCGGTGCCCCCCCACGTTCTGCACCCGGGCGATGATCGCTGCGGCCAGCGGAACACCGAGCAGCACCAGCGGCACGCCGTAAAGCGACCATTCGAGAAAGCCGATCCGCACCCCTGCGATCTCGTCGAGCAGGCCCACAGCGATCGCATTGGTGGGCGAGCCCACGATCGTGCCGAGCCCGCCGATGCTGGCGGCGAAGGCGATCCCCATCGGCAGCGCCCCGGCAAGCCCATCGCGCGGCGGCGGATCGCTGTCACCCGCGCTGCCCCCGGCCTCAAGCACGGCAAGCGCCATCGGCATCATGATCAGCGCCGTCGAGGTGTTCGAGATGAACAGCGACAGCAGCGCGGTCGCGATCATGAAGGCGTAAAGCAGGCGGCCCGATCCGCCGTCCCTGCCCACCGCGCGCAGGATCGCGAGGCTGAGGCGGCGGTGCAGCCCGGTGCGCTCGATCGCCAGCGCGATGAAGGCCCCGCCCAGCAGCAGGAACAGGATCGAGGAATAATAGGTGCTTGCGGTGTCCTCGGCGCTCGAAACCCCGGCAAGCGGCAGGATCACGAAGGGCAGCAAGGCGGTGACGGTCAGCGGCACCGCTTCGGTCATCCACCAGACCGCCATCCACACCACCAGACCCGCCACCAGCCATGCGCCCGGCGACATCGCGGCGGGCGGGGCGGCGAGCGCTGTCAGCGCAAAGGCAAGCGGGCCTAGGATGAGCCCGATGCGGCGCGCGTTCATGCGTGGAAGGCTCCCCCGGTCATTGCCGTGACGAGCCTATCAGCGCCGGGGTCGTCAGGGCAAGCCCGGCGCTCGGTCTGCGCTATTCGACCTCGTCCGTGTCCTTGTCCGCGGGATCGCCGGGCAGCGTGATGTTCGAGAACGTCACCGTGCCGGTGCGGCCCTGGCGGATGATTTCCTGGAACTTGGTCTCACGCTCGCGCAGCAGCGCCGCCATGCTCTGCGGGATGCGGAAGCTTGTGGACACACCGTTCGAGGTGATGTTCTGATAGGTCGGCTCGCGCACCCCGCCTTCAAGGTCGGCGATGTCGTGTTCGGCGATGTTGGGTTCGGCGCGGGTGGTGCTGGCAAGCAGCGCGGCGGTGTCCGTATCGGCATAGCGGCCGAGATGGGCGCGCAGGTCGTTCTCGAAATCGGGGAAGAAGAACGGTGCGGCTTCGAGGTAAAGTTCCGACACCTGCAGCCTGCCGCCAAGTTCGTGGGTGCCGCGCAGCGAATTGACGAAGTCGCCGGCGCCGCGGGCCAGCAAGCGCGCGACATTGTCGGCATTGAAGGCTTCGCGCTGGATCGAGGGGCCGCCGATCTCGCCGCGCCAGAAGCCGTATATCACCACTGGGTCTTTCCAGTAGCGGTAGACGATCTTCTCGCGGATGTCGCGCGGGGAAAGCTTGATCCCTTCGACCGTGATGAAGCGTGCCTCATCCAGTGCGACGCCATCGACCTTGATCTCGCGCGGTTGCCGGATCGGCCAGGCATTGGCGATCTGTTCGACCATCGCGACATTGTGCAGGTTGATCCAGTAAGCGAGCTGTTCGTTGCGCGAAAGCGACTGGATATCAACAAGATCGGCGGTGCGTTCGAGATCCTTGCGGTATTCGGTGAAGCTTGCGATCACATCGGAATCGAGGAAGCTGAACATCACCCGCGTGCCCTCGAGCCGGAAGCGCGAGACGTGGCCGTACTGACGCCTAGTGCCGAAGCTGGGATCGGGACGCGGCGCGCTTTCGCGCAGCGAGGGCCCCATCGAAATCACGATCGCCTTCACCGCCTCGTCCCAGATCGAATAGTCGATCTTGTCGTTGTTGGGTGTGGTCGAGGGGGCGAACACCGAAAGGTCGGCCCCGCCCGCTGCCGGGCTGGCTGCGGCGGGTACGGCGAGGGCGAGCATCGCGCCGCCGAGCAGGGCAAAGCGGAGCGGGGGCATGATCGACATGGCGGCAATGTTTCCCGTGAAACATGACCCGAACGGGGTCCGGAAGCGGCAAAAACGCAATTTCGGCAAGGTTTCGACGCCAAAAGCGCATTTTTCCTCACCAGAATGTCATAGCATCAACCCGCCTAACGCGGTTGTCGGCAATCGGTTTCCGTCAGCACTTGGTCGACCACAGACGCCGCTCGGCCAAGCCCGACGCCGCAAAAACGGGCGGACCTTGTGAATCCGTCCGGTCTGGTGCTGCAAAATGGACGCGATTACTTGGGGGCCAGCACCATCAGCATCTGGCGCCCTTCGAGCCGCGGAAAGGCTTCGACCTTGGCGACTTCGGCGACATCGTCCTGCACCCGCTTGAGCAAATCCATGCCGAGGTGCTGGTGCGCCATTTCGCGTCCCCGGAATCTGAGCGTGATCTTGACCTTGTCGCCGTGTTCGATGAACTTGTTCACATTGCGCATCTTCACATCGTAATCATGGGTGTCGATGTTGGGACGCATCTTCACCTCCTTGATATCCTGTGTCTTTTGCGTCTTGCGCGCCAGATTGGCCTTTTTCTGGGCTTCGTAGCGATGCTTGCCGACATCGAGAAACTTGCACACCGGAGGGTCCGCGTTGGGGGACACTTCGACCAGATTGAGGCCTTTTTCTTGGGCCTGTTCGATCGCTTCGCGGGTGTACATGACCCCGAGGTTCTCACCTTCGTCATCGATGACGCGGACCTTGGGAACCTGGATGAAATGATCAAAGCGCGGGCCACTTTTGACAGGCGGGGCCAACGAGCGCCGGGGTGGACGTGATATGGGGTATTCTCCTGTGGTTACCTTTACTGGCGGCTATGTAGTGCCAAAGTGTGTCGAGCGCCAGATGGAGTCTTGGGTCGCCGCCTGCCACAGCGGGAAGCGCGCAATCCGCCCTTTGGCGGGCATCAGCGCTTCGATACTGCGCGCGGGGCTGAGTGCGGCGCGGATTTCGGGGGCGCTGGCATCTAGGCCTCCCGTCAAGGTGCCGAAGGCGGGAAGGATCATGCGCTCGGCGCCGCTCGAATGGCGGGCCAGAACCGCACAAGGCCGGGCGATGTGGCGATTCCTGACATTGACCCGCAGCTTGGGGTGGTAGTGGCCTGACAGTTCGGGCGCGGTCTCTCCGGCGCGGGCTTCGTGGCGCAGGATCACGCCGCCGACTTCCAGTTCGGGCACGATCGCCCCGCCAAAGCCCTTGGGCCCCAAACCTGCCAGACCCTCGTCATGATTGCCGATGATCCACACCCAGTCGAGCGACCGGGTCAGCGCTTCGAGCATTCCGGTGCAATGCGCATCCAGCCGTAGGGCGCCCGCATCATCATGGAAATTGTCGCCCAGCGTGATCACCCGGCGCGCGCCCGTGACCTTGACCGCATCGGCCAGTCGTTCGAGCGTGTCGCGGCTGTCATAGGGCGGGAGCATCTGCCCCCTTGCGGCAAACCAGCTCGCCTTTTCGAGATGCAGATCGGCAACCAGCAGCGCCCGCTCGCCCGGCCAATAGAGGGCGCGCGTCGGCCCGAGCGCAAGCTCGTGTCCGGCGAAGGCGAAAGGGGCGAACATAGCGCGAACCATCGCGCCCGATTGCCGCGCGCGCGGCGGTTTGACAAGGCCTTTCCCGGCTTGCACGGTTGACTTGATCAATGTCAAAGCGGATCGACAGGCACGCTGTCACGCGAATGTCGACATCATTGGGACGGGATCAGATGGATTGGACACAGCACACCGGCCGCGCACGGGCGTGGTTTGAGAGCCTGCGCGATCAAATCTGCGCCGCCTTCGAGGAAATCGAGCGCGAGGCAGGATCGGACGCCAGCTTCGCCTACACTGCCTGGAACCGCGAGGAAGAAGGCAATCCCGATCCCGGCGGGGGCACGCAGGGGCTGATGAAAGGCAAGGTGTTCGAGAAGGTCGGGGTCAACGTCTCGACCGTGCGTGGCAGTTTCGCGAAGGAATTTGCAGGCAGCATCAACGGGGCGAGTGCGGACAACCCCGGCTTTGTCGCCACCGGGATCAGCCTTGTTGCGCACATGAGCAATCCGCACGTGCCCGCGGTGCATATGAACACCCGCTTCCTGACCACCACCAAGGCGTGGTTCGGCGGCGGCGCCGATCTCAATCCCCCGATCCCCTATGACGAGGACACCGCCGAATTCCACGCCGCCATGCAGGCCGCCTGCGATCCGCACAACGAGACCTATTACGAACGCTATTCGAAGTGGGCAGAGGAATATTTCTACATTCCCCATCGCAAGGTGCATCGCGGCGTCGGCGGTCTGTTCTGCGACCATCTGGAATGTCCTGACGCTGCCGCGTGGGAGCGTAACTTCGCCTTCATCCAGGATATCGGGAAGCAGTTCCTCGAAGTCTTTCCCGCGATCGTGCGGAAGCGGATGGGGATGGACTTCACCCCTGAGGACGAAGCGCAGATGTTTGAATACCGGGGCCGTTACGCCGAGTTCAACCTCGTCTACGACAGGGGAACGATCTTCGGCCTCAAGACTGGCGGCAATATCGACGCGATTTTGATGAGCCTGCCGCCAAGGGCGACGTGGAGCTGAAGCGCGATCAGCCCGCCGCCACCACCCGCTGCCGGAACCAGTCGGCGAGTTCATCCTCGGAGAGCTCTCCGGCGGCGAGCGAAAGGACGGCCGCGATCGCTTCGGCCTTGTCGAACACAATCTTGACCCCGTTCGCCATCATGAACAAGCGCGCGAGGATCCACGCCGTCCGCTTGTTTCCGTCGGCAAAGGGGTGGTTGCGCGCGATCCCGAAGGCATAGGCAGCCGCAAGCGCCACCAATTCGTCCTCGCCATAGCTCCAGCGATTGATCGGGCGGGCCAGGGCTGACTCCAGCGCGCCCTGATCACGCAGGCCGCTCCCGCCGCCGTGCTCGGCAAGCTGGCGGTCGTGTATCGCATGCGCAATCTTGCTGCCGAGCCACACCGGCTCGTTCCTGTCCTCGCTCATGTTGGGCTATCCTACTTGGCGAGGACTTTGAGGATATCGCGATCCCTGCGCATAATCCCCTCGGCCATGTCCATGAGCGCTTCGAAATCGGGATCGGATGCGGTCACGCGCAGGCCGTCTGCGGCCTCGGAAACATAGACTTCATCGCCGATATCGACCCGCAGACGCGCGAGCAGTTCCTTCGGCAGGATGATCCCGGCCGAATTGCCGATCCTGGTGACCTTGAGGCTGCGGGCGTGATTGACAGGCTTGTTCATACGGGCGTTATAACCGCAAGTTTCCATTTTGCCAATCCCGATCACGCGCCGCAAAGCACATTTCCTGATTGCAAAGCATTCGCGCCAAACGCACATTCCCCCTGCCATGCTGCGCCAGTACGAACTCGTCGAGAAAGTGCTCGAATACGATCATGACGCCGACGAGGCGATGCTCAACCGTGCCTATGTCTACACGGTGCAGAAGCACGGCAGCCAGAAGCGCGCCAGCGGCGATCCCTATTTCTCGCACCCGGTCGAGGTCGCGGGGCTGATGACGGACCTCAAGCTCGATCAGGCGACCATCATCACCGCGCTACTGCACGATACGGTCGAGGATACGCTCGCGACGATCGACGATATCGAAACCCATTTCGGCCCCGAGGTCGCGCGGCTGGTCGACGGGGTCACCAAGCTCTCCAAGATCGAGGCGATGCCCGAGAACGAGCGCGCCGCGGAAAACCTCAGGAAATTCCTGCTGGCGATGTCCGAGGATATCCGCGTGCTGTTGGTCAAGCTTGCCGACCGCCTGCACAATATGCGCACGCTGCATTTCATCAAGTCGCCCGAAAAGCGCCAGCGGATCGCGCGCGAGACGATGGATATCTACGCCCCGCTCGCTGAACGGGTGGGCATGTATGAATACATGCGCGAAATGCAGGCGCTGGCGTTCCGGGAGCTCGAGCCCGAAGGCTATGCCACGATCACCGACCGGCTCGAACACTTGCGCAGCCAGGACGGCGGTCAGGTCGATGCGATCGCGCTCAACATCAAGCAGCGCCTTGCCGAAGCCGGGCTCAAGGTCGAGGTCTGGGGGCGCGAGAAGCACCCCTATTCGATCTGGCGCAAGATGGCCGAACGCCATGTCAGCTTCGAACAGGTGACCGACATCATGGCGTTCCGGGTGCTGACCGAAAGCGAGAGCGATTGCTACCGCGCGCTGGGTGTGCTGCACACCACCTGGCAATTCCTGCCGGGGCGGTTCAAGGACTATATCTCGACCCCCAAATCGAACGGCTACCGGTCCTTGCACACCTCGCTGATGTACGAGAATTCGATGCGTGTGGAGGTGCAATTGCGCACCCGAGAAATGCACCGCCGCAACGAATTCGGCCTTGCCGCGCACTGGGCCTACAAGCAGGACGAAAAGCCCGATGGCGCGGTCGGCTGGCTGCGCGACCTGATCGAGATTGTCGATGCCAGCCACGATGCCGAGGAACTGCTCGAACACACGCGGCTGGCGATCTATCAGGACCGGATCTTCGCCTTCACCCCCAAGGGCGCGCTGTTCCAGCTGCCCAAGGGCGCGACCGCGGTCGATTTTGCCTTTGCGGTGCACACCAATCTCGGGTTGCAGACGGCGGGAGTGAAGATCAACGGGCGGCACATGCCGCTGAGGACGCCGCTCAACAATGGCGACGTGGTGGAGATCATCAAGAACCCCCACGCCGCGCCGCAATTGTCGTGGCTGGCCTTTGTGGTCACCGGCAAGGCGCGCGCCGCAATCCGCCGCGCGGTGCGGATGAAGGAGCGCGACGAGGTCGCAAGCATCGGCTCCAAGCTGTTCGACGAGATTGCCGCGCGCGTGCCTGCGCGGATCGGCAAGAAGGCGATCCGTGCCGCACTCGAACGGCTGGAGATGGATGAGCCTGATGACCTGATGTATGCGATCGGCGCGGCCAAGATTTCCGATCGGGCGGTGATGGAGGCGCTGGTTCCCGGCTCGACCGCCGATTTCAGCGAGGACGAGCACTGGTCACCGCGCGAACGGGCGATCTCGATCCGCGGTCTGACCCCCGGGGTGGCGTTCGAACTGGCGACCTGCTGCCACCCGGTCCCCGGCGACCGCATCGTCGGCATCCGCCGCAAGGGCGAGACGGTGCTGGTCCACGCGATCGACTGCCTGATGCTGGCGAGCGGGGTCGATACCGACTGGATTGACCTTGCTTGGGGCAACCGCTCGGTGGGTGCGGTGGGGCAATTGTCGGTGACGATCTACGACCGGCTGGGCACGCTGGCGGAGATGGCCGGCATCTTCGCGCAGAACAAGGCCAATGTGACCACCCTTACGCAGGCGCAGATCGACCAGCCCTTCGTCACCTACGACATCGAGGTCGAGGTGCAGGACGTCGGGCATTTGAACCGCATCCTGTCCGCGCTGCGTGCGAGCGACGCGGTCGCGCAGGCGGAGCGGCAGTAGCCGCCCACCGTTCCTTCCCGTCGCGCGAGGATGGGCAGGTGTCGCCGCATAGCGGAGACGGAGAAGTCCTTCTTGCCCTTCGCAATGGCGACTATGGGGTGACCCGCCGCACCGGCACGCGGATGTTGCAGATGTCCGCGCCGCCTGCGGGCACGATGAAGAACGGATCGCGGCGGTTGGCGATCGCTTCGGCGTAGCGGGCGAAGGTGTCGCTCTCGGTGGAGAGATATTCGAAGCGCGGTTGCTCGGCGGCGGGCAGGTCGCTCGCCACCCGCACGGTCAGGATCGGGGTGCGCTTGGCGGCTTCTGCGGCGGTATAGAACCCCAGCTCCCCCGAACCGCGCGGCAGCGAGGAGAGGTGCTGCATCCCCTCGATCACCCGGCCGACGAGCGCGATATTGCGATCGAGATGGCGCGGCGCGTGGCCGATCACGGTGTAAAGTTCCGCGCCCGACCCGGTGTCTGGAGAGAGGTTCCGACCAACCCCGACCATGCCGTAGCAGTGGGTGGGATAGACCCGATCCGGGACATTGTAGCGGATGGTGTGGTTGAGCTTTGGGTCAAATCGGGTGTCGGGTTCCTTGATCTCCTTCTCGCTGAAGCCAACCGGGAAGCCGAAGGCAAAGCTGCGTCTCTCACTGTAAGGATCGGTGAACAAGGTCGGGGGCGTCGCTGCCACAGCCATCGGCATGCCGGGTGTGCGAACCGGCCAACGCCCATAGTTCCAACTCACGGAAAACATGGTGCTGGCGAAGGGCGCAAGATACTCCACCTCCCCCATCACCTTCAGCCCTTCAGGCAAGGGCTTCGGCGTCCCCGTCGCCTCGGGGTTGTCGTAATTGGGATCGCCCCACTGGGTCACGTAATTGTCCTGCACCCGGTTGACCGAGATGCCGTCATACCACTTGGCGCGGGCAAAGAGCCGGATGTTGTGGACCCAGCCCTGGCTGAAAGGCGCGGGCATCAGTTGGATGACCACCACCCGCGGCTTGCCCTCGGCGTCCGGAGCGAGGGTCATCACCAGCAGTTCCTCCGCCGGGATCGCCACCCAGTCCGACGCAGGCGCGGCGGCGACGATTTCGGACGGGGCCAGGGCCGCTGGCTTGGCGGCCTCCTGCGCAGCGAGCGGCAGGGCAAGGGCAAGGGCGAACGCAGCGGTGGTTGCAAGCGGCAGGGTTTTCATGCCAGCCTTGCTGCCACCACGCGCCTTGCGAAGCAATCCGTTCGCAGCTAGGGCGCGCGCTTCTTGATGCGCTACCGCTTCGCTGCTTGAGCGCGTGCCCCGTGCCGCGCTGCCGCTTCGTGGCTTGAGCGCGGTCGAGACATGGAGCAGTGGCCGAGTGGTCGAAGGCGCACGCCTGGAAAGTGTGTATACGTCAAAAGCGTATCGAGGGTTCGAATCCCTCCTGCTCCGCCACCTAGCCATCTACCATCATCTACAGACAGCTACGAAACCCCTAGAAAACAAAGGGGTTAACGCAACCTTGCGTCTATCGCTGACTCTTGACAGCTACCCAAATCGCTGATTTTATGTTGGCCGGTAAGTTGGCCAAGGATTTGATGGTATGCCGAAACAGTTGAAGGCGCTTACGCCGTTGGCGGTGGACAAGCTTAGGTCGGATGGTTTGAAGAACCGTCGCGTCATGGTTGGACCCGCCGATTGCGCCGGGTTGCACCTTCGGATTGAAGGCGGAACGAAGTCTTGGGCGCTACGCTACAAGCTTGGCGAAAAGCGCCGCGACGTTGGCCTTGGACCCTACAACGGCAAGATTGGGGCGACCGACGAAGAAGCCAATCAACTGCCCGGCCTGTCGTTGGACGAAGCCCGCATTGAAGCCCGCAAGCTTCGCCGCATGGTTCGTGACGGCATTGACCCTATCGAACAACGTCGGATGGACGCACAGCGCCAGCGCGTCGAATTGGTTCGGTCGAAGACGTTCAAGGAATGTGCGATTGAGTTCCTGAAGACACAGGAAGGCGAATGGGCAAATTCCAACGCGAAGCACGTCAAGCAATGGTCGTCCACGCTTGAAGCCTATGCCTATCCCATCATCGGCGACCTTCCGATTGACGCGGTGAACACCGACGATGTTTTGCGCGTGTTGCGGCAGGACGTTGAAACGAAGGACGGCCCCAAGCCCCTGTGGGATGCCAAGAATGAAACTGCCAATCGTGTTCGCGGTCGTATCGAGCGTATCTTGGGGTCGGCGGCGGTTCGCCAGCTTCGCAGCGCCGAAAACCCTGCCCGTCTGAAGGGGCATCTTGATAACGTCCTGTCGAAGCGGGGCAAGGTTCGGAAGGTCGAACACCATGCCGCCATGGACTACGCCGACATTGGCGCGTTCATGGTCGAACTTCGCAAGCGGGCTGGCATCGCCGCGCGCGGATTGGAGTTCGGCATATTGACCGCCGCACGTTCCGGCGAAGTGCGCGGCGCGACATGGGATGAAATCGACCTTGAAAAGCGCCTGTGGACCATCCCCGCCGACCGCATGAAGGCGGGCAAGGAACACGTCGTTCCGCTGTCCGATGCCGCTGTGGCGCTGCTAGAGGCCATGCCGCGCATGAAGGGGTCGAGCTACGTCTTCCCGGCCCCAAGGGGCGGTGCCATGTCCGATATGACGCTGGCGGCGGTCCTGAAGCGCATGGACCGCAAGGACGGCGTGACGGTCCACGGATTTCGGTCCAGCTTCCGCGAATGGGTTGCCGACCGGACGAACTATCCGCGCGAAATCGCCGAACACGCATTGGCGCACCAACTGCCGAACAAGGTCGAAGCGTCGTATCAGCGCCGCACCCAACTTCCGCACCGCGTCAAGCTTATGACCGAATGGGCGACGTATTGCGCGACCGTCGAACAGCGCACCGCGAACGTCGTCGCAATCAAGGGCGCGGCATAATGCCCACAATGCGTTTCGATACTTCGACGGAAGGGCGCGATGACGACCCTTGGACGAAGCTTGCCACCATCGCCGAACACTTGGACGCGGGAACGGCGGTTCCGTCGCACTTGGCGCAATGGTTCGGCTTGGCCGTCCAATACGCCGACGAAGACCCGAACGAACTGTTGCGCCGCCTTGGCCTGAAATCGGGTCGGGGCAATCCCGGCCAATGGACCGATGAACACGCCTATCGCCTTGGCCAAGCCGTATGCCAGCGCGAAGACAACGGCGAATCGCCCGACGCGGCAATCATCGCGGTCTTGGGCGAATACGAAGCACAGAACGACGGCGAAGCGCCGTCGCGTTCGACGTTGCAACGGTGGCGTGACGACTACCGCGCCGCCCATGCCGAAGCCAACCGCCCGTAATTCGCCGGGTTTGCGGGCGGACTGCCGATAGGGTCGTTGGCATGTCTGTGTCGTCTATTGAACGGCACAGGAAGCTACCGATGCAAACCCTACTCCGCTTGCCCGACGTGATGGCCGCGACGGCGCTTGCCCGGCCCACGCTCTACCGCGACATGAAGCGCGGTCTATTTCCCCGCCCCGTCAAGCTTGGCCGCGTGTCCGCATGGCCTAGCGATGCCGTCAACGCCATCATCACCGCGCGTATCGCCGGGAAGTCCGACGACGAAATTCGCGCCCTTGTGAGCGACCTTCAGCGCCAGCGCGCCAACGCCGCATAAGGGGTCGCTTTTGTGCAAGACAGTGACGAAGTGCTGCCGCCGCCCGGCTTGGTCGGCGACGTAGCAAGGTTCATCTATGAGGCAGCGCACCGCCAAGTGCCTGAAATCGCCCTAGCTGGCGCTATCGGATTTATCGCCGGTATTGTGGGCAGGACATTCAACATCAGCGGCACCGGGCTAAACCACTACGTCATATTGCTGGCACCGACCGGCACCGGCAAAGAAGCAATCAACAGCGGTATTTCCAAGCTGATTGCCGTCCTAACCGACATATCGGGCGACAACCCCTATGTCGTATTGAACGCCGACAAGTTCATTGGACCCGCCGACATGGCATCCGGCCAAGGGTTGCTTCGGGACTTATCGAGCCGTCACCCGCCTTGTTACGTCGCCATCGTTGGCGAGTTCACGCTTAGGCTAAAGCAACTGGCAAAGGCGAACGCCACGTCGGCGGAACTGACATTGTTGCGCGTCTTGCTGGACGCTTACAACAAGTCGGGCAGCGGACAGTTCATCGGCGCGACGGTCTATAGCAACACCGCGAACAACACCGGGCGTATCGACATGCCCGCGCTGTCCATCATCGGCGAAGGAACGCCCGAAACCTTCTATGACAGCCTAACCGAAGACATGATTGGAAACGGGTTGCTGCCCCGTTTCATCATCGTTGAATACAACGGCCAGCGTCCCCGGCGTAATCGCAACGCACCAACGGCCATGCCCGAAGCCGGAATGATGACGCGCCTTACCGCGTTGGTGAAGAAGTGCATTTCGGACAATCAGGCGAACCGCGTCACCGACGTAGCGATTGCCGCCGATGCTGAAGCCTATTTGGACGAACTGGACGAATACGCCGACGACCAAATCAACAGGGCCAGCAACCCCATTACCAAGCACCTTTGGAACCGTGCCCACAAGAAGGGCTTGAAGTTGTCGGCGCTGTTGGCGGTCGGGTGCGCGCACGAAAACGACTTCGCACACCCCGTCGTCACTTTGGAACATGCCCGTTGGGCGCGTCATCAAGTCGAACGCGATATTCGCCGTTTGATTGCCAAGTTCGACGCGGGCGACGTTGGAAGTGCCGTTGGCGACGTGCTGCTACAGCAACAGAAAATCATCGCCGTAATCGAAGACTGCATTGGCAAGCCGTTCGACCAACTATCTGGTTACGACGGAACGCGCGAAATGCACGAAATGAAGTGTGTGCCGCACAGTTATTTGCAAAAGCGCCTGTTGAGTATGCCGATATTCAAACGTGGCGGCGGAACCAAGGCTTTGAAGGACGCAATATCGAACCTTCAAAGCGACGGTAAGCTTGACGTTATTCCAGCCCATCAAGTGAAGAAGGCATTTGGTATCAAGCCAATCGCGTATCGTTTGGTGGATTACACATCGGAAAGCCTGAACGACCGCTATGAGTTCTTCAAACGCTTCGGCTTCACATTTGAATAAATATGAAGGTCGGTATGATGCTGAAACCCGCGCAAAACCGCCAAAAACGCAAATATGAAGATACGAACAGGATTGGGCGAACACCCCGGCAGCACCTTTGGGCTGGCACCCCCTTCATATCTTCATATCTTCATATTTTAGAGAAGAAGAACGTATTTACAGTATGTTGTCGGATTTTGGCCGCTTCATACGACTTCATATCCTTCATAGTCGCCAGCGCCGGGCCGATGGCCGGTCGCACCGACGAATTGTGGGCACGGCGGACATATCATCCGCCTTTGAACGTCGGAAATTCTAATGTTTTGGCGAAATTCGTTCGAACCGGCCAACATACCGTCCAACATAATATCGAAAGGGCATCGCAATGAACGCCGTTGCACCATCATGGAAGCCGGAACCGTCGTTGTTCCATTTCACGTCGGGCGTTCAATACGCCAGCGACCGCCATTGGGCAGTGCATGACGCATACGCCCGGTTCCTGTTCGTTGAAGCAAGCAAGCTTCGGCATAGCGAACCATCGGAGCGCATAAAGCTGCCAGCGGCGCGCACCGCCGTTTGGATGCACCGCGCCGACGCCGAACGCGGTTGGGCGGCGAAGGGTTATCCGGTCACATGGACCGACGAAGATTGCGACCGCATTGCCCATGACATTGTGGGCATGTTGACCCGCCACGAACGGGTTGTCGCTTCAGTCGAAGCAATCTCGGCCGAAGTCCGCGACGAATTGGACGACGTATCATATACGCACGGCAACGAACTGTTCGTCGTGAATAAGTTCGAAGTTGACGGAATATCTATCACCGAAAGGCCAATGGTAACAATAAATCGTTGGTATAACTATATTGATGACTTGATTAAGTCGTCGGACGCTTCGTCGTATATTGTATTGAAAAACAATCTATTATTGCTTTGTCGCGTCAATTTTGTAGTTCTTGGGGACTGAATGTCTCTAGCTATGGTCTTGGTTGCCGAATGTCGCACGTCGAACAGCCTTCAAATGCCCGGAATGATTGGGGCCAGCCCGCCGACACCCCCAAGGCGGCGAAGAAGGTCGTTCGCCTTCCGCTCGATACGTCCCGCGACTGCCAGCGCGCGCTTGCCCGGCTGATACGGCGCACCTTGGCCGGGGAAATCGAGACGACCGACCTTAGCCGCTACGCCAACGCCTTGATGGTGCTGGCGCGGCTTATCGAAGGCGGCGACATTGAACGCCGCATCGAAGCCCTAGAGGCGCAACGTTGATGGCCAGCGCAATCGCCCGTCGTGTCGCCCGGCTGGAAACGCCCAAGTTGCCGCCGCGTGTCGTGCCGCACGTCGTCACCGTAGCGACCGGCGAAACGAAGGCCGAAGCCTATCGTCGCCATAGTGCGTCATGGGCGCGCGTTCCGACCGGCCATCGCTTCCTTGTCATCCCGGCGCGCGTAGCGACCGCCGAAGACGCCGAAGCCTTCGACCGCGATTTTTACGACCAACAAACCCGTTTGATTGCCGACGCGAAGTCGGAACGTCCGAAGGAAGGGAACGACAATGAGTTCAACGCCCGGCTTTACGCCCGTCAACACAGCGGAAGCGACACAGTTCGTTCAGGACTTGCTACTGCCCACACAGCGCGGAAAGCTGATTGGAAACCCCGACAGCTTCGCCAATGACGCCGACGTTCAAAGCGCCCTGACAAGCCTTCACACCCGCGCCCATGAAAGCGCCGAACTGATTGGCCGCATTACCGCCGACCTTACGGTGACGACGCCGGTTCAGCATGAAAACGCGGCGAAGGTCGCGAAGCGCCTTGCCGACGCCGCCGAAACGACACAGCGGTTCCTTGAAGGCAAGGCCAAGCACTACACCGCTTCGTCGGAAAGCGTCATGGGAACGCGCTTCGTCCCGAACCCGGCGCGCGATGCCACCTACATGCGTTGCGCCGCGTGGATTGAAGCACAGGCCAAGAATGGCGACGGCGGATACACCAAAATTCGCGAAGCCATTACCGACGACCCGGATTTCGCGTTGACGATGTATAACACGAACTGGCGTCTGTTGGGCTTGCCCGAAGATCATGCCCACAGCTTCAAGGAAAAGGTCGTTGAAACCTACGCGCCTGAAGCCTTGGAATATATCGACACGTCGTTGAAGCTTGGCAAGCTGGCGAAGCGGTATCCGGCGTTCATCGCGTCGGTTCATTCATCCTTCTATTCGCCGATTGAACTGGCCAAGGTTCGGACGCGGGTTGTCGTATGACGACTGCCGCCGCCCGGCTGGCCGCGCTTGCCGCATGGTTGGACAAGTCCAGCGCCCAACGCCTTAGTCCCTTGGGCGACCGGGTGTTGGTCGGGCGCTTCGCTAAAATTCTTCCATGGGATTTTGACGAAGCGCCCACTTCCGATTTCGCCGAACATGCGCTTCCGTTGTTCGTGCCGTTCGCACAGGCGGCGGGCGTAGCATTGCCCGAAACTGCCGACCTTACCGCGCCGCCGTCGCAACAGCGGGCGTTCTTCCGTTTGAACCATCTGCTATTCCGGTTGGAAGACGCCGCGCTCGATTTGCCGTGGCGGGGACATGCGCCGGGCGACCAACTGCCCCTGTGCGCCGTCATCGGCCTGGACGACCCCGACGCGCCGATTTCCGGGGCTGTGGACGCCGCCGGGGCGGGTGCGGTGGACCTTGACGCCCTTCCGTTGCTGGCGGTCCCCCTGTGGGCATTGTCGTCGAAGGAACGCGCCGAAATCGAAGCAAGGTTGCCCTTCCTGCCCCCTAGCTAGAGCACGGTTCCCTTTCCTGCCGTTGCGCTAGACTTGCCCCGACGTTCAATCGCCCGAACGTCGGGGCATTTTATGTTGAAGCCTTCGCCGCATTGCCTTTCGCTTGTTCCCGATATGTGCCATCGTTTCGGCATGTTCACTGGATGGAAGCGCGAACGTCAAATTCGAAAGGTGCTGACAGGGCTTGCCCGGCGGCGCGTCGTAGCCGTGCTTCAACCGGGCGGCGTATGGGTTATCGAAAAAGCCTTGAAACGCGACGACGACGCCGAAGCGGCCTTGGCAACCTGCCTAATGCGCGGTTGGGTTGAACCGTTGCACGACGACATGCCCGTTGGCGATCTTGACCCGAACAACCTGCCATCGTCGCCACAGCCGTTCACGCGCACCGAAACCACATATCGGCTAACCGAAGGCGGTTGGGCCGCTCTTAATCGCGCCCACGCTTGGACGCTTGCCGGTATCATTGTCGCGGTCGTTGGCGTCATCCTTGCCGCAATCCCGGTCGTGCTGGCGCTGAAATCGTCCTGCTAATTACTGAATTTTTGGGGTATCGCGTCATCATGGAAAAGAGCGCGGTTCAATTGGTCGAATATTGGGATTTGGTGCCCGCCGTAGTTGGTGGCGTAATTGGCGCACTTGCGGGCGGTATTCCGGCTTGGTTATTGGCCAAACGGCAGTCGGATGAAACGCTTCGACGGGACCGCGAACAGCGCGTTGAAAATCAAAAGGCGCTTGCGTTCTCGGTCGTCGTCAAACTGCTGCACATCATCAACAGCACGGTTAGTCTAAGCAACCACGTCAAATCGTGTTTGGCGCTTCGCAACGACCCTGCCCGTGCCCACATGGAACCTTGGCAAGTCCTAGTGCCGATGATTGGCCATACCGACGACGAAGGGTCCATTCGGTTCACGGCTGAAGAAATGGCCGTATTCGCGGGCGCGAACGAATACGACTTCATGCAAGATATGATGCTGTTGGCGGTGCGCCATTCATCGTCGCTCGCAACGTTCAAAGAGTATTGCGTCATGCGGAACGAGTTTCGCGCTATAGGGCCGAAGCCCCAAGACTTTGACGGTCAAATCGGCGGGGGCTGGCTGACGCAAGAGGAAGCGGACAGCTACAAGCCCTACACCATTCCGATGAACAACGTCGTCGTCGGGCTGGACGCCGGGTTGGACGAAGACGTTCGCTTGGCGCGAACCGTCGCCGAACGCTTCGGCCCGGTGACGGCGAAGCACTTCAACGTGGCGAAATTCGCAGACCTAACATTTCCATCCGACGATGAACTTGCCGCAATGAGGCAGCCGCCCAATCCCGCTTAAAGATGGCCGCTATGTTGGCCGAAAATCATAAATCCTCACAAAAACGGCTGATTTCCGCCATTCTAGGGCGGACTCCTGCTCCGCCACCGGCCATCGGCACCCTGATCAGGCGGCACGGCTGCGTGTTGCGCTGCATTATGCCCGCCATCGACCGGCTGAACCGCGACAATCGTGATCACCTGAAAGCCGCGTGTAACCATCTGCGCGATGGCGGCGAATGCGTTGCGTGCGCGGATGGTCCTGTGTCTCTCAACGCGCGCCATGGGAGCCTGAGCTGACCGCCAACCGTGCCTCCGACTTCAGCAGCGCCGCCTCAGCCGGCAGCGCAGCGCAGCGCGCAGCGGTTGAGCCGGTGCCGGTGCCTGGCGCATGAGAGCGGACGAGACCTCGCTCGCGCGGCTGATGGTGATGTCGCAGAAGGGCGACCGGCAGGCCTATGCGGCGCTGCTGCACGAGTGCGCGCGCTGGCTGCGGCGCTATTACAGCCGCCGGGTGGCACCCGCTCAGATGGACGATCTGGTGCAGGAGACGCTGCTGTCGTTGCACAACAAGCTCGCCTCGTGGGATTCCTCGCGGCCGTTCCTGCCGTGGCTGGCGGCGATCGCGCGCTACCGCTGGGTCGATTCGCTGCGCCGCCTCTACCGTGCCGACGAATGCACCCTCGATACCGATCTCATCGGCCATGACGAGGAACCCGCGATTGCGGCGCGGATCAGTATCGATCGGCTGCTGGGCGCCCTGAGCGATGCCCAGGCGCGCGCGATCACGCTGGTCAAGATCGAGGGGCTGAGCATCGCCGAAGCCTCGCAAGCCACCGGCCAGAGCGAATCTCTGGTCAAGGTCAATATTCACCGCGGGCTGAAGAAACTCGCCCGCCTGATCGAGAAAGCCTGAACTCCGATGCCCCATTCCGATAACCTGATTGCCGATCTTGTTGGACAGCTCGAACCGGTCCGCCCGCTCGGCTTTGCCCGCGGCTTGGCCTATGCACTTGCCGCCGCAGCGCTGAGCGTGGTGGCGATTGTCGGCCTGTTCGGCCTGCGCCCCGATCTGGCGGTGGGGCGGTTCGATCCCATGCATATCGTGTCGAGCGGCTTGTTCCTGATGCTCGGGATCGCGGCCAGCGCAACGGTGGTAATGATGAGCCGCCCGCGGGTCGGCATTGCCCATGATGGCTGGACCTGGGTGGCGGCGACCACGGCACTGCTGCCGGTCGCCGGGGTGGCGGTGGCGATCAGCCGCAGCGCGGATGTGTTTTCGGCTCAAAGCGTCGGGCACGGGATCGAGTGTTTTGCGACCGGCGGGGCAGGCGCGGTGCTGGTGTTCGCCGCGCTGACCGCGTGGCTGCGCAAGGGCGCGCCGACTTCGCCTGACCTTGCCGGCCTCCTCACCGGCATTGCGGCGGGCAGTTTCGGGATTTTCGCTTTCGGGCTCCATTGTGCCGACAACGACATCGTCCATATCGGCCTGTGGCACAGTGCGGTGGTGCTGGTGATGGCGGGTCTGGGCCGTGCGCTGGTGCCTGCGCTGGTGCGCTGGTAGCCGTCACCGCTGCGTTGGAAATGGCCCCTGTGACTGCTAATCGCCCGCTGTGAGCGCCCCGGGCAGTGCACGGCGTCGGCGATGATCGTCAGGATCGCGCCGCGGAACCGTGCTATGCCGTGCGTGCGCAGCCGATGGAGAGACAGCGATGCATGTGGGTGTTCCCAAGGAAATCAAGAACAGCGAATACCGGACCGGGCTGACCCCGGCGTCGGTGGCCGAACTGACCCGCGCCGGGCATCAGGTTGCGGTCGAGACCGGTGCGGGCGTCGGGGTCGATTTCAGCGATGACGATTATCGCGCCGTCGGAGCGCAAATCCTCCCCGATGCCGCCGCCGTGTTCGCCGCCGCCGACATGATCGTCAAGGTGAAGGAGCCCCAGCCGGTCGAAGTGGCGATGCTGCGCCCGGGGCAGGTGTTGTTCACCTATCTCCACCTCGCCGCCGACAAGCCGCAGGCCGAAGGGCTGATGCGTTCGGGCGCGACCGCGATCGCGTATGAAACCGTGACGTCGGACGAAGGCACGCTGCCGCTGCTGAAACCCATGTCCGAAGTGGCGGGGCGGATGGCGGTGCAGTGCGGCGCGCACTATCTCGAGAAGGAACAGGGCGGGCGCGGGGTGCTGCTGGGCGGAGTGCCGGGGGTTGCCCCGGCGCGGGTGGCGATCCTGGGCGGCGGGGTTGCCGGGGTCAATGCGGCGCAGATGGCGGTGGGCCTGCGCGCCGATGTCACCATCTACGACATCAACAACCGCCGCCTTGCCGAACTCGACATGGTGTTCGGCAACCAGATCAAGACCGCCTTCGCTTCCTCCACCGCGATCGCGGCGGCGGTTCAGGATGCGCATCTGGTGATCGGCGCGGTGCTGGTGCCGGGCGCGGCCGCGCCCAAGCTGGTGACGCGCGCCATGATCGCATCGATGAAACGCGGCGCGGTGGTGGTCGACATCGCGATCGATCAGGGCGGCTGCTTTGAAACCAGCCATCCCACCACCCATCAGGATCCGGTATTCACCGTCGACGGAGTGATCCACTACTGCGTCGCCAACATGCCCGGCGCGGTCGCCCGCACTTCGACCATCGCGCTCAACAACGCGACCCTGCCGTTCGTGCTCAAGCTGGCGGGCATGGGAGCCGAAGCGGCGATGGCCGCCGATCCGCACCTCGCCCGCGGGCTCAACATTGCCGGGGGCAAGGTCCGCCACGCTGCAGTTGCCGAGGCGCTGGGCCTGCCGTCGGGCTGATCGCTGGCTCGATCACGGCACCATGAGGCTCGATGCGTTCCACGCGTCCTGTCGGCAGGTGTGGGATGCGCGGATGGCGGTAGCGGGCTGGCAGCGCTGGCGCGACCGGGAGAGCCGCGTCTAGCAAGGCGCCGAGCACGCGGAGAGCGCTTGGGCGGCGCGGCGGCCCGAAATCTTCGGATGGCTGCTCGCCAAGAATTAGCGCAAAGCGAAGGCTTGCCGCGCGAGGCTTTCGATCGCGGGCTTGTCGGGAGCGCCTTTGGGCGAAACCCAGCTGCCGCCGACGCACAGCACAGGGTCGAAAGCGAGCCATTCGGCGGCGTTGTCGAGGCTGATCCCGCCGGTCGGGCAGAAGCGGACATTGGCGAAGGGCGCGGCGAGCGCCTTGAGCGCAGGCAGGCCGCCTGCCGCCATCGCGGGGAAGAACTTGAAGCGATCAAGCCCCAGATCGAGCCCGCGCATGATGTCGCCCGCAGTGGCGATGCCGGGCAGAAACGGCACGCCGCTGGCAATCGCCGCCTTGCCGAGCGGGTCGGTAAGGCCGGGGGAGACGATGAACTCGCTCCCCGCATCGAGCGCCGCATCGAGCTCGCGCGGGTTGGTGACCGTGCCTGCCCCGACGATCGCGCCTTCGACCTGTTTCATCGCCCGGATCGCGGGCAAGGCGGCGGGGGTGCGCAGGGTAACCTCGAGCACCCGCAGGCCGCCTGCCACCAGCGCCGCGGCAAGCGGGACGGCGTGCGCCTCGTCCTCGATCACAATCACCGGGATGACGGGCGCGGTGCGCATGATGGCATCAATGGTCACGGTCACATCCCTCCGTTCGCGAGCATTGCGGTCGCGCCTTGCTCCGCCCCGTCGGCAAAGCGCCGGAACATGCCGAACAATTCGCGCCCTACGCCCGTCTGCTCGCGCGGATCGGGCGCGGGTTCGCGGGCCGCAAGGTCGGCGCTGGTGGCGAGTTCGCAGGTCACCGCGCACAGCTTGACCATGTCGCCATCGCGCAGGCGCGCGAGCGGGCCGCCGACGCCGCCTGCACCTGCATATGCCTCGGGCGTGCAGTGGATCGCGGCCGGCACCTTGCCCGACGCCCCCGACATGCGGCCATCGGTAACCAGCGCGACCTTGAACCCGCGATCCTGCAGCACGCCGAGCGGCGGGGTCAGCTTGTGGAGTTCGGGCATGCCGTTGGCGCGCGGGCCCTGGAAGCGCACCACCACCACCACGTCGCGGTCAAGCTCGCCCGCCCTGAACGCGGCCGCGACCGCCGCCTGATCGTCGAACACGCGGGCCGGAGCTTCAATGGTCCAGCGTGCGCGGTCGACCGCCGAGGTCTTGAAGAACGCCCGCCCGAGATTGCCGGTGAGCAGGCGCATGCCCCCGTCCGGCTTGAACGGATTGGCGACCGGGCGCAGCATCGTATCATCGCCGCTCTCGCCCACTTCGCGCCAGACCAGCGCGCCCCCTTCTTCAGTCGGGCCATCGAGCCCGGGTTCACAGGCGTAATCGGCAAACCCGCCGCTGCCCACGGTGAGGATGTCGCGGTGCGCAAGCCCTGCTTCGAGCAATTCGCCGATCACAAATCCCATTCCGCCCGCCGCGTGGAACTGGTTCACATCGCCTGCGCCGTTGGGATAGACCTGCGCGATCAGCGGGACGGCGCTGGAAAGCGCGGATAGATCGTCCCAGTCGAAGATAATCCCGGCCGCGCGCGCCATCGCGGGCAGGTGGATCGCGTGGTTGGTCGATCCGCCGGTCGCCAGCAGGCCGACGGCGGCGTTCACCACCGCTTTCTCGTCGACACACAGGCCGAGCGGGCGATAGTCGCTGCCGTTGCGGGCCAGCCCCGCGACCCGGTGCACCGCCGCGCGGTCCAGCGCCTGGCGCAGCTGGGTGCCGGGCTGGATGAAGGCGCTGCCGGGAATGTGCAGCCCCATCATCTCCATCATCATCTGGTTCGAATTGGCGGTGCCGAAGAAGGTGCAGGTGCCCGGCGCATGGTAGCTCGCCATCTCGCTTGCCAGCAGATCGGCGCGAGTCGCCTTGCCTTCGGCATAGAGCTGGCGGACCGCCTGCTTCTGCTTGTTGGGGATGCCCGACGGCATCGGTCCGGACGGCACGAAGATCGTCGGCAGGTGACCGAAACGCAGCGCCCCGATCAAGAGGCCAGGCACGATCTTGTCGCAGATGCCGAGCATCAGCGCGCCGTCATACATTGCGTGGGACAGCGCCACGGCGGTGCTGAGCGCGATCACGTCGCGGCTGAACAGCGACAGCTCCATGCCGGTCTCGCCCTGCGTCACCCCGTCGCACATCGCCGGGGTGCCGCCCGCGACCTGCGCGGTGGCACCGATTTCGCGGGCGTAGATTTTCAGCCGCTCGGGGTATCGGCCATAGGGCTGGTGGGCCGAAAGCATGTCGTTGTAGCTCGTGACGATGCCGATATTCGCCCCGCGTCCGGCGACCAGCGCGGCCTGATCCTCGAGCGCGCCGGCATAGGCGTGGGCGAGGTTCGAGCACGACACCGCGCTGCGCTCGCCCATGTTGTCGCCTTCGCGGCGGATCAGGTCGAGATAGGCGGCGCGGGTGCGCTGCGAGTTTGCGATCACCCGCTGGGTCACGCGGTGGAGGGTGTCGTGCAGCATCAGTTCCTCCCCGGCACGGGGAGGGGGACCACCCGCAGGGTGGTGGAGGGAAGTCGAGGCCGGGTGCGGCGGTGCGTGGGTCGAGTCCCCTCCGTCAGCGCGTCGCGCTGCCACCTCCCCCGACTGGGGAGGATAATCAGACTACTCATGCCATGTCACTCCGTCGCGTTCAGCGAGCGCGATCGCCGCGCTCGGGCCCCAGCTGCCCGCGGTATAGGGCCTGGTGGCGAGGCCTTCGGTGTCCCATTCGGCGCGGATCGCATCGACCCAGTCCCACTGCGCCTCGACCTCGTCGCGCCGCACGAACAGGGTCTGGTCGCCCTCGACCAGATCGAGCAGCAGGCGTTCGTAAGCGATCCGCCGCACCGCGCCGCTGAAGGCGTCCTGCATCGCGATGTCGAGCGGCACTTGCCTGAGGCGGATGCCCTGGCGGTCCAATCCCGGCACCTTGGCCATAAGCGAGAGGGTGATGTTCTCCTCGGGCTGGATGCCGATCACCAGCCGGTTGGGCTGCATCGTTGCACCCTTGCCCGAGAAAATGCTGTGCGGCACGCACCGGAACTGGATGATGATCTCGGTCACGCGCTTGGGCAGGCGCTTGCCGGTGCGCAGGTAGAACGGCACGCCTTTCCAGCGCCAGTTATCGACATGGGCCTTGATCGCGACGAAGGTTTCGGTGGCCGACGGCTTGCCGAGTTCCTCGTCATAGCCCGGCACCGCCTCGCCCTGGATTGCGCCCGCGCGATATTGCCCGGTGACGGTTTCTCCCGCAGCGACCCTGCGCAGCGCGCGCAGCACCTTGACCTTTTCGTCGCGCACCGCGGTCGCATCGAAATGGGCGGGCGGCTCCATCGCGACGAGTGCGAGCAGTTGCAGCATATGGTTCTGCACCATGTCGCGGATCGCGCCGGCATCATCGTAGAAGGTGACGCGCCCTTCGAGGCCCACGGTTTCGGCCACGGTGATCTGCACGTGTTCGATATGCGCCGCGTTCCAGAGCGGCTCGAACATCAGGTTGGCGAAGCGCAGCGCCAGCAGGTTCTGAACCGTCTCCTTGCCGAGGTAGTGATCGATCCGGAAGATCCGGTGTTCGGGGAAGGCGGCTGCGACCGCATCATTGATCTCGCGGCTCGATGCGAGATCGGTGCCCAAGGGCTTTTCGAGGCACATGCGCACGGTCTCGCCGGTCAGTCCGGCGGACTGGAGCCCCTTGATTGTCGGGCCGAACAGGCTCGGCGCGGTCGAGAGGAAGATTGCAAGGCCGCGCGCGGGCGTGCCGACTTTGGCGGCAAGATCGGCATAGCCTTCGAGGGTGGTGGCATCGAGCGCCTGATAGGCGAGGCGGTTCAGGAACTCCGCCATCCGCCCGCGCCGTTCGGCGGGGAGGTATTTCTCCAGCGCGGCGCGGGCGAAGTTGCGGTATTCGCTGTCGGTCATGTCGGTGCGCGCGGTGGCGATGATCCTGAGATCGGGGGCAAGCAAGCCGTCGGCATCGAGCGCGAACAGGCTCGGCAGCAGCATCCGCTGGGCAAGGTCGCCGGTGGCTCCGAACAGCAGCAGGCGGTCAGCGGTGAAGCTCATGCGCGAATTGCCCCTTGTGTGCGTCGCGCCCTACCTAGGCCCGTGCAGTCCCAACTGCCAGTTCAGCGCATACTTATTCAATTTTTGCCCACCTTCGGTGGCGGGGGACCTGCGGTTCGCGTCAGCGAACCCTCAAATCAAGCAGGCTTCCTCGCGAACACCCCGAAGCCCGCGATTATCGCATAGCACGCTGCGGGCAGCACCAGCGCAAAGGCGAGGCTCGTCGCGTCGGCCAGCGCGCCATAGAGCGGCGGGATGATCGCGCCCCCGCAAATGGCGACGTTGATGATCCCCGATCCGTCCGCGGCCTTGGGCCCCAGTTTCTCGCAGGCGAGGCTGAAGATCGTCGGGAACATGATCGCGTTCATCAGGCCGACCGCGAGCAAGGAGTAGCCTGCGACCACGCCGGTGGAATTGGCCGAGATTGCGATCAGCGTTATCGCGCCTGCCGCCACGCTCGCCAGCAGCAAGCCCGGGCTGACCATGCGCAGCAGCGCCGAGCCGATGAAGCGGCCCACCAGCGCCCCGCCCCAGTAGAGCGAGATCAGCTTGCCCGCATCCTGCTCGCCAAGGTTCAGCACCTCGGCCTGCATCAGGTAATTGACGATGAAGCTGCCGATCGCGACTTCCGCGCCGACATAAAGAAAGATGCAGGCCGTGCCGTAGCCGAACCGAGGCCGCCCGAGCAGTGCCAGCCCCTCGGCAAGGCTGGTCGCCTCGTGCCTCTCGCCCTTGAGCCGGTTGCGGAACAGCCAGACAACTCCCGCTACCACCGCCAGCGCGGCGGCAAGGCCGAGATAGCCGCCCACGATGGCCCGGCTTTCGGCGGTGCGATAGGCGGCGAGTTCGGCACCCGACAATTCGGCCGCGGTCACCCCGGCGATCCCGCCGAGGATCAAGATCGCGCCGAAATAGGGAAAAATCGTGGTCCCCAGCGAGTTGAACGCCTGCGCGAAGGTCAGGCGGCTGTGGGTCGTGCGCTCGGGCCCCAAGAGGCTGATCAGCGGGTTCGCCACGATCTGCACCAGCACTACCCCGGCCGCGAGAATGAAATAGGCAAACAGGAACATCGCAAAGGCTGCGGTCTGGCTTGCCGGGATGAACAGGAGGCAGCCCGCCATCATCGTCACCAGCCCCGCCACCGCGCCGCGCATGTAGCCCAGTTTTTTGACCAGCCGTGCGCCGGGAATGCCCACAACCGCATAGGCGATGAAGAACCAGAACTGAACGAGGCTCGCCTCGAAGAAGCTCAAGGTGAACAGCTCTTTGAGCTTGGGGATGATGACATCGTTGAGCGAGGTGATCCCGCCGAAGATGAAGAACAGCGCGAAGACGAAGTAGTTCAATCCCGGCGCATCGACCTGCGGCACATCGCTTGCGCCATTCCCCGCGGCCGTTGTCGCGCCCGCACCAGGTGCCATCGCCATGTCGTTCTCTCCCCACGCGCGCTATCGTTGCGAACGTTCACAATTCGCGCATTCCTGCCAACTTGCAAGAGGCCGGATGCATGTCCAGTGCGAATAGCAATGCAGGCCCGTCTTGCGCAGCATTATCAACTCGCCTTAGAATGCCGCGCATGAGCGGGGGAGCACGCAGGCGGCCGACATCCTTCGATGTGGCGGAGCGGGCGGGGGTGAGCCAGCCGACCGTCAGCCGCGCCCTGTCGGGCAGCCCGGCGATTGCCGAAGCGACCCGGCGCAAGGTGATCGCGGCGGCCGAGGCATTGGGCTATTTTGTCGACGAACGCGCAGCGCGGCTCCGGCGCGGATCGACCGGCACGCTCGCGGTGGTGGTGATCTGCCGCGAGGGCGACAGCGCGGCCAGCATCAACCCCTTCGCCTATGCGCTTCTGGGCAGCGTCTGCGTCGCCGCGTCCGAGCGCGAGTTCGAGACGCTGGTGAGCTTTCAGGCGCGCCCCGACGACTTCTTCGGGCACCATCAGGAACAGGGCCGCGCCGACGGGCTGATCGTGATCGGCACCACCACCAACGCGCCCGCGTGGGACCATTTCCGCGCGCTCGAATCCGTAGGGCGGCAGGTGGCATATTGGGGATCGCCCTTCGACGAGCTTGACTGGGTGCGCTCGGACAACCGCGCGGCAGGTCGCCTCGCGGTCGAGCACCTGCTGGGCCAGGGTTATCGCCGCCCGTGCTTCCTCGGTGCGCTGAACACGCCGCAGGTGCAGTTCACCGAACGCTACGAAGGCTACGCGCAGGCCATGCGCGATGCGGGGCTGGAGCCGTGCCTTGCCCCCACCGTCAACGCCGCCAGCCGCGAGGAGGAAGGCCGCCGCGCCGCGCGCCGCCTGATAGAGCGGGGCGCGGATGTGGACGCGGTGTTCGCCGCCTGCGACGCGATGGCGCTGGGCGCGCTCGAAGCCTTTGCCGCGGCGGACATCGCGGTGCCCCACGCGGTCGGCGTGATCGGGTTCGACGATCTGGTCGCAGGCCGGTTCAGCCGCCCGCCATTGACTACAATCGCGCCCGATCCGGCGGAGGCCGGCGCGGCGCTGGTGGAAGCTGTGCTCGACGAGGGCGAGGCCGCCCGCCGCCGGGTGCCGGTCAGGCTGATCGTGCGCGGCAGCACGGCGCGTTAATCATGTTCCACACGCCATCCGGCGTGCGAAATCCTCGCTCATGCGGCCTGAAGGCCGCGTCGCTGCGGGCGGCCGTTCGGCCTTGCGGGCCTGCGGCCCGATGATCCTCCCCGAGGGACAGGATCACCCATGCGCGCCGAATTCGTTGGCGATCGCGGTGCTGATCCTCAGGCTCAACTCCTGCGCCTTGGCGATCGGCGTCATGAAGTCGCGTTCGATCGCGCCGTAGCCTTCCTCGCCGCCGTCGGGGTAATCGCTCGGCTCATCCAATGGGAAGTCTCGCGGGCCGGGCACGCGCACCGGGAAAGCGCGGCGCAGCAGCATAAGCGCCTCATCGACCCGCAAGGTCAGCACCATCTCGATCACGTCGCGGCGGCTGATGTCGTTGGCTCGGCTGAACGCCGGGACCGCAACAATCTTGAGGAACATGTGCTGCAGCAGCGCCAGCCGCAGCGCCTGCAACACCCCGATTCGGCGGCGGACCTGCTCGCGTGCCGGATCGGGCGCCTCGTCCGGCACCAGATCGAGCAACCGGTGTAGTTTCAAGGCATCGATCCTGAGGCGCGAGGCCAGCCGCCGGAACACGCCGGTGCGATCATCGCCAACCAGATATTCGGCCAGCGCCGCACAGGCGCGAGCGAGGTGATCCTCGGTCCCGCGATAGGTTCGGCTTGCCCAATAGGCGGAATTGAACAGTTCGCCGTAGGCCGCCACTGTCTTGATGCTGGCAAGCGCATTGGCGGCGCGCACCAGCCGCAAAATCTGCTGCCCGCGCGGGCTGCTGGCGAGCAGGGCGGCGACCTCCTCGCGGCCCGTATCGGCGGCGCTGCCAACCCCGGCGATGACGTTGACCGGGTAGCCGAGCTGCTGGAGGATCGCGTTGTGCGGAATTGCGCGGATCTGGCGCAGGCTCATCTCGCGGTCGGCATTGATGTCGGATTGGCGGCGCGCCACGCGGCTGCCGGTGGGGTTTAGCAAGCCCAGCCCGAATGCAGTGACCGCCCGTGCATAGGTGCGGCTGGCGAGGTGATCGCCCTGATGCTCCTTCACCGCGCGGTAGAAATCGAGGCTCAAGTCGGTGCGGTGGTAGAAGGGGTCGGCAGGAGCGGCGAGATCCGCCTCGGCGGGGCGCAGTTCGGCGATCCGCGACAGCGAGGCGAGCGCCAGTTCGGGCGTGGCGAAGAACAGGTAGCCGTCGCCGCCCTGAAAGCTGACTTCGGGCTCCAGCCTGATCCCGGCGCGCGCGAACCGCCGCCGCGCCCACGGGGAGAGCGGCCATTCGATCCGGTCGCGCAGCGACGCCGGATGCGCCCCGCGCCCCATGCTCTCGCCATGGGTGTTGAATATGAGTGCGGCGAGATCGCCTAGGCCATTGGCTGCCATCGCCTCGGCCATCCGGCCCTGCAACCGCTCGATCGCGAGGCTTGCAGGGATCTGCCCCACGAACCGCCCCGCGTCCGAAAACCCGGTCTGCACCGCCACCCGTCCGCGGCGCCGGGCATAGTCGCGGTAGGCGGGCTCGGCCAGCAAGGCATCGAGGAACCGGCCGCCATGTTCGAGCGCGGCTTCGGTTTCGAACAGCGGCGAGATATCGACCTTGCCTTCGACCCCGAACAGCCTGGCGAAGTAGAGCGCGGCGAGCATCGTGGCGGGCTGTTCGCATTCGGCCACCAGCATCCGGATCGGCGCATCGGCATCGATATGCTTTAAGATCAGCGCCATAGCGATGAACTGGCGGATCGCGGTCGAACTCTCCGTCGCCAAAGCGGCGAAATTGGTGCGCAGGGGGCGCGCCTCGGCAACCATGCGGCGCAGGGTGACGAGCGCGCTCTTGCTCGACAGCTCGATCCCCTCCTCATCGCCCCCCCCGCCATCGCCAAGACGGCGGCGGAGGGCGTTGTGAAGCTGCTTCGCGTTCACCCGGAAATGAATCCAGCCCATTCCCAGCCCATCGGCGCGCATCGCGGCGGCCAGCGTGATGAGCCCGATCGCGCGATCGGGTGCGGCGGTCCCGGCCTCGTCTTCCAGCGCACCGATCACCGGGGCAAGCGACAGCAGATTGTCGGGGCTGCGGCTGGTCAGCCGGTTGGCGGCATCGGCCAGCGCCTTGCCGCCCGAAAGGTCGCCTGCGAAATCGGCGGCGCGGGCCTCGGCGAAGCTGGTGGCGGCCTTGAGGCCTGAAAGCAGCGGATGTGCTGCATCCAGCGCTTCAAGGCTGGCGGTGTAGCGTGCCAGCCGCGCGGCCTTTTCGGCGAGGCGGAAGGCGATCGAGGTGTGCCAGCCGATATCGGTGCGCCCGTCCATGTCATAGCCGACCCAGCTGGCGAACCGGAACGGCATGGGCCGCAGGCTGCGCCACTGGTCTGGCCAGCGGCGGTGTGCGGTGTCGAGCAGCTGCGCGACGATGAGGTCGCGCGCGTCCTGTGCCCGCGCAATCGCGGCAAGCGCTTCGCGATGTTCATATTCGAGCGTGTTTTCGGGACGCACCGGGGACATCGCGCAGAGCCCCTCGTCGGCATCACCGGGCGCCGCGGCGGCGCGCGCCACCGCTTGGGCCTGCGCAGCGGTCAGCAGGAATGTTGGGTGCGCGGTGAACACGGCGTGGCATTGCGGGTGCTCCCATCGCGCCCGGAACGCCTCGAAGCCGTCGTCCTGCTCTGGCGGACCCGCGGGCGCGGTTGAAGGTTCGGCAAGCAGGCAGCGCAGCCGCCGCGCGCGCGCCTTCAGCCCGTCGCACTCGAGCTGCGCCACCAGCCCTGTCATGTCATCGAGGCCGAGATCTCCCCCCTCGAGCGCGCGCGACAGGTCGAGCGACAACTGGAATACCGGGTTGAACAGCGGGGTTTCGCGCGTGCGCTGGTGCAAATCGCCAAGCCGCGCTTCGAGGTCGGCAATGGTTTTCATTGGTGCCCGCCATGTTCGGCAGCAAAGGCGGCCGCTGCGCCGAACAGGCCGGGCTGTGGATGGACGATCAGCTTGACCGGGATCGTCGCCATCAGGCTTTCGAAGCGTCCCTTGGCCTTGAAGCGCGCCGCGAACCCCGATGTCAGCAGCGTCTCGCGGATCCGGTAGCCGAGCCCGCCCGCGATCACCACGCCGGCAAAGCCGCCCTGCGCCAGCGCCAGATCGCCCGCGACCGAGCCCAGTGAGAGGCAGAACCGGTCCACCGCTGCGGCCGCCAGACTGTCATCGCCGCTGGCGGCCGCAGCGGTGGACCGGTTCTGCCTCTCAC
>Ga0224722_1000046_pt1 | contig 64090 bp, 58 predicted proteins | sample Balambano_FR1_Me_FD_161646 | JGI IMG/M metagenome (GOLD analysis project Ga0224722, IMG submission 161646) | Freshwater sediment microbial communities from Lake Towuti, South Sulawesi, Indonesia - Balambano_FR1_MetaG | ecosystem: Environmental > Aquatic > Freshwater > Lake > Sediment | place...
CTTACAAGACCAGGAAAAAGACGCGATCGATCGAATTTTCCTGTTCATGCGCTTTTTGTACTCGCCTAATGCCATTCAAGCGGCTGAATTTAACTTGCAATCGGGTTCTCGCGAGGGTGTGCCAAGAGGTTTAGAGATTTTAGATAACACCATTGATATTTCAGGGAAGCGAGTGCTTTTGAATTTATTAGATCAACAGTCTCATACCGAAAAACTGCAAAACCTCTCTGAAATTCTGCCCTACGAACCGATGTCTCCCAGTCAGCGATTGCGGTTTCTGTTGGATTTACGGATTTTTCTGTCGGATTGGGCATTGGCCTGCTGTTTTCATCTGGCCCGTCAGTATCGTTGGAGTTTGACTCCCGATCAAACCCTGTCTTCTCTGAGACATCCCGTTGGTTTTGTTCGAGAGGCGGTTATATCCTATTTGCGAATTGCCTCCCCAGGAACGCTACGCGAAATTCTCTCAGCGTTGAAAGCCGATCCCGATCGCCTTGTCGCTGCTCAAGTACAATCCCTGCTGGCAGAGATGGAACTCAGTCCTGCTGCTGGAACCTTCCAGCAAAATAATGGAGTCGTGCAGTTTAACTGACGAAAACAGCAAGCGCTTTCACCAACCGATCGACTTCTGATGTCAGAGTCAGATAGTGAACGCAGGCTCGAATACAATCGGGGTAGAGGAGGGTACGGAGGAAAAAGCCCTGCTTTTCTAGTGTTTTTACGATCGCGTCATGACACAGAGAAGATTGAACTTGAAACGAAACTAATCCCGATTCAGGTGGAGCCGCACGGAGACAAGTGATGTGAGGCAGCTCATTCAAGTGCTGCCATAAATATGCACTCAGTTCCACTATTCGTTGGTAGCGGTCTGACGCTGTGCCCCAAGTGTGGTGAGTGGCGATCGCTGCTTGCAACCCACTGTACAGGGTGAAATCAGAGGTAGCAATTTCAAAGCGTCGCCCATCGGGTTGCCAACCAGTTGGATATCCTTGAGGATTTTTGGTGATACCTCGCCAACCGATAAAGGTGGGGCGAATTTCTGACAGGCATTCAGGTTGAATGTATAACCCCCCAATACCAGCAGGGCCACATAACCACTTGTGACAGGTGAAGGCATAAAAATCCACCTCAAGATCTACTAGATTCAGCGGCAAGACCCCAACAGATTGAGCCGCATCAACCAGCACACGCACCGGGGCAGATTGAGTGGGATGTTGACGACAAACGGACATAATTTTCGCCAGGGGTAACACCTGTCCTGTATTCCAAAGGATGTGGCTAATCACCAGCAAACGAGTGGTCGGACGCAGGTGTTGAGCAATTACCGCAGCAGGATCACCTGCATTTAGTGTCTCCAAAAGGGGACAAGTGGAAACTTTGACTCCAAAGCGGTGGCGAATTTCTGCAATGGCTGCAATTACTCCTGGATGTTCGCAGTCCGATAGCAGGATATGATCTCCTTCTCGCCAATTCAGTCCCCACAAAGGGATATTGCAGCCCACCGTGACATCCTCAGTTAGTGTCACTGTTGCAGGAGCAACTTGCAATTCAGCAGCGATCGCCGTTCTCGTCCCTTCCATTTTCTCGGCGATCCAGGAATTTGCAGCATTTGAAAAGGGCCCAATGGTTTGAGTATGGTGATGAGCTTGTTGAATGGCGGCGATCGCCTGCTCTGGCATGGGCCCTTGTCCACCATAGTTAAAGTAAGCTTTGTTTTGCAGGGCTGGGAATTGCTGGCGAAAGGTGTCCAGAGTAGGCGGCATGATGGATAGAAGAGAAGAGGGACATTTACAAAAAGCTGGATCTTGTTGCCTCAACCCAGCCTCAAATGCTTTAAGAGTAGCTACTATCCTTGACTTCGTGTGGCTTGAACTAAATCTAAAACTATTGTGTGGGAGGCATGGCATTGCCAAATCTCCCACACAATAGTTCAGATTGATTTAACTTAGTCGTCTGGAAACTGCCAACAGGCGATGCGCTCAACCTGAGTGTTGCCACAGAGACAGAATTCTTCTTGAGAAGCAATCCATTCGCGATGACAGACTCGACAGTGATGCAAGAGGTTGTACAGATTAGCAGCCGCAATAATGGTCTGCCATTGCTGTACCTCTTGAGCAGAAAGTGGGCTGAGAGGCTCGGACATGGAGAAAAATGCTGCGAGAGAAAGGTAAGGCAGATCACAAGGACTTGAGATATTCGTCGATTGCTCGGTTGACAATCTCCGTCATCGGCACGCCCTGTTTGATCGCAGCCGCTTTCAAACGTTCATAAACATCTTCTCGGACTCCTAAGCGATGACGCGACTTGCCTGCTCCAGACTTAGCGATCGCATCGGCTGATAAAGCAGGGCTGGCAGCTTCCACAACCCCATTTGACTCAACTAAAGAATCAGATGGGGGTTCAGGAATAGGTTCAGATTGAAATTCTGACTCTTCAGAATCTTCAGCATCAACCACTGCTGTAGCTGTTCCCAAAGGAGCATCGATAACGAGTGCCGCAGGCGCATCCGTTGTCATAGGTTCCTCTGTAGTGGACTCCTCCACAGTGGATTCCATAGCGGGTTCCACGGTAGATTCTCCGGTGGGTTCTTCGGCGGATTCTACAGGCGCATCTGTAGCAAACTCTGTAGAAGTAGTATCTGTAGCAACTTCCACAGGAGCCTCTACAGAGGTATCTGCTAATGAATCTGGGGTTGGAACGGTATCTAGCACAACTCCCCCTGGAATTTCCATAACTCCATAAGTAGCAACATAGTGACGCAAAGCATCAAAGCCGACCCGATGGCAAAAATTGCCAAAACTCTCGATGGCTTGGCGTTCTTGTTTGTAATAGACGAATAGGGGTTCGAGAGACTTCTCCAGATCCTCGATCGCCATACTTTGCAAGTAAGGTTCAGCGAGGCGAGTTTGATTGGGGTCAGCCCCCAGCCAAACTTGATAGTGACCTGGAGTTTGCCCCACAAATCCCAGTTCGGCTAAGTATGGACGAGCACAACCATTAGGGCAACCCGTCATCCGAACGACAAGATGATCGTTTTCGAGGCCAACTTGATCCAGTAAAGCACGGATACGTGCAAGAACTCCTGGAAAAACTCGTTCTGATTCGGTAATTGCCAGTCCACAAGTCGGTAAAGCAGGACAGGCCATGCCGTGGCGCACCAGGGGATCAAGGCCAGCTAGGCCTTGCACGCCACAGCGATCGAGAATCTGCTGAATCTCTGCCTGATCAGCGGGATCAATCTCCCACAACAGCAAATTCTGATGCGGAGTCAAATACATCGGCAGAGCAAATTTTTGCTCAATTGCGCGCAGGGCGGTTTTGAGTTGGAATGAACCCTCATCTTTAATCCGCCCATTCTCAATAGAAATGCCCAGGAATAGCTTGCCGTCTCCCTGTTCGTGCCAACCCAAATAGTCCTGATACTTAAATTCGGGTAAGGGTTCCATCGGTTGAAAGGCTTTGCCAAAGTAGCCTTCGACCGTTTGACGGAACTTTTCGACCCCCCAATCATGGATTAAGTATTTCATGCGAGCATGGCGGCGATCGTGCCGATCCCCATAATCTCGTTGAGTGGCCACGATCGCCTTCATCGCATCATAGACATCCGCTTTTTCTACATAGCCAATGGGATCAGCGAGACGCACGAAGGTTTCTTCTTTGTTATGAGTGCGACCTAAACCACCCCCAGCAAAGATATTAAATCCCTGTAGCTGACCCTGCTCATCGGTAATCACGACCAACCCCACATCCTGGGAGAACAGATCCACTGAGTTATCTCCTGGTACGGTGATGCAGCACTTAAACTTGCGTGGCATGTAATAAGTGCCATAGATGGGTTCTTCCTGGTCGTGAAAGATTGTGCTGTTACCATTGCGGCGCAGGGCTGCCTCGACCTCAGGGTTAATTTCAGCGGTGATTGCCTTTTCGTCGTCTAGCCAGATTTCGTAATATGCTCCCGTGCGCGGCATCAACAAATCAGCAATATTCCTGGCATAGTCACGAGCATAGTCGTATTCCACCCGGTTTTTGTATGGAACAGGAGGAGCCATGACATTTCGATTCAGGTCACCACAGGCCCCCAAGGTAGATCCCATCGCTTGAATGATGCTAGAGATCACCGTCTTCAAATTCTGTTTCAGCACCCCATGTAGCTGAAATCCTTGACGAGTGGTCGCTCTAAGGGTGTGATTGCCATATTGTTCGGACAACTGGTCTAAGACCAGGTAGAGATTCGCCGGAATATAGCCTCCTGGATTCCGCGTCCGCAACATGAACTGGTAATCTTTTTCCTGGCCCTTAATGCGATGATCTCGATTGTCTTGTTGATAGGAACCGTGAAATTTGAGAATTTGAACTCCATCCTCACTAAAGTGAGTGGTGTCTTGTTGAATTTCTGTTGCGATCGGCTCCCGCAAAGCGCGACTTTTTTCTTTCAGTCCTTCAACTTTGGAAGGTTTGGGAACAGTTGAGAGAGGTGTGGTACTAACCATTGGAAAAATCCAGCCATTTAGAGACGCTAAATCGTTCTTGATCTCCGGTAAGTCTAGAGAAATTGGGGAGATGCAATGTCTGATTCTATCATCCCATTCCCGACTTGAGGTTGGCTCAGTCGTTAGGAAAAGTTTTGAATTGCCTCAGTCCACTACAGAATCTATTTGTGGAAGCGCAGCCGGATAGCACTTACTTCCTGCAAAAAAGTTTTGGGTTTTCCTTAATCCTTATCCTAACGAGGTAAAATAAATTGCCAATCGTTCTCCTCAAGCAGCAAGATTCATGATTTCTAGCAATGACTTTCGCCCTGGTGTCAGCATTGTGTTAGACGGCTCTGTCTGGAAGGTAGTGGAATTTCTCCACGTCAAACCAGGCAAAGGCTCTGCCTTTGTTCGCACAAAGCTGAAAAATGCCCAATCCGGCAACGTGGTTGAGCGCACCTTCCGGGCTGGTGAGACTGTACCCCAAGCAATTTTAGAAAAAAGTGTGATGCAGCACACTTACAAAGAAGGTGATGAGTACGTCTTTATGGACATGGAGACGTATGAAGAAGGCCGATTGACCGCTAACCAAATTGGAGAGCGTATCAAATACCTGAAAGATGGCATGGAAGTCAGTGTGGTGCGGTGGGGCACACAGGTGTTAGAGGTAGAATTACCTAACTCGGTAGTTCTCGAGGTGACTCAAACTGATCCCGGAGTCAAAGGCGACACCGCAACTGGCGGCACAAAACCAGCGATCGTAGAAACAGGCGCTCAGGTTATGGTGCCCTTGTTTATTACCACTGGAGAGCGCATCAAAATTGACACCCGCACCGATACCTACTTAGGTCGCGAAGGTCGCGAATGAGGACATTCAGCCGATCGCCCAAAGCTGACGGCTACCAGCACATTTAATCAGGCTATACCTATTGTGGAATTTGATTTTAATGAACTTCGAGAATTGTTAACCGTTCTGAGTCAGACTGACATTGCCGAACTGACGCTGAAGAGTGATGACTTTGAATTGGTAGTGCGTAGAGAGGGGCGTATGGGCGATTGCTCCACCACCAAGCTATCAATGGCAACAGAAGGAGCCGTGGTCAATCCACCCCCATCGCCGCCGTTACCAACGCTCTCTCCTCAACCTTCCCTCAGTGCCGCTCCACCACTCACTCCTGCGGGGGGAAGCCGACTGGCTGAAGTTGTCTCTCCAATGGTAGGTACGTTCTATCGCGCTCCCGCCCCAGATGAACCGCCCTTCGTCGATACGGGCGATCGCATCCGAGTAGGGCAGACGGTTTGTATCATCGAAGCCATGAAATTAATGAACGAAATTGAAGCCGAGGTAGCTGGCGAAATTGTCGAAATTTTGGTGCAGAACGGCGAACCCGTGGAATATGGGCAAGTTTTGATGAGAGTTAATCCAGGATAGGGAAAGGCAGAGGACAACGCAATCCAGGTTGTGCAGAATTCTTGGGCTATTAGAAGCGAAAATTGCGATCGCGCACCCACAAGCTGACGGGAACCGAGTTGCCCTGAGCGTCGATTTTGGCTTCTACCACAAATGCTTGCTGTGGAGTATTGGTAATTGCCTGGTTCACCTCTTGGCGGCGGTCTTCTGGCATGTAGTAAGTTTCTAAGCCATAGACAATTTGCCAACCGTCATATTGTCCTTTCAAAGCAACCTGATTGTCGGCTAAGTCAGTGGGTCGTTGGAGACTGACCCGGACGGGTTGCCAAACAGCAGGTGGGTTCGTCTTAGAGACAGTCGGCGCTTCTAACACGACATAGATATTTCCTTCAGGGACATATCCTTGAATACCCTGGTTCAACCACTCTCCACCGGGCAATTGTTTAAGGCGATCGACGCGAGAAATCTCATAGCCCAGGATCTGATAATATCCCCGCAGCGGATCATAAGGATCAACGGGAGCCGTTTGCAGGGTGACTAGCCGTCCGGTAGCCATCGTGTAGGCATCTTGAGCAGGCACTCCGATGATCAGTGCGGCTTGAAACAACAGAGGTATCCATAATCGCCATCCTGGTAAGCGTCGTTCTGTTGGTTGAGTTGCAGGTGGGGCGAGGGGAGGGGATGCAGGCAAATTTTGCTTTGATAAAGCCTGAGATTGGTTAGCAGATTGGTTAGCAGAAGATTGGGAATCAGGTGTTGGGGATGTCATAGGTTTCTTCTCCCACGAAACAGGATTAGTACTTCAACAAGTAACGAGTCGATTGCGGCTTGGCGTTGCGCTCAAACCAGATACCAGCGGCAATGATGCCCACTCCACACAGGCCAAAGACGATAGATTTCAGTAGCAGTCCCGTGTTGTATTCCAACATGCGACTGATGATACCAAGAATGAGCAGCACCATGCCCGCCCAGAAGACAGGGCGATCGCCCAGTGCTAACCCATCCCGGATTAACCCCATCGAAAACAGAAACAGCAGAATATTAAAGACAACGAGATTGACGATAGGAACAAAAGCGGGATTGTCTAGTGGAATGATAGTGAACTCAAAGTAGTAGACGAACACAGTGGCAACAATCAGTAGGATTAAAGCCACTAAACCGCTATTAATGGCGGTGGTGGTTCGTCGCTGAAACTGGAACTGTCGAGCAATTTGCAGCCAGCCGAGTCCGGCAAAAACACTCAAAATCATGGCATCGAACAGGGGATGCCAAATTAAGTTGGTCAAATCGCTGTTGAACCATCCCCAAACCCGCCAGATACCCTTGAACGAAAATAGATAAAGCACAATACTCAGCAAGAAGAGAGCTAGAATGCGGGCGATCGCCTGAAAGGAATCTGACTCCATTCTGGGCTGAGTCAAACCTGGTTGAGCGACAGGGGCAGACAAGTGAGAAAACTGCCACATCGCCCTGGAATAACTCCACAACAGCGCAATTGGTAATAACCAGGCGATCGCCATCAGCCAACCTGAGGTTAAGGACAATCCAGAGATGCTTGGTGTTTTGATGAGATTGAGAAACAGAGAATAGGCGACGATAAACGCACTCAAGCCAAAAATAACCCGCGATCGACACCAATAAGCCAAAGGGACAAACAGAAAACTGACCACGAGGGGCATGTGCTGGATCAACAAATGAGTCCACGCTAAGTCTTGCCCCCCAAACCAACTGAAGAAGCCCATTTGATAAGCCAAGCCCACTAACCCTACAGCCATCACCCCCAACGAAGTCAGACGCAGGCCATAGGCCATTGCGGTCATACCCAGTCCCCAAACGAGAAAAAGTTCAAACACTTCTCCACTCTGGTGAAACATTTGAGACACCAATCCCAAATTGGCTCCCAGTAATAGGGCCCCTAGCAAGAGTAAGCCATGACCCAAACGTCTGTGTCGCTGCTGCTCTGGCCGGTTCCATAGATAGAAGCCTGTCACTGTCACGCCTAGAAAACAACTGAGCAACAAAACCACCTTAAAGCTGCGCGGCCAGGCTTGCCAGTTAGCAGCCACAAAAGTGATGGCAGCTAAACCTAATAGAACCGCTCCCAAGCCCATCAAGATCATGATGAAGCGATGACTGGCATCTTGTTCGAGGCGATCGAATTGATAGCGATCGGCCAATTTTTCATATAAGTCTGCATTGATTAAGCCTTCTGACCACCACTGTTCAGACTCATGGCGCAGTTGGCGGCGAAATTGTTCTGAATTCATATCATTTAGCCCGATAGGAGAAGGGGCACTTGCAGCCATTCCTTCCCTAGAGGATCAAATTATCGGTTCTTATGCTGCCCTGCGACTTCTGAAAGTGTGTCACTTCTCACACAGTCTTCCAATGCCATCCAGCTTGTTGCATCTCAGTTATCAAAGATAAGCGATTATCGAACTCACATGAATTTAATTTTGATTTGCGGGGTATCCCGCAAATCAAAATTGACAGACCACTAGGGGATAGGCGGGAAAAAAACTCGTAGCGCGGATTTCAACATTGAGTCAAAATCCAGTCGGTCGCTTCAGACAAATCCTCAGCAATGTAGTCGGGTTGGGTGGCATGTTGGTAGCTGCCTGTGAGGACGCGATCGCCATATCCCGTCTGCACCAAAATGCCAAGACATCCAGCATTGTGAGCCAAATCAACATCAGTCGCTTTGTCTCCGACCATGAAACTACGGCTCAGATCCAGGTTATGCTCCCAGGCTGCTGCTACTAACATGCCTGTGTTTGGTTTCCGCCACGTACTCCAACGAGCAAACTGAGGATTAGTACCCCCTTCTGGTGGGCTGAGATAGGGACAGAAATACATGGCATCTAACCGAGCATTGGCTGTCAGCCTGAGCAATTCGCACAACCTGTGGTGCAGCGCTTCTACATGTTGATAGGAGTAATAACCCCGGGCCGGACCAGATTGGTTGGACACAAGACAACAAAATAGTCCAGCCTGATTCAGCCGTCGCACGGCTTGAGCCACCCCAGAAAGCAACTGCAAATCCTCAACCTGATACAAGTAGCCTGCTTCAACATTCAAAACTCCATCTCGATCTAAAAAGACCGCTGGTTTGGCACTCATTCCTCGCCCCACACCTTAGCTAGAATCGTCTGGGGTGAAATATCTGCCATCTGTCCGGTGGGAGATTGGATGCCAATGTACTTATCGCTCATCGGAAGAAGCCTAGCAGGATCAGTTGGGCCAAACAGGGCGATCGTGTACACCTTGAGGGCAACGGCCAGATGCATCGGCGCACTATCTGTACAAAGCATCAAGTTGGCTCCAGCAATCATTGCTGCTAGTTTGCCAATATCTGCTGGGCTGGTTACTTTCAACCCCGGACAGGTGCGCTGTAATGTCGTCACAACTGCTCCATCATCTGGACCTTGCACAACGACAAGTGATAGATCGGGCTGGCGCTGTTGGAAATCTTGAATAATTTTCTGCCAGTTTTCCACCGGATAGATTTTGTTGATGCCTTTTTCCTGAGCTAATTGGCTAGATCCACCATGAATCAAGACATATCCACCCTGGAGTCCCAGTCGCTTTTGCTCTTCTTCGGCCCACTCCAAATCGCGCCTGGGAATTGTAATCGACAGATCTGGACAGGGTGAAGTGATGTTTAAGCCGAGTAGCAGGTCGTGATACATCTGGGCAGCATACTGATCGGACTTCAGTGCAACTGCATCGGTCAGGAAGAAAGAACCTGCCCCTTCATAGCTTATACGCACTGGAATTCCTGTTAACCATAAGAAAAAACCAATGCCCCAACGTCGCCCTAAGGACAGAGCAACGTCATAGGAGCGATCGCGCATCACTCCTAATAAATTGGCCCAATCTGCTGGACTACTGCGATCCTTAAAGTCAAAAGTAATCACATCTTCGACAGACTTGGAAACTCGGTAAGCCCCTTTTGACCTGGGTTCGACCACAACGTCAATTTCAGACTGCGGATAGGTCTGCTTGAGGTCATCCAGGGTAGGAAAGAATAGAATTTGGTCACCTATCCCGCCAGGGACGAGAGCCACGATTCGCATAATATTTCTTCACCGAACAAGCTTTAACCAGAATAGCAGCATCAATTCACCAACAGTGTGTGGCTCTTAACTTAAATCTGAAATGAAAGTGTCAACAAAGCAGGAAAACCGACTACTAGATGAGACAGAATTTCCTGCTATTTCCTCTCAAGGTCGGTAAGTAGTCAACAACAAAAATTGAATCGAGTGCATGCCAATTTTGCCAGTGGTGCGGGCCGCGTCCGCACCACTGGCAAAATCAAGTTTAGAAGATGGCAAAAGTGGGATGCTTCAATTGAAGCATTGTAAATGTAAATACTGAGTCGCTAGAGTTTGATGAAACCTAATGAAATTAACGTAAGTTCTTCCTAATATTTAATGCTTTATCTTACAAATGTCGCTTTTCATAGACTCTTTATTGATCAGTATATTTTTTCCTCGGTAGATTCCCCATAACAGAAAGAGGGTGGCTTTAGTATCTTTTGTTTCATCAAATAAAAATAGTTGCGGCTCCTTCCTCATCTTCTGGTATGACAAGCTACACAACAAAAATTCCTTTCGTCAATCTGAGGCTTCAGCACCACCTGCTACAACCTCAAATTTCACAAGCCATTGAGTCGGTTCTACAAAAAGGAGATTTCATTTTAGGTCGTGCCTTATCAGACTTTGAGGAGGCATTCGCGATCGCCTGTGGAGTGCAGTACGGCATTGGGGTCGCCAGTGGCACTGATGCGATCGCCTTAGGTTTACAGGCTTGTGGCATAGCTTTAGGTGATGAAGTGATTGTTCCTGCCAATACCTTTGTGGCCACGCTGATTGGTGTCTTAAGGACAGGAGCAACTCCCATTCTGGTGGATTGTGATCCACAAACTGGATTAATCGATTTGATGGCCGCCGAAAAGGCGATTACCCCTCGGACTCGAGCGATCGTTCCGGTTCACCTCTATGGTCAAATGGTTTCCCCTCATCCCTTGTTGGACTTAGCGGGCACTTACGATCTCATCATCTTTGAAGACGCGGCCCAAGCTCATCTAGCTGAGTGTGATGGCTATCGAGCTGGGTCGATTGGCACAGCAGCAGCTTTTAGCTTTTATCCCAGCAAAAATTTGGGAGCAATGGGAGATGGGGGCATGGTGGTGACGCAAGATCAAGGCGTAGCTCAACTGATGCGATCGCTCCGAAACTATGGCGCACCCCGCAAGCACTATCACACAGATTTGGGCACGAATAGCCGTTTAGATACCTTACAAGCTGCCATTCTCAGTGCCAAGTTGCCCTACCTGCTACAGTGGAATCGCGATCGCTATCAAGCCGCCCAACTCTACAATAGTTTGCTGAAACCTTTGCAATCTCAGGGAATTTTGCCAATAGAAAATCACTGTGACACTGGACATGTTTATCACCTCTATGTCATCCGGGTGACTGCTCAAGCTCCTCTGACTCGTGATCAACTTCAGATCGCGCTTGAAGAACGCGGCATCCAAACGGGAATTCACTATCCCCTGCCCGTTCACTTACAACCGAGTTTTCAGCACCTTGGCTATAAAACAGGTAACTTTCCTCACACTGAAAACCTGAGTCAAGAAATCCTATCGTTGCCGATGTATCCTGGATTGACGATCGCTCAAATTCACCAAGTTGTGAAGGCGATCGAATCAGCAGTGCCAGCAGCAGACCGCTCTCAACTGGCAGTGCTATTGGATCAGACAAAAACAGCACCTTCCTATAGCTTTAGTACAGTTGGCTAATTTCTGGTAATAGCGATGCGTCAAGGGAAACCTCAATGCCTGCAATTTCCGGCCTCAAGTTTTCTTCATGCGAGTTGGATAACCGCTCGTCGAACTCCTAAGAAAACTATGTTTTCTTGTCTGCTTCCTGGAGTGTGGTGGGTGCTTAACACCCAACCACACTCCATTGGAGACTCACGTCTGCTTCAGTCAACAAATCCAAGAACACCTTATGGCAATCCCTCACCGCCTTGCCTTCAGGCATCTACCCGACCTTACTGCGATCGGATTGTTGCTGCTGATCTACGTGCCTCTGGTCATACATTGGTGTGAGGGTTGGTTATACAAAACAATTAGCATTGAACATGAATATTTTAGCCACGGCTTACTGGGTTTGCCCTTTGCAGCATACATGGCGTGGAGCCAATTCCCTCAGTGGCAGCAGTTGCCGCAACGGCATCATCCAGCCGGACTGTTACTATTAGTTGGTGGTCTTGCTCTCTATTTCAGCCACCTGCCCGATGCCATCAATTTCTCGCTGCCGATCGTTTTAACTGGCATCTGTTTATGGTTCAAAGGGCGCGAGGGATTGTCTCTACAAGCATTACCCCTTCTGCTTGTGTTTCTGGCGACACCCAACTCTCTTCCTTACCTGATAACTCCCTACACCCTTCCCCTTCAGCGCTTGATTGCTGGTGCAGCAGGATTTATTTTGATGCAACTGGGTATTCAGATCCAGGTCGAACAAATCTATTTATTTGTCAACGATCGCATCGTCGAGGTGGCTCCCTATTGTGCTGGGTTGAAGATGTTATTTACCTGCCTGTATGTTGGACTCATGTTGGTTTACTGGACAGGGGTGTGGGTCGATCGGAAAAAAACTACTCTATTTTTTTTGAGTATTATCAGTCTTAGTGTCGTGGCTAATATTCTTCGCAATACCCTGCTGGCCTTTTTCCACGGTACTGGACAGGTGCAAGCCTTTCACTGGCTCCATTCAAGCTGGGGCAGTGATATGTATGCAGCAGGCTTACTGATAATGGTCGTCCTGTTGCTGCGAAACATTGAACAGTCGCAAGTGAAGAAGGCAGAATGAAGTTCTTTCATTTACCCGCTACCCACCGATCGCCATGGCCTGTGTTTGTCGTGGTGTTTTGTTTGGCGATCGCTGCGTTTGCCATCCTACCCAATTATTTCACAGGCCAGTGGGCTTGGAAGAATTTACCAAAAGTGGCTAATATTGACCCGTTGAGGGAATTATCATCCCAGGGTTTGGTCGTGGCAGGGTGGCAATCTACAGAACAGCGAGTTGTGGACATCAGTGGGCATCAATGGTCAATTCAGGCAATGCTACCTGCCTCTCAGCCAGCATCAGATCTTCTCAAGTCTCCGGTAATTTTAATGCTGCGCCCTCAAAGTTGGCACACCGATCAACCCCAGATGGATTGGATGGATATCCATCTTTATCAAAATTGGAGAGCCGATCGCCAACGGCGGCTGCAAATTTCAGCCCCATTGCCTGAATCAGGGTTCCCATCTGAAGGATTTGTACCCATTCGGGTTCGTTTTTTTCGGGGCTGGAACCTGAAACAAACCTATGCGGTTGTGCAATGGTATGCCTGGTCTAGTGGTGGGCATTTCCATCCCAGTGTGTGGTTCTGGGCAGATCAACTCTCTCAACTGCGCGATCGCCATCGGATGCCCTGGGTGGCGGTTAGCCTGCTCATCCCCATTGAACCACTGGGAGACATCGAATTGGTTCAATCCCTGGCTGAATCCTTGATTCAATCGGTTCAATCTGCTTTGATGACGACCCTTTTCCAGGCTGGAGTCCAAACCTCTCACCATGCTGCAAGCTCTACAACCTTTTCCATGTCGATGGATTGTCCAATTTCTCCCAAAGCGGCGTTCTGCAACCATAGCTGTGGGGATGCTTCCCTTGATGCTGGTGAACCCGTTGTTACCCGGACAAGCTGTCTTTAATGCGATGGCATCTCCATCTGCCGACGTAGAATCTACAGAAGTTGAATCTACAGAAGTTGAATCTACAGAAGTTGAATCTACAGAAGTCCAACCCAGTGAGCAACAGCAGCGATTGCAAGATGCTCGGCAAGAATTGATTACTCCTGTGCCCACTGAGGGTGAATCTTTATCTCCGTCAGAAACACCAACAGAGAACCGAACTGCAACTCCTCCACCTAATCCAGCATTTGATCTGTATCATCTGGGTCCCGGTGATTCGATTTATGTCAATGTGTTGCGCTTTCCCGATCTCTCCTTTCAAGGCACAATCGATTTAGAAGGAAATCTGTTAGTCCCTTTGGTCGGCGCGTTGTCCCTGCAAGGATTAACTGTGCCAGAAGTTCGAGAACTGATCCGCACAGAATTGAACCGCTTTGTTATTGATCCAGATGTAGACGTAATTTTGGTAGCGCAGCGACCCGTACAAGTGACGGTGTTGGGAGAAATTGCCCAACCGGGATTGTATCCTCTGCCTGCTCCTCAACTGACCGTGGCGATCGCCTCCGCAGGTGGCACAACGGCGTTTGCTGATCTGCGAAAGGTGCGGATTCGACGAATTCACACCGATGGTTCCATTATCGAACAAGATATTGATCTGTTTACTCCTTTGCAAACCTTCAACACAATCCCCGATATTCGTTTAGCCGATGGCGATACAATTATCGTACCTACTCTAACTGCCGATCGCGTCACGGATTACGACCGTAATTTAGTTTCTCAGTCAACTCTAGCCCAACCGAATATTGTCATTCGCGTTGTTAACTATGCCGCAGTCAGTGGTCGAGGTACTTCAGCCGCGATCGCAGCCCTCACTCTGCCGAATGGCAGCAGCTTTACAGATGCCATTACTGCCATCTCTCCCAGCCCTGATCGTGCCAATTTGAGGGAGGTGGCTTTAGTGCGATTCGACCCGCAGCGGGGTCGAGCGGTGACTCAAGAATTGAATGCGAGAGAGGCGGTGCTGGGAGATCTGTCCCAAAATCCGCCGCTACAACACAACGATGTGGTTGTCATTGGTCGCAATTTCATTAACCGGATTACCCATGCTTTGAGCACGTTCACCCAACCCTTTCGCGATATTTTGGGGTTTCTGTTATTCTTTGATACGCTCTCTGAGAGCGCCAGCGATCTCTTCAGTCCTTCTGGAGAGGATTAACTTGAACCCATCTATTAACCTGGCAGTCGTTGTTGTTGCCAAATGTCGTGCTTCAACTGTACTCAGCACTCGGTGTTGCGTGGGTTGAGCGCAGTCGAAACCCACATGCCACTGCCAGATCTGTAATTGCCAGGTTAAAATCTGCGTCCTCTGCGCCTCTATGGTTTTCGATGTTGCTGAATCCGGGTATGAATTTTGGTTTGTATTTGCATGATTTCAATTCCTGAAACTGTTAGCTGGTCAGGCACTCCTCAATCCAAAATCCCCAATCTAAAATCCAAAATGGTAAAACTTCCCCCAGTTAGTAGATGCACCTGATTCAGTCTCCGGACTGAATTCAGCAGTAACACCTGAGAAAAAGATCAGACAGAAGCCCCTCATCTTAGGCAAAATGGGGGAAGTGCTGGTGGAGGCGATCGCCAATTATGAATATGCTGGTCGGAAAAGTGTTACAAGATGGCAAATACACCCTGGACTCAGTGTTGGGTCAGGGAGGCTTTGGCATAACGTTTAAGGCCACGCATCACTATCTCAAGCAAACCATGGTCATTAAGACGCTCAATCCGGCAAACCGAGGGACTCCGGAATTTCCTAAGATGGAGCGCATGTTCTACGATGAAGGGCGAAGACTAGCCCAGTGTGTCCATCCCAATATTGTTAGGGTCAGCGATTTCTTCATTGAAGATGGAGTGCCCTATCTGGTGATGGATTACATTCCTGGGAAGACTTTGGAGGCGATCGTCTTTCCCAACTATCCGCTCTCGGAAGCCACTGCCATTCACTACATTCGTCAAATCGGTGCAGCATTAGAAGTGGTTCACCGCAATGGGCTATTGCATCGAGACGTAAAACCACAAAATATTATGCTGCGTGAGGGCACAGATCAGGTAATCCTGATTGATTTTGGGATCGCTAGAGAATTCAAAACCGATACAACACAGACCCACACCAGTATCGTTACAGTGGGTTATGCACCGATCGAACAGTACATGACGCAGGCCAAACGGACTCCCGCTACAGATGTTTATGGACTGGCAGCAACGTTATATTCTCTGTTGACAGCCCAAGTGCCGATCGCCTCAATTTTGCGAGAACGGCAACCCATGCCCGAGCCGAGGCAGCTACGTCCAGATTTGAGTGCTGCGGTCAATCAGGCAGTCATGCGGGGGATGGCGATCGATCCACAATATCGTCCCGCCTCTGTCGCTGCCTGGTTGTCCTTGCTACCCACATTAACCCGATCCGTTGCTGTATCCCAACCCCAACCCATTCCACCTGCTACCGCTACCACTGTGGCAGTCTCCCCGCGTCACCCTGCTCCAGTTCGTCCTGCTCCAGTTTCCCCACCTGCTCCCCTCCAGACCCCGACTCCGCCCCGTACTATACCAGTGCAACGGCGTTCGGATTGGGGCTGGTTGGGACTAGTGGGCTTGATTGCCGTTTGTACCATCAGTCTGGCGGCCATCTGGTCGGTTTGGCAGCGATCGCAACAAGTCACTCTCGATCCGGAACCCGCCCCTACAGAAACAAGTGAGGCGATTGATCCGGTTCCAGAACCCGAACCCATTGAGACTCCGGTTCCAGAACCGACTCCCAGCGAACCTCTTCCCGAAGAAACGCCAACCCCTGCTCCCGAACCCGAACCCCTTCCTCCCATTGCCTCTCCCGAACCGACCACACCCGAACCCGCATCTCCTTCACCTGAACCCGAGGAGTCTGCTCCCAGTCCAGATGGGCCGCGTCGCAGCGTTCCAGGGATTCCTACAGGCACCTCAGAATCAGCGGTTCAGGAGTTATTGGGGCCACCGGATCGCCAGCGTGATGGCTACTGGCGCAATACAGAGACGGTGTTGTATCGGTTATCTGATCAAGTAGATCTGGGCTACATCTACGATCGCGACACCAGACGGGTACGCCAAACGGAAGTAACATTTGCTCAGGCGACGAATCCCTTAGTGATGCGAGTTGCCCTGAATGGGATGTTGGGCGGTCAGTTGACCACAGAGATTGAGGAAAATTTAGAGGCAGTACGCGATCGCAGCCGCGATCGCTACACATTCAGATTAGGGGCGGTGGAAGGGGTAATCGAACGCAATCAACGCAACCGCATTTACATTGCCGTTTGGGAAGAGGATTTGCATTAGAAAAACGCGGGTTCGAGCAGTTTTTCGTTGGGGTGCGGCCGCCCACCCCAACTCCTCATTGGAGACTCACGTTAGAAAAAGTTTTCCACAAAAAGAAACAGCTTTCCACAGAGATTGCGGGTTTTTCCACAGATCCGCCGGAAAACTGTTAAGCTTTAGATACATCTCGCAAACCTGGAAAGCACTTCTTTAGGAGACTACGGCAACTCCTTGCTGCAAAAATCACGACTGAAGCGACACTTTCATTCCCACTCAATCGTGCCAGGTGGCTTTGAAGTGATATCGTAGACGACCCGATTCACACCCCGGACTTCATTGACGATTCGGGTAGAGATCACCTCTAGCAAATCGTAGGGAACACGCGACCAGTCCGCAGTCATTCCATCTTCGCTTGTGACAAAGCGTAAGACAATAGGGTAAGCGTAGGTTCGCTGGTCGCCCATGACACCCACACTACGGATTGGTAACAACACCGCAAATGCTTGCCAAAAATCGTGGTAGACCCCACGACGATTGATTTCTTGACGCACAATTAAATCGGCATCCCGCAGAATCTCCAGTTTCTCAGGCGTAATTTCGCCTAGAATCCGAATAGCGAGTCCCGGTCCGGGGAAAGGATGACGATTGACGATTTCTGCGGGTAAGCCCAAAGAGCGGCCGACCCTGCGAACTTCATCTTTGAATAATTTTCGTAGAGGTTCAATCAGTTTGAATTGCAGATCCTTGGGTAAGCCACCGACATTGTGATGGCTTTTGATTTTCACAGCAACCCGCTCTCCCGTTTGTGGATCAACATTGGTGTCTGCCGACTCGATGACATCCGGGTAAAGCGTACCTTGAGCCAAATAATCAAACGGACCTAAACGCTTTGATTCTTCCTCAAAGACGCGAATAAACTCATGACCAATAATCTTCCGCTTCTTCTCCGGGTCGGACACCCCAGCGATGCGTTCCAGGAAGCGATCGCTGGCGTTGACATAGTGTACGGGAATGTGAAACTGCTCCTGGAATAGCTTGATCAGCCGCTCTGGTTCCAGTTTCCGCATAAACCCTTGATCAATGAACATACAAGTCAGTTGATCACCGATCGCCTTATGCATTAGAAAAGCTAGCGTGGAGGAATCGACTCCGCCTGATAGCGCCAGTAGCACCCGCTTGTCCCCAACTTTGGCCCGAATTTCTCGAATTGCTTCTTCCACAAAGGCAGCTGTAGTCCAGGTAGGTTCGCAATCACAAATGTGATAGACGAAATTCCGAATCAGGGCTTGACCCCCAATGGAATGAACAACCTCTGGATGAAACTGCACTCCGTAGAGTTTGCGTTCGTGGTCGGCGATCGCGGCACAAGGCGTATTTTCAGTATGAGCCAGTAACTCAAACCCCGGAGGCAACTGTGTCACCGAGTCGCCGTGGCTCATCCACATGGTCGTGCCATCTTCGACATTGGTGAATAAATCGGTCGGATCATCAATATAGAGCGAAGCTTTACCGTATTCTCCCCGCTCTGCCCGTTCCACCTCGCCACCCAACTGTTGAACCATGAGTTGCATACCATAGCAGACCCCCAGGATGGGAATCCCCAAATCCCAAATTTTGGGATCTGATAAGGGTGCGCTGCCATCGTAAACGGAACTGGGTCCACCCGATAGGATAATGCCTCTGGGATTAAGTTGTTGGAGTTGCTCAGCCGTGGTGCGATAGGAGATTACCTCAGAATAGACTTGCGTTTCCCGAATCCGGCGGGCAATCAGTTCAGAATACTGAGATCCAAAATCAAGAATCACCACCATCTGCCGATCGAGCCGCTGAACAGAGGATTGCTGGGGTAGCATTTCAACTTGTTGTAGAGTCACCGAAAGATCCTGATACCATTCTAGAGGAGTGAACAAAGACAAGCGAACAAAAGAATTTTTAAATCTAATCTAAAGCTCCTATGGGTTCTGCTGACGCAGGTTGCCCTGATAAACAGTAATCCGGTCTGCTGATTTAAGGAGTAAACGAAACCGTCCCCTACCTGCAAGGGAGGAGGAACTTTAAACACACAAATTACATCTAAAAACTAAACTGGGTTGGGAGAAACGATCGCCTTGGGTTATGAAGCTTGCTTGATCAAGCCATCAAATCAAACCCACTGTCAATCAAACTGTTAATGAAACTGTTAATGAAATGGACATCTCTCCAACAGATAGGTCTCAACTCTATCAAATAAATCTTTAGACTTTAAATTCACAGGAAACACTCATTTGCCATCAAATACACTTGAGGACATGGCTACCTCCACACCTCTAAAAGAGTCATGGGAACGTAAACCTTAGATCACTGAACCTGGTCACTAAATCAGTTAGCAACTGACAGGGGAAAATGCCTTGTATGGCAAAGTCCGAATCAATCGATAGGAGGAATGAGCGCAAGCAACATTTGAATATTCCTTTTAGGTTAACAAATCTTGAGACAAAATTGTATCTCCTATTTCACTTTTAATCACAATTTGTCGATCGCGATCGAACAGAATTGATCCAACTCGAACTGCTTGCCCACTGTGATTGTGGATATAGGCTTGGGTGCGTTGGTCGATTTGGTAGGCGATCGACCCATAAATTTGGTTAACCCAATCGCCTCCAGTTGTCTCGTCTAACTGTCGTAGAGACTTCAGGGCAGCATCCGCTGTCGGACTGGAGAGAAGCAGTTGCAGATGCTCTTGAGGTAAATTTTGTTGGGCTGCATAGGCAGTGAGAATTTCTTGTCGTCCATCTGCAACGTGATGGTGAGTGTGAAAGATGCCTCCTGCCAGTTTTAGCAACTTGCCGTGGTAGCCGAATAATAGGATCGACTGGACTTTTAAGATGCCTGCTTCTACCAACATCGGGCCTAACCAATTGGCAGTTTTGACGAGGCGATCGACTGCTATCCCCATGCGGTTGGCAAGCTCCAGTCCATTTTCACCGACACAAAAGACTAAAGTTGCAGATCGCTCTGCCTTTTGTCGAAGTTCCTGTCGATATAGCTCCAATTGTCCGGGAGCACTGAGGGGTTGAGCGATACCACTGGTGCCTAATAAAGCTAAGCCATCCACTACCCCAAAAGCGGCGTTAGAAGTCCGTTCAGCTAATGTCTTACCTTCTGGCAAGATGAATGTCACCTGGAGATGCTCTTCTGGCTCCAGCCAAATGGCCAAGTTCTCCTTCAACAATCGCCTTGCATAAGCATAAATAGCAGGTTGATGATTGGCTTGAACAATCCGACCCAAGCCTTCTCCAGCAATGAACGTGATCCGCTCTGTGGAGTTGTGATCCGCTATTGCTTTCAGTTGCCGCAGTTCCACCCACGCCCAGATAGGAGTATTTTTTGTTAAGTCTAGATTGTCGCCTGGATCGCTGCGGGTAATTGCCAGAGCTGAGTTGGCATGAACTAAGGCAACCTGCTCCACGGGAATCTCAACTGTCTGGAGTGGTTCTAACAAATCAACAGTCACCGAGTTCAAGCTTGAGCCATGGTCTTTAAGCCGCCGCAAAGCTGCGATCGCTGCTGCACAAGCAAAAACAGGCAGGGTATACCCTGATCGAGGGGAAGCGTCAGTGGGCAATAATTCAGATTGGAACACTCTGGTTGTGATCAGGGGTTGTGATCAAGGACACAAGATTAGTGTGATGTTATCCACTACATCGACTGTCACTCCAATCCATTATAAGAGTCTGAGGGTGTAAAGATGTCTGTAAGTCCGGGTTTAGGTTAAACTCCATTCCCTTAAAAAGCCAGGAGGTTTTCCATGAGTGCTGCTGCAATCGCGTATTCTTCAAAATCTCAATCGTGTCAACCCGCTTTCAAAGCAGGTGATTGGATGGTGGAGTGCTGGGCAGACTTTGGTGATTTTCTGACCAATCCTATCCTTAGCAAAGTCGAAGGCAAAAAGTCTAGGGAAGTTGCATTTAAGCGGTTTCAACCTCCCACTCCTCCAAAAATTGCTCAGCCTATGCCTTCTTCCTACCTCTACACCGATGCAGGTTGGAAACATTACCAGCGATAGATCGAGTATTATCGGAAGGGTAGAGCATACGGGCATTGACCGCTATTCGCTTTGAACCCAGTTGATTATCTCAGGATCAGCCTAATTGACCGATGCAATTTTCAGTGTCAGTATTGTATGCCTGACGGGGCGGAGTTGGAGTATGTCCAGCGCCAAGATGTCCTGACCTTCGATGAGATATTGACCTTATTGCAAGAGATCTTTATTCCATCTGGCTTCACCCGATTTCGTTTGACTGGGGGAGAACCTCTTCTACGACCTCGCGTTGTTGAACTGGTGGAGGCGATCGCCTCCCTCCCCCAGACTCAGGATTTGTCGATCACTACGAATGGGTTTTTACTGGCAGATCTAGCCCAGGATTTGTATGATGCAGGGTTGCGCCGCATCAATATCAGTTTGGATTCGCTTGAACCAGAGACTTTCGATCGCATCATTGGCAACCGGGGGCGATCGCGCTGGCAGCAAGTCTGGAATGGTATCCTCACCGCTCATCAGGTGGGTTTTGATCCCTTGAAGCTGAATGTGGTGATTATTCCAGGAGTCAATGATCACGAAATTCTCCATCTCGCTGCCCTGAGCATTGATCGCAACTGGCATATTCGCTTTATTGAATTTATGCCCATTGGCAACGCCGGACTGTTTCAAGACAAAGGCTGGGTATCTTCCGAAGACCTACGCCAACAGATTCGCGTCCAATGGGGGCTAACGCAGTCCCAGGTGCGCGGTAACGGACCAGCCGATGTTTTTCAGATTCCCGGAGCCAAAGGCACCTTGGGTTTTATCAGTCAAATGTCAGAATGCTTTTGCGATCGCTGTAACCGCATGAGACTTTCTGCCGATGGTTGGTTGCGTCCCTGCCTGCTGAATGAGACAGGTCAGATTAACTTGAGAGAGGCTTTGCGGTCTGGAGTGCCCTTGTCAGAGATGCGATCGCAAGTCCAATCCTTAATTGCAGCCAAACCAGAAATCAATTTCAAGCAACGGGTCTCTGGCACAGCAGGAGCTTACAGCCGCACGATGTCCCAGATTGGTGGTTAGTTGAAACTGACTGATCAGACTGGCCCCCATTGCCATCGAAAATCAGGCTGCGTCATTGTTAGTATCTTAGTCAGAGCGCGTAGCACTATATCTGTAATTCACTGTTGAAGACCTCACAGTGCGAGGTCTTCAACAGATACCAGCAAACGTAGCGTTAATCCAACTTGAACCGACAGAACCAAAATTGAAGCCTGTGAATCAAGCTTGACGGGAGTAGTACTCAACCACCAACAATTCATTCACCTGTAAAGCCACCCATTCCCGCTCAATCAACCCGTTTACTTTGCCCACCATCTTGCTCTTATCAAACTCTAAATGGCTGGGAATGTGAGCCAGTCCAGGGTTTTGCAAGTTGGTTTCTACTAGCGTGCGCGATCGCTCCGTATCTCTAACCGCAATCACATCACCGGGGCGGCACTGATAGCTAGGAATATTGACCGAACGACCATTAACCATCACATGTCCGTGGTTTACCAACTGTCGAGCGGCTGGAATTGTTGGAGCCATGCCCAAACGAAATACAGTGTTGTCTAACCGCATTTCTAGAAATTGCAACAAAACTTGTCCCGTTGATCCTGCGGCTCGACGAGCCTTGCGGACATAACGTAATAGTTGCCGCTCACTGATCCCATAGTTGAACTTAAGCTTTTGCTTTTCTTCCAAACGGACAGCATACTCGGTGCGCTTCTTGCGGGCTGCACCATGTTGACCTGGTGGATTAACCCGTTTACCAGACGAATTTTTGGCCTTGCGAGTTAGGCCGGGCAAATCACCTAAGCGGCGGACAATTCTGAGGCGAGGACCTCGATATCGCGACATTTAGCTCCCTCTTGTATAACTTATACTAGTTCCCAAAACAAGCATTATAACCTATTTCAAAATAATTGAAACGTGAGTTATGTGAATTCGATGACCAAACCTTTGGGGATTTTGGGGGGCGCGGAAAACCTCCAAAAGCGCAATTTCGCCCCAAGTGACAAGCAGCCCGTTCCAACGAAAAACTGCTCGTTGAACTTATGGGTTGAAGCTTTATTCTTTAGTTCTTCTTAAACGGCTCTTCTAGACTTGAGGTAAAAACTGTGATGGAATTTATTCTTTTTATCTATATCTCTGTACTGAAACCATACAATTACTTAATGATACAAGAATTCTGCGTCTCCACGCTTCACTAAAGATGCGCTATGATACTATTATTGTTTAGAAGTAATCCTGATAGCACTGTTAAGGATTAGCTACGTCTAAGTAGTGTCGGGTCAGGGCAGATATAATCTTCACTCATTGGTATTTGTAAAATTCAATTATGGCTAAACGTGTGACGAACCAGCAGGTTATTCACCCGATGGTTAAGTTTCAGCGTCAAGTGCGATCGCTTGTCGATTCCAAGGTGATTAAGCCAACAGACAGCCTTTGGAAAATTGCCTTACTCTATGGCGACGAATGGTCGTTCTGGAAGAAGGAACTGGAAGACTTTGACTTTACCATGCAAGACCCCATCAGTACTTTATTAGCTGTGGAGTCTTGGGAAGAGGGCGAATAATCTTGAATACACTTGAATACATTTGGTTCAATTCCATTCCAGTAATCTCATATCTGCTCAAAAAGGAACGGTTTTCTATGCCGACTTGGTGAGCGATAGTTGAACCACCCGATAGAATAGGTAGCAGGACTTCTTTGATGTGTTATGACAATATGTCTTTAATGCATAATTGATGCACTGCTGTAAGGGCGATCGGGCAAATATGCATCAACCCGATGACATGATTAAGCTGGGTGGGCGCTATCAAATAATCAAGCACTTGGGCGGAGGGGGCTTTGGTCAGACCTATCTGGCTGAAGATACCCATTTACCGGGCAATCCTTTGTGCGTCGTCAAACATCTCAAGCCAAAGCTCTCAGATGCTTTGGTTTGGGAAACAGCTCATCGTTTGTTTGAAACAGAAGCTCAAGTTCTCTACAAACTGAACGAACACAGTCAGATTCCCCGATTGCTGGCTCATTTTGAAGAGCATCAAGAGTTTTATTTAGTTCAAGAATTTATTGCAGGAGAAAACCTGAGTAAGGAGCTAGCTCCCAGCATTCAATTCTCTGAGAGTCGGGTAATTGCATTACTGCAAGATGTTTTGCAGGTGTTGGTCTATATTCACCAGCATCACTTGATTCATCGCGACCTGAAACCCTCTAACCTAATTCGCCGCAAACGAGATAGCCGAATTGTGGTAATTGACTTTGGTGCAGTCAAACAACTGAGCGCTCAAGTTATTCAAACTCAAGGACACACCACCCGCACAATTGCGATCGGTTCTCCGGGTTATATGCCAAGTGAACAAATGGCAGGTAAACCCAGATTTTGCAGTGATCTCTACGCCATTGGGATGATCGGTATTCAGGCATTGACGGGAATGCACCCAAAGGAATTACCCGAAGATGCTAAAACGAGTGAACTGATTTGGCGCGATCGTACTCAAGTCAGTCTAGAATTTGCTGATCTTTTGGATAAGATGATACGTTATGATTTTCGTCAACGTTATCAATCTGCATTAGAGGTTTTAGCCGATTTAGCACCCCTGGCCATCGCAAGAGCAATTGCGACTCCACCTTTGCCCTGGAGTCATACAATTTATGTGGGCGATCGCACCGAAATTGAAGCTCCGATCAAGCAATCTGAATCTAACTCTCAAACGACAGTTGACATTGATTACACGCTATTGCGAGAATTATTGGCTGCTCAGTCATGGAGACGGGCCGATCAGGTGACACAACGGTTAATGGTGCAAGTTTGTGGTCGAGAGGCGGGTCGGTTACGCCTTGAAGAAATTCGCCATTTTCCCTGTGATGCGCTTTACATGATTAACTACCTTTGGCTGGACTATAGCAATGGATTGTTTGGTTTCAGTATGCAGAAGGAAATCTGGCAAAGCGTAGGTGGTCGTCTGGATATGAACTATGAAGCTTGGGAACAATTTTCTAGCAGTCGATCGAAGTGGCGTGTCAACAGTCCGTGGCATCGGTTTGGTAATCGCGTCGGATGGCGCATTAAAGAACAATGGTTAACACATGATTGTCTGAATTTTTCACTAGATGCGGTCAAAGGTCATTTACCCTCGTGGCAATTGGTTTCACCCAGTCCGGAAAAAAGCGCCAAGTCCCTTGTGATGCTTTTTTGCAGAACAGAGGTCTGCAAACCCTATGTTCCTAAGATCGACATTACACAAAAACCTTGAATTTAGATGATCTTTGCATACATTTCAGAATTTGCTCAACCTTTGCACCTTTTGAGAAACTTATTGGCATCAGCCTGATGATTTTTCAGGAGGCAGAGCGGGGAAAGTGCTTGCTCCATGAATTACATTAAGGATTAAGGATTAAATAAAACCGAACTTTTTGATGGGAGGCGCAGCTTCGCTGCGCCTCCCATCAAAAAGTTTTGGGTTTTATTTAATTCACGTTCCTAACAAATCTGGAGATTCCTATGATTCAGCGGTTGCAAAACTACATTGATGGTCAGTGGCAAACCTCGATCGCATCTGATTATTTGGATGTCATCAATCCAGCGACATTGGAGATTTTGGCTCAAGTCCCTTTGTCCTCGGTAAATGAAGTGGATCATGCAGTTCAAGCAGCAGCAACAGCATTTCAACAATGGCGACGCAGACCAGCGATTGAGCGGGTGCAGTATTTATTCAAACTCAAAACCCTGTTAGAAGAAAACCGGGAGGATTTGGCCCAGACCATTACGTTAGAATGCGGCAAAACTCTAGCAGAGTCTCAGGGAGAATTGCAACGAGCGATCGAAAATGTCGAAGTTGCCTGTGGTGTCCCCATGCTGATGCAGGGTGATGTTTCAGAAGATATCGCTAGGGGAATTGATGAATTTATGATTCGGCAACCCTTGGGGGTGGCTGCTGTAATTGCACCGTTTAACTTTCCGGGGATGATTCCGTTTTGGTTCTTGCCTTATGCGATCGCTTGTGGTAACACGTATATTGTTAAGCCGTCAGAGAAAGTGCCGCTGACTATGCAAAAAGTGTTTCGTTTGCTGGAGCAAACGGGTTTGCCCCAAGGTGTGGTCAATCTAGTCAACGGTGCCAAAGCAGTGGTCGATGCCCTACTAGATCATCCCTTGGTGCGAGCCATTAGTTTTGTTGGTTCGACCCCCGTAGCCCGATATGTTTATCAGCGGGCTGCGGTCAATGGTAAGCGAATGCAGTGTCAGGGAGGAGCAAAGAACCCCATTATTATTCTGCCCGATGCTGATGTAGAAATGACCACGCGCATCACTCTAGACAGTGCTTTTGGTTGTGCCGGACAGCGCTGCCTCGCTGCTTCCCTCGCCATCACTGTAGGGCAGGCAAAAGTACCCTTTACGGAAGCGATCGCCACAGCAACTCAAGCTAGAACCGTTGGATTTGGCTTGGAACAGGGTGTGCAGATGGGCCCGGTGATTAATCACCAGAGCCGGGAACGGATTGTAGATTTGATTCAACGTGGGATTGACGAAGGAGCCAAGCCACTCGTAGATGGCCGCAACACTAAGATTGCAGGCTATGAACAAGGTAGCTTTATCCGCCCAACACTGCTACAAAATGTTCGGACTGATAGTCAACTAGCTCAAACCGAAATCTTTGGCCCTGTTCTGGGATTGATGCACGTTGAGACGATTGAGCAGGCGATCGCTCTGGTCAATAGCGGTCAGTGGGGGAATATGGCTTGTTTATTTACTAGTAGTGGAGCAGCAGCCCGCAAATTTCGTTATGAGGCAGAGGCAGGAAACATTGGTATTAACATTGGGGTAGCTGCACCAATGGCGTTCTTTCCATTCAGCGGTTGGAAAGAGAGCTTCTTTGGCGATTTACATGGTCAGGGGAAACATGCTGTAGAGTTCTTTACCCAGACGAAGGTTGTTGTAGAACGTTGGTTACACGATTGGTCAAGACCGTTCTGACGGATATTCGTAGATTGCGAATCGCATCCATTCAACCAGACAGTTCTGCGGCTAGCTCATCCAATGAACCATTAATCAAACCATTTAGTCCATACACTTGGCGACTGCCCACTAAAGCCACCAAAGTCACTTCCTTCTCGTCTCCTGGCTCAAATCGGATCGCTGTTCCTGCGGGAATGTTGAGCCGCATTCCTCTCGCCGATGCGCGATCGAACGACAAGGCTGTATTAACTTCATAAAAGTGAAAATGGGAGCCGACTTGAATGGGGCGATCGCCCGTATTAGCGACGGTAAGGGTGACGGTGGGACGACCTGCATTTAATTCAATTTCACCTGTTTCAATCATCATTTCTCCAGGAATCATAACTCCCCCTTTGCTTAGAGTGCATTGTGTTATAACGAGAATTGCATTCTTGCGATCACTTACTTTAAGTGCATATCAGATTAGCGTATGGGATCATGCACTGTCACCAACTTGGTGCCATCTGGAAAGGTTGCTTCTACTTGCACTTCCAGCAACATTTCGGCAATGCCTTCCATCACATCCTCACGGGTGAGTAGGGTAGTCCCGTGGGTCATCAGTTCTGCCACCGTCCGACCTTCTCTGGCTCCTTCCAAAATGGCAGCAGAAATCAAGGCAACGGCCTCTGGATAGTTGAGCTTAATGCCTCGCTGCTTGCGTCGTTCTGCCAGCAACGCCGCTGTAAAAATGAGCAGCTTATCTTTCTCTTGGGGTGTCAGTTGCATGATGAAAAGTTCCAGTGTTCCTGTGACTCACTATTCTACCTGCAAAAATAACATGCCAGCAGGGTAGTGAGATTTAAGATTTAGAGCGACTCCATGCAGGATGGGGGATATGGAAGCAGAAGCAACCCATCGAGCGATTCGGTTGGCAGAATTAGCGGAATTGCCTGTTTATATCGTTCATTTGTTTGCTAAAGAAGCATTAGAAGCAGTGGTTGAAGTTCGCGATGCGGCATGCCAGCGTTTGTTGAAACCTGCCCCCTGCGCTACCGCTATTTCTGGTTCAAATAAAACTCAAAGCGCGTCTGCATTTGTTCAATGGTTTGATCTTGCGTCCAATATTCAACAAAGGCATGACCAAAAGCCCAAGCATTGCGATCGGGGGAAGCAGATGTATCGAGCAATACGGGCCAGAGCGATCGCAAATCAAATGTTTTGGGAGTAGCATAGCGTAGAAGATCATCGGTTTCCTGAGTTAATAATTGCGATAATTCATAGGCCATCTGTAATTTACCAATGACGACAGGCAGTTGCTCGACTGGAATCCGTTCTGCTAATACTTGAGCCAACGCGGGCGAACCTGTCATCAAAGTAGAAATGAATTGCAAGACGGGACTTTTGAGCAGGGCCGCTAAACCTTGAGTGGTAGACATTTGGAAGGTGTAATGATCGATGATTTTAGCGGCTGCGATAGTGCGGGCATCCAGATTGCGTAAAAAGCGGGCTAGTCGCAGTTGCTTCGCTGGAGTGATGGACTGCACCAGCGTCGTCGATAGTTCCTCAACGTTCCACTCTACACGGGCATTGGTAAAGAAATCACGAGTGACTACGGGTAAAACGCGATCGCTATCATCCCCTAATTGCTCAACCCGATATTGGGTTGCGGCTCGAATGGAGACTTCCTTGGGGCGATCGCCAAATTGCCAATCGTATGGCGGTTGCCACTCTCGTACCGGACGCAGGCGATCGACTTGAGTCACCACGACAATTACAGGCAAATCAGAGGCTCCCGCCTGCACCAATTTGAGAAAATCAACATCCATTTGTAAAGCTGGGTCTAGTGCAGGCGTGGCCAGAAGTAAGAGATCTGATCGAGCGGCAAACTCCAAAACTCTAGATCGAAAATCCTGCCGCTCAATCTGCTCATATCCAGGCGTATCCCACAAAGTCAGCACTTCTCTAGTGGGCGTAGACCACTGGTATTGTTGAATCTGATCAGTGTTGGGTAATACATCGACCTGCGCCAGATCGGCTTGAAACAGCGTGTTAATCAAGCTACTTTTACCTGCTCCCGTTCGACCTGCCAACAAAATATTGATATTCTTTTGTTCAACAATAGCAATCGGTTCAGCCTGCTCCAAAATTTCCCGTAGTGTTTGTGTCTTTACTTTTGGTAAAGCTGGAGCCGTTGTGGCAAAAGTATCAGGTAAGGTGTTACCGCTATAGAGAGCGATCGCTTGCCGTGCCAAATTGCGTAAGGCAACTTCTCGCAACAGTTGACTGACATTAACTAATAATTGTTGAGTAGCACGATCGCTGTAACGCTGGCTGGCTTGTCTCGCTATAGCTGTGATTGGGTTGAGTAACCATTGAGCCCAATTCCATAGCCTCCACAAGTTGCGGGCAGAAGGTTCTAATTTCTGATAAATTTCGTAAGCTTCTACTGCCTGACCCACGGTTAGTTGGCTGAGCGCAGGGGATAACTTTTGCATCCACTGATCTACATCGTTCATCGTGCCCCGCATCAGAGCATAGGCTTGCGGCACATAAATATTGAGCAATGGGTATTTGACTTCTGGATGATAAATGTGAGCGATCGCAATCACCAACGTTTGACAGCGCTGCCAAAACGTTGACCAATCTTCCCAAATGGGGGAATCGTTAGCAGTTTCCTGCAACAGGTTTGCGATTATTTGTTCCGCTTGGCGCATCGGCTCAGTCTGCCCCAAACCGTCTAACGTCACATCTGTTGCTTCTAATTCTTCCTGCACCTCAGCGACGACTGCTTCGACTTGTTTAAGTGCAGGTCGAGTCCATTGCACTAACAACCAGCGCCAACCCACAAATACCAGCGTAAACACAGCCCAAATCCAGTTCAACCCCCAAGCGTTGATTTGCCATCCTGCCGCGACCAGCAAAAAGCCAATCATCAGGGCGATCGGCAGAGCTAGAACAGTCCATTGCCACAATTTTAGGCGCATAAGAATTGCCGAATTGGTGACTCAAAATCAAAAACTGCTTCCATCTTAAAAAATTGTGACTTTCCTGATACTACAGATCATTTCGGGTATTGCTTAATAGAGGAATGTTTTTGGACGTGAAACCTTTGGTTTCACGTCCAAAAACATCCTTAAAATCAGCAACACCTCATTTCGCACCTTCATCACTTTAAAGGCCACCAGGGAACTTTATCGCGTGTGGCACTGTAGGTTTCCTTTAACCCTTCCGGGTCAATTACTCGGATGATATCGCTTGAAGGCTCAGTTGGTTTGGCAACTTCTACCAAGCCCACTTTTTGCATTCCTTTGAGCACTTGCTCTACCGTGCGGTGATTTAACTGGGCGGCACGGGCGATCAAATCGATCGGTAAATCAAAACTGTAAACGCCATCTGAGTTGGGTTGATTGCCCAATGCCCGTTCTTGATAGACTAAGGCCCGCAATACTGCGGCTACCGCTTGAGGCGGATAGGTACTGCAATTGAGCAAATGGTATTGAAATTTTTCTCTCAATTCAAATAGGTAATCGTAGCGATCGCGAAACACCTCATTGTCTTGATAGAGGGATTTCACCGCCGCCAGTGAAATTTTGATGACATTGGTGGTTTTGTAAGATTCCACCTGACTGGGAAATGCCCGCCCTACCTGGCCAAACCCCAAAGGGAGATTTCGCATGCCAAAACAACTGCCAGGATAACTGAGGGCGATGATCCGATCGAGTGGCGAACTCCGGATCACAACTGGGCCACCGCCAACAACAGCATAAAGCACATCCAACCAGGTATCGGGCTTGAAAGCAGTGTAAACCGGACGATTGGAATATAGCTTTTCGGTGGTCAGGTCGTGAGGTGATAGGTACGGTGCTAACCCAGTTGGATCTAGATTCCGAAACAGGTAGTTGGTTTGTAATAGCTCATGCAGAGGGCTGGCATTAGGGCTATTCGCGATCGCCACAGATTTCATAATTCGCCTTACTCCCAGGCTGAAGGTGCTGTTTTTCCCCCTTGGTTTCCATGATTGCACAGCCTTCTACTTTTGTTTTAGATTGTAATTGAATTATAAATGTATTGAAATTCAATCAAAATTCATTTTTAATTGATCCAAACGTGCGTTCGATCATCGCCATTTGCAGGGTTGTGGCGCGTCGCGCCACAACCCTGCAAAAATGGTGGTTTTTCGTGGGGGTGGGCGCAGCCCACCCCCACGAAAAACCGCTCGTCGAACTCACGTGATCCAAACATCGGATTCACTCTTTTCACCTGATAAAAACATGACCTTACTCAAAACCCGGCTCAGTCTTGACGACTTTATGTTGGAGATGATGCACCTTCCAGCTACTAATCTGAGGTTGATGCGTCTGCAAGCGATGATGGCTAGCCTCCAGTTGAGTGACGAATTGCTGCGGCAACACATTGCCTTCAGCGATCGCACCTACACCCGCAAACTGGTTTGCCGCACTCCCCGATTTGAATTGCTGGTGCTCTCCTGGCAACCAGGACAAGCCAGCACAATTCATGACCATGCTGACTCACTCAATGTCACCCACGTTTATGAAGGCACCCTAACCTCACGGGAATTTACTCAAACCTCAGAGGGCATCCAGCAATTGCGGGAACTACAAGTCAGGCAAGGGACTGGGGTAGCGGTCGATCGCTATACGATTCATCAGTTAGCCAACACTTCAGACGACCCTCTGGTGACACTGCATGTCTATGCGCGTCCGCTACAGGAGATTCAGGTGTACTGTCCTGATTCAGACAGGGTGCAGCGCGTGATCTGTCCTCTCGCAGATGAGAGGGACTGAGGAGTACTATGCTAGATACGCATTCTCCTGGTCTCATAATTGCTCCGGTTGCAAGTGCTCCCGCTGCAAGTGCTGCGATCGCTATCATTGGCGGCGGTATGAGCGGTACTCTGGTTGCCATTCATTTGTTAAAGGCGATACGTACCCCTCTGACTATTTTTCTGATTGATCCAACGGCTCAGTGGGGCAAAGGTATCGCCTACAGCACGCCCTTGGAGTGCCATTTGTTGAACGTCCCCGCTGGCCAGATTAGTGCCTTTCCCGACCAATCGGCTCATTTCTTGAATTGGTTGCACCACAACGTTAACCCCTACATCACCGCTGACGCATTTGTACCACGAATGTTGTATGGGCAGTATATCCAGAGTTTATTGCATACAGCCGAACAACAGTCCTCGCCCTATGTCCACCTGATTCGCATCGTGGATCAGGTAGAGTCCCTTGTTCCTTCTGGTTCAGGATTTTGTCTTACCTTTCGCCACGCGGTTCCCAAATATGCCGATCAAGTGGTGTTAGCGTTGGGAAATCTTCCTCCTGCAACTCCGGCGATCGCTCATTCAGCAGGCTTTCAGAGCGATCGCTACCTTGCCTCTCTGTGGGCTGACCCCAACTTGAACTCAATCGCAGCCGATGATGAGGTGTTGTTAATAGGTACAGGGCTAACGGCGATTGATGGAGTAATGACGTTATGCCACCGTCACCATCGCGGCCGGATTCATCTCGTATCCCGTCGAGGATTCCTGCCCCAGGTTCATCAACCTTTTCCTCTCTATCCGCTGACTTTTCCTCAACCTGTTCCAACTCGCCTACGGCAATGGGTACATTGGCTCCGTCAGGAAATTGCCGGAGCAGAGGCTCAAGGGTATGATTGGCGATCGCTGATCGATAGCTTGCGCCCTTTGACAACTCAGATTTGGCAAAGCCTATCCCTGGCAGATCAGCGCCGGTTTTTGCGTCATGTTCGCCCCTACTGGGACAGTCATCGGCATCGCATGGCTCCTGCGATCGCGCAAACCCTAACACGCCTGAAAACGACAGGACAATTGCACCTGCACGCTGGACGGATTCAGTTGATCGACGAAGATGAACCAGCAATTACGGTGGTCTTGCGATCGCGTGATTCTCAAACGTTACAAACCTTGCGGGTACAACGTGTGATCAATTGTACCAGTCCAGCCAATTTTGGAGCAACTTGCTCTAATCCGCTGATTGTCAGTCTCCTGGAAACGGGTGTGGTTTATAGCGATCGCCTCAATCTAGGAATCGCTGTGGCTGCGAATGGAGCAGTCATTGGCAGAAATGGTATCCCAGCAACCAACCTCTACACTTTGGGAAATCCCATGAAAGGGACGCTTTGGGAGACGACCGCCATTGCTGAGATCCGTCAACAAGCAAAGTCGATCGCCAAAGCAATTCAGCATCAATTGTTACAATCTTGCACTGCTTACGACACTGTAAATCCTTAAATTGCGTGATTTCTGCTGAGCATACAGTATGGTAAGATGCGCTTAAATATCTAATATCCGATCGACATACCGTAGTATTTATTGATCATCATGGTACTTTCAGGTAACGTTTTGGAACTTTCTGCTAGGGTCGAATATGCTTTGCTGGCTTTGCTAGAGCTAGCAACCTGCTATCAACATAAAGAGCCTGTCAAAATTACTGAAATTACTGCCCATCAAGCGATTCCCGATCGCTACCTGGAACAGATCCTGACGAATTTACGTCGGAGCGGTATTGTTCAAAGTCAACGAGGGGCGCGAGGTGGATATATGCTAGCGCGAGACCCCTGGCAAATTACTCTACTTGAAATTGTTAAATCGGTTGAAGGAGATAGTTTACAGAAGAAAACTCCAAAGGCATCAACTGTAGAAAAGAATTTGGTTCATGAAGTTTGGCAACAAGCTCGAACAGCATCACGTTCTGTGTTAGAACGTTACACCTTAGAAGATCTATATCGCAAACGCCAAGATTACATGCAGGTGAATCCGATGTATCACATTTGATATAGAAATCTATCGTCTCAGTTTAGCTGAATGACATTTTAACAATTGAGGGTAATATTCATGCAATTATTCTTTAAACGTTTAGATGCAGAAAAATTAGAGAAAGCTAAGCGCAATACCTCGCGTATCCGGGATCATTTAGCTAATGAACGAACGTACCTGGCATGGATGCGAACCGCAATTGCTCTCATGGGGTTTGGAGTGGTCATCGTTCGTTTAAGGGCGGTACAATCTCCATTGTCAACCACGCCAGGAAATGGTTGGAAACTGGGTTTAGTGTTTTCAATGGTGGGATTGTTGACCGTGTTATTCTCGACTCAGCATTATTTTGCATCTCGTCATCAAATTGACGAAGATACTTACGAACCTGCTGATCGCTGGGTGCTTGCCTTTAGTCTGGCAGTGGCTTTATTGGGCGCGGGGGTAATCTACTTTTTCTTTACCGTGCCCCTCAATCCCCTCAGTGGAGTCGTGTTTGAGTAATGCAGAATTCTACCAGAGCAATTGCTTACATGACATCAACCAACCTCCAACTGACCACGACAAGAATAGTATAGATGACAAAGCGTAAGGGACGCTGAGGAACCATTTGACAGAGTTGGGCACCCACCCAAACCCCTGGCAGCGAACCTAACCATATCGGTAAAACCAAACCCCAATTCACCATGCCCAAACTCAGATGACCCAGTGAGGTGACACTCAATAGCACAGCTGCTTGCATCAAATCAGTCCCAACCAGTTTGTGAGCATCCAACCGGAAAAACACAATCAGTGCCAGAGCAAACAATGACCCTGACGAAACGCTTGTCATTCCCACCAGCAACCCCAGAATGAAGCCGATCGCGATCGCACCCACCCGCCCTTTGTAAGTGGCTAAATCCAGGGTAGGCAGAGTGGGTTGTTGCAGTTGAGGTAGAGCTATTTTCAATCCAATCTGTAGTAGCGCGATTGCTGCAATCAGCAAAATCGCGAATCCTAGAAGATGCAGTAAGAGGCTGTCTAAATCAACGGTTCCTGTTTGTTGCAGTGCATGTAGACAGCTAATTCCCAGAAGCGCACCGGGGACACTACCACAGGCAAACCACTTCACAATTTGGTAATTTACGGTCTGCTGCTGCCAGTGATGAATAGCACCCATTATCTTCATTAAGGTGGCAGCGACCACATCAGAACCGATGGCTACCGATGCTGGAACATGAAACACAAAAATCAACATGGGAGTAATTAAAGAAGCTCCTCCCATTCCGGTTAAGCCAACAATGATGCCGACACCAAAGCTGAGAGCCATTAGCAGCAGATAACTCATGCTGCCCCCTGCAAGCCCAGACCTTCCCAAGGTAGCAGGTCGTTTAACGTGAGTCTCCAATGAGAAGGTGGGGTACACCTCCACCTCCTCAGGAAGCAGGAAGGAAAACTGGGTTTTCTCAGAAGTTCGACGAGCGGTTTTTCGTTGGGGCAAGCGTAGCCCATCCCAATGAAAAAGCTCCGTTTGAGGGCTGTGGCGCGTCGCACCACAGCCCTCAAACGGCAATGATCGAACTCACGTTCATTCAAGTGGGTAGCATTAAAGGAATTCATGATTAAAGCGCAGTAAGTTTATCAGTTTACAGTATTTTACTATCCTGATAATCTATATTGTCGGTAGGTTTACCGTATATTCATAATATTCATAAAAGATAGACTTTGATCGCTAATGGATATAGAACCGCCCAACATGCTCATGTCTTCGACGGCTCAAACTGCCCCCCAACCGCAGAGTGAGTCACGAGTACGAGAATACCTGGCCAATGAGCGTACCTATCTCGCCTGGATGCGAACTGCCATTTCGTTACTGGGGTTTGGTGTGATCATTGTCCGGATACGGGCCTTTCAGCCTCCACTCGCATCGGGTCCAGGAACAACTTGGCAATTAGGTCTAATTTTTTCGATCGTGGGGCTAATCACCGTATTTCTGTCTACTCAGCATTACTTAGCTATCCGTCGCGAAATTAGCAATGATACTTATGAACCGACTGGACGATGGGTTATTCTGTTTAGCATTGCTGTGACATTATTAGGAGCAGGAATTTTATATTACGTTTTTACCTACGCTCCTATTCCTGCTCCTAATTCATAACAATAGTTCGGACAGTTTTTCATCAATGTTTTAAACCCTGATTTTTTGAACCGCAAATGATCTGGCTTGCTTGGGTCTGGCGTAGACCCGCTGCCGAGGTTTCAGGTCAAGCTCGCGAAACTGTTCGCGTGAAAGATACACCGTAAATGTCTGCTCATCTTCTAAAACTAATTCAACTTGAACTTCCCAACCCAGGTGAATGACTCGGAAAACAGTGACAGGAACAGTCGCTTCATCGGGTGTGCGTGTGACTAACACATCATGAGGACGCAAAAACACTTCCGATCCTTTGGCGTGATACCCTGTCTGCTGAAAAATGGGTGCAGTGCTAGATAATACATTGACTGGACCAATAAAGCCCATGACAAAAGGACTGGCAGGATTGTCGTAGAGGTCTGCTGGACTGCCAATTTGCTCAACTCGTCCATGATTCATCACGACAATCTCGTCTGCAACTTCCATCGCTTCTTCTTGATCATGGGTAACAAAAACTGTAGTCACATGGACGGTATCGTGTAAGTTGCGTAGCCATATCCGTAAATCTTTTCGTACCTTAGCATCCAATGCGCCAAACGGTTCATCGAGTAACAAAACCTGGGGTTCAAGAGCCAGTGCTCTCGCCAGCGCTACCCGTTGTCGTTGTCCACCGGATAATTGGGAAGGATAGCGATCGCCCAGTCCTTTCAATTGAATGAGATCAAGTAGCTCATCCACCCGATGTTTGATCCGGTTTTTAGCAACTTTATTTAATTCCAAACCAAAACTAATGTTTTGTCGTACAGTTAAGTGCTTGAACAAGGCATAATGCTGAAACACAAAGCCAATACCACGATTTTGTACACTTTCGTGAGTGGCATCGCGTCCGGTAAGGAAAATTCGACCACTATCGGGTTGTTCTAATCCGGCAATCAGGCGAAGCAGAGTGGATTTCCCTGACCCTGATGGCCCAAGCAGGGCCACGAGCGACCCTGTTTTAATCTCCACATTAACTTGATCAACTGCCTTGAAGTCGCCAAACTGCTTCGATAGGTTGTCAACTAAAATTCCCATGTTTCTTTGCCCTATGGATGAGTAGAATCTGCTCTGTGAAAACACCAGTAAATTGATCAAATTACTGGTGTTCTTCGTCAATTGCAGTCAGTTTAGCACTAAAACCCGATATCTTGATCGATATATCGATGATTTTCCGCTTCCAAACTCCAATCTGCCCAATTCCAAAGAACTTACAGAGTGCATCTCACTTTTGTAATCTGCTAAACCCGATTTTGCGAGTAGCGCGGGCTGCGCCCGCGCCACTCGCAAAATCGGGATGCACTCAACTTACGCAGTTCAAACGTCAGATCAGGCTAATTGGATGAATTTGCGGGCGCGAACTGCCCGCAAATTCATCCAACAGGGTAATCAATCTTTCAATGACCTTTATCAATCAACCAGTCCTGAAAGCTTGCCAAAATTCATATCGACAGGCGAAACAGCGATCGCAACCGCACCCCTAAAAAGGTTCCAAGTAGAGCAAAGGCAATCCATAGCCAGCCGTGTAAGCTGGTAGAAGCAATACCACTAAAATAAGCTCCCACATTGCAACCAAACGCGAGTCGAGCGCCATAACCCATCATTACTCCGCCAATCAAAGCAGCACTCACAGCCAACTTGGAAGCAGGAGGCTTAAAAGCTAATCGACCTGCTAAAGCCGCCGCTAACGCCGCTCCCACAATAATGCCAAAGTTCATTACCGAAATAACATCAGCGAATACACTCTGGCTCAACGCTTTGGCTCCCACACCTTGACTCCAAAATTCACTCGTAGCTGGATTCCAGCCCAACCATTGAGCGATCTTAGCTGTCCACAAAGTAAAACCCCAGGTGACCCCCCAAGGGCGACCTGCAATCAACAGAGTGAGCCAATTGAGCACAGCAAGAGCGATCGCCCCTGCTAATACCGACCAGGGACCATAGATGAGTGTTTGTAATCGAATGGCTAACGATCCAGAAAATAATGATCGAGGCTCATGATTGGCATCTGCCATAGTGTTCTGAGCATGAGTCGAAATAGAAATTGACGACTTCTGAGTAATGTTTCTACGATGCTGGCTCCATAACCACAAACATGAGGCCATCGACAGGAGAACCAATAATTGTAGCGCCAATCCTCGCCATCCCCATAACTGAATTAGGGACAGCGGTGTCGTCTTCGGTAAGCCAGCCCAAATTCCCCCCGTCAGGCTGGCCCAAAAGGAACCGATGCCAAAGGTCAGCAAGGTTAGCAGCATCAAACTACTGCCACCCCCAATCGTATAGAGTGTACCACAGGCGCACCCGCTTCCCAGTTGCATACCAACGCCAAAGAGAAATGCCCCGAACGCCCCTTGTACGGAAACTGGAGAAACCGAAGCAGTGACATCCCGACCAAAGACAGTCCCCTGGATGAGCACAGGAGCAAACAGCACTGTTGCCAATACCAGCATGACAATCTGAGCTAGCACTCCTTGAACGTCACCATAAACAACCAACTTGCGATAAGCCGCAGCAAACCCAAACGCTGCATGATACAAACTCAGACCAAACAAACTGCCGATTAGAAATAAAACACTCTGTCGCCAGCCAAAAGCACTCAAAGCGATCGCAGCACCCAGTAGAACTGCCACAAGAACTAAAGTAATGACTTTTTGCGATCGCGGTTGCAAGTTTTGAGGAAAGCGAGGTAATGCGATATCAGACAAATGACTCATTGTTGCTACGTTCCCTGTTGCTGTTCTGAGGTCTCGCCATCATCGTCTTCAGTCGTCGTCGTTGTCGGAGCACAACTGATCAACGCTCCCAAACGTGGGGCGGCGGCGGCCGCGATTTGAGACAGTACCGCTAGACCTGCTAACCCAGCGATCGCCACTGCACTACCAACCAACAATAAACCTAATCGCATCGTTACTAAATCTCCACAGACTTAACAGCCATCATTTAAACCACACAAATTGAATCGATCGATGAGAACTCCAACTCCAACAAGGGGCTTAAGCCCCTGCCTGCATAAACTACCCAAACAAGGGGCTTAAGCCCCTTGCCTGTTCGCGGTTTCCACTTCAGAGGATTTGCTACGAATCGCTAAGCATCTCTACCCGTTTCAATGGGTAACTCTGGATGGGAAGAATACTCTGTCCAGGAACCTTCATAAACTCTGACCTGGGGATAACCCAACAGATGCTTGAGCACATTGTACTGTAAGGTCGCTTCTCGCCCTGTGCTGCAAGTGACGATGATGTCATTGTTAGGGGTGATGTTGCGATCGGCGAGGATTTGGCGAATCTCACTCAACGGCTTTAACTGGTGAAAATTGGCTTCGCCCACTGTGAACGTTGGCCAGGGGATGTTTTTGGCACCCGGAATGTGACCGTTGCGAATCCAGATATCCTGCTCTCCAGCAAACAATTCTGGAGGACGAGGATCAATGAATACCACTCCTGGCTGACCAATTAAGGATTTCACCTGATCCAGCGTTACCCGAATAGAATCGTCGTCTCGAATTGTAAATATACCCGGCTCATACTTGGGAAACTCTTTTGTTATGGGTAGTTGACTTGTTTTGTAACCTGCAAAACCACCATCTAAAACTGCAACATTGGCATGTCCAGACCGTTCTAAAAGATAGGCCACCATCGTCGCGCCCAAGAAATCTCTTCCATCTGAATAAATTAAGATTTTGCTATCGTCTGTAATTCCCGCTTGAGTGAAGAGAGATTGCAGTTTAGCTACCTCCCAATACTGCACTGGAAGTGAACCATTTGGTCCACGAAAGGTACTATCAGCAATGTGAATTGCATTGGGGATATGCCCCGCGAAGTAATCAAATGGATTTAAGCGGACATCGAGAATGCGAAGATTGGGATCATTTGCGTGTTCTGCAACCCAGGCTGGAGGAACAAACTCAACCGATGGAGACGTACTTGCTCGACTGGGATGAAGTGCGATGAATGGGCTAATGACAATAAAAGCAACTAGTGAGACGAAAAATACAAATACTCGCGCTTTCCTTAAACTCAGACGCGACAAAACCCTGCCAAATTTGGCTGCCATACTCAACCTGCTCCTCATGGATGAAACACATTGCAATCTGAAGCGATGAAAGGCAATTAGCACCCTCTCAAAAGCCCCAATAAATACGGTATCTCGATCAATCTATCGTAGATTATGTTAGCATAATCTCATAAGCTCGTATCAAATGGCAAGCCCATTCTCGATAGTACGCAAGTTCTATAATTGCCGTTTGAACAGGGCGGCGCGGTGCGCCCCAACGAAAAACCGCTCGTCGAACTCCTAAGAAAACGCAGTTTTTTTTCCTGCTGCCTGAGAAAGTGGGGGGTGTGCAAACCCCCACTTTCTCATTGGAAACTCACATTAATAATGCCAATCCTCACCGTTGAGATGGGATTTACCTCTGATGCTAATTTTCAAGGACGCAAGGTAAGATAATCCCGCTTGCAATTTGGGAATTGTTCCCCGCAATTCTAAATCGAATTGCCCAGGCTGATTTTGTTCAGGTATAAAGTTTGCCCCGATGATGTTGAATGTCAATTGGTATGCTGTTGTCAGATGCGAAAGCACTGGCAGATGTAGATATTTTTGAGGAATTTCAACCCGTAGACGAACTTGATGAAGGGTAGCGTTGGGATCAGGGCGCGTTAGGATCTGTTTCATGGCTTCTTCAAAATTTAATCTGCTGCAGTAAAGAGCGATCGCCTAAAACTTTTCCTGCCAGAGGATTGAATGATAACGGTAGGGGAAATGTTTCTAGAAATCTCTCTGACATCCACTCAATGGGTGTCCAACAATTGTCGATTGCACGGATGGCTTTCTCCCAGTTGGTTTCCTTGGGTCGGGGTTGTCCATAAACCATCAACTGTTGCAAACCTATTCCCCAGTAAAAATCTCGCATTCGTTGATCCATTCGTTCATTTTCGTCATTTAGATCCACAGAAGCTAACCCTTTGCTCTTAGTGCGAAAATAAGCACAAGGAATGCGGTAAGCCTCTGCAATAACTAAACCGTGTAAACTCGTACTGAGAATTCGCCTGCAAGACGTGATTTCTTTAACTTTAGCTGCGATCGCCTCAAAGTTGGGTTGAGTCAGGGTTGAGATGATTTTTACTTGATTGGTCAATGACTCTGGAATGCGGTATCTCAAAAAGTTTACTTTAACTCCTGCACTGTCAGTCAGGGCCGTTAATTCTGATAAATGCACAATTACACCCAGTTCATAACACTTTTTAGACGCAGGTTCAATGATTGAAGGCAAAAACCAAACTGGATCGCCATAGATTTCTGGTGCAGCAATCCCCTGATTTCTAAATGTTTGAGCACTCAGAGGGCCACGCAGGGCATGAACATGGAATTGAGTATATGGCGGCCGTTGGTAATTGTTCAGTGTGCGATCGCTCGGATGTTTATGGCAATCCACTCCAGTTCCCCAGAAGTGAATAATGCCATTTTTTAAGCCGTGTCCAATCGTGCCAACGCAAGCTAATCGTTCAGTCGTAGCATCAAAATGTTGATAGCGAATCGGCAAACCGGACAATGTACTGACAATTAACGGACTCAGGGCATCACCCAAATTCGCAAAAGGATAGCGCAGCCCAGTTGCTGCCCAACATAAGGGGACAGCAGTAGAAGCGAGGGAAAGGGGAGGCGATCGCCACCCTAACTTTTCTGCGATCGATTCAAATTTAGCTGTAAATGGTAGTTGCCTTGAACGAAGCAGCATTGCAGATGCTCCTCATAAAATTAAGGTGAAGATGCAGAGGAAAGTGGTGAACACTGGTAAGTGATTTTTACGAGGGAAAGATCTTGGCGTATTCTTCAGCAGGCAAGAAGGCATCTTTGACCTGAATGGCTTTGGGAATAATTTGAGCGCTATAGAAGGTGTCGGCAACTTGCTGTTGAGCCGTTTGAATCTGCTGATTGACTGGCTCAATCTTCCAGTTTCGGCGTTGGTATACCACTTCTAAAATCTCAGCAGGCAAATTGACATCTTTGGCAAATTGTTCTGCCACGGTTGAAATATTTTGCGATGCCCATTCACCCGTCTTTTTCGCTTCTTCTAAAATCACCTTGAGCACATTGGAATGACTTTGAGCGAATTGCTGCGATGCCAGAAAAAATGTGCGGCGATCGCGCCCGACTTTCAGATCACGAGTATTTCCTGTCGCCTGAGCTACAGCGAGAAACGGGTCCCAGATGGACCAAGCATCGACATTCCCTTGTTCAAAGGCACCGCGAGCATCGGCTGGAGATAAAGAAACAACTTCCACTTCACTAGCGGGAATGTTTTGCTCTTCCAACGCCTTGAGCAGCAGAAAATGGGCACTTGACCCCCGTTGCAGAGCAACCTTTTTGCCACGCAGGTCGGCCGTGCTTTGAATTGAAGAATTTTTGAGGACAACGATATCTTGCGTTTCTGCGCCTAGAGTAATCAAACTGACGTAATAGAATTGTCCACCCGCCGCTTGGGCAAAGATAGGCGGCGCATCTCCCACTCCACCAAAGTCAAGACTGCCTGCATTCATCGCTTCTAGCATGGGTGGTCCGGATGGAAACAGCGACCATTCGCCTGTTACCCCTTGTTGCTGCAATCGTTTATCAAGTTCTCCTCGAGTTCGCAACAGATCTAAGTCTGTGGCTTTCTGGTAGCCCAAGCGGGCAAGTTTAGCGATGGCATTAGATGCACCACTCGTTGCAGCCGTTTCAGGTGATGTCGTGGTGTTAGATGCGGACTCTGAAGAGGAAGTGGCACAAGTGGCAGCGATAAAAGGGAGGCTCAAGCCAACTAACCCTGAAAGGACTGTTCTTCGCTTAATTTGCATAGTTCCAATAAGAATTGAGGTTGCAAGATTATTCAGAAAGAGTACTGACAGGACGCTTGGAGCGCCCCAGAATTTGGTCGAGAATTCTGACTTTGAGTTCTGCAAATTCTAAACTGCCTGGATTACGAGGGCGTGGCAAGGTAATAGGCAGGTTCAAAGAGATTTCACCCTCTTCAATCACGATGACGCGATCGGCTAGATAAACGGATTCTTCAACTTCGTGGGTGACAAGGATGGCAGTAAATCCCTGCTCTTGCCATAGGGTTGAAACCAGTTGCTGCATTTCTAGACGGGTGAGAGCATCAAGAGCGCCCAAAGGTTCATCCAGTAATAGCAAACGGGGCTGTGTGATCAGCGCCCGGGCCAATGCCACCCGTTGCCGTTGCCCACCCGATAGTTGAGTAATCCAATGGTTAGCGCGATCGCCCAATCCCACTTGTTGCAATGCCCATTGCCCCCGTTGCCGTCCCTGCCTTTTCAGTCCTAAGGTCACATTGTCCAATACGCGCCGCCACGGGAGCAAACGCGAATCCTGAAACATGACTCTCGAATCTACGTTCAGTCCGCGCAAGGGTTGATGATCTATGTATATTGTGCCCTGTGTTGGTGTTTCCAATCCGCTCAGTAATCGTAACAATGTGCTCTTACCACAACCACTTTTGCCTACAACTGCCACAAATTCACCCGGAGCAATTTCTAAATCAATCCCTTTCAACACGGGGAAATCACCAAAGGATTTGGATAACCCCTGGATGCTGATGCGAGCACCATCGATAGACGTGTAACTTGAAGTTTTGGCAGTGATTACATTCATAAAGTGTCCTTGAATTGGCTATATTTTTGACACAAGGATGATAAGCGATCGCTTAAACCTGTTGACTGGGATGCCAGGGCAACCACCAGCGCTCCAACATCCGTACAATCGAATCAGCCATTTTCCCCAGCAAGGCATATAACAGAATACTCAACACCACCACATCGGTCTGCATAAACTCTCTGGCATTCATTGCCATGTAGCCAATACCGGAGTTGGCGGCGATCGTTTCTGCCACAATCAGAGTCAGCCACATCAAACCCAGGGCATAACGCAAACCAACTAGCATATTGGGCAACGCACCGGGTAGAATAATTTGCCAGAATAATTCACGAGGAGATAATCGATAAACCTGACCCATTTCAATCAGGTTTGGGTCGATCGATCGAATGCCAGCAAAGGTGTTGATATAAATGGGAAAAAATACTCCCAGTACAACTAGAAAAATTCGAGCTGAATCGCCAATTCCAAACCAGAGAATCACTAATGGGATCAGAGCCAGGTGAGGGATATTGCGGATCATCTGCAAGGAACTATCTAGAAAACTTTCTGCAATGGGAGAAAGTCCATTCAGCACACCTAGAAATAGTCCAATACTTCCACCAATCAGAAATCCAATCAGGGCGCGGTAGAGACTAATGCTTACATTGCGAAATAATTCACCGCTTAACGTTAAACGGATAGCGGCTTCAATGATTTGGGAGGGAGCAGGCAAAATGCGAGTGGGAATGAAGCCGATTTGAGAGAGGAATTGCCAAATCAGGATCAGACTAATGGGTACGACCCAGGGAGCAAACCGCTGCCAGGGGAAAGTAGGCAAAGAAGATAAATGTTGGTTCTTCTGTACTAGCTGCACGTTAAACATCTCCTGAAGGTTAGAACTATTTTTAGTGGGGTTAGAACAAGGAGCTTAAGCCCTTGTTCTGGAGTTTGGGCTGTACCCACAATGTCCACATCAAAATGCTTACAGCAGCATCATTGAATCTTGGTAAATTTCTCTAATCCCACTGTTTCTGGACAAATCGTTTGATTGACTTCCAGTTTTTTGGGAATCGCTTTTTGTTCATACATCCAATCGGCTCTGGACTGAATATCAGACAGGACTTGAGTGTTTAAGGGTAGTATTTCATTGACCAGCCGACGAGTTGCTAATTTGTTGACAACGGGTGTCGCCAATTCGGTCGCATCCCCAAAGGCTTTAGCCGCTTCAACCCGATTTTCAGCAGCCCATTTTGCCTCCTGTTCCAACACCTGAAACACATAGCGTACCACCTCTGGTTTCTCTGCTAATATCTCCTGATGAACGATGTAGATACCATAGTGAGAAGCAGCTTCTCCAGAGGAGATGGGTCGCAGATTGTGTTCAGTCTCAGCGATCGCCACATTTGGGTCCCAAACTGACCAGGCATCCACATGTCCTTGCGTTACTGCTGGCAGTGCATCGGTTGGACTGAGATATACCCTCTCTACCTGTTCTTTAGGCACATTTGCCTGATCCAGCACCCGCAGCAACAAATGCTCACCCCAACCACCACGATTGACTGCTACCTTTTTGCCCACTAAATCTTTGGGGCTTTGAATGGCAGCATCCGAGCGTACCAAAACCGCTTCTGCTTCCGGAATCGGGGCTTGATACGCCAGAATGCAGACGGGTGTACCCCCAACTAAACCAGAAATTCCTGGAATGTCACCACCTGAACTGATATCAACCTCTCCTGCATTCACAGCTTCGAGCACGGGAGCAAAGGCTGGAAATGGGCCAACCCATTCCACGGAAATGTTTTGTTTAGCCAGTTGACGCTCCAATTCTTGGCGTTGCCGCACGATGGGCAAAAGCCCCCACCGAACATAACCAATCCGAATTGTTTGTAGTTCCTGTTGATTGTTTGAGTTTGATCTATTTGAATTGGACAGATTAGTAGCAGCATTGGAAGTAGATGGCGCTTGGTTCTCACTCGTTGTTGTGCAACTTGAAATCGTCAGCCCAATTGCTATCAAGCTAGCAATCGCGCTTGAATAGCGTTTCACACCAAGAGAATTTGCTTGTTTTACCAGCATACTATAGACCCCCATTGACATTTTGACATTTATTGATGTTGTGAGAGATGCCGTTGTAATGGCAGTTGAAGGTGATCTCTGAGAGTGTTTCCATCATAATCAAGCCTGAATAATTGCCGTCTTTGTAATATCGGCACAACCCATTGAACGAATTCTTCAAATGACCCTGGTAGATAAGCTGGAGAAATCATAAATCCATCACAGGCATGGGACTGAAACCATTGCTCCAACTGATCTGCAACTTGCTCAGCAGTGCCAACCAATTGAGGAACTAGAACACTTGCCCCGTAGCGTTGACCCAATTCTGCTAGTGTCAAGTTTTCACTCTGGCTAATTTGCCAGACCATATCCAACACACCTCGCATTCCCTGCACATCGACTTTTTCAATAGATTGGTGTAATGAATGTTGGGAGAAATCGTAGTTGAGATGGTTAGAAAGGGTTGACAGCCCAACCAGAGGATGAACTAAAGCATTGTGTAAGGCTTGCTTTTCTTGAGCGATCGCTTCCGTTTCACCGATAAAAGGCAAAACCGCTAGCAAAATTTTACAACTATCAGGATGCCGTCCAGACTTTGCTAGGCGAGATCTCATATCCCTGTAAAACTGTTGAGCTTGCCAGAGGGTTGATTGCACTGTAAAGACAACCTCTGCCCAACGTGCAGCAAAATCTCGCCCTCGACCAGATGAGCCTGCCTGAATAATTACAGGACGACCTTGAGGACTACGGGGCACGTTTAATGGCCCTCGTGATCTGAACCACGCTCCTTGATGGTGAATCGGATTCACTTTGGCAGGATCAGCAAAGATACCAAGCTTGCGATCGAGAACGACAGCATTGGGTTGCCAACTCTCCCAGAGTTTACAGGTCACTTCCATAAACTCGTCAGCGCAATCGTATCGCAAGTCGTGTTCCAGATGTTGGTCTAAACCAAAGTTTTGCGCTTCTGCATTGTTCACCGAAGTAACAACGTTCCAAGCAACTCGTCCCTGTGTCAGATGATCCAGGCTAGCAAAAGTACGAGCAATATGATAAGGATGATAATAGGTTGTCGAACGAGTTGCACTCAACCCAATTCGTTGAGTTTGCGCTGCCATCATCGCCAGGATTGGAATCGGATCGAGTCGAGCAGCATCTTGATCCCCATGTGTCAAACCAATTTGAGAACCATGTCCATAACAATCTGAAACAGCAAGGCGATCGGCAAAGAAAATCAGATCAAACTTACCTTGTTCCAAAATTTGAGCAACCCGCAGATAATAGTCTGGCTGCAAGAAATCAAGCTGGGTGTTCGGATGCCGCCATAGTGCATGACTATGGGCAACCGGGCCAGCAATCAGAAATGCAGCAAGATGAATCTGTCTCATGGGTTAAATAGAGAATGGAGGATGAAGAATAGAGTATGGAGATAGCTTAATTTTGATGAATTAAGTTACGAGTAGAAATCTGGTGTAGGAAATTCTCCATTTAATACCCAATCACCGATCGCACGAATTTTATAATCAACGGGGTCATGAAGGGTGAAAGTACGAAGATTACGCCAGTAGCGATCAAAGCCATATTGAGTAGCAGTCGCACGAGTACCCATTACCTCGAAGATGCGACTGGTAATATCCAGCCCTACCTTAGTGACGTAAGCTTTGGCAGTGGCGATCGCCACTGCACATTCACCCCGCTCTGCGGCAGTCATCTGATATTGTTTTTCCCACGTCTGTTGCGTCAGTTCAGTCGCTCGCTCGGTCAGTAAGGTAGCCGCTTCGAGAGCGATCGCCATCTCGCCGTAATGATGCAAAATGTAAGGGTCTTGAGTCGCTCGCTCTACTCCAGAGGTCAACCAGGCTCTTGTTTGCGATTGGGTATACTCTTTGGCGGCAGCAAAGGCTCCTTGAACAATCCCCAGGTAGATATTGGTGAATGTGATTTGGGTGAGACAGGAACGAAACGTTTTGAATACCGTCACTTCGTTTGGAGGAACAAGAATCTCATCTGACTCAATCAAAACGTTATCAAAGCTAATATTGCCACTGTCGGTTTGACGTTGTCCCATACTATCCCAGTCGCCATGAATCATCACTCCTGCCCGTTGGGTGGGCACAATCACAATCCGAAATCCTTCTACTCCCGCTTGTATTGCGCTGACGGGAATTAGATCAGAATCAACTGAACCAGAACAAAAGCTTTTAGTACCATTTAGCCGAAACTGATGTCCATCTGGTGTCAATACAACACGGCGATCGAGTGGATTAAATCCGTTACACCAGAACCAGTTGTTTTGAGCCGTTTGAAAATAATAGCGGCGCTGTTGCTCCTGACTACCAAAAATGTGGGGTGCAACCACCCCCAAATGATGATAGGAGAACAAATGGGCGATCGAACTATCGACTGCTGCAAATTGTCGAGTAATCTTCAGCACCGTCACCCAGGATTCTCCCCATCCGCCATACTCTTTGGGAATCATCAGCTTGAGTAAGCCACTTTGACGTAAGCGATCGCGTTCCTGCTGAGGAGTGCCACCCGTGCGATCGCGTTCGGTGGCGGTCAGGGCAAATTCCTCGGCGAGCGATCGCGCCTGATCAAAATAAACTTGAGAATTAACAGTAGGTTGAATCAAGAGTTGCATAGGATTTGCTGATTAAGCATAACTGCAAGCGCAGCAATTATACGAGGTATATGAGGAAAAATATCAAAAGTAAATCACTTGAATTGAGGGAAAAAGCTCTAGCTGAGCCACGCTAGAGCCTACATCTACACCCGTGGAACGAAACTGAAGATTATTGAACACATAAGAGCGATCAGTAAATTGATATAGCAACCCTAGATTCTTTGTGCTAGAACAATCCAGTAGAGCAAGGGGCTTAAGCCCCTTGCCTGTTCACAATTCAAATAGAATTACTATAGAACCTCCTAGTGGGCTAGAGCGCAAGTTTTTCTACTTGTGAACAAGGGGCTTAAGCCCCTTGTCTGGCTTTCAGATTTAGCAATGGTAGGCCTATTTGCGCCTTAGCCTACTAGCTTAAAGCTGATTACTAACCAGATTCATCTTAATCTACTATAAGTCGATCAAGATTAAGTGTTATGGGTTATTATGTAACAGTCTTTATTAAAAATCAAGCCTTTTTTCTTTTATGTTCAAAGAACTGACCATCAACCTAGTAGTTCGCCAAGCGAACTTTGCCTGGTTGCCTGGTTTGTGTGGCGCGCTTCGCGCGCCACACAAACCAGGCAGCGTTAATTTGGTAGACCACTAGAGGAAATTCTAGAAACTGATGGTATAAAGTTAGGGTGGTACAAGTTTTTTGGGAGGAATATGCTAGCGTCTTCGACTCATACCTGTTGTGGTCCTGGTTATGCTTCCCCTCAAGCAGCAATGCAGGCAGAACGAGAAAAGCTGTTGTATGCGATCGCACTCTACACGGGGTCTGGCATTCAAGAACCTGATTATCTGGCAACTATTGACGTTGATCCGGCATCACCCACTTATTCGCAGGTGATTCATCGACTACCGATGCCCTACATTGGGGATGAATTGCACCACTTTGGTTGGAATGCATGTAGTTCTTGTCATGGTGATGCTGACAAATCTCGTCGATTTCTCGTGATTCCTGGTATTCGCTCTAGCCGAATTTATATTATCGATACTATCGAACCAGCGAATCCAATCCTTCATAAAGTCATTGAACCAGAAGAAATCAGAGAAAAGACGAATCTAACTGCACCCCACACGGTTCATTGTCTGGCAGATGGTCAGGTCATGATTTCTATGTTGGGCGATCGTGAGGGTAACGGTCCGGGTGGCTTTCTGCTGCTAGACGATCAGTTTGACATCCTGGGACGATGGGAACACAATGCTGACGGCATGAACTATAACTATGATTTTTGGTATCAACCCCGGCATAACGTTATGGTGAGTAGCGAGTGGGCGGCCCCCAAAACGTTTTACCCAGGCTTTGATCTAAATGATGTTGCGGCTGGCAAGTATGGACAGCATCTCCATTTCTGGGATTGGCAGCAACGCCACATTGTGCAGAGTGTTGATCTAGGGCAGGAAGGGTTAATTCCCTTAGAAATTCGCTTTCACCATCATCCCGACAGCACACATGGCTATGTTGGTGCAGCACTTGCTAGCAATATCATCCATTGGCATCAGCAAAACGGCCATTGGGAAGTCAATAAGGTGATTGATGTACCCCCGGTTGATGTGGAGGGTTTTCCCATTCCTGTACCGTCATTGATTACTGATTTATTGATTTCCCTGGACGATCGCTATCTCTATTTTTCTAATTGGCTCCACGGCGATTTACGTCAGTATGATATGAGTGACCCTGTTCAACCAAAACTGACTGGACAGATTTATGTAGGTGGATTGTTGGGTAAAGCCAATTCAGTTAGAGGACATCAGCTTCAGGGTGGGCCTCAGATGTTACAACTAAGTTTGGACGGGAGGCGACTCTATGTGACGAATTCCCTGTTCAGCACCTGGGATAATCAGTTCTATCCTGATTTGGCGAAAACCGGGTCTTACTTGCTGCAAATCGATTGCGATATCGATCAGGGTGGCTTGAGCATCAACTCAGACTTTTATGTTGATTTTGGTGCTGAACCCAAAGGACCCGCCCGGGCTCATGAGATGCGCTATCCTGGCGGCGATTGCACCTCTGATATTTGGGTTTAGTTGAGCCATTTGGACTAGTGCATAAGATCTGGATTGATAGAAGAAACATCGCAAGAAATAAGAACTGAACAAGTTTAGAACATACAAAAATGAGGAATTGGAATATGGTTGATAACATCAAAAAGGTTAGTGATGAGTTTAGTGCGGCCGGACAAATCAGCCCGGAGGATCTACAGCAGATCGCCCAAACAGGCTTTAAGTCAGTGCTGAATCTGCGATCGCCCGACGAATTAGGAGTGTTGCCGGATGAACAGCAAAAAGCTGAAGCCGCAGGTTTAGCCTATGCTAATGTGCCTCTGAGCAATGCTTCTCCTGATTTAGAACAAGTCAACCAGGCTCTACAGGAATTAGAGGACTTACCTAAACCTGTGTTGATCCATTGTGGTGCAGGCTTGAGGGCCGGGGCGATTGCCTTGATTGCCACTGCGATTCATCACGATCTTTCACTGGATGAAGTTACAACGAAATCGGAAGAATTCGTGATCAGTGAGCAACCCCATCTCAAACAGTTCATTAAACTTAATCGGAAATAAGGTTTCTGAGGTTTGAAATTGCTTTGTGGCGCGGCTCCGCCGCGCCACAAAGCAATTTCCGATAAAGTCTATTGAGGAAAAGTTACATGACGATTCTCCATCGGATTGAATTAATCAATCGAAATCACTGGACGGTTGATGTTGCTTCAGATCAGTTCATCCTGACTGCGATCGAATCAGCAGGATTGCGCTTACCCGTGGGTTGCCGTTATGGTGCCTGTGTTACCTGTGCAGCTCGCTTAATTTCTGGCAGCGTTGAACAATCACAGGCGATTGCACTCAAACCACAGCAGATAGCATCTGGCTATGTACTATTATGTGTTGCTCAGCCGCGTTCAGACTGTCAGTTTGAAGTAGGGATTGAGTGTCAAAGTGAGCTATATATCAATCCATTTCGATATTTGCGATGAGGCGTTGTGGCTGTTTAGCGCACCCTATCAAGCATTGATTGCTTCACGGATAAATCTAATTCATCTAACAGCCGTTCTTTCCAAATTTGTATCTGGTGCTCTGTCCGTTTCCGAGGACGAGGTAGATCTACTACAAATTCTTGATGAATGCGCCCTGGATGAGCATGCATCACAATAATGCGATCGCTCATTATCAATGCTTCTTCAATATCATGAGTGACTAGAATTAAGGTTGGGCGATCGTTTTGCCAAATTTGTAACAGGTGATCCTGTAGGGTTGTGCGCGTGAAGGCATCTAGCGCACTGAAAGGTTCGTCAAGTAATAGAATGTCCGGTTTTGTGACGAGAGCACGGGCGATCGCCACTCGTTGCGCCATTCCACCGGAAAGTTGACGCGGCAGAGCCTGAGAAAATTTTGATAATCCCACCTTAGCTAAAGCGGCTACGGTGACTGCTTCACCTTCAATCCCAGATCGTTGTGTTAAACCAAACTGAACGTTATCCCATACGGTTAACCAGGGCATCAGTCGAGGTTCTTGGAAGACAATTCCAACTCTGGCATGGGGTGCTGTAATCGGTTCTTCATCAAGATACACTTCGCCAATCGTCGCTTGCTCCAATCCGGCAATGATTCGGAGCAATGTACTCTTACCGCAACCACTTGTTCCGACCAGACCAATAATTTCCCCCGGATTCACCTGAAGGTGGATTGCCTCTAACGCTAAGAAACCATTGTTAAATTGCTTGTATAAATTTTCGACGCGCAGCATCTCAACAATTCTCCCAATATTTGATAACAGGCAAATTCCTAAACTTGGGGGATGTATAGGATTACAAAATTGCATGAGGACACTAAACTGCTTCAAGGCGTTGCTGAATGCAAGTATGATTTGCCCTCATCCCCAACCCTTCTCCCCAAGGAGAAGGAAGCTAGAACTCATGTCCCCTCGCCCTTTGGGAGAGGGCTAGGGTGAGGGCAAATTTTGCGATTCATACCGCCATTCAGCAACGCCACTGCTTCAAAGCAACAAGGGGCTTAAGCCCCTTGTCTAACCTAGCGTAGAGCTATAGGAATCTTGCCAGTACAGCAACCGTTTACTCAATGAATCTAACAACATATCTGTGAGTTTACCCAGAATAGCAAATAACACAATGCTGGCAATGATAATGTCTGCACGACCTGTCGTTTGTCCATCAATTAGAAGAAATCCTAGCCCACGACTAGCTCCCATAATTTCAGCCGCAACGACAAACATCCAACCCAGCCCCAATCCACCTCTCAAACCCACAAGATAAGCAGGTAGAGTCGCTGGCAGAAATACCCGCCAGATTAAATTGAACTGATTGAGACGATACGCTTTGCCGACTTCAACTAATTTGCGATCGACATTCTGCACGCCAGTCATCAAATTCAGGTACACCGGAAAGAACACGCCAACTGCAATCAGTGCAATCTTAGAAGGTTCATAAATGCCCAACCAAAGAATAAACAAAGGCACCCAGGCAAGCGAGGGAATATTTCTGAGGGCTTGCAACAGTGGGTCGATCAATCGATACATCCAGCGAGAATAACCTGTTAGTGCTCCCAAAAGCGTGGCTAACAGGCCACCCAGCAAAAATCCCAGAAATACTCGATATAGGGTAATCGCCATATGCCCAAACAACTCACCTGTCCTAAGCAAAATCCACAATGTGAGAGCGATCGCCGATGGAGCAGGTAGAAGATTGGCAGGAAGAAATCCTATCCGAGATAGAATTTCCCAGACTATCAGTAAGGTGCCAGGAAGAATCAAGCCAATGCCCCAGGATGGATAGCTTGACCTTGACTGTTGATGTTTGCGGTGCAATCTTCCATCATCGGCGAGACTAGCTGCAATCGAATTGGAGTGATTGAATTTGCGAGAATGAGCCATCCGCTTTGACCCCTTCCTTAACGGCTGACAATTTTTTCAACGAATTGCGAATCAATCAAATTACTGGCGGTTTGTGATACATCCGTCGATGCAGGTACAACTCCACTCCGTTTCAATACATCTCCAGCCGCAACAATCGCCTCCTTCTGTTTCTGCCCAATGACCGGATCAGATAAGTCGGTGCGCTCTAACTGTTTCGCTGCCACCACATCGCTTAGCTTTGCTTCTCTGGATAAAATCGCCTTCAGTTCTTCTGGATTGGATAACGACCACTGTCGCGCCTTTTCATAGGCAGCAATCACTTTCTCGACATAGGCAGGGTAGTCTTGAGCGAATGCTTCTCGCACATTCAGAAAGCCATAGGTGTTCAAGTCGGCGTTCCGATAAAACAACCGTGAGCCTTGCTCCAATTCTGTCTTTGCCATGTGTGGATCGAGTCCGGCCCAGGCATCTACATCGCCACGTTCTAGAGCGACCCTACCATCGGCATGTTGCAACTGAACCAGTTCGACATCTTGTTCTGAGAGTCCTACCTGATCGAGCGATCGCAGTAAAAAGATGTGAGGATCAGTCCCACGGGTAGCCGCAATACGCTTACCCCGCAAATCTTCCACTTGGGTAATACCCGTGTCTGGTCGAGTTACAAGAGCAGTCCATTCTGGTTTAGAGTAGACGTAGACTGCTTTGATTGGATTACCATTCGCCTTACCGAGAAGGGCTGCTGCGCCTGCCGTGGAACCGAAATCAATGCTACGGCTATTCAGCAACTCTAAAGCCTTATTACTACCCAAACTTTGGGTCCATTCCACTTTGATATTCTCCTTTGCCAAATCTTGCTCCAACCATCCCTGGTCCTTTAAGACCAGACTCACAGGATTGTAATAAGCAAAATCCAGCTTGATCACATCGGGTTTAGCAACGGTCGGATTGCTGCAACTCGCTACAACAATTAAACTCAACGTGAATGAAAAAAGAAACAGAATCTTGAGTACTCGTTTTCTGAGCAGCTGATTGAAACCTCTCCAAACTTGTGCAATCAGTTCATCCATTTGCTTATTCTCCTAACGATAAAGATAATCTACTTAAACTCTCACTAACTCGGATGAACTGACGCGCCGTGCTGCGGTTTGACGCACCAACGGAATGACATCCTGCCCAAAAGCTGACAGATCATCTGAGTAATGCAGAAAACCACAGAGAATTAAATCCACACCAACTTCATAAAACTGCCGAATTTTATCTGCTACCTGCTCAGCAGTGCCGATTAGGCCAGATTTGAAACCATCGTTGTACTGCACCAAATCACTAAAATTAGAATTTGCCCACATCCCTTGCCGTTCACGAGTTGATGAACCAGCATGTTTGACGGCTTCACCAAATCCGTGTACTGCCTCCACATCTGCCTGTTCAATGATTTCTCTCAACACTTCATGTGCTGCCACTTCACTGTCTCGCACTAAGGCAAATGCATTTAAACCAAATTTAACTTTGCGTCCTTCTTGACGCGCTAAAGCTGAAACCTCCTCAATCTGTTCCCGCACTCCTTCCACTGTATTACCATTCATGAAATACCAATCTGAGACTCGTGATGCCATTCTGCGTGCTGCTTTGGAATTGCCTCCCTGGAAAATTTCAGGATGCGGTTGGGAAATCGGCTTGGGTTTGACCCAGCCGCCATTAATCCGGTAGAAATCGCCTTTGAAGTAAAACTCGTCTTCAGTCCACATGCCTTTCAACACTTGAATAAATTCCTCAGAACGGCGATAGCGCTCATCATGATCTAGCCAGGGTTCACCGTAGATTGTGAATTCTCCCTTAAACCAACCACTGACGAGGAATCCTACTAATCACCAATCCACCGCTGACATTTGGTATCCAATAGGCAAATTTGATGTCCATTGATACTCCTAATAAACGATTAGAATAGAGGTTGGGTTGTTCAAGGCACTTGAGCAAATTGCTTAGAAGCAGATGTCGATTGCTGCACCACTTGAACCAACTCTGCCAGAGAAGCCTGCAAGCGTTCCTCAATTTCTTCTTCCAACTGAATTGTGCCGTCTTCCAAGCGCAAAATCTGTTTATCAACTGCGTAGAAATTACTGATGAAATGCCGCGCTCCCAATTCAGACAACACAGGCTTAAGCGCATAATCGATCGCCAATAAATGAGCGATCGTGCCACCAGTCGCGATGGTGAGGACTGGTTTACCTACCAGGGCTTTTTGGGGCAACAGATCGAGAAAGGCTTTCAAGACACCTGTGTAAGCAGCTTTGTAAACAGGAGTGGCAATGATTAAACCATCGGCTTGCTCGATTTGGGCTTTGACTGGGTTGAGGGCGGGACTGTCATACCGTCCAAAGACAAGATCTGCGGCTGGGAAATCCCGTGCTGCGACAATCTCCGTTTGAATCTCACTTTGTCTGAGATAGCTTGCTGCGTATTCTAAAAGACTGTAGGTTTTGGAAGGATGAGAGGGACTACCAGCGATCGCAAGGATTTCGGACATGAGTATTCTCCAATTCAAGCAACACTTCACTAGGGAAGCTGGGGCTTCCTAATCTTCGTTCCTAAGCGGGAGCTTAGGAACGAGTAAACGTACTATGAGTATTGAGTGACAAGCGGAAGGGTTTCGTTCAGCAACCAATTGCCGATGTCACGGTATTTGTAATCAATGGGATCGTGAAGGGTAAAGGTACGCAAGTCGCGCCAGTAGCGATCGAAGCCAAAGTGAGTAGCCGTGGCGCGACTACCTGTCAGTTCAAAGATCCGATTGGTCACTTCTAATCCCGCACGGGTGGCAGCAGCTTTTGTGGCAAAGACTTGAATGGCTACTGCGCCGCGTTCCTCATGGGATAGATGAACATCCTTCTCCCAGGCAGTTTGAGCAGCAACGGCAGTTCGGTCAGCTAGAGCGATCGCAGATTGCACACTTGTCCACAATTCACCATAATGTTGCAGAATGTAGGGATCTTGTGTAACGTAATCGACTCCTGAGGTAATCCAGGGTTTGCTTTGCGTTCGCGTGTAGTCGCTGGCTGCCAATAGCGCTCCTTCAGTAATTCCTAGATAGACGTAGGCTTTGGTCAATTGGGCGATAATTCCCAGAAAGGTGGCAAAGGCGTGATCAGGGAGATGGGGATAGCCTAAAATTTCGTCAGGGTATAGCACCACATCTTGAAATGAGATGCTGTTGCTGGCAGTACGACGTTGGCCAATGTTATTCCAATCCTGATTAATGATTATGCCTTCTCGATCCTTAGGTAATACCAGAAGATAGGGAACTTCCACGCCCTCTTGAACAGCAGAGAAGACGAGCTGATCAGCAACGGGAATTCCTGTGCCAAATCCTTTAATGCCATTCAATCGAAAGTTTTCCCCATCAGGGGTAATTTTTAGACGAGCATCGCGCATATTGATGGAGTTGCCCCAAAACCACTGATGCTCAACCGTTCCTCGGTAGTAGCGCTCTTTCTGATTGAAAGTGCCTGCAACGTGGGCTAGGGTGGTCAAGCCCAAATGATTGCAGTAGAGTTGCCCAATCGAACCATCTGCTTTGGAGAGTTCTTGAATGACTTTCAAGGCGGTAATCAGGGATTCTCCATCACCACCATATTCTTTGGGAATGACGAGCGTTAGCAATCCTGCCTGACGTAAACGAGAAATTTCATAACTGGGTAAACCTGCTTGCAGATCTCGTTCGACGGCATTTTCTGCAAATTCTTTTGACAGAGCAGAGGCGATCGCCAGAGAATTTTTTAACTCTGTCCGTTCTAATAACTGCATAGAGTACTCCTTACTTTTACAGGCATTTTTGCGCTGTGTTTTTGTGTTGTATTTGACGTAGCGAATTGAAAAATCAACTAGCAGGAGCAGGAAGGCGATCGTTAGCCATGATTTCACCCACGGGACTAACCATGCGGCTGGGTGTGGGTAGTTGAATGCCTAGAGGTAATCTGGGAAACAGGAGTTCGGCAACCCGGTAAGCTTCTTCTAAATGAGGATAGCCAGATAGAATGAATGTATCAATACCGAGTTCCGCATATTCCAAAAAACGCTCTGCAACGGTATCAGGATCACCGACTAGAGCAGTGCCCGCTCCGCCTCGAACCAATCCGACTCCTGCCCAGAGGTTTGGACTGATCTCCAGGTTGTCTCGCCGTCCATTGTGCAGTTGCATCATTCGCCGTTGTCCTTCAGAATCACTCCGGGCTAAAGCTGATTGCGCTGCGGCGATCGTTTCATCATCCAAATACTGAATCAGTTGATTCGCAGCTTCCCATGCGGCAGACGTGGTTTCCCGGACAATCACATGCAATCGAATACCAAACCGTAGCGATCGCCCCTGTGCTGCTGCCAACTGCCGTACCTCAGCAATCTTCTCAGCCACTTGAGCCGGAGGTTCACCCCAGGTTAGATACAAATCGACGTGTTTGGCAGCGATGCGCTTGGCGATATCAGAGGAACCACCAAAGTAAAGCGGCGGATGGGGAGATTGAACCGGTGGAAACAGAATGCGCGAACCTTGAATATTCAGATGGTGTCCCTGAAAATCAACTGTTTCCCCTGCCATTGTACGTCGCCATACGGTGAGAAATTCGTCTGTTAGCTCGTAGCGATCGCGATGTTCCAGATGCACTCCATCTCCCGCTAATTCTACCGGATCACCGCCTGTTACCACGTTGATTAGTAACCGACCTTGAGACAGGCGATCGAACGTTGCAGCCATCCGCGCTGCAATACCTGGTGTGGTCAGTCCGGGACGAATTGCCACCAAAAATTTCATCCGTTGGGTGGCATGGATTAACGAAGCCGCTACAACCCAGGCATCCTCGCAGGAACGTCCAGTGGGTAATAAGGCTCCAGTAAATCCTAGAGAATCGATCGCGACTGCCAATTGCTTTAAATAGTTTGGTGTAACTGCTCTACCACCGTATGATGTTCCCAAGTAGCGGCCGTCCCCATGAGTTGGAAAAAACCAGAGAAGTTCCATGATAGTTTTCAAAAAAACAGTTGATTAGTGAAGTTGATGATTCAACCAGGAAAGCCTATTTAACGTAGAGCTTACCCTTTCCAAACAGCATCAGAAATTTTGACTTGTTTTGGAACCAGATTAAGTTTGTAAAAGGTATCTGCAATTTGTTGTTGACCTGCAACCACTTCATCAGAAATGGGCAACACTCCATAATTGCGGCGGTTTTCAGCCAATTTCAGAGCAGCTTGATCAATACCTAACTCAGTCGATAAGAAACTGGCGACTTCATCCGAATTAGACTTTGCCCAATCACTAATTTTAGTCAATTCCTCCAATAGTGTTTTGAGTAATGCAGGTTGTTCTTGAGTAAATTTCTGAGTCGAAAGGAAGAAACCACGATTCTCAACAATCCCTTGACCGTCTCGCAAAATTCTGGCCGCGATCGCTTGCTCTGCTGCTGCCTGAAAAGGGTCCCAAATCACCCAGGCATCGACCTGACCCTGTTCAAAAGCGGGTCTAGCATCTCCGGGTGGTAGGAACACTGTCTTAACATCAGTATACTGTAATCCTGCCTCTTCCAACGCTTTAACCAACAGATAATGAACGTTGGAGCCTTTGTTAAGAGTAACACTCTTGCCTTTCAAGTCTGCCACGGTTTGAATCGAAGAATTTTGCTGGACTAAAATTGCTTCGGCTGCTCCGCCTAACGGCTCATAAGCAACATAAACCAGAGGTGCATTGGCGGCTTGAGCAAATACAGGCGGCGTTTCACCAGTGTAACCAAAATCGATGCTACCAACGTTCAAAGCCTCCAGCATTTGCGGCCCAGCGGGAAATTCACTCCATTCCACCGTACCTCCTTCAGGTGACAATCGCTGCTCCAGTGCTCCCTGTGATTTCAGCAAGTTTAAAGCAGTCGCAGACTTTTGATAACCAATCCGCACCTTTTGCATTGAGTTGGATACGGAATTATCGTTTACAGCAGTAGATGTAGTTGTTGTAGCCCTTGAATCTTGGGTGGGACTGCAAGCAGCATTGACTATACTCAACCCTAAACCCGCCGCAAACAAAACCGTAAATCGCCGACGCGATAAGGTTGTAGTCCAGTTTTTTGCTGCAAAAGACGAAACTTGTTTTCGAGTCATAGTAGTTGTCCTGTAAAGTTCAATTCATCAGGAAGGTTGCCAAACAGCATCAGCAGATCTCCTGAGAGCGATGGCATCCCCTCTTCCAAGGAATCTCCTCCCTGACTACAATGCTCAAATTAGTGGTCTGTCAAGGAAGTTTTGAGGGGTCACAGACCCCTCAAAACTTCCTCCAATTTAATTTTGATTTGCGGGATACCCCGCAAATCAAAATTGACAGACCACTTGTTGAAGTATGAGAAGAATGCTCCATTTGAATATACGGTATATCGATCAACTTACCGCACTTTGTTGAAAGTAATATCCCATACCTTTGGTCAAAAAGCAATCTCTTTTGAGAGAGTTGCAACAAATCCTTGTTGTCACCCAATTTTCTGACTTCCTCTTTTGGCGTGGCACTGAGTATAAAAATAGGATTTGATGATTATGCCCATTTATCCTGATACCGATTTAAGTTGCGATTGCTACAGATAACCCTAGCGCCTTTGGCTCCTTCCCTGGTTAAGGGAGATTGGGAGGGGTTATAGCTGTCGGGTTTGCGAACTAATTTGCAATTTAAATTGATGTAATTAGCACTTACGCAGTTGGGGATTTGTAGGGCGCAATGCGCCCTACAAATCCCCAACTATTCCGGTTTTTCGCACGAAGTGCGTAAGTCCTAGTGATAATACATTGACCGTAGGCAGTGCTCACGAAAGCTACTCTCAGAATATAAGTTCGACGAGCGGGTTTTTCACAGGATAGGCTGCGCTTACTCCAGCGAAAAAACACTGTTTGAGAAGGAAACAATGATGATTGAACTCACGTGTCAGTGCAAACTCTAGATTTCGTAGTGCCAAAACCCAGTTCCATGCAAAATAATTCGTTTGAGAGGGATGCATTCAATAATCCCTTGCTTTTCTAACTGTTTTAATGTTCGTGTAACAGTTACACGGGTTGCACCAATCGCATCAGCGATATCAAGATGAGTCAAGCGGAGATCAATCATTTGCCCGTTTTCTACCTCTTGACCAAATCGCTGAGATAGCCATTCCAAAAACTTGACTAGCATCACATCAACTCGCTTGTAACTGCGAATTAAGTTGAGTGCCTCTGCCTGGTGAACGTGAGTAAACAACACTTCTGGTAGATTGGGTAAGGTAGTCAGGGGAATCGCGATCGCCTCTACTGTAGTAATACATTCAATCTGATAGGGTTCCACCTGAGACAGTCCTCTACCCACTACACCACCGCTCCCCCAGATCCCTAAAACAACCGTAGTACCGTCTTCTAACCACGTCATTGTGCGCACAGCCCCCGCTTTAATCCGCCAAACATAGCCCAACCGTGAAGGCAGCACAGAACGAGGTGAAAAGGATTGGACAAGTTCGGTCGAATTTGCACAAAGAGAAATAACCATAACCCACTGTCAGCAACTACTGTTTTTTGAGATTTGACACCTGCAATTGGAATCACCACGACTTTTGGCAACTTATTCCTCCAAATAGTTCAATATCTTATGGAAAACCGCGCCAGTCAAAGAGCTTTCTCCTCTGATTGTTCACTTACCGTGTATCCACCAATCATCGAAACTATCCAAATCACTGCCGAACCGCCCCCCAACCCTCCATTTTGGGCGAGCCGCTCCGTTTAAAGTCCCCCAGAATTGGGGGTTTGAGGGGGCTAAGAGGCTCTAAACAAAGTGGGTGAAACTTATGTTTACACCGTAGGATTGTTCACTGCTATGACGCTATACGCTTTGATGAAGACATTATTTTGAGAAGTCCCCCACTACGCGCAAGGCTTCTCAAAGAAATCTGCTTTAAAGCGTTATGCATAGCACTATATCTACAATTAACTAAACCAGCCGCTGGATAAACAACGGTAAGTTTATCGTTTTATCGTACTTTTGCAGCACAATAACACAAACTCAGCAAAATAAGCAAGTTATACCATTTTGGGTGATATGTGCATGATTTCAATTGCCAGAACGGTTAGCTGGTCAAGCATTCTGCAATCCAAAATCGGAAATCTATAATCCAAAATGGTATTAGCAAGGGGGTGCACAGCAATTCTCAGTATGGAATTTTAACTGGAGTTGGGTGGGATCTCCAACTCTAGACCCTCAAGCATAAAGGTGAGCAGATGATCCCAACTCTCGAAATAGAGATAACGGGTCAAAACTCGCAAGTCATCGAAGAAGGTTTTGCGAGTGGGCAAGTGGGACCGCAAGAGTTTGTACTTGTCATCGAGTTGTTCAAGTCAGGTGTGAAACAGCAGAGACAGGAGATTGAGAGTGGCGAGAAATGAGGCTAGATGCTGCTTGCCGTGCCCAAAATTGGGTTCGAGGTTGTAGCCTTTGGTCTTGAGGGTGTTATTGTTCTCGTTTTCCACCTTCCACTGGGTACGACCGGCTAGAACGACCTCTGCCACTGTGTCGTCAGCAATTCGGTGATGGGTGGCAAACGAGTTTTTGTAGACCACCTTGCCGTCTGGGCGGCTTACCGTCAGTTTCAATACCATAGCGAGTATTCTTACCCGTGCGCTTGTCCGGTAGCGATGACAGCACTTGGCGAAAAGAACCGACTATGGTGTCAAACAATCCCCCCTCTCTCAACCGTTCTGGCTCTCTTGGTGCTTTCAGATGTCCTTACAATACCGACATTTCAGGAGTTTGAACAGCTATTTTCTAGAATGAGAATTGCTGGGGGGTGCATCCCAATTTGGCGAGTGGCGCGAGAGCAGCCCGCGCCACTCACAAAATCGGGTTTAGAAGATTACAAAAGTGGGATGCACTCGTTAGAAGTTCAAGATACTGATAAAACTAACGCAGTTGGGATTTGTAGAGCGCTCACCCACAAATTCCTCAACCATTCCGGTTCTTCGCGTGAAGTGCGTAGGTTCTAATCGGAATATTTTGAGGATCAGGAATATGCTGAGTAGACTTTTTGCATGGGTTGCCATCCTCTAGATGTACGAATAGTTGAATTTGAAAGCACGGTTTTACACCATTGTTTTCTCAAGAATCATCTAAGGGAGCTAGTTATGGCATCAATCGAATTACAACAATTTTTTGCAGATACAGTCATCGAATTTTTTGACAGTGGTGCAGGCCCTATTCCAGGTCCTTACGGTTTTTTTGATCCAAACGGCAACGGCGTGATTGAAGCAGGAGAACCTGGTGTAGGAGCCATTTCTCCCAATGTTGTTCTGGGAGCCGAACCTGCTCCCGGTCTAGATGCCCTTTCCCTGCCAACTGGTTCTTTTGTTACTGTTGGCTTCACCGCCGCTCAAATTACCGATGGGCCAGGCTTTGATATTTTAATCGGAGAATCCGGTGCAGCGGGCGATCGCGCTGATGTGTTCGTCAGTGCAGATGGTGTCAATTTCTCGTTCTTGGGAACTGCACAGGATGATGTTATTACTGCATTTGATTTGGCTAGCATTGGTTTCGCGCAGCCCGTCGCCGCAGTCAAAATTGTGGGTTTGGATAATCAGGGAGCCTCTCCCGGATTTGATGTGGCTAATGTCCGGGCGCTCCAAGTCTTTATTGATGGTCAACTGGTTCTGCGGGGCACCAGCGATGGAGATCGAATCACTGGGCGCGATAGAGATGATCAAATTGACGGAGACGAAGGAGATGATACTTTAACCGGAAGGGATGGCAATGACTCCCTGACTGGCAATAGTGGTAATGACACTGTTAAAGGTGGTAGTGGTAGAGATATTTTATTCGGTGAGGATGGAAATGACCGTTTAATCGGTGGTAATGGTGGTGACTCCCTTATAGGAGGCGCTCAAGCCGATGTTTTGATTGGGGGTAGAGGACGTGATACGCTCCAAGGAGATGAAGGGCGCGATCGTTTGTATGGTGGAGATGACAACGATCGCCTCCGGGGTGGTCAGGGTCAAGACACTGTGCGGGGTGGCAGTGGTGACGATCGCATAAGTGGCGGTCGCGGAAATGATACTCTTTTGGGAGGTGATGGTAACGATCGAATGATTGGGGGCGATGGCGATGATTTAATAGATGGTGGCAAAGGCAATGATACGCTTCGAGGAGGACGCGGGCGCGATATCTTTGTGATTCGCCCCGACAATGGCTCTGATGTGATTCAAGGATTTCAGGATGACAGCGATCGCTTCCAATTGGTCAGTGGATTAACCTTCAACCAATTAACCATTGATTCCAGCGATAACAATACAACGATTTCCTTTGGTAATCAATTGCTTGCCACCATTGTGAAAGTGAACCCAAATTTGATTACAGCGACAGACTTTCTTCAAAGTGGCAATTCGGAAGCATCATAACATCAGTCTTTTGCTGAAGCCTGTCAACTAGCACTGCTACAAGGGGCACAATTTGTGCCCCCACTGATGAAACAGGTATACAATGGCGAATTGGAGTTAAGAGAAACGTGGAGTTAAGAGGTCTAGCAGGAAAATAAACAATCCTACATCCTCCAACTAACTTGATAGAACTCACAAACTTGTAACACACCCCTATGCAAGCTTTAGCCATCTTTAGAAGAGGCATTAATGGTCAGAAAAAAGACTGTCCCTTACAAGCCATCCAGGTGCAGCACAGCAAACAAGTTTGAGAAGAGTACCGCATGCTGAAATTGAACAGCACCTAGATGCTATGTGTCACTAATTAACCTAACGAAAAGCGGCAATTAAAATGTCCTGCCGCATCCTGAAAATACCCAAAGGTAAGGTAAGTAAAAAGGCAAATATAGCGGTTATCAGTCTTATTCGGTACAGTAACAGCAGTGAGTAAACCAGCTTAAAAAATCATTTTTTGTCACTTCTGTGAACGCATCCTCCAATGCCTTGAGCAAATCAGAATATGTCCTTGCAC
>Ga0224722_1000047_pt1 | contig 63674 bp, 49 predicted proteins | sample Balambano_FR1_Me_FD_161646 | JGI IMG/M metagenome (GOLD analysis project Ga0224722, IMG submission 161646) | Freshwater sediment microbial communities from Lake Towuti, South Sulawesi, Indonesia - Balambano_FR1_MetaG | ecosystem: Environmental > Aquatic > Freshwater > Lake > Sediment | place...
CGAGTTGAGTCTGGTCAACGCTGTGGTCAAGCTCCTTGAGCAAGATGCTTCGTTATTGGCCTTCCTCGATCCCCGCATCAAACTCGATTTCGCACTCCCGGCTGCAAATGTGTCCTGACATCAGCTAAAGGAGGCATTCGGCGCCGAGGGGGGCGGCACACCGGTCGAAGTTGTCATCCGCTTTACCGAGTTCCAGTCCCGCTGGATTCGCGAGCGCAAGTGGCACGACACTGCAAAACCGATTCCGCTGCCGGACGGCGGCATTGAACTGCACATCTGGACCAGCGGCCTGGGCGAAGTGCGGCGCTGGGTGATGCAGTTTGGCGCGCATGCCGAGGTGTTGCAGCCCGAGTCCCTGCGCCAACAGATCGCCGAAGACGTCCGCAAGATGACCGACCTGTATGCCTCAGTGCACACTGGGTGCACTTGGGGGTGATAGAACGAAGCCCGTCGAGACAAACCTAGACAAATTGATGCAAGGGAATGCATTACACATGAACTATTCAGAATACTTCAAGCAAGCAACGGGCCAAGAACCATATGACTACCAAACTCTCCTAGCTGAGTCCGACACCTGGCCAGACTTGCTTGAAGCACCAACAGGCGCCGGCAAAACGGAAGCGGTCGTGCTGGCTTGGCTGTGGCGCAGGCGCTTTGGCAACGACATGCCCCGTCGCCTTGTCTATTGTTTGCCAATGCGCGTGCTGGTCGAGCAAACCAGAAAGCGCGTCGGCACATGGTTGAACAACCTGAGTGAAGCCGGGAAAGTCGATGTGCATGTGTTGATGGGCGGCGAACAGGCTGACGTTGATTGGGATAACCGGCCGGAACGCGAGGTAATCTTCATCGGCACGCAGGACATGCTGCTGTCGCGCGCGTTGAATCGCGGCTATGCACTGGGGCGCGCGCGCTGGCCGCTGCCTTATGCTTTATTGAATAACGACTGCCTGTGGGTGTTTGACGAAGTACAACTTATGGGCAGCGGCCTGTTGACCACAGCGCAACTCGCCGCATTCCGTGACTCGATGGGCATCTACGGCACATGTCGCAACCTGTGGGTGTCCGCCACTCTCCGCCCGGATTGGTTAAACACCGTCGATTTTCATGCGCATGTGAGCACTTTGGAGCGCCGCACGTTGAGCGACTTTGAGTGGCAGCAGAAACCTCTGGCAGATAGGCTGAATGCCACAAAACAGTTGCGATGTGCTGCTTCTGACGCAAGCGACCCCAAAAAGCTGGCAACGGAGATTCTTGCGGCGCACCAGTTGAACACGCTTACTTTGGTCGTTGTAAACACCGTTGACCGGGCGATCAAACTGCGCGAACACATCGAGAAGCAGAAGAAAACGTCGGTCGGCGAAACGCTCTTGCTACATTCACGCTTCCGTCCACCCGACCGACGCGAAAAGATTTCGCGGTTGGAAAGCATGCAGTCATCCGGTGGCATTGTGGTCTCGACTCAGGTGATCGAGGCTGGCGTGGATTTGTCGGCCCGCGTGATGTTCACCGAGATGGCACCATGGCCATCGCTAGTGCAGCGATTTGGGCGATGCAACCGCAAAGGCGAATTCGACGTGGCCGACGTGTATTGGATCGACCTGACCGAGAAGCAGATTCAGCCCTATGACGTGGGCGAAGTCTCTGCTGCAAGGGCTGAACTGCAAAGAATGGAGACGGTCGGGCCACGCGCCTTGCGCGACCACCTCGCGGGCCTGTCCGAGGATGCACGCAAGCGGCTTTACCCAGCTCCGCAAGGTAGCGTCATTCGCCGGAAAGACGCGCTGGACCTGTTCAGCACCGCAGCCGACTTGACCGGAAGCGACATTGACATTTCGCCGTTCGTGCGTGATGTGGACGAGCTGAATGCCCATGTGCTGTGGCGCGAATTTGGCGTCGATCCGAACAAGCCAACCGTGCAACCTGAAGCGCAACGCGATGAGTTGTGCCCAGTGTCCATCGGCAAACTCAACGCGTTCTTGAAGAAACCAAAAGCAAAGGCTTGGCGTTGGGATTTCCTGGATGACAAGTGGGAGAGTGTCGACAGAATCAGAATCGTGCCCGGTCAGGTCTATCTGCTGAATGCTGCGCTTGGTGGCTATGACAGCGAGCAAGGCTGGAATGCCGACGCCAAAATAGTCACGCCCGTCACGATCAATCTGGCTACACCAGCCGATTCGAACAACGCTGACCCTCAATCGCACGACAGGTTTTGGCAGACGTTGGCCCAGCACACCGATGAGGTCGTCGCTGAACTCGAACTGATTCTTGGCGCTGTGAGTGAGTTGATCCCCGCCGAAGAGCAAACCACATTGCGCGATGCCGCGCGTTGGCACGATTGGGGCAAGGCTCACTGGGTCTTTCAAAAGGCGCTCACCGATCCTGGCAAGCGCGATCCTACAAAGTCTGAACCGCCGATCACGCTGCCCGACGTATGGGGCAAATCCAAGCATCAAGGTGATCGCTACAAGCGGACGGGCTACCGCCATGAGTTAGCGAGCGCACTGGCCATGTTGCAACACAGCAAGTCTGATCTGATGTGCTACGTCGTGGCGGCGCATCACGGCAAAGTGCGCACCTCGATCCGCTCGATGCCAAACGAGACACGCCCAACGGACGACCGTCGATTCGCGCGCGGGGTGCACGAGGACGACCCGATGCCGGAGGTGCATCTCGGCAGCGGCGTCATGGCACCAGCGATCACGCTCTCACTTGCACCGATGGAGTTGGGCCTGAGCGACGACGGCCAGCCGAGTTGGGCCGAGCGCGTACTGGGCCTGCTGGATAACTATGGCCCGTTTCGACTGGCTTATCTGGAAGCACTGCTGTGCGCCGCCGACCGCCGTGCCAGCGCCAAACCGCGAGGGAACGCATGAACCAAATTCGATTGTTGGGTTGTCGTCCGGAACCGCTACTGTCGTATCTCAAAGCATTGGGCACCTTCAGACTTGTAGCGGAGCACGAGCAAGCCGACCCATCGGCCCGCGCGGCGTGGGCCGACGACACACTGGTACTACACACCAAGCTGACTGAAGACGAACTCATTCAGTTCTTCATCCGCGACTATTGCCCAACGCCGATTGTGGTGCCATGGAGCGGTGACGACTTCTTTTCAGCGCAGGATTTGACCCTTTCCAAACGCGCCAAGACAACACCGACAGGACCAAACAGCATTGCTGCAATCAAAGCAACCACGTCTGAACGGTTTGCGCCCTATCGTCAAACCATAGACGCCATTTACACAACAATGCGGCGACTCGGTATTGTGCGTGTGAAATCAGCTGGCTCGGATGGGAAACCGGCTTCTGCAAAATTGAGTGTGCCTGGCACAAATCTGAATCACGAACAATGCAAGTCGCTGCTGACATCCAACCTTCGCGCGTGGTTGCCCGACGATGCCGTCCAATGGATGGATGTCGCTTTTGCGCTTGATGTCTCGAAGGACAAGCTGAACTTCAACAACCTTTTGGGGAACGGCGGCGGCAATGACGGCAACGCTCATTTCTCGGACAACTTCATGCAGAACCTGTGGGACGTGCTGCCAGACTTTGAACAGCAACGCGCGCCGAAAAGCCGTCGGCTCAATAGCACGGAGTTGCTCAAAAGCGTTCTGTTCGGCATACCCAGTCCCGGTCTTGCGCTGGATCGCACCTCCTCATTGTTCGATTCTGGTGCGGTCGGTGGTGCAAATTCGACTCAAGCTATGTTGCGGAAATCGCTAACCAACCCTTGGAATTTCATCTTGGGGTTAGAGGGAACCTTGTGCTTAGCTGGTGCTGCAAGCCGTAGGCTGAATGCGAGCCAAAGCGGCAGTTCCTTCCCGTTCATGGTCGTTAGCCGCGCGGTTGGCACTGCTACGTTTGCTGCCGACAAAGATGCAGGTCAAAAAGAAACTTGGCTGCCGCTCTGGTCTCGTCAGCTTGGCCTGAATGAAATGCGTTTGCTGTTTTCAGAGGGCCGCTCTGACGTAAGGCGTAAGAGGGCGAAGGATGGCATCGACTTCGCACGCGCGATTTCCACCTACGGAACCGATAGAGGCATCGATGCCTTCGTCAGATTTGGCATTGTCAAAGGGCGCATGGGCGGTGATATCAAGAAAGACAGTAGCACCGCCACATCGCTTGGGCGGTTCGTGGTGCAGGCCAAACCCCAAGTCGATCTGCTCACTAAGATCGACCGTTGGCTCGCGACGGCACAACGCTTTTGCGACTCGGACAAGGCCATCCCCCGCTTTCGCGCAGCGCTTCGCCGACTCGAATCGGCCATCTTCGACTATTGCCAATTCGGCGGCCATGCGCGTTTTGCGGGCATTCTGCAGGCGCTGGGCGCATTCGAACGCGAACTGAGCCGCAATCGGCAAAAGCTTGGCGTGGTGAACAGCGAGGGTCGAATCGTGCCGCCGGTTCCCATACTCAGAAAAGAGTGGATTTCAGCCAGCGACGATGGCACGCCGGAGTGGCGCATCGCCATGGCCCTGGCATCGATCCAAGGCGTGGCGGACAAGCTCGGCCCACTACACGCGCACCTGGAACCCGTCGCTGTTGCACCCAAACATCGCCAACGCCAATGGGCTGAGACGAGCAAGGCGGTCGTGTGGAATGCGGGCAGCTTGCCGCAGAACATCGCCGCTGTGCTGGAGCGCCGCATGCTGAAGGCTGAGCGAGCGGGGCTGGATGCCGTGCCGCTGTTCGCCCAACGCTGTGCACGACCCGCTGATGTGGCCGCGTTCTTGTCAGGCAGTATTGACGAGGAAAGGCTAGAAGCGTTGCTGTGGGGTGCGGCGTTGATCGATTGGTCGAAACCATCTATCTCAGCACCTGCATCTCGACCTGGCTTTGGCTGGCAAGACTTCAATCTGCTCCCGCGCCCTTTCTTGCTGCTGAAAGTGTTGTTCATGCCTGAGTTGGGGCTGACAACCGACAAGGGCCGGCCCATCCTGCCCGATGCCGCGCTCCTTGCAGCGTTGCGCGCCGATGATGCCGGTCGCGCCTGTGAGCTGGCCGCCCGACGGCTCCGCGTCAGCGGCCACACGCCGCTGTTGGATGGTTCACTGCAAGTCAGAGGGCTGGATGCAACGCGACTGGCGGCTGCCTTGTTGATTCCCCTGGCGTCACCACCCGCCCGCCCCAACTCGTTGTCACCTGTCGCGCAGCTTGTGCTGCGCCAAGCCCAACCCGAATCCGATTAGCAAAGGAGTTTTCACCATGTCGAAGATTGACTTTTCTGCCCTGAGTTCCGCGCCACGCCTGCTGCTGGAGGCGGATCTGAAACCGCTGCAAGGTGACCGCTTTCAGCCCACCGGCTTTGCCGACCTGGGCGCCGCCCGCTACCGGCTTGCCGACCCTAACCGCACCGAGATGCTGTTAGTCGAGTCGCCCCAATCGGTTGCCAACTGCCTGGAGAAGGCAGTGTTCGACGACGCCAAAGGCGACTTGATCGACGAACTGCAGGGGCTGCCCTACATCAAGATCACCATCAATTCCAAGGAGGGCGCGCTGGGTACCACCAGTACGTTGCAGGAAGCCCACCGTCTGAACTCCGGTTATCTGTGGGGGATTGAACCGAGTGATGCGATGGCAGCATTCCGGGCCAGGCTCCGTGAAGAGTTCGGCATGCCGACCGAAGGGAAGAAGCCAAAAGTCTCGAAGGGCAAGAAAGGCGCAACGACGAACCCCGCTGACTCTGGTGATGCCAGTGCCGCGTCAGGCACGGAGGGCGATAGCGTCGCCGGGATGATGGACTTGCCCAAGATCATCAAAGCGATCTTCAAATACGACACGAACACAGTCCTGCATGGCGCATTCCTGGAGAAGGTGGCCGGCCGCATCCGCTTTGCGCGTGCCATCAGCGGCTTCATCGAAGCGCGCAACGTCAGTGTGGCCACGAACGGTGGGGTGAAGAACGATCACATCGATCCCAGCGGCAATGAATACAAGTACACTGACATCAACGGCAAGTCTCGTGATGGCGGTCTCGGCAACGTCCCCTTCCCCCGCACCGAATTCACCGCCGAACGCATCACCGCCTACTTCAACCTCGACCTGGCGCTGCTGCGAGGCTACCGACTGGGCAACGACGCAACCGACTTGCTGACCGCGCTGGCACTGCTCAAGGTGCGCCGTTTTCTGGAGACGGGCTTGCGATTGCGCACTGCCTGCGACCTGGACGTGGTAGGCGAGATTCGCGTGCGTCCAAGCGGGTTCACGCTACCGACGACGGCCGAACTGCTTGCGGCCATGCCAGATTACATCGCAGCCTGCAAGGGGATGTTTGCTGATCCAGCCATCACCGAGGTGAGCGGCCAGTACGAGAAGAAGGCCAAAACCGACAAACCAGCCGCGAAGACGACTGAAACAACCGATGCGCAAGTTGACACCGATGATGACAATCCAAGCGCGTCAGACGATAGCTCGGAGGACTGACACATGGCACTCGCGATTGCCTTGTCCTTTCCGTCTGGCAAATTTCACGCCACGCCATGGGGCCGTCACGTGAATGAGGGTGTGGCGGAATGGCCGCCTTCGCCCTGGCGTTTCTTGCGCGCGCTGGTGGCAACTTGGAAACGCAAATTGGCCAACGACCCACAGGTCACTCAACACATGTCTGATCTGTTGACACAGTTGGACCCGCCGCCGATTTTCAAGCTGCCACCGGCATCCGTGTCGCATACACGCCACTACATGCCGTGGCACAAAAACAACAAATACGGACCCGACAACCGGACGATGGTCTTCGATACGTTTGTCGCCGTTAGTCAGGCTGAACTCGGCATGTTGTGGCCGGATGCAGCCCTGACCCCGACCCAGGAAGATGCGCTTGCCAAGCTGTTGGCACATCTCGGCTACTTCGGACGCGCGGAGGCGTGGTGCGTCGCGCGCATCTGTCGGGGTTGGGCCGGCTTGCCGGGCCATGAGTGCGGATGGTTGGATGTATCCACCGGCGAACAATCGCCGAATCTGCAACGTGAGGATACCGACCCGGTGCGGGTATTGTGTGCCAATACAAGCACCGACAACAAGACTTGGCGCGATTGGAACTATGGCGACAAAGCCGACAAACCCAATCCGCCGTGGAACTTGCTGGCAGAAACCAAACATCAGCACGATGCTGGCTGGTCCGATCCATGCGGCTCCCGATGGGTCACCTACTTTCGGCCACGCCGCGCATTCGCGAGTCAAGGCAACTCTGTCAGCCAACCTGACTCCGTTTGGCTGAATCAGTGGCGGCTCAAGCCCGATCAGCCTTCCATTGCACGTTATTCAATCGATGGCGCTGTTCGCCCTCTCATTCAAGACACCGTCTACTTTGCGGAAATCGTTCGCCGCTATGTGCAAGGCATTTACGGCAGGCAGAATCAAAGAGCCGCTTCAGTTCGCTTCTCGGGCAAGCAAGAAGGCGGACAGCCAACCTCAGAACATCACCATGCTTTCTATCTGCCATTGGATGAAGATGGCGATGCCAAGCTTGATCACCTGTTGATTGTGATGCCGCCCGGCATGAACTTGAGCGAGTTACGCGCGTTGAATGCGTTATCAAGAGTTCACGGGCCAAATGGAACCGACTTGACACTCGTATTGACCGAGATTCAGCCGGTTGAGGAAGAACACATGACGCGCCGCGCCACTCGGTGGCGTTCGATCACACCATTTGTTGCTACTCGTCACTACAAAGAACGCGGAGCCAAAAAGGACAAAGGCAGGTTTTCTCCAGATAAGTTGCCCGAAATTAACCTGCGCGAAGAACTAGCGCGGCGTTGGCTGCCAACGCCAATCCGCATCACGCCGATTGATGCGCATTCGCTGCCCGCTCTTGGGCGGACGTTGGCATGGCGCGAGTTTCGACAGCAACGCGCGCTGGGCAACGGGCGGCGTGGTAATCACTTCGGATGCGGCTTCGAGATCGAGTTCGCAGAGCCTGTAGCAGGTCCGATTGCACTGGGCTACGCCTGTCACTTCGGCCTCGGCCTCTTTAAGCCCGTTGACGAATAGCTCATGCCCACCGACGACACCCTCGTTCCCGTGCCGGCTCGCATGATCAACGAATACGCCTGCTACCCCGCAATCTCGATGAGCGATTCGCCGGCCTCCATCAGCGCCACTGCCTCGCGTAGCCGCGCTCCCAATAAGGCTTTCAGCGCCGCATTCGAGGTATTGCCGCACGTCAACCAGATGACTTTCGGTGGGCTGCCCAACCGCTCGTGCAACTCGACGAAGTCGCTATCTTTCGTCAACACGGCGACATCTGCCTCACGCGCGGCCACGAAGATGGCGTCATCTTCGGTATCCCGCAATCCCAGGTCACGAACGGCTACGGCGGTGATCTGCACGTCGGCAAACGTTGCCGTGATCCACACCGCTAGCGCCGGAGAAAGCTGCGCGTCTATCCAGATGATCATGCCGCCGACAAGACCGGGTGATTCAAGCGGCGCGCGGCGTAGCGCGCAATGGCTTGCAGGTCCTCTGGCTCCAGATCGGGCAACTCTTCCAGGATTTGCGCCGGGCTCAGGCCGGCTGCCTGTAGTTCCAGCACATCAATCACGCGGATGCGCATCCCGCGAATACACGGCAGCCCGCCGCACTGCTTCGGATTCACCGTGATTCGGTCATCAAGTGTTAATGCCATTCTGCCTCCGCTTATCCGCTTGAAAGTCAGTGTATCACCATGACCGACGACACCCTCCTCCCCGTCCCCGACACCGTGCCGGCCCGCATGGTCAACGAATACGCCTACTGCCCGCGCCTTGCCTACCTCGAATGGGTGCAGGGCGACTGGGCTGAGAGCGCCGACACGGCCGAGGGGCGCTATAAGCATCGCGTGGTGGACAAGCCCGGCGGCACACCTCTCCCCACTCCCAGCGGGAGAGGCGGAACGTCCTCGCGGGAGGCCGGGGGTGAGGGTGAAGACGAGACGCGCATCCACGCCCGCTCCGTCTGGCTATCGTCTAACGAAGAGCACCTGACGGCCAAGATTGACCTGCTCGAAGGCGACGGCGCGACCGTGACGCCGGTGGACTACAAGCGCGGCAGCGCGCCCGACCTGCCCGAAGGCGCGTGGGAGACCGACCGCGTGCAACTGTGCGCCCAGGGGCTGGTGCTGCGCGCCAACGGCTACACCTGCGAGGGCGGCGTCATCTACTACATCGAATCCAAAACCCGCGTGCCCATCACCTTCGACGAGGCGCTCATCGCCCGCACACGCCAACTTGTGCGCGACGCCCGGCACATGGCCGCCTCCGGCCAGATTCCGCCGCCGCTGGTCGCCAGCCCCAAATGTGTGCGCTGCTCGCTCGCGCCCATCTGCCTGCCGGATGAAGTGAATCTGCTCAGGGTGACAGATGACACGAAACCCTCACAGGGTTCAGAACCCTGTGAGGGTTCGATTTCCCGCCGACTGATGCCCGCCCGCGATGACGCAGCGCCACTGTATGTGCGCGAGCCGGGCGCGCGCGTGAGCAAGAACGGTGAAGTGTTCGAGGTGTGGCTGAAGGACGAGCGCCTGGGCGAGGCGCGCATCTTCGAGACCTCGCACATCGCCCTGTTCGGCAGCGCCCAGATCACGACGCCTGCCTTGAGCGAGGCGCTGGATCGCGGGATCAACGTGGCGTTCTTCTCCATGGGCGGCTGGTTCAAGGGCATGGCCCATGGCCCGGCCCACAAGAACGTCGCGTTGCGCATGGCGCAGTATCGCGCCGCCTTCGACCCGGCGCGCAGCCTCGCGCTCGCCCGCGACTTCGTGACGGCCAAGATTCGGAATTGCCGCACGCTGTTGATGCGCAATCACCCCAGCCCAGACAGAGAAACGGTCGAATTGTTGTTGCAGCTCAGCAAAGACGCGCCGGCTGCGCCCAATTTGTCGTTGTTGCTGGGCATCGAGGGCAACGCCGGCCGCGCCTATTTCAGCGCGTTTAGCGGCATGCTCAAGCCGCGTGGCAAACCTGTGGGCGACGGCGCAGACGACTTGGCCTGGCGGTTCGACTTCGATGGCCGCAACCGCCGCCCGCCGCGCGATCCGGTCAACGCCATGCTGTCATTCGCCTACAGCCTGCTGGCCAAAGAGTTGGCTGTGACGGCTCAGGTGATTGGTCTTGATCCATACCTTGGCTTCTATCATCAACCGCACTATGGCCGGCCCTCGCTGGCCCTGGATGTGATGGAGGAATTTCGCCCGCTTGTGGCCGATTCGGTTGTGCTGACCATCGTGAACACTGGCATCCTCGCGCCGGATGACTTCGTGGCGTCTGGTCCGGCTGTAGCGCTGTCGCCAGCCGGGCGCAAGAAGTTCATCCAGGCGTTCGAGAGCCGGCTGGACGCCGAGATCACCCATCCAATTTTTGGCTATCGCATCAGTTATCGCCGGGTGTTGGAAGTGCAACTGCGCCTGCTTGGGCGAGCGCTCACCGGCGAGATCGCCGACTATCCGGCGTTTACCACGCGCTGATCCGACAAGGCTGCCATGCGCACGCTGTATATCGTCGCCTACGACATCGCGGATGACCGCCGCTGGCGCAAGGTCTTCAAGCTGATGCGCGGCCATGGCGACCGGCTGCAGTATTCTGTTTTTCGGTGTGTTCTGTCCGATCGGGAGCGCGTGACGCTGATGGAGAAGCTATCGCGCGTCATCAAGCATACAGAAGACCAGGTGCTGTTCTTCCCGCTTGGGCCAGTGGGTGGCATGGACGAACAGCGAGTGTATGCCCTGGGTTTGGCGTATCAGCCCGTTCGCCAAGGTGCCGTTGTGGCGTGACTAGCGGACTGGGCAAGGTTCTTTACCAATCGAATAGCATCGAAATCGTCGAGGTGGCGGTGGCGCGCCCGGTGCTGTTGCGCGCATGCACCCGCGCGAGCGGTGGGGTGGCGTGGCAGCACCGGGGGATCGCTCGCAAAGGCGCTCTTCAATAGAAGCCGCGACAGCAAGCAGGGAACCGCGTATACGCGCCTGCCACGCTGATGGCAAACCACCAGTCGCTCGCTGCCAAGGGATGGCCGTGCTTTGGTCGCTAACATGGGTGGCCTGTGCTGTGTTCCGAGCGCCACTTGGCACGACTAGACGGCTTGTTTTTGATAAAATGTCCCCACTGCCGCGAAGCGGGTTTCCACGCTTGAAAAAGCGTGGCCTCATTGAAGGAAGCACGCGCCGCGCTCGTTTGGAGAGCGCGAGGGGCGTTTCCACGCTTGAAAAAGCGTGGCCTCATTGAAGGTTCCGGCCCAAGGTGCACAAGACCCAGACGCATGATGTTTCCACGCTTGAAAAAGCGTGGCCTCATTGAAGGTGCTGCGCCTGCTTGATCTGCCCGAGGCCGTGCAGCAGTTTCCACGCTTGAAAAAGCGTGGCCTCATTGAAGGTTCAACAACGAGACGCCGACCGAATGGGGCGAAACAGTTTCCACGCTTGAAAAAGCGTGGCCTCATTGAAGGACGATGGTGGGTTTTGGCCAGGGCTTCAACAGCATGTTTCCACGCTTGAAAAAGCGTGGCCTCATTGAAGGTAGCCGTCATGAAGTGAGGGGATACTATAACTACCGGTTTCCACGCTTGAAAAAGCGTGGCCTCATTGAAGGTCAGCGGCTCTAAGTCTTGCGCCATGAGCGCGATCACGTTTCCACGCTTGAAAAAGCGTGGCCTCATTGAAGGGTTTACAGAAACTCGGATGGTGAAATAGAGTGACAAGTTTCCACGCTTGAAAAAGCGTGGCCTCATTGAAGGGGGTCGGCGGCATCCATCTCGCTCTCGGTCAGGTGGTTTCCACGCTTGAAAAAGCGTGGCCTCATTGAAGGTCGGTTTGTTCGTCGCGCTTGTAGGTGATCATGAATTCTGTTTCCACGCTTGAAAAAGCGTGGCCTCATTGAAGGGTCTCGTAGCCCTGCTGTGTCATGGTCTCATCTCCCGTTTCCACGCTTGAAAAAGCGTGGCCTCATTGAAGGTTGTCGTGGCCGCGAGACATGACCTTGCCGACGCATGTTTCCACGCTTGAAAAAGCGTGGCCTCATTGAAGGTGGCATTACGACCAACACGATCCTGTGCGGGATGGTGGTTTCCACGCTTGAAAAAGCGTGGCCTCATTGAAGGCTCCGGTTGATGGATTCCTGCGGAGGTTGTGTTACGTTTCCACGCTTGAAAAAGCGTGGCCTCATTGAAGGTTTCTCCGCCCCGCTGTGCCGAGTGTCAGCCCGGCACGTTTCCACGCTTGAAAAAGCGTGGCCTCATTGAAGGACCAGCATCTGGCCAAGGGCGCAACCGCGCATCGAGGTTTCCACGCTTGAAAAAGCGTGGCCTCATTGAAGGCGTCTACGGGTGAGCAGCTCATTGTGCAAGTGCCGCGGTTTCCACGCTTGAAAAAGCGTGGCCTCATTGAAGGATGCTGTCAACGGCCATAGACAAAGCGGTAGAAGCGGTTTCCACGCTTGAAAAAGCGTGGCCTCATTGAAGGTACAACTTCTGGCAGGTGTTCCAGGAAGAGCTACGCGTTTCCACGCTTGAAAAAGCGTGGCCTCATTGAAGGTATTGCTCGTAGCCTAGTCCCTGCTTCACACCTAACGTTTCCACGCTTGAAAAAGCGTGGCCTCATTGAAGGAAAATGTAACAATGCCCTGGATCGTGGTGGTGACTGTTTCCACGCTTGAAAAAGCGTGGCCTCATTGAAGCACATGCCGCGCGACGGCTACGGCTACGCGACGATCAGTTTCCACGCTTGAAAAAGCGTGGCCTCATTGAAGCTCAACTATGTAAAGTGCAAGCTTGACATAGTTGACAGTTTCCACGCTTGAAAAAGCGTGGCCTCATTGAAGCCTCACGCTGATCGCCAACTCGAACACGGCCACCGCGATGTTTACACGCTTGAAAAAGCGTGGCCTCATTGAAGCTTGCCAGTACTGGTGCACGGCGCGGGTGAAGGCCGGCGTCGTTTCCACGCTTGAAAAAGCGTGGCCTCATTGAAGCGACATCGCGCGGGAACACGCCGCGCCGGTTGCCCAGTTTCCACGCTTGAAAAAGCGTGGCCTCATTGAAGCACTGTGCAGGATGAAGCGGTCAAGGCCTTCTTCCGCGTTTCCACGCTTGAAAAAGCGTGGCCTCATTGAAGCATTCCGCCCGCGTGCGGATAGTAGGCGCTGATTGAGTTTCCACGCTTGAAAAAGCGTGGCCTCATTGAAGCACTGTGACGGCAATCGTCGCCTCGCAGTTGTTGCCAAGTTTCCACGCTTGAAAAAGCGTGGCCTCATTGAAGCATGGGCGCGGCGATTGACGGAAGCGCGGGCAGCAGGTTTCCACGCTTGAAAAAGCGTGGCCTCATTGAAGCTAACTCGATTGTGTTGATGGCTTGCACACTTATCTGTTTCCACGCTTGAAAAAGCGTGGCCTCATTGAAGCGAGGAAACGCTGGTGCTGTTCGACGGCGATCCGTTCGTTTCCACGCTTGAAAAAGCGTGGCCTCATTGAAGCCTGCGCTAGGGCAATCGTCGGTGACATCTCGTCATTGGTTTCCACGCTTGAAAAAGCGTGGCCTCATTGAAGCGCATCCAGCTACTTCGGCATCAGCCGAGGGATTGCGCGTTTCCACGCTTGAAAAAGCGTGGCCTCATTGAAGCAATCTTCTCGCCACTTAGCCCAATTCCAATTCTGCGTTTCCACGCTTGAAAAAGCGTGGCCTCATTGAAGCGATGACATTGGCGTGGGTCTCTCCGTCATGCTCACTGGTTTCCACGCTTGAAAAAGCGTGGCCTCATTGAAGCATATCTGCGGGCCTCCACCCATGAGTCCGGGCATGTTGTTTCCACGCTTGAAAAAGCGTGGCCTCATTGAAACGTCGAGAACTGGCCAGAGATCAAGGCGGCCGTTGAGGTTTCCATGCTTGAAAAAGCGTGGCCTCATTGAGGCTTGATCACGTTGCCGGTCAGCTCGGCCACCGTTGTGTCTCCACGCTTAAAGGGCGTGGCCTCATTTCAGCCATTGGCCTGCACGGTATACACCTTTACCCCGCCCTCAGCCACGCCAACTGATACGGCGACAGAACGACATCTTCATTCAACGCCAACCGCGAGCCGGTGATCAAGTCCAGCGCCGGCCAGGAGAAGCCTTGGGCGTGCAGCCCTTCGGCCGGGACGCTCTGCGAGCGCTCGCTGAAGTTCGCCAGCACCAACACTGGCCCCGCGGCATGATAGTGCGCGAACGCCAGCACGTGCGGGTTGCGCGACTCGACGTGCTCCACGCCGGTCGAGAATGCAGGTTGCGCTTTGCGCAACGCAATCATGTGCGTCAGGCCGTCGAAGATACGCGCTTGTAGGCTGCCCCTTTGCCCTCTGCCCTCGGCTCTCTGCCAATCGAACGCCGGCCGGTGCGCCCAGCGGCTGTCGCCCGCCTTGTCGGGATGATCGCGAAATCCGTAGTCGTTGAGCATGCCGACTTCGTCACCCAGATAAATCAGCGGGATGCCGCCGTAGCTGAACGCCACGCCGTGAATCAGCAGGATGCGTCGGATGGCCAGATCAATCTCAAAGTCGTTATTCTCGGTCAGTGCCTTCTCCAGCCCAGCCAGCGAGGCGCACGTGCCGCTGATGCGGCAATCGCCGGTCTTGGGGTTTTCCTGAAACGGCAAACCGCGGGCGAAGCTGCCCTCGAACCGGCTCGTGTAAAAGCTGTTCAGGAAGCGGCGATGGTCATGGCCATTGATCCAGAACTGCTGTGCATCTTCGTCGCTAAACGTCCAGCCGATATCGTCGTGGCAGCGCACGTAGTTCACCCAGCCGCAGTCGGCATGAATCTGACTGCGCGTCTTGATGGCCTGCGACAGCAAGTTCACCTCGCGCGTGGCCAGCGTGTTCCACAGCAGCGCCATCAGCAGCGGGTTGTAGCTGATCTGGCACTCGTCGGGGCGGATGTATTTCGCCACCTCATCGGGGTGGACGATGGCCTCGCTCTTGAACAGCATGGCTGGCGCGGCGATGCGCGCCACGGCGTTGAAGGCTTGAATCAGCACGTGCGCCTCGGGCAGGTTCTCGCAGGCGGTGCCGAGCTGCTTCCAGATGAACGCGACGGCATCCATGCGCAGCACCTCGACGCCCAGGTTGGCGATGAACAGCATCTCCTCGGCCATGGCATTGAACACGTGCGGGTTGGCGTAGTTCAAGTCCCACTGAAAGCTGTTGAACGTCGTCCACACCCATTCTTCCTGGGCAGGGGAGCGGAGGGGCAAGGGGGCTGTGACGACCTCTGCTCCTCTGCTCCTCTGCTCCTCTGCTTTTGCCGTCCAACGCGCGAGCGGCGTGAACGCGCCGGGATGCTGATCGGGAAAGATCTCGCGCAGGTTCTTGTCATACCTATCGGCTTCGCTGCGCGGCATGATGCGAAAGTAGTCGCGGTAATGCGGGTCGCCGGCGATGGCCTGCTGCGCCCAGGCATGTTCGTCGCTGGTGTGATTGAAGATGAAGTCCAGGCACAGGTTGATGCCGTTCTGGCGCAACTCATGCGAGAGCGCGTGCAGTTGGTCCATCGTGCCCAGCGCCGGGTTGACCTCGCGGTAGCTGCTGACGGCATAGCCGCCGTCGCTGTTGTCCTCCGGCGCCTTGAACAGCGGCATCAGGTGCAAATACGTCAGGCCGAGTTCCTTGAAATAGGGTAGTTTGGCCCGGATGCCATCGAGGTTGCCGGCGAACAAATCCACGTAGGCGATGCCGCCCAGCATGTGGTTGGACTGGAACCAGCGCGGGTTGGCCTCACGCTCGGCGTCCAGCGCCTTCAGATCGGCCGGGCGCTCTGCCCATGCACGCGCAGCTGTCGAAAGGATGTCTTGGAAGCGCTGTTCGAAATCATCGCGTTGGCCGTAGAGCGAGTAGAGCAAGGCGCGCAGGTGATCGCCGTGTAGCTCAAGGCGGTCAGCAAAGGCGCGCCAATCGGGGCTGTCTTCGTTTACATTGAGATGCTGTGCGATGTTGTGTAATGGCATGTTCAATGCGGCTATTTTCGCCCGATTTATCGGGCTTCGTATGCTCAGCCTGGCTCTTCAGAGCCGGGCACGCGTGCGGAGTCGTAGATTTGCAACTGAGCGTTCACGACTCAATGGGCCTCTTGCAAAAGTGCGCGTTGAGGTGGACTCCACCTCGTGAATCGTAATGATTTTGTCTGCGAAAGGTGGAGTCCACCTGACTTATGCAAGAGGTCTAATAAGTGTAAAGCGGCGCGTCGCATCCAGCTTACGACACCATCCCGAACTTGATCGCCTCAAACGCCTTCAACCGGCGCAGCAGCAACAACGTGATGCCCAGCGCCACGGCCAGCGCCGCGGCGACAGCCACATACAACAACAGCAGGTCGCTCCACGCAATGCGCACCAGAAACGGCGGCACCTGGTTGACCAGCGCGCCGCCGACCTGCAAAAATGGGATGAACAGCCGGCTGACCAGCGCGCCGATCAGGCTGCCCGCCAGTGCGCCCAGCAACACCAGCGTGGTTTGGGTGATGATCAGATACACCGCCATCTGATTCTGCGACAGCCCCATGGTGCGCAGCACGGCCAACTCAATGGCGCGGCGGCGGAACGACACCAGCGAATACAGCACGAAGCCGACCGTCGTCAGCAGCGTCGCGGCCAGGAAGCCGGTCGTCAGCACGCCGAACAAGCCTTGCCGCGCCGGTTGCTGTTGCGCTTCGGTGATCTGGCTGCGCGCGTCCAGCGTTTCCTTCACTAAATACTCGCGCTCGGTCGCGCCGCGCGCGGCGTCCAGTCCGCTCACGCCCGGCGCGAGCGAGAGCAGCACGTCATACGGCACGTCCTTGCCGAGTTGCTCAAAGGTATAGCCGATGTTGGTGACGAACGCCGTCGGGTCGTCTCGGCCTGTGGTGACCGTGGGGAAGAAATCAAATGTGCCGCGCACGGTATAGGTGATCGGCACATTCAGCTTGCCCGGCTCGATCACCAATTCCACCTGATCGCCAATCTTCAGGTTGTTGCGGCCCATGAAGCCGCGATCCACCAGCACGCTATCGCGCGAGGTGGCCAGCGCGTTCATCAGCGCGCCGAACGGTTGCTGGCTCAGTTCGTCGCGGTAAGCCACCGACGCCACGTCTTGAAATCTGCGCCGGTCAACGGCCAGAATGATTTGCTTGAGGCCAAAGCCGCCCAGCTCGCGCGCCTGAACCGGGATGCGCGCCGCGCGGGCATAGCCGGTCACGCCGGGGATGTCGAGGTGGCCTTCGGGCGGCAGCATCGTCCAGTATTCGGGCGCATCGGGGTCGCTGATGACTTGCCCCGGCTGGGCCAATTCACCCGGCGCCAGCGTGATCTTGTTTGACTCACCTTGTTCCACCAGCCGCGCATCCGCACCCACGCGCAAGAATGTGGTCGTGGCCAGGTGTTCGTCCAGCGTCTTGGCGATGGACGCGCCATACATGGCGATGCCCATCGTGAAAATCAGCAGCACCAGCGGGCCGGTCAACTCCTTCGGCGAGCGGGCCAGTTCGCGGAATGCCAGCACCACCGGCGTCGGCGCAGCGCGCTCGGTCAGTTTGGCGATGAGCGCCATGACCAGGGGGAAGAGCCGCACCACGATCAACCCGAGCGCGGTCAACATCAGCACTGGCAGCAAAAAGCGCACCGGGTCGGCCAATGGGTCGCCGCGCGCGCCGGCCGCGCCGACCGTGGCGATGCTGCCCTGGCCGCGCAACTGATACAGCCCATACAGCGCCACAACCAGCAGCAACACATCCACAAAGGCGCGCTGCCAGAATGGCCGGCGGGCGTTGCGGCCGCGGTCGGCGTAGAGCGCGACGATGCTCATGCGCGACGTGGCGATGGCAGGCAATAACACGCCCAGCAGGCTGACGCCCGCAGCGATCAGCGCGAAGCGCACGGGCAGCGGCACGCCGGTGAAGCGCCCATCGGCGTCGAACAGCGCCAACTCGACCGGCTGCGGTGGGCCGAACTGCAGGAACGTGCGCGTGCCGGCCATCACGCTGGCCAGGCCATAGCCGAGCGGGATGCCGATCAGCAGCGCGACCAGGACGATCAACACCGTCTGCGCGACGTAGAGGCCGATGATGTAGCCCGTGGATGCGCCTCGGCTGCGCAGCGTGGTGATCTCGCCCTCTTGCCGCCGCACCACCATGCCCGCCACCAGCACGACGAAATACAGCATGATGGCGAAGATCGGCACGCTGAAGATCACCAGCAACAGCGTCAGCTCCTGCGAGGTGCGCAGATAGCGGGCCAACGCATCCAGCAGCGCGGCGATCAACAGGATGTCGTCGTTCTCGCGGAAGGCCTCTTGTTGCAGTGCGCGGGCGCGAGCCAGAAACGGCGCGACGCCTTCGGCCGTGAGCTTGGATGCGTCCAGCACATATTGCCAGCGCGCCGAGCGCAGGCTCGCGCCAATCTCCGGGCCGATGCGCTCGTTAAACGCCCTGGGCGTGACGATGAGCGCGTTGTCGAGCGTGGTCGGCGACAGGCCCCAATAGTCCTCGCGCGGGTTGACTGGCAACCATACGCCTGCGATGCGCACCGGCAGTTGCACGGTGGCCTGGGGTGGATTGCTGCCCGGCGACTCCACGTTCAGGTTGAGCATGAACGTGTCGCCGGCCGACACGCCGTATTTGTCGGCAAACGCGCGCGCGGCCAGCACGGGCACGGGTTCACCCTCGCTCACGGGCGCGGCATCGTCCAATGTCACGCCGTCTTCGATCTGGACGTGCGCGGCGATGTTGCTGAGCATGTCCACCGACGGTAGAGCTAGGGGCGTGTCGTCGGGGCGGCCGTTGTCGTAGCGCTGTGCCGTTGGGCTACCAGCGATGGTCGTCATGCGCCACGGCGCAGTCTGGGCGGTGCGCACCGTCTCGACCCTCGGCAGGATGGTGCGCGGCTCGATGCGGCTGGTCATGAACTCGTCGAGGTCGGTGTAGGTGGCGTGGCTGAGGCCGCCGCCCGACGACGGAAAGAAGCTGAACTGCAAGGCGAACGGCAGCGACGCGGCGTCGCTTTGGCCCGCGCCGCTGCGGTTGATGGCCAGCAACTCGGTGCGCAACACCCGCAATTGCACCGCATTGACGAACACGGGGATGGCCGCCGCCAGCGCCACGGCCAGCAGGATGCCCAGCAGCAGGCACAGCACCAGCCCGATCTGGCTGCGCATGCGCTGAACCACCAGCGAGAGGAAGCTCGTCATTGTCTTGGCGCGTAAATCAAGATGCAGTACGTCGCACGTCATTCCCGCGAATGCGGGAATCCAGAATCCATGAGTCGCCTCGATGTGTGTCTGCCATGAGCCTAGATTGCCGCCTTCGCGGCAATGACGATGAACTGCGCGATGTGAATGGAGATGTGCATACGGATCAGCGCCTGCGCGGGAATGACATTCTCAGTCATTGGTTGCTCATGGCGCGACGACCACATCGCCTTCGTTCAGGCCGTCTAGGATCTCGACGCGGTCGCTGGCCTGCAGGCCGAGCTTGACGTCGGCCCGGCGCTGCGAGCCGTCGTCGTTTTGCACCACCACGAATTGGCGGCCACGGTAGTTGCGCACCACGTTCGCCGGCACCCACAGCGCGTTTTCACGCCGGCCCGTGGTCACCGATACGAGGGCCTTGACGCCCGGCTGCACGTTGCTGTTGTCGAGCGCGATGCGCACCAACCGGTCGCCGCGGGCCACGTTCTCGGTGGGCACGCGTGAAATCGTCGCGCCAAAGACGCTGTCGGGGTTATCGGCCAGCCGGGCCGTGACGGGTTGGCCCACGCTCAACTCCTCATATTGTTGTGAGGGCAGGTTGGCCACCAATTCGATCTCGCCGGGCTTGGACACAACGGCTACCGGTTCAAGCGGCGTGGAGCGATTGCCGACGGCGACGTTGAGCTCGATGATCGTGCCGTCGAAGGGCGCGACCAGCGTCGCCCGGCCCAGCTTGTCGCTCAACGCTTCCAGGCTGATGCGGCTGGTCTCGACGTTCTTGATCAGGTTCGGGTCGAGCGTCGCGCCCACGTCAGCCAGTTTGAGTTGGGCGCGTTCAAGTTCTTTCTCCAACAGCTTGGCCTCGGCTTGGCGTGCTTGCAGTTCGGCCTGCCCGATGTTGAAGGCTTTGGCGCGGGCGTTGGCCGCGTCCAGCCGCAGTTGGGCCTGATCCACATCAAGCTGAGCCAATTGCAGCGAGCGGGTGAAGCCTTCGAGCGTGTTCGACAGCACGGCTTGGGCGGTGTTGAACTCGATCTGAGCCTGGCGCAGTTCGTTGCGGATGTCGCTCACGTCCAACTCGGCAATCACCTCGCCGGCCTTCACGCCGTCACCGGGCTTCTTGAACACCTTCTGCACCTTGCCCTCGGTGACGAACGACAGTTCCTGCGATTCGACCGGCTGGGCGCGCGCGTCAAACTCGATCTGCCGCACCACCAGCCCGCGCTGCGCGATGTACGTCGGCGCAGCTGGGGCGGGCGGCTCCGGGACGGGCGTGGGTGTGGCGGCCGGGCCGGCGATGCCGCAGGCGGTAAGCGAGAGCGATATTGAGATGACGAAGGCCGCGCAGAAAAGTCGAACTCGATTCACAGGCATGCCATCTACTTCACTGCGCTCTGCACGCCGTTGGTGACGAGGCCGAGCAGCGGCGCGGGCAGCAAGCCCACGACCAGCACAACGGCCACGCTGATGGCGGCAGCCAGCGAACGTGGCGTGCTGGCGGGTATAGGCTCGCCTTCCGGCTGCGGCTCGCGCATGAACATGGTCATCACCACGCGCAGGTAGAAATAGGCCGAGACTACGCTGGTGAGGATGCCCAGCACGGCCAGCCACGTCAGGCCCGACGTGACGGCTGCACCGAACAGGAAGTACTTGCCGACGAACCCGGCCGTGGGCGGGATGCCGATCAGCGAGAACATGGCGATGGCCATCACCAGGCCGAGCAACGGCTTCTTTCGGCCCAGGCCGGCGTAGGCCTCCAACGTCTGATCTTCTTCGCGGCCGCTGCCGACTGCCGCCATGACCGCAAACCCGGCCAGCGAGGTGAAGGCATAGGCGGCCAGATAGAACAGCACGCCGATCGCGCCTTGCTCGTTGCCTGCGGCCACACCGACTAAAACGTAGCCGGCGTGGGCGATGCTGCTATAGGCCAGCATGCGCTTGATGTTGGTCTGCACCAGCGCCGTGACGTTGCCGATGATCATGGTCAGCGCGGCGATGACGGCCACGATGGGCTGCCATTCTGGCAGCAGCGGCGCGAAGCCGAACATGAACACGCGCAACACCGCTGCGAAGCCGGCCGCCTTGGTGGCGGTGGACATGAACGCCGTCACCGTCGTCGGCGCGCCCTGATACACGTCGGGCGTCCACATGTGGAACGGCGCAGCCGCCACCTTGAACCCCAGGCCGACAAGCACGAGCGCCACACCCGCGAATAGCAGCGTCGGGTCATAGGCGCGGGCGGCGTCGCCGAGCAAGGCCGACAGGTCAATCAATGAGGTCGTGCCGGTCGCGCCATAGATCAGGGCAATGCCATAGACCAGAAAGCCCGAGGCGAACGCGCCCATGAGGAAGTACTTCATGGCCGACTCTTCGCTCTCGACGTTGGACCGGGCGATGCCGCACAGCACATACAGCGGGATGGACAACAACTCGACGGCGACGAAGACGGTCAGTAGATTGACCGAGTGGCCCATCAGCATCATGCCGGCCATCGAAAACATCATCAGCGGGTAGAACTCGCCGCGCATGATGCCGCGCGCCTCGTTGTAGCGCAGGGTCAGCAACACCGTCAGCGCGCCAATGGCGGCGATGAGCGCATCCAGGAAGAAGGCATAGCCGTCGCCGCGCACCATGCCGAAGAACGTGGTCGCTGGCGGCATGCCCATTTGCCCCAGCGCCACCGCGCCAGCGATGGCCATGACGATGATGGACAGCCAGGCGGTGTTGGACTTCTTGTCGGCCGGGATGGCCAGATCAATGAGCAGTAGGGCGATGCCGCCGACTACCAGGATTAAGAATGGCAAAACGGAGAGGAGATCGTTGGCAGACATGTTGTGAAATTCGGAACGCGCGCGATTGTATCGCGGGCAGCAGAATTCAGCGCAAATTGGATCGTCATTCCCTCGAAAGCGGGAATCCAGGTTTTCAGCGGCTCTGGATGCCCGCCTGCGCGGGCATGACGGCATTAGGTCTTTGGTTTGACGGACAACTAGCCTGATTCACGCTGAACGACGCGGGCAATACATATAGAAAATCAGTTCACGTTCGCTGCCGTCAGGACGAAGCTGCCGCTGGGCGACACGAAGTCATACAGCACGCCCTCGCCGTCGCACCAGAAGTGGGTGATGTTCGTGCCGTCGCCGCCGAAGTCGAGCGTGTAATGCTGCAATGGCAGCGCGCCAAAGCGCGTGGCGTGTTGTTCGTCGGCGTGGCGGGCGTAGCTCTGCTTCATCGCCGTGGGCTTAAACGTGACCGGGTCGAGGAAGTAACAATCAAAGGCGCGCGACTGGCTGGGCGCGAGCGCGCTACGCCAGACCGTGGCCATATTGCACAGCGGCGTGGCCCAATCCAGATCGATGTCCTCACGCCAGGCGATGCGCTTCTCGTGAATCCTGGCCCCGTGCCGCCAGCAGATCGTCGCTGCGTCGCGCGCTTCGCCCAAGATGCACACCCGGCTTTCGCGCGCGCCCTTCAAGCCGTGGATGGTGAACTCGATCAGGCGCAACTGCGGGTCGAGCAGCATGGTCATCGAATCGCTGCGCGGCTCATTAAACGGGGCGACGCGGACGGTCTCGTTGTCAATCTGAATCGAGCCGTCGGGCAGGGTGATGACTTGCCAGCGCTCGTCGGCCTCGACGTTGCCGGCCGGGTCGAACGATTGATAGATGCCTTTGCGGTTGATGTGCATGCTGCAACGCTAGAATATGCGGCGCGGATTATAAGATGGAGAGCAGCTTATTTGTCGGCATCGTCAGCCTGTTCGTGTTGATCGCCATCAACGCCTTCTTCGTGTTTGCGGAATACAGCCTGGCCGTCTCGCGCCGCACGCGCATCAATGAGTTGGCCGAACGCGGCAATGCCACCGCCAAGGTGGTGGCGAAAGTGATGGAAGACCCGGATCGCTTCTTCGCGGCCACGCAGGTCGGCATCACTATCACCTCGATGGCCATCGGCATCATGAGCGAGCCGGCGTTCAGCGCGTTGCTGGGCGGCGTGTTCGACGCCATCGGCGTGGCCGTGCCATTCCTCCGCGGCATCTCGGCCGTCCTGGGCGGGATCAGCGGCCTGCTCATCGCGTCGTATTTTCAGATCGTGCTGGCTGAACTCGTGCCGCGCTCGATCACGCTGCGCATGGCCGAGCGCGTCGCGCTCATCGTCGTGCCGCCGATGAACGTGATCGCGGCCATCTTCCGCCCATTCGTGTGGCTGCTCAAGACGTCGTCGCGATTTGTGCTGCGCGCCCTTGGCTTCAAGCCCGACGCTGCCAGCGAGCGCGTGCACACGCGCGAAGAGTTAAGGATGCTGGTGGAGGAAAGCGAGAAGGGTGGCCTGATCGAGAGTGACCAAAGCGATATGCTCAACGCGGTGTTCTCGTTTGGCGATACGACCGCGCGCGAGGTGATGGTGCCGCGCACCGAGATGACGTGCGTGGACGTGGACGCGCCACTGCAGGAGGCCGCGCATCAGTTTGCAACCCATGCCCACAGCCGCATCCCTGTGTATGAGGAGTCCATAGACCACATCATCGGCATCCTGAGCATCAAGGATTTGATGCGGGCCTTGCTCTCGAACACCCGCACGCCGTCGGTACGGCAGCTGATGCGCGCCCCGTTCTTCGTGCCGGATACGCAGCGCGCCGACGAGCTGTTGCAACAGTTCCGCGCGCGGCATGAATATCTGGCCGTGGTGCTCGATGAATACGGCGGCACGGCTGGCATCGTCACGCTCAACGACCTGGTGGCGCGCATCATCGGCGAGATGGAGGGCGCGTCGGCCCAGGTCATGCCCGACATCCAGCGCCGCACCGATGGCACGGCCATGATCAACGGCCTGACGACCATCGGCGATGTGAACGATGCCTTCGAGCTCAACCTGGACGACCCCAACTACGACACCATCGGCGGCTACGTCATGGGCAACCTGGGCCGCATCCCCAAAGTGGGCGATGTGATCGCCGTGCCTGGGCGCGACATCCAACTGCGTGTCGAGGAGATGGACAAATTGCGCGTGGCAAAGGTCAGCCTGCAGCGGCTGCCGCAGCCGTGAGTTGTGGGCGGTGGGCGGTGAGCAGTGGGCCGTAAACGCGATACGTGATACGCCCTACTTCTCACGCTTCAAACTACGGCGCGGTGTCCTTGAGCACTGCCGGCAGCGTGACGCGGACGCCCAATGGGTCGGTCGCGTTGATGAGATATACGCCAGCCGGACGAATCGGGTTGCAGTCGTTGGGATCGGTGCAGCCGTAATCCACCAGATACAGTTCGCCGTTCGCGTCTTCGCCAAACGAGGCGATGGTGTAGTCGGTGTCCTTGATGAGCGCGGTGGTAAACGGTGAGGTCGCCGTCGGCACCCACGACGCCCAGATGCGGCCGCTGCAAAAATCGCCAAAGAAGTACGCGCCGCTCAAGAACGCAAACCTGCTTCCGCGATAGACATACCCGCCTGTGACCGAGCAACCCAGCGAGTGGTTGTATTCGGCAAACGGCATCTTGACGCCGGTCGTCTTGTTGGGGCAGGGATTGTTATACGAACGCGTGCCCTCATACGTGCTCCAGCCAAAGTCCGTGCCGGCGGCCGACCCACTCGGCACGAAGCTCACTTCCTCCCACTGCTGCTGGCCAACGTCACCGACGTAGAGATCGCCGGTCTGCCGGTCGAACGAGTTGCGCCAGGGGTTGCGCAAGCCATACGCCCACACCTCTGGCCGCTGCGTGGCCGTGAAGACGTTGCCGGCCGGGATGGTGTAAGTCGTTTGCCCGGTGACGCCCAGACGCAACAGCTTGCCGCGTAACTCGTTGGGGTTCTGGCCGGTGCAATCGGGATCGCCGCCGCCGCCGCCATCGCCCACGCCGGCATACAAATTGCCGTCCGGCCCAAAGCCGATCCAGCCGCCATTGTGGTTGCCGTGGTTGGGGTGGGGGATGGTGAGCACGACCTGCGCGCTGGCCGGGTTGGCCACATTGGGATTGCCGGCCGAGACGCTGTAGCGCGCAATCACCTGATCGCCGCTGTTGTTGGTGTAGTAGACGTAGAAGCGGCCAGTGGTGGCATAGTTTGGCTCGAACGCCAGGCCAAGCAGGCCCTCCTCACCGCAGCAGCGCACCAGCCCGTTGATGTCCAGAAAGCTCGTTGGCAACAGCGCGCCATTCGTGCGGATGACGATGCGGCCCTCTTGCAACACGATGAACAGGCGTGCGTCGCCTGCATGCGTGACGAAAATAGGATTATCCAGATTGGCCTCGACTTGCGTGAAGGTGTAGGTGATGCGCGGGTCGTTTGGCGCGATCAGGGGTGGTGTGGCCGATCCAGGCTCAACTTCTTGGGTTTGCGCTCGCGCATTGGGCGCAGCGCTCGCGCCCTGGGCCAACACCGCAATGGCGCAACACACAGCCAACCTCAACAACCAATCAGAACTCAACCTCAACGTGCGTTTCATCATTCAGGCAGCCTCCTGTGTCCTGTGCATGCTCAGGCATGGCATTTTAGGAACGCGCCCGGGCCGCGTCCCGTCGCTTGTCCGCCGCTGGTGCGAGGCGTCTGCCCAGTGGTTGGCCTACTGTGGCTGCAACTTATAATCGCCGCGTTTACGCCCCGGTGAGCGAATGGCGAATAGCAAATGGCTCTCCCGCTCGCCGATCAACTCAAGTCGTCAGACGTCAAGTCGAGAACGCGAACAGACCATGTCTAATTACACCCCGCTCGATCATGCCTGCGCCAATGTCATCCGCACGCTCACCCTCGACGCAGTGCAGACTGCAAACTCCGGCCACCCCGGCATGCCGATGGGCATGGCCGACGTCGCCTATGTGCTGTATTCAAAGTTCCTGCGCTTCAATCCAGCCAACCCCAAATGGGTAGATCGGGATCGCGTCGTCGTCTCGGCCGGCCACGGCTCGATGCTGCCGTATGCCTTGCTCCATCTCACAGGCTATGAGGCGATGACGCTGGACGAGATCAAGCGCTTCCGTCAATACGGCAGCATCACGCCCGGCCACCCAGAGAACCATCTCACACCGGGCATCGAGGTGACGACTGGCCCGCTGGGCAGCGGCACGGCCAACGCGGCAGGCATGGCGCTGGCCGAGGCGTGGCTGGGTGCGAAATTCAACCGTCACGATTTGCCCATCGTGGATCACTACACCTACGCCATCGTCAGCGACGGCGATTTGCAGGAAGGCATCAGCCACGAGGCGGCGTCATTGGCCGGTCACCTGGGCCTGGGCAAGCTGATCTGGTTCTACGACGACAACAGCATCTCGATTGACGGCCCAACGTCGCTGTCGTATAGCGACAACGTGCCGATGCGGTTTGAGGCGTATGGCTGGCACACCCAGACCGTGGACGCGCACGACATGGATGCAGTCGAGGCGGCCATCCACGCCGCCCGAGCCGTGACCGACAAGCCGAGCATCATTTGCTGCAAGAGCATCATCGGCAAGGGCATGCCCACGCGCCAGGGCACGCACAAGGCGCACAGCGACGCGCCGGGCTGGGACGAGATCAAGGCAGCCAAAGTGGCGTTGGGTGCAGACCCGGACAAGACCTTCTTCGTCCCTGATGATGTGGCGCAAGCGTGGCGCGAGATTGGGACGAAGGCATCGCAGGCCGAGACGGCTTGGACGGCGCTGCTCACGACCTACGCCGAGCGTGAGCCAGAGTGCGCGCGCGAATTTAGCGACATGATGGCCGGCAAGCTGGCTGGTGATTGGAGCAGCGCGTTGCCCGAATTCAATCCAGCCGACAAGCCGATTGCCACGCGCGCGGCCAGCGGCGCGGTGATTGACGCCATCATCAACACGGTGCCGATGCTGCTGGGCGGCTCAGCCGATCTGACGCCGTCCAATAACACCATGCCCAAAGGCGCGGCCTCGATTGAGAAGGGCGCGTATGGCGGGCGGTATGTGCGCTACGGCATCCGCGAGCACGGCATGGCCGGCATTATGAACGGCATGGCGCTGCACGGCGGTGTGATGCCCTATGGCGGCACGTTCTTCTGCTTCAGCGATTTCATGCGGCCTGCGATTCGCCTGGCGGCGCTGAGCGAAGCGCACACGATCTTCGTGTTCACGCACGACAGCATCGGCTTGGGCGAAGATGGCCCGACCCATCAGCCGGTGGAGCAACTGGCCAGCCTGCGCGCCATGCCGCAACTGGTGACATTGCGCCCGGCCGACGCCAACGAGACGGCCGCAGCGTGGAAGGTGGCTGTCGAGCACACGCACGGTCCGGTGGCGTTGATCCTGTCGCGCCAGGCCCTGCCCATCTTGCCCAAACGCAACGGCGTTGAGATGGGTGCTTACATCGTGATCGAGCCCGATGATCCCAAGGTGGTGCTGGTGGCCAGCGGGTCCGAAGTGAGCCTGGCGCTTGACGCGGCCAAAGCGCTGAGTGAGCAGGGCGTCGGCGCGCGGGTGGTGTCCATGCCATCGTGGGAATTGTTTGACCAGCAGAGCGACGAGTACAAGGCCAGCGTGCTGCCGATTGACTTGCCCAAGGTGGTGGTCGAGGCGGGCGTGTCACAAGGCTGGGAGCGCTACACCGGTCCGCTCGTCCGCTTTGTCACGCTCGATGGCCGCTTCGGGGCATCAGCCCCCATCAAGGATGTGTATCCGAAGCTGGGCTTTACGAAGGAACACGTGGTGGCCGAGGCGCTGGCGCTGTTGGCCTGACGCTTCAGACCCTAAAGGTCTCCGAGACCTTTAGGGTCTTTCTGTGCATGGAAATTCTCTCCGTCGCGGAAATGCGCGAGGTTGAGCGCATCGCCGATGCGCATGGGCTGAGCTATGCGCAGATGATGCACAACGCCGGCCACGCCGCTGCGGACGTGATCGTTCAACGCCTGACAGGGCGCGAACAAACCAACGCGCGCATCCTGGTGCTGGCCGGCCCCGGCAACAACGGCGGCGATGGCTTTGTGTGCGCGGCTGCGTTGGCCGACGCCGGCCACACCGTGCAGTGTTATTTGCTCAGGCCGCGCGCCGAAGATGACCCCGTCTTCAAACCGGTGCGCGAGCGCGACCTCTTCGTCGCCGATGCGCCGAGCGACTTGCGCATGCGTGTGCTGCATCAACTCGTGACGCATGCCGACGTGATCGTGGATGCGTTGCTCGGCACGGGCGTGTCACGGCCGATTGACGGCCCGTTGCAAGGGATATTGCATGAGGTAGCTTTGCGTAGACAAGAAGACAAGGAGACAAGGAGACAGAATGATCTCCCCCTCTCCCCTTCTCCCTCTCTCCTTGTCTCGCTGGATGGGCCAACCGGCATGGCCTACGACACGGGCGCGCTTGATCCGGCGGCTGTGCCAGCCGACCTCACCATCACCTTTCACGCGCCCAAGCGCGGGCACTATTGCCACCCTGCCGCCGAAGCATGCGGGGAACTGGTGGTTGTGCCGATTGGAATTGAGCAATTTGCGATTTCGGATTTTCTCCCTGATCCCGCTTCTCGTTCCGAGAATTGGAATCGGGATCGGGATCGGGATCGCGGGAGATTTTGGATTGAGAGCGAATCGGCAATCGGCAATCGAAAATCGAAAATTGCATTAGCAAATGATGCGTCCGTCCGCCACCTGCTCCCCTCGCGCCGGCTCGACGGCAACAAAGGCTCGTTCGGCAAGGCGCTGATCATCGGCGGGTGTGTGGACTACGTTGGCGCGCCGACGCTGAGCGCACGCGCCGCCTATCGCGCTGGCGCGGGGCTGGTGGCGTATGGCGTGCCACGCGCGGTGCAAGGCACAGCGGCGATCCTGTGCCCGGAGGCGACGTTTGTGCCGCTGCCAGAATCGGACGAGACGCACGAGCCTGCGTCAGTTGCGCGCATCATCGCCTGGGCGCAGCCGGCCGAGGCGGCGTTAGCGGTCGGGCCTGGGATGGGTCAAGCATCGTCGAGCGCCGGCTTTCTGGATGTGCTCCTTGCGCAACTGCGCTCAGCTTCGTTGCAGTTAAAGGGATTGGTGTGCGACGCCGATGCGCTTAATCTGCTGGCGAAGATGGACGGATGGCCGGCGCGGTTGCCGCCGCTGACCGTGCTCACGCCGCATCCGGGCGAGATGTCGCGCCTGACCGACCTGAGCATGGCCGAGGTGCAAGCCGATCGCATCGGCAACGCGTTGCGCTTTGCGCAGGAGTGGGGTCAAGTCGTGTTGCTCAAGGGCGCGCATACCGTTATTGCCGCGCCGGATGGCCGGGGCGCAGTGCTGCCGTTCGCCAACCCAGCCATGGCCACGGCTGGCAGCGGCGATGTGCTGACCGGCTGCATCGTTGGCTTGATGGCTCAGGGGCTTGGGCCGTTTGAGGCGGCCGTGTGCGGTGGCTATCTTCATGGCGCGGCGGGTGAGCTGTGGCGCGCCCAGCATGGCGATGCCGGCATGTTGGCGGGCGATCTATTGGGGCTCTTGCCTGACGCCCTGCATCACCTCAGGCAGCGTTAAGTTTCCGTCGCTAGCGTCGGCAAGCTGGCCACTCTTGGCCGGCACAACACACTAACAGACGGAGGATTCTTATGCGAACGGTTCGTCTCGCGGCCGGCCTTGCAGCCGCCGCAGTGCTGATGTCAACTGTGGCTGCACATGCGCAGTCCTTCCCCGACATTATTCCCCTTCCCAATGGCTGGAGGCCGGAGGGCATCGTCAGCGGGAACGGTACCGAGTTCTATGTCGGCTCGCTCGCCAATGGCGCGATCTACAAAGGCGACTATCGCACCGGCCAGGGTGGTGTGCTCGTGCCCGGACAGACCGGCCGCGTGACCGTGGGTCTGTCGTTCGATAAGCGCAGCGGTTACCTGTTCGCCGCTGGCGGCCCCAGCGGGCAAGCCTTTGTGTTCGACACCCGCACCGGCCAGGAGGTCGCCGCGTATGCGCTGGCCGGCCCTGGCAGCTTCGTCAACGATGTGATCGTCACGCGCGAGGCGGCCTATTTCACCAACTCATTCCAGCCGGTGCTCTACAAGTTGCCGCTGTCGGGTGGGGGTGGCTTACCCGACCCGTCGCAAGTGCAAGCGTTGCCGCTGAGCGGCGATTGGGTGCAGTCGCTGGGATTTAACGCCAACGGCATCGAGGCTACACCGAACGGCAAGACCTTGATCGTGGTGAATAGCGGGCAGGGCGTCCTCTATCGCGTGAATCCAGACACGGGTGAGGCCAAGCGCATTGACCTGGGCGGCGAGGTGGTCACGGCGGGCGATGGCTTGCTGCTGGACGGCAAGACGCTCTACGTGATGCGCAATCAGTTGAATTTGATCGCCGTCGTGCGTTTGTCGAACGACTACACGTCCGGGCAAGTGGTGGGCGGCATTACCAACCCGGCCTTCCGCGTGCCGACGACCATCTCGGAGTTTGGCAACGCGCTGTATGCCGTGAACGCCCGCTTTGGCGTGCCCAACCCCGGCGAGGCCGACTACGACATCGTGCGCGTGCTGAAGCAGTAAACGGCAAACGGCATTCGCTACAATCGTGTCATTCAGGGCAAGACCCCGGTTTAGCCGGGGTCTTCTCTTGTCCATCATCGCAGAGTCAAAGACACATGAGTGACGTTGTCGCATCTGACCTCGAAGGCACGCTGACCACTGGCGAGACCTGGCGCATCCTGGGCGAGTTCCTCAAGTCGCATGGCCGCGCCGGGCAATACAACGCCTTCTTCTACAGCCGCCTGCCTGGCTTCATGTTGGCCAAAGCCAAGCTGATCAACGCGCAGCGCTTTCGTGAAAGTTGGTTCGAGGGTATGACGGCTTTGCTCAAGGGCATGATGCGCCCGCAGATTGACGCACTAATGGCGCAGATCGTTGACGAAGTGTGGGCCGCCCGCCGCATCGAGGTGATTGCCGAACTTGAACGGCATCGCGCCAACGGCGCGCGCATCATCATCGCCTCTGGCACGTATCAGCCGGCGGCGGATGCCTTTGCGGCCCGCATGGGCGCACAGGCGATTGCGACGGGGTTGGAACTAGACGCGAACGGCGTCGCCACAGGCCGGTTGCTGGGCAACGTGAGCACGGGCGAGACGAAGGCGGCGCGCGTGCGCGAATGCTTGCAGGGTGGGGTGCTCATCGCCGCGTATGGCGACACCGAGGGCGACATTCCGATGCTAAGCATGAGCGCCCAGCCGGTCGCCGTCTATCCCGACGCGATTCTTCGCGCCAAGGCGACAGCGAGCGGCTGGCGAATTTTGGAGTCCAATTCCGTTTCACCTTGATTGCTCAGCGCCTTTGCGTGGCAGAGACGCGCCATGGCGCGTCTCTACGTCTACGTGCAAAGTGAAGCGGAGCGAGTCAGCCATCGCTCACGGAATGCCAATCGGCGGCGAGGTGTATTGCACCGCATCCTCACGGATGTCTGATTCGTCGCCGAAGTAGAAGCTGACCGTCAAGTCATATTTGCCCGGCGTGAGCTGCGGCGGCGCTTGCACGCGCAACTCGTGTGTGTAATCGCCCACCTTGTTGATGGTCAACACCGTCGCCGTCCTCGAGCCGACCTTCACCGTGAATTGATCCGGCGTGTAGGTTGGCTTGGGCGTCATCCCTTCGGGCACGTAGGCGAATAAACCGATCATGAAGATGCCAGGGCTTAGTGTGGAGCCGGCGTTGGCTGGTTGATCGGTAGTCGGCGAGCCGATGAGCAAGAGCGGCACGCATGTTTGCTTCGATGCCGGGTTGAAGTTGTCGGTTTCGCCCGCTTCGAGCCGTCCATCGCGGTCAACATCCTCACAGCCATCGGGGATGCCATCGCCGTCGTGATCCCAATCCAATTCCTTACGCAACAGATCTGCGTCCGGGTATGAGTAGAACGGTTGACCGTTCTGAAAAGAAAGGTAGAGACCCAGGTCGGCGCTGCGCTTCGAATACTTGTCCGATGCGTTGAACACATACTCGGCGATGTCCTCTTTGTCGTTCACTCCATCGCCATCGGTGTCTTGATCGTTTGGATCAGTCTTAAAGCGGTTCGTCTCGTCGAAGTTGTTGATGCCGTCGCCGTCGCTGTCCTGCGTGAGTGACGCCTCGTCACTGCGCGCATTGACGATTTCGCCGGCCTTGACGACGCGCGTGCTGACGATATAGCGTTTGAAATCGTCGAAGTACTTCCAGTTGATGCCGCTGCATTCGCCCGGCACGCACTCATCCGAGCCGTTGGGAACCGGGTTAAAGACGCGAATCCACTGTTTGTTGTTGGCGTCAATCAAGTAGCCATCTATCACTTGGGCGTGCTTGCCGCTGCTGAACAGGAATGGCCGCCCTGAGTCAATCAGGGATTGGATTGTGCCAAATGTGATCGTCACGGGCACCGTCGCGGGGTCGCCGCTGTTGCAGCGATAGTCTTCGTCCTCATCGTTCTCGGCAGGCTCCGGGCAATAGCTGGCCGACTCGGTCTCCGCGTTCAACGCCCACGGCAGCGCCGCCGATGAGCTTGCCCCTTTGCCGAAGCCGAGGTCACCTTCGGGCACGCCCTTGGACGGGTAGTCCGCGCTGCTGTTCTCCTCGAAGATGAAATACGAGATGCGGTCAATGGACAGGTTGCCGCCGTAGAACGCGTTGAGCATGGCCACGCTGGCGCGCACGCACATGACGTTATCGAAGCCGTTCCACGAGAAGGTCGGGAATTTGTCGGTGTCGTTGTTGACGTGCGGGCCGTCCCAGCGGTCGCGCGTGTCGGTGTGATCACGCGGACTGCCCTTGCCCGGCTTGTTGCCGGGGCCGCCGCCGATATCGAGCATGCTGGTGTCTTTGCGCTGAATGCGATAGTGCGATGCGTTCATCAGCGTCTTCTGCGCGATGGGCAGCGACGGCGTCATCAGCGTTGTTTGGTGCTGTGGGAACACCACGCTCCGCACGCCGTTCTGCCCGATCGTGCGCAGCCGCCAGTAATACGTGCCGTCGGCCAGCGGCGTGCTGGGCTGCCAGCCGGTATGTGGCGTGACGACGCGCACCAAAGGATTGCTGAAATCCGGCGTCGCCGACAGCTCGAACTCATACGCCGTCGCGCCGGGCGCGCTCGACCAGCCGATGTTGAACGACGTTCCATCTTGTACCTCGCCATCGTGATTGAAGATATGCATCGGCACGGGCGGCGGGTTGGGCTTGCCGCGCGAGCTGTGTGCGGCGCGATACGACGCCCACTCGCCGGCGTATTTGCCGAACGACGCGTTGGGCTGGCGCGGCGTTTGCAGCGCGGACTCGCCGCCCAAGCCCGGATCGTATTCGAGTGATGCCCCATCTGGCCACAAGCCGGCCAGCACAGCGTTGTCATCGCGCGTTGGTGGCCCATCGCCCCACGCGACGAAGTCAAGCATCGTAGTGGCCGTCAGCACCCGGCTGTTGAATAGCCCCACGCTGCCGCCGCGGCCGGTGAAGACATCGGTGATCACGCCAGTTGCGTGCAAGGTCGCCACGCCATCGCTGAAGTCCAGGTCGTCCGGCCCGGGCGTGCCCAGCTCAATCACGACGATGCTGCCGGGCGGTGCGGGCGGCAACGCGTCGGGGAAGGTGTAGGTGAAGCCCGCGAACTCAAGGACGTGGTGACGCAAGTCTGCGCCGGCTGCATACGGCGCGATGGAGTGCATGGGCGATGCCGTCTCCAACGCGCTTGCGGCGATGTTGGCATCACGGGCGATCAACGGTGCAAAGATTTGATTGCCTTGACTTTGGATCGCAAGTTCGATCCACGCCGGTTTGCCGGGGGCAGCGGCCGGCGCAACTTCGCTTATGAAAGGCTTGAGCGGTCCGGAAAATGGTGCGGTGGTCTGACTGGCGCGCGGCGCGGCCAATGCGCGCCGTGGGCGTGGGGATGTTGCGTCAACGACGATTGTGGCGCTGAGTAGCGCCAGCGTAACCAATGGCGAGATCAAGCGAGCAAACATGTTCCCTCCTCGTGCGCGGCCATCCACGCAAATAAGTCAGGGACAGGCTATGACGAATTTGAACGCCTGCAATCTCAGCCTTTGGCCATCTTGTCTCAACCTTCCTTTGAGGTGTGTTATGCCATCTGCCGGATCAGCTTCTTGAAGTGCTCACGATAGCCGAAGTGCTCGATCTCCAAATAGTGGCGTGTTGAGTCAACGTATTGGATGCCGCGATTGACCGGCTGCTGCGCCGTGGCCTTGAGCCTGCGCATGGCCTCGGCCTTGGCTGCGTCGTTGCGCGTCGCGCAGATGAACTTGGCCACCGCCTGGGCCTGATAGTCCTCCAGACCCCACTGGCCGCTATCGGGCTGGATCAGGCCGACCACGAATAAGTTGTCGTAGATCGGATGAAAGACGTGCCAATACAAGTTGGGCTTGCCGTCCTTCCAGTTCAGGAGCTGCTTGTCAATGAAGGGGATGCTGATGTTGTAGCCCGTGGCGCACACGATCACGTCAGTTTGTTCTTCGCTGCCGTCCTTGAACAGCACGCGGTCGCCGCGCAACTCTTGCACATCCGGCTTGGGCACAATGTCGCCTTGCCCTACATAGTAGTAGATCAGTTGGTTGACGATGGGGTGCGTCTCGAAGAACTTGTGATCGGGCTTGGGCAGGCCGTAGTCCTGCGGCAGGCCAATCAGCACTTTGAGGATGAGCGAGTAAACCCAGCGCTGAAGCGTGAGCGGAACGCGCAACTTCAACAGCACTTCGTTCACTTGATCCGACGGTTTGCCAAAGGTGTATTTGGGGTTGTAGTAGTAGCCGCGCCGCGTGCTGTGGAATGTGACCTTGGCGTTCTGCGCGCTCTCGACGGCGATGTCGCAGCCGCTGTTGCCCGCGCCGATGACGAGCACGCGTTTGTCGGCCAGCACATCCGGCGTCTTGTATTGGCAGGCGTGCAACATCGGCCCGTCGAACGTGCCCGGATAGCTCGGCCACTTCGGGTCCCAGTTGTGGCCGTTGCAGATGATGACGCCGCCGTAATGGCGGGATTCGCCGGTGGAGAGGGTGATTTGCCAGAGCGGCGAAGTCCCCGCCCCCATGACCCCTCGGAGGGCCACTTGCCCCTCCCCTGAGGGGAGGGGGGTGATCTGCTCCACACTCGTGTTGAAGATGATGAGCGGATACAGGTCGAAGTGCTGGGCGTAGTCCTTAAAGTATTGGAGCACCTGCCGCTGGTTCGGGTAGTCCGGGTAGTGCTTCGGCATCGGGAAGTCGGTGTATTCCGTGCCGGGCTTAGATGAGATCAGGTGCGTGGATTTGTAGACGCTGCTGTTTGGCGCGCCGTAATACCAGTTGCCGCCGATGTCGTCGTTCTTCTCAAACACATCGCAGGCGATGCCATGTTGCTTCAGATTCTTGGCTGCGGTGAGGCCGGAGGAGCCGGCGCCGACGATGCAATAGCGATTCGCGTAGTCCATCTTATGAAAGGCGATCAAACGTTGATCGGAAACTTCAATCGAGGTGCCACTGCTTGCCACGCAGCGCGTACGCCGTCACTGCGCGGGGCTGGTCGAAAGCCAAATTCGAGATACAGGTTGAGTGCAGGGATGAGCGAGGTGTGCGTTTCCAGATACGCCTCGGTGTAATTGAGCGTGCGCAGGACGTTGCAGGCCGCGCTCATCATCGGCTTTGATAACCCATGCCCCTGTGCCTCCGCGACGATGGCGACCCAATGAATGCGGCCGATGTCGCGCCCGTCGAACTTCGAGTCGTTCCACGCGACGATGGTGCCGATGTCTTGGCCCGATGGGTCAACCAGGAACAACACCCGTTCGGCCAGATGCGCTGCGTCGCCGGGCATGTCCTCATGGAAGTGTTCGGCGGTGATGAATGACAGGTCGTCGGCGCAGGCGCGTTGAATGCGCACCCACGTCTCGGCATCGCCCTCGCGATAGTGCCGCATCGTGTAGCCTGGCGGAATTGGAAAGTCCGGAGCCTGCGACAGGTCGCGATGGATCATCCAGACATCGGTTAAGGGTGATGAATCGTTCATGTGAACGCATGGGGTAGGGGCGAAGCATTCGCACAAGATACGCTGCAAACACAGGTTCTTGAAGCGAATGCTTCGCCCCTACGATGCCAAATTATCAATCAAAATGATATGCAGCTCCAGCGGCCCGTGCACGCCGAACACCGGATGCATCTCGATGTCGCTGGTGCGGCTGCAGCCGGTAATGAGGGTGACGTTGCTGCTGCGGCGGAACACGCCCAGCCGGTCGGCGCGCTGCGCAGCGATGTAGTCCTCGAAGCGCGGCACAAGCTGGTCTGTCGTGACAATCGCAATGTGCACCGGCGGCAACAATGAGGCCATGCGCGGTTTACCTGCGCCGCTCGATAAGACCAGCGTGCCTGTCGCAGCGATGGCCCAGTCGCTGCCGGTGATGCCCACATCGGCCGTCGCCACCACATCGTCTTCACCTTGAACCCGCGCAATGCCCAACTCGCCCAGCATCGCCTCCACGCCATCGAGGCGAACGTTTGCCTGATCCCACATCGTGGCACGTTTCGCGCCCTTGCTTGTCAGCAACTCGCGCAAGATGCGCTGCGCGTCGTCGTCGCTCTCGGCCGCGTGCACCACGCCCTTCACCCGCTCGACTTCGGCGATGAAGCGCGCGCGCAGGTCTTCATCCTCTCTGAGATGAGTGACGGGTAGATAGGGCGCTTGCTGTTGGGCGGGGAAGGGCGGCTGCTTGGCGATGGCATCGCGCAACCCTTTCAGGATGTCGTCGCGGGCGGATGGCATGCGCGAATTTTATGCGTCGGCGTGCGCTGGCATACCATCGCGGACGTACATCTTCGCCCCACACGACTCACGCACGACCAAATGGGTCGGCAGCACGATGTGGCGCGCTGCAGATCCCAGGCCCTCGATCCGGTCAATCAGCAAGTGCCCGGCGCGCACGCCCACTTCGGTGCGCGGCTGTGCGACTGTGGTCAGCGGCGGTTGCGTCATCGCGGCCAGCGTCAAGTCGTCGAAGCCAACCACGGCCAGGTCTTCCGGCACACGCAGCCCAAGCCTGTGCGCGGCCTTCAAGATTTCGATGGCCGACACATCGTTGACTGCGAACACTGCCGTTGGACGGTGCGGCCCGGTGAGGGCGTTTTTGTCCGCCGTGTTGAAAAACAATGCGTCGTCGTAGGGTCGGCCGTAATCCTGCAGGGCGTTGCGATAGCCTTGCCAGCGCTCGCGCACGGATGATGTGGTGAGACCGGCGATGCGCTCGTGAGCGAAGCCGATGCGCCGATGACCTAAGATCAACAGATGTTCGGTCGCGCGGTAGCCGCCATTCATGTTGTCCACACCGACGTAGTCAGTCTCAAGCATCGGCACATAGCGATCCACCAGCACCAACGGCAACCCGTCGGCATGAAGCTGCGTAATGGCCTGACTCTCTTCCTCATCGCTGAGCGGGAAGAGGATGAAGCCGCACACGCCGCCGGCGCGTAAACGCGCTACGTCGCGTTGTTGCACATCGCCGTTGTCATTGCTGTAGCTAAAGCTCAGTTCATAGCCGCGCGACCGGCAGGCCTGCTCGACGCCGAGCAGGATTTCCATATTGAGCTGGTCGCCAGAGTGGCTGAGCACGACGCCGATGCGCTTTTCACACGCTGGGGCGCGTGGTGCGTCTGTAGCTGGTGACGCAGCAGGAATGCGAACGAAGGTGCCGCGACCCTGCGTGCGCTCGAGCAAGCCGTCTTGCACCAGCACGTTCATAGCCTGCCGGATGGTGTTGCGGCTTACGTCATATGCGCTGGCCAGGTTCAACTCGGTGGGGATTTGACCATCCACAGGCCAGTCACTGCTGGCGATTCGGTCACGGAAGATTTTCACCAACTGCAAATACAAAGCAGGGGCTTCGACGTCTCGCTTTAACATGTCACGTACTCAAAGATACCTACAAATATATGAAATGTTCTTGACAAATCAAGTCGGGTTGTGTATTTTGGCTGCGCGTCATCACCAAACTTGCCCAGCCGCGCATTATGAGTTTGAAGTCGCCCCTGCAAGACCAGATTCACGCCTCAGCCGCGGCGGCATGTGATTCGTGCGCCACGGCGATGCCGGCGGGCGCGCCAAGTTTAGCCGAGCGTTTTACACGCTGGCGCTTCCGGCACCGCCAGGCGTTTGAAGGTTGGCTGATCCTCACGCCCATCCTGCTTTACTTCTCCTTTTTCTTCTTGTTTCCCTTGTTCTCCAGCCTGGCGCTTAGCTTTACGCGCTGGTCGGGCCTGAGTGGGTCACCAGTCTGGGTCGGCCTTGCCAACTACATCCGCTACTTCAGCGATTCGTCGTACGTTCAAGTCATCCTGAATACGGCGCTCTTCGCGGTAGCCATCTTGTTGATTCAAACAGCGCTGGCTTTCTTCATTGCGCTGTTGCTGAACGAGAAGATCAAGGGCCGCGGCCTGTTCCGCGCCGCTTGGTATGTACCCACGCTCACCTCTGCGGCGATCATGGCGCAGGTTGCGTCGGTGTTCATCGCGCCCAACGGCGGCGTCATCAACTCGGTGCTGTTGAGCCTCGGCCTGCCGCCGATCATCTTCTATGTGGAAGTCGGGTGGATGCGGGTCATCATCATCCTGTTCTCGGTGTGGCGCGGCGTAGGTGGGCCGGTCATCCTATATCTGGCGGCGTTGCAAGGCATTCACCCCGAGTTGTATGAGGCGGCGCAGGTGGACGGGGCGCGCAGGCGCGACCTGCTGCGCTACATCACGCTGCCGCTGCTCACGCCCATGACGATCTTCGTGCTGGTCACGGGCGTGATCGGCACCGCCCAAATCTTTGAGGCGGTCATGTTCATGAGCAAGGGCGGGCCAGCCAACCAGACCAACGTGCTGATGTTGCAGATCTATCAGGATGCCTTCGCTAATTCCAACATCGGCATCGCCAGCGCTGGCGCGATCGTGCTGGGGCTGCTGCTGCTCGTCTCGTCGTTGGTCAACATCCGCGTGCTCAGCCGTGGGCAGATTGCCAGTTAACACCCATGCAAGCGCAAGCCACTTTCAGCCCCGCCGTCGAGCCACCCAAGGCCAAACGCCGCAAAGTCAGGCCGGCGCGTATCGTGTTGTATGTCGTGCTCATCGTTTTGGCGCTGGTGATGGCTTTCCCGCTGCTGTTCGGCGTTGCCGGCTCCATCAGCACGGCTGAGGATTACATCCGCACGCCGTGGTTCCCCATCCCCTACACGCCAACGCTGGAAAACTGGTCGTTGCTATTGAGCGATTCGACACCGGTGTGGCAGTGGGTGGTGAACACCCTCATTCGCGCTGGCTGGTACATTGTCGTGCCGGCCATCGTCGCGGTCATGGGCGGCTATGCGCTCTCAAAGCTCAAGTTCAGGGGCCGCGACACAGCGTTCATCTATCTGTTGGCGTCGCTGATGCTGCCGCCGATTGTGTATCTGGTGCCGACCTACGTGATGATGGCGCGCTGGCCTCTGGCCGGCGGCAACAACCTGCTGGGTCAGGGCGGGCAGGGCTTTATCAATGAATGGCCGGCGCTGCTCATCACTGGCTGGGTGAACGTGTTCTACCTGTTCATGTTCCGCCAGACGTTCTCCACCATTCCCGGTGATTTTGAGGAGGCAGCGCGGGTGGATGGCGCGGGCACGTTGCGCTGTTTGAAAGATGTGTATCTGCCCATGCTCAAGCCGACGCTGGTGGTGCTGTTCATTTTTCAGTTCGTCGCTATCTGGAACGATTATCTGTGGCCGCTGTTCGTCTCGACCGGCAACAAGGACATCTGGACGATGTCGCTGGGCTTCCAGATGTTAGCCAATTCGGGCAACTATCTCAAAGGCCTGCCGGCCACGACGCTCGACTACCCATTTTTGTTCGCGTTGGCCACGTTCAGCATCCTGCCGCTCATCATCATGTATCTGGTGTTACAGCGCTTCTTCGTCGAAGGCGTGCAAGGCTTCGCGATCAAGGGCTGAGACCAAGCATTCGTCTATCCGGACGATCAACCAAGTCAGTTGAAGCACAAGCAACAGCAATAGGAGGAACGCTCGATGAGTACGATCAATAAGAAAGTAAATCGCAGACAGTTCTTGCGCGCAGCTGCGCTCGGCGGCGCGGCCACAATCGCAACAGCGTGTGCCCCACGTCCGCTCACGCCTGCGCCAGCCGCACCTGCACAAACCGAAGCGCAGCCGACTGCCGAGCCAATGACCGCTGGTGCAGGCACGATCACGGTATGGGGCAGTGGCCTGGACCTGACTACGATGGAGAAGGACCCGTCGGGTGCAGGTGCGGCGCTGCTGGCGCACAAGAATAAGTTCCTGGAGAAGTATCCGGGCACAGACGTGATCTGGGAGGACCACGGCTGGGACGAGACGTTGCGCCAGAATATCGTCACCGCGTTGCTCGGCGGCACGGCGCCCGATGTGATCGTGGGTGAGAACTTCTTCCAGCAATACGCCTCGCTCAATGCTCTGCTGCCGATTGACGACGTGATCACGCCCGAGATTCGAGAAAACAGCATCGCCGGCACGCACAAGGCCGCTTTGTTTGAAGGCAAGACCTACGGCATGTCATGGATCTCCGGCTGCTTTGGCTTTGAGGGCAACCCTAACGTCCTGGAAGAGGCCGGCGTCGAGGCGAAGATTCCTGCGACATGGGATGAGCTGATGGCCGCGGCCGAGAAGGTGACTACAGCAGGTAAAGCCGCAGGCTACACGCTGCAAGGCCCGCTCGGCTTCTCGGTCGGCGGCATGTTCCGCCTGGCCGTATACATGCAACAGCTTGGCACGCAGCTCACCAAGGCCGATGATCCATTTGCGCCGAACTTCGACGACCCGAAGAGCTTCGCGACATGGGAATTTGTGCGCAACATGCTGCCCTACATGCCGCCCGGTCTGGCGTTCGAGGCCGACGAAGGCAAGGTCTATACACAACTGTTCGCAGGCAAGTCGGCCTATCAGATGGCCGGGTCGTGGCATGTGGGTTGGGCCAAGAGCAGCGGCCTGGAGAACGCGATCTACGGCGCAGTGCCGATTCCAGAAGGCGGCAAGCCGGCCAGCTACGTCGTTGGCAACGTGATCTACGGCGCGATGTCGGCCAGCAAGGTGCCCGACATGGCTCGCGATTGGGTGGTGGCTGCGCAGGACGACAGCGTGCAGAGCATCGTGTTCAAGAGTACCGGCCGCCTGCCCTCGACTAAGAAGGCGACCGAGGAGTTGCTGGGCGACAGCACAGTGGACAGCGCGACCAAGCAGTTCGCCACGCTGCTGCGCGATAGCGACCTGGGCATCCTGCCGCAATGGCGCAAGGAGCCGAACAAGCTCAACCAGATTTGGAACGACTTGTTCACGGCCGTGTTGACGACCAAGGATCCGATTGACGGCCTGGCCGCCGACGCACAGAAGAAGGCGACCGAAGTCATCGCAGCAGCAGGGTAGTCCGTTTTTGGAATCCGATTAGAAACAAAGCACCCTGAGCCGCGCATCACACCACGCGATAAATGAGTGGAGTGATGCGGCGTCGAAGGGTGCTTTGGCATTTGAATACAAACGAAACATGTCAAAAGACACAACCCGCGCGGAGAAACCCAAATGACCCTGGAACCCATCGCAAAACCCGGTCCGCTCACCGACGAAGAGCGGTTCATGTTCGACACGTTCGGCTATCTTGTGATTCCGGATGCGCTCTCGCCGGAAGAGACGCAAGCCTGCCTCGACGCGGCCAAGCGCTTGCACGCACCGTATCCGGCTGGCGAGTGGCGGCAGCTCGGCCACACCTACGAGACCGAGCCGGCCATCGAAAACCTGATTGATCACCCGTCGGTGTTGCACAAGGTGCGCGCGCTGATGGGCGATTACTTCATCCTGCAAAGCACGTGGTGCACCAAGCAGCCGGCCGGCGGCGCGCACGGCGGTTATCACCAGGATGGCTCCAGCGTGTTTGACTTCCGACGGCTGGCCACACCCACGCCGCTGGTGCAGTTGCGCGTCGGCTACTTCCTCACCGACCAGAGCCAGCCCAACATGGGCAACATGGCCATGATCCCCGGCAGCCAGAACGTGAGCATGAAGTTGCCCAGGAGCGTGAACGGCGAACATGATCTGCCCATCAGCCATGTGGTGTGCGGCAAGCCGGGCGCGGCGCTGCTGTTCCATCAGGGCGTGTGGCACCGCACCCACAAGAACGAGATGGACTATGACCGCTACACCATGCACATGGTGTATGCGCCGCCGTGGCTGGTGCCGAGCGACCGCATGGGCAACGATAAGGCCTTCCTGGCGCGAACGACCGAGGTGCGCCGCGCGTTGCTGGGCGAATGGAAACGGCCCGAAGAGCCGTTCGGCATGGGCTATCAGAAAGCGCCGTTCCCGGACGTAGTGACCGGCTGACCAGATAGCCCGATAGGGCTTTGCTCACCTGTTGCCCATGACTTCAAGTCATGGGCAACCCTTGCAGAGTCTCTGCGGGACTACCGCCCCTGGCGGCACGCAGCAGTATTAGGCATCTGCGCTGCCGCTGTGGCCTTGCAGCCCAACCAGGCATTCAATCATGCCCAGGTGTCGGTTGTCGTGGGTCATCCAGGTGATCACGATGGGACCGATCTGACCATCGTGCCAGTTCTCGCCGTGCAAGCACTCGTATACGCGAAAGAACGCACCGTCGCTGATCGTCTCCACGGCTCGGTGTGCTGCGGCAAACGAACGGCGCGCATAGTCGAGCAGCATTCCTTTCTCCGGCAACCGAAGCGCCATGGCCGTCTGTGCATCCATCTCCATCCCGGTTTGGGCGTAGCCCAAACTTTGCGTTTCCATGTTCCATCGCGCTGCCAGACCGTCCGTCTCCCATAGCTGGCTGCCGCGGCCATTGATCAACTCCTGAAGATAATCCGCCCAACGCGCCAGATGCCAGACGTGGAATCCCACTGATGGCGTCGTCTCACTCGGCGTCCACGCAATCTGCTCATTGGTGAGGCCGTCCACGAGTTCGAGAAGGGCCTCGTGGTTGACCCGATACCGCTGAGCAAGCTCGGCCATGATGCTGTGGGTCATTCTGTGTCTTTGGGTGTCGCCTCGTGTGGAGCTACGAAGGCTAGGCTGTCGGGCTGATTGCCTGAGGTTTTCTTCAAATACGTCACATCGTCATTCCCGCGAATGCGCTGATCTGTATACACAACTTTTGATGATTGATCGTGCAAAATGCGAGACATGACACAGGAAGATGAGCGCTGGGCGCAGCGAGAGTGGGGCGAGGTGGAACTGGGCGATCGGCGGCTGAAACGGCGCGCGGTAAGTATGGGCGGGCAGATGATGGCACAAGCGGGAGCGGCGCTGAGTCAGCAGATGGGGGGACGAGCGGCGCTGATGGGTGCCTACCGGCTGTTGAATCACGCCGAGGTGAGTGGCAACAAGCTGACCGAGCCGCATCGGCGGGCGACGTTGAAGGCGGCGGCGGCACAAGCACAAGCGGAAGGTGAAGCGGTGACATTGCTGATCCAAGATCGCACGACGTTGGACTACTCGTCGCACAGTCGGCGCACGGCTGGGCTGGGAGAAATCAGCACCACCCGACAGCGGCGCGGGCTGTTGCTGCACAACGTGTTGGCGGTAGCGGCGGCGGCGAAGGATGCGCGCATCTTGGGGATGGCGCATTACGAAGTCATTGTGCGTGATCCAAACCGCGTGCCCAAGACCGGCAGGAAGCGCAGCCAGAGTGCTGAGGCGCTGGCTTGGGAGAAGGCCGTGCACACGATTGGGCGCGTGCCGAACGGTGCAGTGTGGGTGTATGTCAGTGACCGGGAAAGCGACATCTACGGCTATCTGAGCGCCTGTGTCGCCCACCAGGCCGACTACCTGGTTCGTGCGTTTCACGAGCGGGTGGTCAAGGCTAAGGCCAAGAAGACAGACGCCGGTGCCGGTGCCGGTGCGGAGGAGATCACGCACCTGCTGAAGCGGGCCAGAAGTCTGCCGCCATCGGATGAAGCCGAAGCGCGTTACAGCGTGGACGTGCCGGCCACGACCACTACGCCCAAACGACAGGCGGATATCGTGTTGAGTTGGGGTCAAGTCCAGATCATGCCGCCTTGGTATGCACAGCATCTGACGCCGTTGCATGTGCGCGTGATTCGCGCTTGGGAACCGACGCCGCCAGTAGGTGCGCGTGCGGTCGAATGGATCCTGCTCACCTCTCGCCTGATCTCGTCGGCCAATGACGCGCGCCAATGTGTGGACTGGTATGCCCTGCGCTGGCTGATTGAAGACTTGCACATGTGCCTGAAGACCGGTTGTCAGATCGAGCGCAGCCAACTCGATCACGCCGATGACCTGGATCGGTTGCTCGGTTTCGCCCTGCCCATTGCCGTGCGCTTGTTGCAATTGCGTCAAGAAGCACGCCTCGCACCTGATGTGCCAGCCGAAACCGTGCTTGAGCCGATTTATGTGCGCGTCCTGTTGGCGCGGCTCAAGCTGAATCTTGCGACCCTCACCCTGCATCAGTTTTGGCTGCGGGTAGCCCAGCTGGGCGGCTATCAGGCCAGAGCCTCTGACGGCCCGCCCGGTTGGCGCACCCTCTGGCATGGCTGGCAACTGTTGTCCAGTCTGGTCGAGGGTGCTCGTTTGTTTCTGTCGCTCACATGACATCTTGGACTTGTGTATACAGATCAGCGCCTTCGCGGGAATGACGGGCAAAACCTGTTCGATCAATGCGCAAATTTGAGCACCGCCTCGACTTGCCTTCGTGTGACGCCTGGGAACCACTGCACAAAGTCATCAATCGAGGCGCCGTCACGCAAGTTTTCAAACAGCGATGCCACAGGTACGCGAGTGCCACGAAAGACCCAAGCGCCACTGACTGTGCCGGGCTGGCGTTCTACTTCTGGGCAGGTGTCCCAAGAGATATGTGCGCTTGACATAGCTGGATTGTAAGCGGCTGTGCTAGGGTGATCGTGGTGCCTTTGCTAAGCCACGGGCTTCCGGTCCAAGTCGGAGTATGGGTAATGCCCTTTGTCTTTGAGGAGCTTGAGCAGTCTGGCCCCGCCGTTCCTACGGGCATACTCCATCTCTGAGCGAAACACCTGGATTAACGCTAAAAGGCCGAATTCCGCAGGTTTGCCCTTGGAGTAGGACGGGTAGCCATCAAAGATCAGGCACTGACCCCCGATCCGCGGCATGTCGGCTGGGAACTCGCACGTCTCATTTGGATTCAGCGCGGCCTCAGCGCTATATGGCGCGATCTGATTCAGGATAGCGTTAATCATTGTGTGCGCTTGCCCGAACGGTGTTGATTCGTCTCTTGCGACGTCGAGGTTGAGAGCATGTCTAGTGAACATGACGAGTTCGTAGCACTGAAACACTTTATTGGCTGAACCCTCGCCGGGCAACTCCGACAGTTCTTTTGTAGCGATAGCGGTACCCCTTATTCCGTTCGGGAAGTAATAGAGGTCTAAGCCGCCGCCGACCGCGTAGGGAATGATGGCGTGCATCACCAAGTTGTGTTCCTTGCCCAGCAGCGTTGCCATCATCGCGGACTTGCGGTCGTACCACTGCTTAGCAAGTTCCTCATTGGGCTCTTCCATTACTGTGAATTCTCCTTTGCCGAAAGTTCTTGTTACATACAGGCCATCAATGCCTAACACTGCTCTTCCTATACTTGCGCCGCTTCACCCGCTCCCGGAACGATTCCCTCGCAAACGGCGGGAAGTCGCGGCTATTCGTCCAGGCGTTGAACGGCGGCGGTAGCGCCGTGATCTTGCCGCTATTGCCTGCCATGCCATTGGTCGCCAGGCTGGCCAGCTTGCCGCCCAGGCGATACAGCCGCGGCGACTGCATGGCCCGCTGCCACAGCGCCATGCCGGCGCGCCACTCGGCGGTCGCGTCACCGGCCTGCACCAGGTCGCGCCGCAGTTTTAACAGCATGTCGGGGATGGCGATGTCCACCGGGCAAGCGCTCTGGCACGCGCCGCACAGGCTGCTGGCGTAGGGCAGCTTGGGCGCGTTGGTCGGGCCGAGCAACAGCGGCGACACGATCGAGCCGATCGGCCCCGGATACACCCAGCCGTAGGCATGCCCGCCGATGTTCTGATACACCGGGCAGGCATTCAGGCATGCGCCGCAGCGGATGCAGGCCAGGCTCTCGGCGTATTCGGTGCCGAGGATGCGCCCGCGCCCGTTGTCCATGATGACGAGATAAAACTCGTCCGGCCCGTCGGGCTCGCCGGCGCGCTTTGGCCCGCTCATCAGGTTGTTGTAGACGCTCAGGCGCTGGCCGGTGGCGCTGCGGCTGAGCAACTGCACCAGGATGGCGTAGTCCTCCCATGTCGCGATCACCTTCTCGATGCCCATCACGGCCACGTGGATGCGCGGCACGCCGCACGACAATCGGTTATTGCCCTCGTTCTCGACCGTGGCAATCGTGCCGGTCTCGGCGATGGCGAAGTTGACCCCGCTGATGCCCATGTCGGCCTCAAGATACTTCTGCCGCATCACGCCGCGCACGAAGCGCGTCATGTCCTCCGGCTCATCGGTCAGCGGCATGCCGAGCTTGTCGTGCAGCAGTTGCGCCGTCGCCTCCTTGGTCTTGTGCAGCATCGGAAACACAATATGGCTGGGCGTCTCGTGCGCGATCTGCACGATGTATTCGCCGAGGTCGCTCTCGTTGGTCTCGATGCCGGCCGCCTCCAGCACATGGTTCAGGCCGCTCTCCTCGGTGACCATGCTCTTGCCCTTGCTCACGCGCCGCACGCCCTTCTCTTTGCACAGGTCGAGGATGAGTTGGTTGGCCTCGGCTGCGCTGTGTGCCCACACCACGTGGCCGCCGTTGACCTTGACGTTGCGCTCCAGTTGTTCGAGCAAGTCGGGCAGGGCATTCAAGGCGCGCTCGCGGGCCAGCCGGGCCTGATGCCGCAGCGTCGCCGCGTCGGTCGTCTCGCCCATCGCCGCGATGCGGTTGTTCACGCCGCGCGTCGTGCCGCGATCCAACGCGGTTTGAAGCTGTATATCTTTCAGCGCGATTGTCGCTGCTTGTGTGAAACTCTTTGTAGTGACTTCCATCGAAGTTGATACGTGCAATTGTCATTCCGAACCCGAAGGGTGAGGAATCCCTAGAACGTATTGCAAGACGTTACATCACAGGGATTCATCGGCCTTCGGCCTCTGAATGACGCGCTTACTCATAAATTGCCAGCGAGCACTTCAGCAATATGAACCACACGCTTGCCCGATCCGTTCCTCGACAGCCCGCCGTTCATGTGCATCATGCAGCTCGCGTCGCCGGTGATGATGATGTCGGCGTCGGTCGCGTTGATCGCCTTCATCTTGTCGGCCAGCATCGCGCTGCTGATCTCACCCATCTTGATCGAGAACAGCCCGCCGAAGCCGCAGCACTGGTCATGGCCGGGCAACGCCACCAATTCCAAATTCTTCACATGGCTCAGTAAAGTGCGCGGCTGCTGGTCAATGTGCAGGCCGCGGTAACCGTGGCACGCGTCGTGAATGGCGGCGCGCGTCGGCTTCGACAAAGCTGTGCCGAGGTCGGTCACGCCCAACCGATCCACCAGAAATTGCGTCAGCTCAAACGTGCGCCCGGCAACGGCCTGCGCTTCGTCACGGCGCGGGTGATCCTTGAACAATTCCGGGTAGTAGTGATGCACCATCGCCGCGCAACTGCCGCTGGGCGTGACGATGGCGTCGTAGCCCTTGAACACATCAAGAAAATGCTCGGCCACGGCGCGGCTCTCGGTCACGAAACCGGAGTTGAAGGCCGGCTGGCCGCAGCACGTTTGATCTTCGGGGAATTTGACCGTCAGCCCTTGCCGCTCAAGAATGTCCAGCGCGGCCTCGCCTGCGTCCGGAAAGAGCATATCCACGATGCACGTCACGAATAGCGCCACACGTTGCGTCATTTGAGTGACGATGATACGCGCAAGCGCGCACGATACACTTGCCGGCGTGAGCGAAGGCGACGTGTTGACGCTGACCAGCGACGGCTTGTATTGCCCGGCCGGCGGCTTTCACATTGACCCGTGGCAGCCGGTGGCCCGCGCCGTGGTCACGCATGCCCATGCCGATCATTTGCGCTGGGGATGCAAGGCGTATCTCGTCTCGGCCGAGGCAGAGCACGTGACCCGCGCCCGCGTCGGCAACAGCGGCGGCGTCATCGAGACCGCGCCCTACGACCAGCCGGTCACAATCAACGGCGTGCGCGTGTCGTTTCACTCGGCCGGCCACATCCTCGGCTCGGCCCAGATTCGGGTCGAGCATCGCGGCCAGGTGTGGGTCGTGTCGGGTGATTACAAGACCGAGCACGACGCAACGTGTTCGCCCTTTGAGCTGGTCAAGTGCCACGCCTTCATCACCGAGTCCACGTTTGGCCTGCCGATCTACCACTGGCCGCCGCAGCGCGAGGTGTTCGAGCAGATCAACGCCTGGTGGCGGGACAACGCCGCGCAGGGCCGCGCCAGCGTGATCTACGGCTACGCGCTCGGCAAGGCGCAGCGCATCCTGGCCGGCGTGGATGCGTCCATCGGGCCGATCATCACCCACGGCGCGGTTGAGAGCATGAACCGCGCCTATCGCTTAACCAATAACCAATTGCCAACCACCCAATACGCCAGCGACGTCACTGACAAAAAGCTATTCCGCACGGCGCTGGTGGTCGCGCCGCCGTCGGCCAACGGCTCGTCGTGGGTGCGCCGCTTTGGCGACTTCACCACAGCTTTCACCAGCGGCTGGATGCAGATTCGCGGCGCGCGTCGCCGCCGGGCGGTGGATCGTGGCTTCGTCCTCTCCGATCACGTGGATTGGCCGTCGCTGAATCAAGTGGTACGAGACACCGGCGCGGAGCGCGTGTGGGTGACCCACGGCTACAGCGGCGATGTGGCGCGCTGGTTCAACGAGCAGGGCATCCGCGCACAAGCCATCGAGACGCGCTACGAGGGTGAGCGCGATGATGTGGCGGTGGAAGAGGCGACAGGAGAAGAAAGTGATTGAGCCAATGCGGAAATTGGCTGTTGGGTGTTGGTTGATGAATGCCTGCCTCCGCATCAACCAATAACCAACACCCAACAACCAACAGATCATGCGCGACTTTGCATTGCTTTACGCCGAACTCGACGCGACCAACAAGACCAACGACAAGGTCGCGGCGCTCAGGCGCTACTTTCAGGCCGCGCCGCCGAGCGATGCAGCGTGGGCGGCCTATTTCCTGATCGGCCGCAAGCCCAAGCAAGTGGTGCCGACGGCCAAGTTGCGCGCATGGGCCATCGAGGCCGCCGCTATCCCCGATTGGCTGTTCGAGGAATGCTATGCCGCTGTGGGCGACCTGGGTGAGACGATTGCGCTCGTTCTTCCCCCCTCTCCCAGTGGGAGAGGGGTGGGGGGTGAGGGAAAACTCCAATCTCTTTCGGACTGGGTCGAAGGCGCTCTGCTCCCCCTCCGCGCGGCTGACCAGGCGACGCAGAAGCGCATCGTCGTCGGCGCGTGGGCCAGCTTCGACCAGACCGAGCGCTTCGTGTGGAACAAGCTGATCACCGGCGCGTTCCGCGTGGGTGTGTCGCAGAAGCTGGTGGTGCGCGCATTGGCCGAGGTGAGCGGCGTTGACGACAACACCATCGCGCACCGCCTGATGGGTGACTGGCAACCCGGCGCGGACTTCTACACCCAACTGGTTGCCGCCGACACGCAAGACGCCGACATCAGCCGGCCCTATCCGTTCTGCCTGGCCCATGCGCTCGAGAGTCGGGTCTCAACCACAAAGAGCACGGAGAGCACGGAGGACATGAATGACATGTCCAACTCTGTGGCCTCTGTGATCTCTGTGGTGAAAATGCAGGCGCTGCTTGGCGACGTTGGCGATTGGCAGGCCGAGTGGAAGTGGGATGGCATCCGGGCGCAGGTCATCCGCCGCGACGGCCAGACGTTCGTGTGGTCGCGCGGCGAGGAACTTGTCACCGAGCGCTTCCCCGAGATTGCGGCCATCGGCAATGCCTTGCCCGATGGCACTGTGCTTGATGGCGAGATCATGCCATTTAAAGACGGCAAGGTGCTGCCGTTCGCTCAGTTGCAGACGCGCATCGGTCGCAAGACGCTGACCAAAAAACTGCTTGATGAGGTGCCGGTGGCGTTGATCGCCTATGACCTGTTGGAGCTGAACGGTAAGGACGTGCGGGCACAACCGTTGAGTATGAGAAGGCGTGCGCTTGAGGAACTTGTAGAGACGCACCATCCTGAGCGGAGCGAAGCGTCGAAGACGCAAGCGCAGTCGAAGGACGCGTCTCTACAACTGTCCACGGTGGTTGCTGCCGATTCATGGGCTGGCCTCGGCCAACAACAACAGCGCAGCCGTGAGCATGACGCCGAAGGCCTCATGCTCAAGCGGCGCGATGGGCCGTATGGCGTCGGCCGTACCGTTGGCAATTGGTGGAAGTGGAAGATCGCGCCTTACACCGTGGACGCGGTCATGATCTACGCTCAGGCTGGTCACGGCCGCCGCGCCAGCCTGTATACCGACTACACGTTTGCAGTGTGGGATGGCGATCCGCGCGCCGGCGGCAAGCTGGTGCCGTTTGCCAAAGCCTACTCCGGCCTGACCGATGCCGAGATTCGCAAGGTGGACGCCTTCATCCGCGCCAACACGCTGGAGAAGTTCGGGCCGGTGCGCACGGTCAAGCCCGCGCTGGTGTTCGAGCTGGGCTTCGAGGGCATTCAGCGCTCGTCGCGCCACAAGAGTGGCATCGCCGTGCGCTTCCCGCGCATCCTGCGCCTGCGGACGGACAAAGCCATCGAGGACGCCGACACGCTCGAGGCGATTCGGGCGTTGTTACCGAAAGGGTAAAGACTCAGTCCTTGAAAACATCGGCTCGCGCTTGCCGTGTCCGCCCACCGATAAATCGGCGGGCTACAAAACAGCCCCGGCTGAAGCCGGTTTTAAGTCCCAAGCTTGGGACGCTGCTCTGTAGCACGGCCATCTTATGGCCGTGTGAACGCGGCAAACGTCGAAATTTTCAAGTACTCCACGTGATCGTCGTTCCCGCGCAGGCGGGAACCTAGTAAACCGTATGTCTGGATGCCCGCCTGCGCGGGCATGACAACGCCAGCCGGTCACGGCGCGATGTCCTGCGGCGCTTCCGGCACGGCCAGCGGCGAAGTCAACGCATCCACGACCAACGACGTGTAGGCTCGCGCGCTGCGCGCCCCCAGATGAATCCCGTCCCCGCCGACCAAGCCGGGGTTGGCGCGGGTGAAGCCGTTCCAATCCATCAGCACTGCGTTGGGATAACGTTTGACCCCCTCGGCCAACACGGCGTTGTTGCCTGCCTCCCACCGGCGCGGCACCCGCACGTTGACGACAACCACCAGTCGCGCGTCTTTCAACGGCATCATCAGTTGATCGAATTGCGTCGTCGTGATCGGCCCGTTGTTGCCGATATGCACGATGACGACCTCGCCCAGCCGTCCACTGTCGTGCCGCGATTGAACGAGTTGAATGGCAGCGTTGGCCTGCCGGCTGACGCGCGCATCCACCTCGACGCCGGCGATGGTGCGCCGCAGTTCGCGGGCCGCGCCGAGCATGACCGAATCACCGATGGCCGTGACGCTTCCGACAAACACCGGCGTTGGCGATGACACTGGCGTGTTGCTGGGAGTGGGTGTCGGCGCGGGGCGTTCTGGTGTCAGTGTGGGTGATGAAGCGTCGAGTGTGGGCGTCATGGTGGCCTCGACGGTCGGGGTCGGGTCGCTGGGCGTCACGTCTTGCGCCCAAGCCATTTGGACGAGGCTGATGGCACACACGGCGGCCAAAGCCGCGCCACAACGCCTGATTTGCCGAGTCACGCGCGTCATGCTCATGGGATGTTAGTCGCGCCACGTTAAAGCCTGTGCATGATGCAAACGCGCCCGATTATCATCCGCCCCGCTCATGTCGGCACAGCAAGACGCATTGCGGCAAATGGAGGCTTGGTTCGCGCACAAAGGCTGGCAGCCATTCGCTTTTCAGCGCGAGGCCTGGGAGGCGTATTCGGTCGGCCACAGCGGCCTGATCCACGCCTCCACCGGCACCGGCAAAACGCTGGCCGCATGGTTGGGACCGGTTGTTGAAGGGCTGATGGAAGAACAGCCAAGGGAGCAGGGGAGTAGGGGAGCAGGGGAGAAGCGCCTTTCTCCCAAACGCCGCCGCTCCCTCGCCCCTCCGCTCCGTGTGCTGTGGATCACGCCGCTGCGCGCGCTGGCCGGCGACACCGAACTGTCGTTGCGCGAGCCGGTCGAACAGCTCGGTCTGAACTGGACGGTTGAGCGGCGCACCGGCGACACATCGTCGGCCCTGCGTGCGCGGCAAAAAGAGCGTTTGCCGACCGCGCTCGTCACCACGCCGGAGAGCCTGTCGTTGTTGCTGAGCTGGCCTGGCGCGCGCGAACGCTTTGCCGATCTGCGCTGCGTGATCGTGGACGAGTGGCATGAATTGCTCAGCAGCAAGCGCGGCACGCAGGTCGAGCTGGCGCTGGCGCGTCTGCGGCGATGGCGACCCGAGCTGCGCACATGGGGTTTGAGCGCCACGCTGGGCAATCTGGATGTGGCGATGGCGGCGTTGGTGGGGAGTGGGGTGTGGGGTGTGGGCAGTGAGCAGTTCGTCGGCCCACTGCCTACTGCCCACAGCCCACTTCTCGTGCGCGGCGAGTCGCCCAAAGACATCGTCATTGACTCGCTCATCCCGGAGAAGATTGAGCGCTTCCCGTGGGCCGGCCATTTGGGCCTGACGATGTTGCCGCATGTCACCCAGGCCATCAGCGAGAGCAACGCTGAGCGTGCAGGTAGCGCGCTCGTCTTCACCAACACCCGCTCACAGACCGAGACGTGGTATCAGGCCATCCTCGATGCCAAGCCGGAGTGGGCCGGCGAAATCGCCTTGCATCACGGTTCGCTCGATCGAGAGAGGCGAGACTTCGTCGAGCGCGGCTTGAAGGAGGGCCAACTGCGTGCGGTGGTATGCACATCGTCGCTCGACCTGGGCGTGGACTTCTCGCCGGTGGATCGCGTGTTGCAGATCGGCACGCCCAAGGGCGTGGCGCGGCTCATTCAACGCGCCGGCCGCAGCGGTCATTCGCCGGGCCGGCCCAGCCGCGTTACCTGCGTGCCAACCAATGCGCTTGAACTCATCGAGGTGGCTGCTGCGCGCGACGCCGTGGCGCAGGGCAAGATTGAAAGCCGGCCACCCGCCGAGAAACCGCTGGATGTGCTGGCGCAGCACGCCGTGACGATTGCCGTCGGCGGCGGCTTCGACAGCGACGAGCTGCTGGCCGAAATACGCACCGCCTATGCCTACCGCAACCTGAGCGATGAAGAATGGCAGTGGGTGATCGAGTTCGTCACGCGCGGCGGGCGGACGTTGGGCGCATACCCCGAATTCAAACGCGTCATCAAGGGCGCAGACGGGGTGTATCGCGCGGCCAGCCAGGACGTGGCCCGCCGGCACCGGTTGAGCATCGGCACGATCGTCAGTGAGGCGGCGATCAACGTGCAGTATTTGACGGGCGGGCGGTTGGGCACCGTGGAGGAGTCGTTTGTCAGTTGGCTGAGGCCGGGTGAGTGCTTTTTGTTTGCGGGCAAGCTGCTGGAGTTCGTGCGGCTGCACGACAACACAGCCTGGGTCAGGCGCGCGCCGAAGAAGCGACCGGCCGTGCCGCGCTGGACGGGCGCGCGCATGCCGTTCTCTACGGAGCTCTCGCGGGCGTTGCGCGACAAACTTCAAGAGGCGCGCGAGGGCAAGTTCATCGGACCGGAGATGAAGGCGGTGCGGCCTATTCTGGAGTTGCAGATGCAGCGCAGCATCCTGCCTGCGCCGGATGAATTGCTGATCGAGCGGGCCATGACGCGAGAGGGCCACCACTTGTTCGTGTTCCCGTTCGATGGCCGCGCCGTCCACGAGGGCATGGCGGCGTTGATGGCGTATCGCTTGTCGCGCAGCCAGCCCATCTCTTTCTCGTTCGCCATCAACGACTATGGTTTCGAGTTGCTCTCGGCGGATGCGGTGGAGCCTTATCGCGGAGACGCGAAGAAGGCGGAGGATGAATCACTTCTCTCCATCTCTTCGCGTCTTCGCGATGTGTTCTCTGCGAATGATCTGGCTGATGACTTGGTCGCCAGCTTGAACGCGGCGGCGTTGGCCAAGCGGCAGTTTCGCGAGATTGCGCGCATCGCCGGATTGATCACCGAAGGCCTGCCGCATCAGCGCAAGAGTGCCAAACAATTGCAGGCGTCGAGCGGTCTGTTCTATGAGGTGTTCAGCAAATACGACCCCGATAACCTCTTGTTGGTGCAGGCCAACCGCGAGGTGCTGGAGAAACAACTGGAGAACAGCCGTTTGGCGCGGGCGTTGCAACGGGTGGTAGACGGGCGCATCACGGTGGTGGACGTGCCGCGGCCGACGCCGCTGGCCTTCCCGCTCATGGTGGACCGCCTGCGTGAACAACTGAGCAGCGAATCGCTGGCCGACCGGGTGCGCAAGATGCAGGCGCAGTTTGATATGTAACTTTTGCCCCGAACGTAGCGGGAGTCTCTCCAGCAGAACAGTGGAGATTTCTCGCTACGCTGCTCAGAAACATGCCCTTCGGCTGTAGGGGTCGCTCTACTCCATGCAGGGCACAAGTCCGTAGCGACCCTGGTAACCCGACGACGGCGCGCTACGGTAGCCCATTCGGGCCATCCAGAGCGCGCCCTACCGTTTCTGCCGCATCGTCTGGCCTGCGGCCATCTCGAACTCGAAATGACAAGCACCTTCATGTCCGACCATTCCATCTCCGTTGCTGGCGAACAACTCGTCCTCATGCCCGAACGTGCAGCCTATTGGCCGCGTGAGCGCACGCTGTTCGTGGCCGATGTGCATCTGGGCAAGGCGGCGGCGTTTCGCGCGCTGGCGGTGCCCATCCCCGAAGGCAATCAAGCCGACGACCTGGCGCGGCTGACACAGGCCATCGAACGCACAGATGCCCAACGCGTCGTCATCCTGGGGGATGTGTTGCACGCCAAACAGGGCCGGTCGGATCATGTCATCGCCGCCGTCGCGGCGTGGCGCGCATCGCACCGGCCGCGGCATTTCCTGCTTATCCGCGGCAACCATGACGTGCGCGCCGGCGACCCGCCGGCCGAATGGCGCATGGCGTGCGCCGATGAGCCTTTCCCCCTTGGCCCGTTCGCGCTGCGCCATACCCCCAATGATGATGAGGCTTACGTCTTGGCCGGTCACCTGCACCCTGCGGTTGTGCTGCGCGGCCGGGGTGGATTGAGCGCCAAGCTGCCGTGCTTTGTGGCGGGCGCGCGCCGCATGATCCTGCCGGCCTTTGGCAGCTTCACCGGCGGCGCGGCGATTGCGTGTGAGGCGGGCGATCGACTCTTCGCTGTGGCCGATGATGAGGTGATCGAAATTCGCGCGGGCCTATAATGTGACTGGTCGGTCATATGACTGACCAGTCACATGCCAAAGCAAACCTTCTTCAACCTGCCGCCCGACAAGCGCGACCAGTTGATCGCGCTGGCGATGAACGAGTTCGCCGACAACGACTACGAGTCGGCATCGCTGTCGCGCATCGTTGCCAGAGCCGGCATCGCCAAGGGCAGCGTGTATCAATACTTCGACGACAAGGCCGACCTGTATCTATATCTGGTCGAGCTGGCCCGGCAGCGCAAGAGTGAGTTCATGGCCCAGCGCCCGATGCCCAATCGCGGCATGGACCTGTTCGCCTACTTGCGCTGGCAGATGGAGCAGTCGGTGGGCTTCGATCTGACGGACCCGCAAGTGGCCAAGCTGGGCTATCGCTTCATGCGCGCGCCTCAACCGATCAAATCAAGGGCCATTGGCCAGGCGCAGGCCGACGCGCACGCGTACTTCGTCAAGCTCACCCAGCAGGCCATCCGGCAGGGTAGCGTGCGCAAGGACGTTGACCCGCGCATCGCCGCCTTCATGTTCAGCGCGGTGTTCACCCAACTGGCCGACTTCCTGATGGCGTATGCCGAGCCTGATCCGGCTGCATTGGCTCAAGGACGGCGCCGAGCTGCGCTGAAGAAGAAAGCCATGCGCGCCTTCGATCAGATCATGACGATGCTGGAACGCGGGATGGCTGTTGCGCCTGCGCAGCGCAAAAAGGAGAGACGATGAACATCACGATCTTGACGCTGGGGTCGCGCGGCGACGTGCAGCCGTATGTGGCGTTGGGGCTGGGCCTGCAACGCGCCGGCCACGCGGTGCGCTTGGTGACCGACGCCGACTTTGGCACATTCGTCAAAGACTATGGCCTGGACTTTGCGCCGCTGGAGACGGGCGTGATCCAACTCATCCAATCGCCAGAGGGCAAGGCAGCGCTGGCGGGCAAGGGGTTGATCAGCCTGATGAAGCGCATGCGGCCGGTGCTGCGCCAGATGATGGATGATGCCTGGGCCGCGTCGCAAGATTCGGAGGCCATCGTGTTCCATCCCAAAGCGATGGCCGGCGTGCACATCGCCGAGAAGCTGAACATTCCGGGCTTTCTGGCCATGGCCTTGCCGGCCTATGCCTCAACCACCGCCTTTGCCAACCCGGCGCTGGGCGGCGCGGATTACGGCTCGCTACTCAACACGCTCAGCTATCGCCTGTTCAATGCGGGCGCCACGCTGCCGTATCGCGGGCTGGTGAACGACTTTCGGCGAGAGGCGCTGGGACTGCCGCCCGCCAAAGACGACGCCACGCTGCGCGGCCGACCTGTGCCGAAGCTGTATGCCTACAGCGAGCATGTCGCGCCGCGGCCCAGCGACTGGGGTGACGATGTGCACATCACCGGCTATTGGTTCCTGCCCGCGCCGCACGGCTGGCAACCTTCGAGCGCACTGCAAGACTTCCTGCGCACAGGCCCGCCGCCGGTCTACATCGGCTTTGGCAGCATGGGCGCACAAGACGCCGAAGCCAAGACGGCCATCGTGCTGGAGGCACTGCAGCGCACCGGCCAGCGCGCCATCCTGGCGACGGGGTGGGGCGGGATGACAGCGACCAACGCGCCGGCCAACGTGTTTGTGTTGGATGGCGCGCCGCACGATTGGCTGTTCCCGCAGTGCGCGGCGGTGGTGCACCACGGCGGATCGAGCACCACGGGCACCGGGCTGCGCGCGGGCAAGCCGACGGTCATTGTCCCGTTCTTCGGGGATCAGCCGTTCTGGGGCCGAATGGTCGAGGCGCTCGGCGTGGGGCCGGCGCCCATCCCACAGAAGAAGCTAACCGTGGACAAGCTGACGGATGCGATTCGGGTTGCCACGAACGACGTTGGCATGGCGCAACGCGCGTGGGCGCTGGGCGAAAAGATTTGCGCTGAGGATGGCGTGGCGCGCGCGGTCGAGGTGATTGAGGCAGGTTTGGTCAGGCGTTAGTTGCACGGGTCGAAGCCAAAGGTGTTCTCGGCGACGCCAGGGAGAAGCGCATAGATGCTGCGACCGATCTCGGCTTCGAACTGGTGCTGAATGTCGAACGTGGCTTGCCACTTCAACACCACCCAATCACTCACGCCGTGGCGGCCATAGCGCAGCAATACGTCCACCAGACGCTTTTCGATCAGGCAGAAGCCGGTGGGCAGCGCCAGGCTGTCACAAAGCTGCAAGAGCCGGTCGTAGGCGTCGTATTCAATGCCATCGAGAAACCGGCTGACCGTCTCAACCTCTTCCGGCGTGCAATCCCATTCGCCAAATACGGCGTGAGAATTTTTGTAAGGGAACGAATGGGTCAGGCAGATGCGCGCGGCGTCGTGGAAGCCTTGCGCTTGCAGGTAAATGTAGCCATCGTAGATGTGCCGCATGCCGGTGACGCCGGCGCGCCGGCCAATGTCGTGCAGGCAGCCGAGGATGTAGGCGCGGTCGGGATCAAGCAATGGGTGATGCTCAGCAATGCGTTGGGCTGCCTGCGCCACATAGCGCGAGTGCTGCACCCACGGGCCAGGATTGAGACGCGAGGCCTCAGCGAGCATTGCTTTGGCTTGCTGAAGCGTTGGGACGAACCTGGTCAGAAGCGCAAGGTCGTTGGGTGCGGACATTTGCAGTCAACCTACTGCCAACACGATTTGGCGTGGTTCAGGCAAAGGTTCATCGTTGGCTGAAAGTGCTTCAATGAGCAGTTCCAGCGTTTCCCGCCCATTTTCAGCCGCTATAGAGTACGTCTCACCGTGCGTATGGGCGCTTGGAAAGTCGGGGAATGAAACAACGAATGTTTGATCGGCATCTGACCATTGGATCAACATGCTGTAGCGGTTACTCATCTAGCGCCTCCAATTTGCGAAGTGCCCGCGCGACATCTCGCTCTTGATACGGCTTTGCGTCATCACCTTCTCCACCCGACAACACGATCATGTCGTCGCGGTGCTTGAGTCGTGCGTGAAACCAGACCGTGTGACTGCCTTTGCCCTCGCGCGATGCAAAACCAGCTTTTCGCAGCATAGCTTTGAGTTCGCGAATCTTCTTGGGCATGCTGGCGAGTATAGCGGCGACCGAGATTGCTAGTGACTGACTTTCAGCGATTTCAACCCGTGAAATGCATATGCGTTCCGATATTCCGGCGCTTCAACCACATGCAGATTCGGCATGCGCCGCGCGAGCGTGTTCAACGAAATATCCAGCTCAAGCCGGGCCAGCGGCGCGCCGACGCAGAAATGAATCCCGCCGCCGAAGGACACATGCGCGTTGTCGGCGCGGGTGATGTCGAGCGCATCGGGATTGGGAAAGCGGGCCGGATCGCGGTTGGCCGAGCCGAGCAGCAGCGCAATTGTGTCGCCGAACGTGAATGCGTGGCCTTTGTAATCCAGGTCTTCCAGCACCCATCGCGTGAACAGGTGCAGCGGCGTGTCGAAGCGCATGAGTTCCTCGATGGCCAACTTGCTCAGGGACGGGTCGGCGACCAACCGCTCCCACTGATCGCGGTGGCGCATCAGCGCCAGCACGCCGTTGCCGACGACGTTGACGGTGGCCTCGTGACCGGCGTTGAGGATCTGCGTGCAGCCGGAGATCAACTCGTGCTCGGTCAATTTGTCGCCCTGCTCCTCGGCCTCGATCAGCCGCGTGATCAGGTCGTCGGTCGGGTGCTTGCGCCGCGCCGCCACCAAGTCGGCTAGGTAGCCGTAGAACTCGTGCGTGGCCTGTACCGCGCGCTGCTCCTGCTGCTTGGTGCGGCCCAACTCATACATCGCCACCATCGCGTGCGACCAACTCAGCAGGTCGTCCTTCTTGTCCGCCGGCACGCCCAACATCTCGGCAATCGCGATCACCGGCACCGGCGTCGCATAGGCAGTGATCAAATCCACCTCGCCCTGCGCCAGCATGTCGTCCACTAACTGGTCGCACAGCGCTTGCAGGCGTGGGCGCAGGTTCTCGATCTGCCGGGCCATGAATGCCTTCTGCACCAGGCTGCGCAATCGCGTGTGGCCGGGCGGCTCCATCTGGATCATTGTGGCGTCATCCACGGCGTAGAACGGCTTGAGTTCGTCCGGGATGGGCGGCCAGCCCAACTCCTCGCGCGTGCGCAGGTGGGTGATCTGCCGGCCGAAGCGCCGATCGCGAAAAAGCGCATTGACGTCTTCCCAGCGCGCAAAGCACCACAGGTTGAAGTCTTCCCAATAGAACGGTTGGGGCAACGCGCGCAGGGCGTCGTAATACGGGTAGGGGTTGTTATAGAAATGCGGGTCACGCGGGTTCAGGCGCACGCGCTCGCCGTCAATCTCGATGTGCAAGGTTTCTGTCACATTCATCGCGGAGAGTATAGGCGTCGCCACGCTGCGCAGGATATGCCCGCACTGTTGTGTAATCCGAACACGAATGCGCTTTCGCGCCCACGTTCCGACTATCTGGCTGTAATAGAATGACTGCGGACATGCCAGGATGCGTGTCTGCTAGTCTGTTTAGACAACTCAAGATTCTGGAAGGAGATCCATGACGATCCGTGATCGTGAACCGATGCGCCAGCATGCGCATACTGCGTTGCTGAAATCGAACGGCAGCACCCCCGCCTCCGTAACCCCGACCGAGAAGAAGGATAGCGCCTACGCGACCTCATTAGCCCAATTCGACCGGGCCGCGCAAATTCTCAATCTCGATCCCGGTTTGGCCGACACGTTGCGCTCCCCGCGCCGTGAATTGACCGTGAACTTCCCGGTGAAGATGGACAACGGCGAGGTGCGCCGCTTCACCGGCTTTCGCGTGCATCACAACACCTCGCGCGGGCCGACCAAGGGCGGTATTCGCTATGCCCCCTACGTGGACTTGGATGAAGTCCGCGCGCTGGCCATGTGGATGACGTGGAAGTGCGCTGTGGTCAATATTCCGTATGGCGGGGCCAAAGGCGGCGTGGTGTGTGACCCCAAGCAACTCTCGCTGCGTGAGTTGGAGGGCATGACGCGCCGGTTCACTACCGAGATCACACCGTTCATCAGCCCCGAAGGCGACATCCCTGCGCCGGACATGGGCACCAACCCGCAGGTGATGGCCTGGATCATGGACACCTACTCCATGCATCGCGGCTATTCTGTGCCGGCTATCGTCACTGGCAAGCCGATGAACATCGGCGGCTCGGCCGGGCGGTTCGAAGCGACGGGGCGGGGCATCATGTTCACTGTGCGTGAGGCCTACAAGACCTATGGTTGGAACTTTGATGGGGTGAGCGTGGCCGTGCAGGGCTTCGGCAATGTCGGCTCCATCACCGCGCTGGCCGCGCACGAAATGGGCTGCAACGTCGTTGCCGTCAGCGACGTCGAGGGCGGCATCTATAACCCCAAGGGCATAGACATCCCCCGCTTGCGCCGATACATGCGCGAGCACCAGACGGTGCAAGGCTTCGATGGTTCAGACAACGTCACCAACAACGAGTTGCTGGAATTGCAATGTGACGTGCTTGCGCCGGCGGCGATGGAGAATCAGATTACCCGCGCCAACGCCGCCAAGGTGAAGGCGCGCATGGTGGCCGAGGGCGCGAACGGTCCGCTTACACCAGAGGCTGACGAAATCCTGATGGCGCAGAACGTGGTCGTCATCCCCGACATTTTGTGCAACGCCGGCGGCGTGGTGGTCAGCTACTTTGAGTGGGTGCAGAGCCTGCAACAGTTGTTCTGGGAAGAGGATGACGTCACGCATCGGTTGGAGCGCATCATGATCCGCAGCTTCCACGATGTGTATGAGCAGTCCATCCGCATGAACCTGGATTTGCGCACTTCGGCGCTGGTGTTGGGCATTGGCCGGGTGGCCGAGTCCACGCAGACCAGAGGTTTGTACCCGTAAAGTCAGCGATTCAAGCCTGTGAGCGTGATGCCCTGGATGAAATAGCGCTGAGCAACGAAGAAAACGACGATCATCGGGATGGTCATCAGGAAGGCGATGGCCATCATGTATTGCATCTGGGTCTGGCCGTATAAACCATTGAACTGGTTGATGCCCAACGCGAGCGTGAACTTGTCGAAGCTGCGCAGGTAGATGAGCGGGCCGTAAAAGTCGTTCCACACGCCCTGAAAAGTGAAGATGGTGACGGTCAGCAGGGCGGGGACAGACAGCGGTATGAATATGCGAAAGAGGATTTGCAGACGGCTTGCGCCATCAATGTAAGCTGCATCTTCCAGCTCAGATGGGATACCCATGAAGAACTGGCGCAGCAGAAAAATGTTTAGCGCGCCGCCGCCAAACCAAGCTGGGATGATGAGCGGGTTGAACGTGTCCAGCCAGCCGATGCGGAAGAAGGCGATATATAACGGGATCAACGTCACCTGTGGCGGCAGCATGATGGTGGCGATGGTGAAGATGAACCAGAAGTTGCGCCCCGGGAAGCGAATGCGCGCGAAGCCATAGGCGCACAACGTGGACGACAGCAACACACCCACCATGACAGTGACGGTGATGAAGATCGTGTTGAGCGTCCAGCGGGGGAAATCGGTGTTCTGATAGTTCCATGCCTCGGCGTAGTTCTCGAAGCGCAGCGTGCTTGGGATCAGCACCGGCGGCCAGGTATAGGCCTCGGCGTTGGTCTTGAGCGACGTCGAGATCATCCAGATCAGCGGGAGAAGAAAGATGGCTGATACGCCGATCAAAATGGCGTATAGCGCAATGTCCCGCCCGCTAAGCCTGCCTGCACGTTTCTTTTTGGCCGTTGAGGGAACAGGCGGCGCGGCCGCTGAGGTTTGCGGGAGAGAGGTCACTTCTTCACCTCGTAATACACCAGCGCATCGGAACCTCTGAACAGAATCAACGTGAGTGCGAGGATGATGGCAAACATGAGCCATGCCATGGCCGACGCCAAGCCCATCTGCGTCCACTTGAAGGCCTTCTCATACAGGTTGAGGTTGTAGAAAAAGGTGGAGAAGAACGGGCCGCCTTGTGTAAGCACGAACGCGGGCAGAAAGTATTGAAATGTTGCGATCAGGCCGGTGATCAGATTAAAGAAAATCGTTGGCGAGAGTTGGGGCAGGGTGATGTTCCAAAATAGTTGGCGGCCATTCGCGCCGTCAATCTTGGCGGCTTCATACAGTGACTCAGGAATCGTTTGCAGGCCAGCCAGAAACACCACCGTTGTTGGGCCAATCGTCCACAGGCTCAGCACAATCAGCGTCGGCAAGGCGGTGCTTGCGTCGGTCAACCAGGTCCCGGGTGGCAGACCCAGCGCCTTCAACGTCGCGTTCACCAAGCCGTAGATCGGATTCAACATCCAGCCCCACACGAAGGCTGTGGCGAGCGCCGGTACGATGGTCGGCATGTAGAACGTCGTGCGAAACACCCGCATGAAGGGTAGCTTTTGATTCAGCAACATCGCCGCGCCCAACGCTGTGGCCAGGCTGAGTGGCAACGCCACCGCACCATAGATGAGCGTGACGCCGAGTGAATGCATGACTCGAAGGGTCGGGCGGGAGAACATGTCCACATAGTTCTGTAGGCCAACCCACTGCGGGCTTTTGAGGAGGGGGTATTCCGTAAAACTGATGATGAACGACGCCACCATTGGCATGAGCGTCCAGATCAGCAAGCCCAACACGACAGGCAGGATGAACAGGTAGCCCTCGATCGTGTCGCGCCAGAATGTACGCGAACGCCTATTGCGCTTTCCAACGGTGCTTACCGCCATCATCCCTCCGTCAGGTAGAACCTAATGGACAAAATACTTGGAACACGCATGAGTCGTGGCCGGTAGACCTTAAGGGTTTCAAAAACCCTTAAGGTCTGATTTCGCCAACCCCACTTGTTTCGTCAATTAGGTTCTGATAGGTTCTAAATGTGCGCTACGAAGCGGCCTTATCCAGACACGACTGAATCTCTGCATCGGCTGCTGCGGTGGCGTCGTCCACGCTCTGCGCGCCGCGGATGATGCCTTCCAGCATGGCATTGATTGTCGTATTGACCTGCCCGCTATACAAGCCGCCGCAGGCGACCGGGTAGTTCTGCGGGAAGATGCCGATGTTGCCGCCGTTCACGAAGGCATTCATGTTCTTGGGCGGCAGACCATCGTCCGGATTCGTCACGGCCGGATCGGTGGACAATGACTTGAGCAAGGGTGCGGTCAAACGGTCCTTGAACAAACCAAGCTGGGTCTCTTTGGGCCTGCGCCGAAAAAGTGGACACAATAATAAGGTTCAGGTGTCCCAATGGCACGCAAGATTTACACCCAAGAATTCAAGGATCAGACCGTCAAGCTGAGCTACAACAACGGCAAGTCGG